>ERZ835980.1810-NODE-1810-length-21773-cov-10.124505_pt1 | contig 21773 bp, 22 predicted proteins | sample MGYA00519943_ERZ835980 | MGnify/ENA primary metagenome ERZ835980 (study PRJEB31850, sample SAMEA3708791) | human gut metagenome | biome: human gut; feature: human-associated habitat; material: faeces | place: China | collected 2014 ... | reverse complement strand
GTCGCCCTGTGCGCCGCTGTGTGGCCACATGGCAACGCGGTCGAGGAAACACCCGTCCCAGCCGCAGAAACCGCTGTGAGCGCCAAGGAAGCGACCGTTGCGGAAATTGAGGAACCAGCAACACTGGCAGAGAAGGAAAAAAGAACGATTCCGCAACAAGAAGCGCCCCAAGAAGAGCAACCTGAACCGAAGATAGGGCCTATTGAAACACCCGTAGCTTCCGAACTCCAGCCTTCCACTGGGCAGACACCTACTAAGAATTCAGTGCCGGAACAGACTTCACCTCAACCGCCTAAAGAACTGCAGCCCGGTGACAAAGTCTATGTGGCGGGCTTCGGTTGGGTAGAGTACGAGGGCCCCAATCACTGTGAAGATGGCACGGGCATTTACGAAAACGGCAACAAAATTGGAATCATGAGGTGAAATGTGCGGAAAATACTTTCAAAATCCAGACAGAAAAACAGCGGGACAGGCCCGTAGAGGCTTGTCCCGCTGTATGTATCGTAATAGTCAACAGTTTTGGGGAGGGCAAATGCAAACAAACAGGTTGGTCAGGGGGAGTGAGATGTTTTTTCTTGACTGATTATCGGCGCACCGATATAATAAGAGCGGTGATGTATATGACGATCCAACAGATACTGCGGGAAAAGAATCTCTCCCGCTACCAGCTCTCCAAGAAAAGCGGTGTGCCTTGGGCAACCCTGGCGGACATCTGCTCCGGCAAGGCAACGCTCTCCCGATGCAGTGCCGGTACACTCATGAAGCTGTCCTCCACACTGGATATCCCGATGGAGCAGCTCATTACGCTGACCGTGGAGAAACCACAAATGCATGGCGGCAAGCCGACTGACCGAACCTATCTGGAAAAGAATCTGCCCGCCAGTTTGGATAAAGCGCTCCGTGAGTACATTCAGGGCGAAAAAGACAAAGTGTCTTATATGGACTGCCTGTGGGGAGAATTATATAGTGCGATCAACTCCAATCAGTGGAGCAACGCCATTACACAGGAGCAGGCAGATTATCTTCGCACAAAATATTTATAAGGGGGTGAGAACCCGTGATTGATTTTACCAACTGCCCAGTCAACCGCTTCCGCGCCTATGGCGGAGCCAATGGGAATAAAATCAATATCACCTATCAAGGACATAGCTATATGCTCAAGTTCCCTCCAAAGCCCAGCCGAAATCGGGATATGAGTTACAGCAACGGCTGCATCAGCGAATATATCGCCTGTCATATCTTTGAAATGTTGGGCTTTCGGACGCAGGAAACGCTCCTTGGAAACTATACGGACAGCCGCAGCAAAACAAAGCTGGTAGTTGCCTGTCGGGATTTTACAGAGGACGGAAAACGGCTCATCGAGTTTGCCCATCTGAAAAACACCTGCATCAACAGTGAACAGAACGGTTATGGAAAAGAACTGTCCTCCATTCTGGAGGCCATCGAGGAGCAGAGTATTTATCCAACCGGTGAGCTGCGGCAATTTTTCTGGGATATGTTTATTGCGGATGCGTTCCTTGGAAACTTCGACCGGCACAACGGCAACTGGGGGGTCCTGGTGGATGAGGAAAAGCAGCAGGCAGAGTTAGCGCCGATCTATGATTGCGGTTCCTGCCTGTACCCGCAGCTTGATTTGGAACGGATGAAAACTGTGCTGCAAGACGAAGCGGAAATCGATCAGCGCATCTATACCTTCCCAACTTCCTCTATCGAAGAAGGCGGGAAAAAGATATCTTATTTTGATTACATCTCCTCACTGAAGAATCCTGATTGCAATGAGGCGCTCAAGCGTGTCTGTTCAAGAATCGACCTCGATGCGATCCATAACTTTCTCGAAGGTGTCCCCGAACCGCTGCCGATCCAGCGTGAATTCTACCTGACCATGCTGACCGAGCGCAAGGAGAAAATTTTGGATTACAGCTTGGAACTTCTGATGGAGCAGGAGCAGCACACCTCACCGACGCTGGGAATGTAAAACCGAACACTCAACTCAGGGAGCCGCGCCAATTGGCGCGGCTCCCTTTTTGCGTCCATGGTATGTATGGGATTCAAAGAAACGGAATGGCGTATATTTTAGGATATCCGGCATGAACATGAAAACGATTTTTAAGCGTGTGGATCGCATAGAAAAAAGGCCCAAAAATTGCTGAAGAACGGCAATAGGTAGAGGAATGTTAGAATTGTCCCTCATGAAGCTGTTGGATGGTATGGAACTTCTATTTGCTGTCTCAAAAGATACGCCGCGATAGACAAAGAAAAAATTTTCTCAAACAGGGTGTGCAAAACATGTTTTCCTCCGCGATAAGTGGAGGGATTTTTTTAAGGCATTTAGCAGGGAGCAATTCTCTGTATTCAAATCGAACTGAAAGGAGTGATGCCTATAGGCTGCGTTGTAGCTTCCGTCAACAAACATCAAAAATTATAAAGGAGGAATCCAATGCAAGAATCCACATTCACCAACTACGACCAGCTGCCGCTGTTCCTCAACGCGAACACGGTAGCGCAGGTGCTGGGCGTGTCCATCTCCAGCGCCTATGAGCTCATGCACGAGACGGGCTTCCCTGCGCTACGGATCGGCAACCGCATCGTGGTGCCAAAAGAAAAATTCCGTCAGTGGGCAGACGCACAGGCAGGAGGTGATGCCTGATGTTCCGACGCTGGCCCAAGCGGGATCCGAACAAGCACTACTACCTTGTCCCAAACGAAGTCTTCAATCTCGGACTCAGCTCTCATGAGATCGCCGTCTACAATTACCTTCTGCGCTGCGAGGATCGCAGGACCTACCAGTGCCACCCAAGCTACCGCACTATCGGTCGGGCGGTGCAGCTGAGCGAAAACACCGTGCGGAAGTATGTGGCCGGTCTGGAGGAGAAGGGGCTTATTCACACCGAGCCCAGTACCATCACCACAAAGGACGGCCGCGTGCGCAACGGAAGTCTCATCTACACCATCCGCCCCATTCAGGAGGCGTTGGAGCAGAACTACCAGCGGCAATTCCGGCAGGCGGAGGAGAGTGTGGAGCGGGCGCGGGTGCAAAAGCGCCTGGCTGAGCTGGAGCAGCGGAGCAACGTAAAGAAGGAGGAAAGCGCATGATGCAGCAGATTGCAAACTTTATTGTAGACCATGACCCGATGATGGTCCTTCGGCGCACGCATGACACAGTACGCTACATCCGGTGGGCGTGGAACAAGGATCATGTTGACTCCATTGATGAAGAGGAGCTTCGCCTGTTCCTCTGCGATGAACACTACGGTGATCTGACCGATGAGCAAAGAGCCTTCGCTCGTCAGGGCCGGGACAAGATGCGAAGTGTCTATGCGGAACTGTGCGTGCGCTTGCTGCAAAGTGAGATCATGCTGGAGCGGGGCATGGTGCCGGACAGCGGTATCTACCGCAGCGTGTTCTGCCCGGAAGGGGGTGATACGCCGTGGATACTTGACCGGGCGGGATGACCGAAAATCAGACCGATTTGCATCCGACGAAAGAAAAGCAGGAGAAAGGACCGGGGTCGTAAACGCCCCTGTCCATCCCACAAATGCCCGCAGTGCAGGCATTTTCAAGGGTTTGTGACCGGGGACAGAGGAACGCTCCTTTCGGGAATTTGTACCCTGTGGAACGCTCTAAGTTCCAGTTTCCTCAGTGTTTTCAAGGGTTTCCGCCGACGCTCTACCGGCCCCATGCCCCGATTTTGATCCAATTTACACCTAATTTGCACTTCAAAACACAGAAAAAGAATTGAGAAAAGCAATAGCTATTTCCGCAAAAGTGTGGTAGTTGTTTGTGTTGCAAAAAAGAAAATGAATCCAAAGGAAGTGAAATACATGGCAAAACGAAGACCGGCCGGTGACGGCATGGTGCGAAGGCGTGACGATGGACGCTGGGAAGGGCGCATCGTCATTGGGCACCGGGAAAACGGCGAGCCGCTGTTCCGTCATGTCTACGCCAAGACGCAAAAGGCACTGCTGGACAAGCTCCACCAGAACATCGAACGCTATCAGGACGTGGAGCTGACCGAGGACAGCCGCATGACTTTGGGCGAGTGGCTGGACCGTTGGCTCACGGAGTACAAGGCGGGTACGGTGCGCCCCGGTACCCTCGAGGGCTACCGCCGCTACATCGAATACTACATCAAGCCGCAGTTGGGTGACGAGCAGATCTCGCTTATCTCTCAGCAGGACATCCAGCGGATGTACCGCCGCCTGAAAACGGAGGGGCGCATCCGCGAGCATCCCGAGATGGATCATCAGCTCTCGGACTCCATGGTTCGCCATATCCATACCACCCTCCACGCCGCGCTGAAAGACGCGGTGCAGGCCCATGTCATTCCCAGAAATCCCACCGAAGGTACAACGGCGCCCAAACCCAACTACAAGCCCAAGCGCATTCTGACCGGCGAGGAGCTGGACGCCTTTCTCGCGGTGGTGGAGCGGGACGAGGTGTGGCGGGACTTCTTTCAGACGGAGCTGATGACCGGCCTGCGCCGCGGCGAGATCTGCGGACTGCAATGGAGCGACTTCGACGAGAAGGGCGGCACGCTGAAGGTGTGCCGCACCCTCCACAGCCAGAGGAAGGGTGAGTACACCGTCGGCGAGACAAAAACGGGAAAGGGAATGCGTACCATCCTCCTGCCGCACAGCGTGACTGAAATCCTGCGGCGGCGAAAAGCGGATGCCATCAGTCAATGGATATTCCCCGACCCAGTGAAGCCGGAGGATCCTGTCAACCCCGGCTCGGCCTACCTCCACATGAAGACGCTGCTCCGGCGGGCGGGGCTGCCCAGCATCCGCTTCCACGACCTGCGCCACACCTTCGCCACCCATGCCCTTACCAGCGGCGTAGATGCTAAGACGCTGTCCGGAATCCTGGGCCACACCAATGCGTCCTTCACGCTGGACACCTACACCCATGTCACCTCAGATATGCAGAAGACAGCCTCTGGCATCGTGGGCGGCTTCATGGAGGATATCTTCGGAAAGGAGTTGAAACCGTGGCAAGAAAACGAAAAGCCGGCGACGGAACCGTAAGGCAGCGCAAGGACGGGCGGTGGGAGGGGCGAGTTGTCATCGGCTATGATGACAATGGCTACCCCAAGACGAAAAATGTCCTCGTCAAAACCAAGAAGGAGTGCCTTGAAAAACTCCAAAAGCTCAAGGAGGATTACGGCGGACTGAAGCCGGAGAAGGTTCGTCCCGAGATGCCCTTCGGGGACTGGCTGACATACTGGTACGAGAATCACTCCAAGCCAAAGATTCGTCCCACCACGCAGGAAACCTATGAGAGCCGCATCCGCCTGCACATCATCCCGGAGATCGGCAACATCCCGCTGAACAAGCTGACACAGAATGACCTGCAGCAGTTCTATGGCCGACTCAAGAAAAGCGGCCGGAAGCGCTTCACCGACAAATACGGCGAAGGGCTGTCCGACCGAATGGTGCGTATGTGCCACGCCACCTGTCGCTCGGCGCTGGAGAAAGCGGTGCAGGATGGGCTGATCCGTGTGAACCCGGCCCTCGGCTGCAAGCTGCCGCCGAAGAAGGCGCGGGAGATGCAGGTGCTGACACGAGAAGAGTTGCAGCGATTCCTCATTCAAGCGAAGTTTGAGGGCTACTACGAAGTGTTCCTTCTGGACTTAGCCACCGGCCTGCGCCGGGGTGAGCTCATGGCACTGCAGTGGGACGATCTGAACTTCAAAACCGGTGTGCTGAATGTGAACAAGCAGGTCTACGATGTGCGCGGCCAGCTCCAAATCAGCACGCCCAAGACGAAGAACTCCGTCCGCAAGATCGTCCTGCCACCTGCTGTGGTGGCAGTGCTGCGGGAGTATAAAAAGACGGTAGACTCTCGCTGGATGTTCCCGTCGCCTGTCAAGGAGGACTGCCCCATCACACCCGGCGTGGTGCGGCGCAGATTGCAGCTCGTCTTGGAACACGCTGGGTGCAAGCATGTTCGATTTCATGATCTGCGCCATACATTCGCGACGCTGGCGCTGGAGAATGGCATGGATGTGAAGACGCTCTCCGCCATGCTGGGTCATGTGTCGGCGGCCACCACGCTGGACATCTACACCCACATCACCGATGACATGCAGCGCACAGCCGCCGCCAACATCGACCGCGGCATCGGCAAAGCAGCACCGCAGGAGGACGCTTCAGAGCCGGGGCAGGAAACTGCCCCGGCCCAGGCGGAAAAGCCGAGAATGACCGACTTCAAACCCTATACGGGCCGCAAGCGCAGGTTCGGCACCGGCTGCGTCACCGAGATCAACGACCATCTGTTTGAAGGCCGCTACTCTCCCAAATGGCCCGACGGTAAAAAGCACGCCCGCAATGTCTATGCCCACACCCGCGAGGAGTGCGAGGAGAAGCTGAAGGTACTGATCGTGGAGATGAAGGCAGAGATTGCGGAAGCGCAACGACTGAAGGACAAGGGCAAAGGTGATGGGCGACCAATAGAGGGGAAGAAAGGCAAGCAGAGAAATAAAAGCAAGTAAACCAAAGAGTCTCCCAATGTTATAACTGATCTTCGCACATCGGGAGACTTTCTGTGCGTACAATCAACAGCACAATTTGGTTAGGCTTCTTGTTGGCTTCTGGTTCGTTCGGCAAGAAGATTGCCATAAATCTCTGCTATCACGCTGTGAAAATACTGAAGAATAGTCTCTTGGTCATCAGGAAGCATTGGACGCTTATATGTACGCTCATCGTCTACTTCGTACGTGGATATAATGCTTACTTCCAAGAGCAATTCGTCACTGTTAAAAGAAATATCCAGTAGAAGTTTAATCGCATCTCTCTTGTGCTCAAACATTATGGTTGCTTTCGGGAAAAAATATCCGCGGTTCACTGCGTCAACAACGATTGGATTAGTTCTTAACCCAGAACCAGAGAACAGAGCAGATTCAATGCCTGTTAAGAAGTTATTTTCTATTTCTTCAACTTCTGCGTCTTCGTCCGGAATGTCTTCTGTCTCGGACATTTGAACCTTTATATTTTTCACTGCCTCAATTTTCCAATCGCTGAAATTGTATGTAAATAAACGATCAAATAATCCTATACGTTCTTCTGTGGTTAATGGCTGCAATGAAATTTGTTTTGGAGTTTCAAATTTTTTAGATGTGCTAACTGCATTAGTGAAAATCTTCTTAGCCATCTGCACACTGCTTCTGTCATCAAAAATTACATCTATGATAACCTTTCCGCTTTCTTCAAAAGCGTCAAAAGAGAAACGATGTGAGACAACATCCATTAATTTTACTCGACCTTTTCGCTTTTTCTTGTATTCTACAATTGCTTTTAAATGAGATCCGCCATTTTGAACCGAAAAGCCCTCGAAAGAAACATCTTGATGATGAGCGATTTCTGCTCTATATGTTGATATTAACGAAATGAATTCATTAAAGTAGCCTTCATCAAGAGAACCATCTTCCGTATCTGTTTCATTCAATGAGATACGAAAAGACTTTTTATAATTCTTGTAGTCTTCCATGAGTTGGGAGAAACGATTAATATCAGCATAGCCCCAATAGAATAAATGTGCAGCGTTAATGACAGCATTTCTATCTGCGGACAACAGCAAGATTCCGTTTTCTTTGCAAATTTGCTTAATGGCAGTCATAGACAATTCACTGCTTAAAGCTTCCTTTAAGGAGTTTTTATCAGGGTAACTTGAAATCACTATTCTGAAACCTCCTCAAAATTGATTATGTTATCTGGAATGTGAGTCATCCCATCATACACATCGAGGTACTTTATGCATACGCTGGAAGGAGCGTCTAAATCGCCGCTAATCTGCCCCTCTATTTTACGCTTAAATTCAGCGACGGTTTGACGTATAGGGGTTTCACGCTCAAATAAATAAAAAATGTACTCTTGTGCATCTTGCAAATTAAGCTGTTTAATCATATCGTACATAAACTCAAGTGATTGCAGAGAGGCTTTTTCAAAGCAAAAAACAATAAGCTGATCTTTGATTTCAGATACTCGAGAATTTCTCACTTCAGATTTTGCTTGCGCAAAAATAAATTTTGAATACAAATGAGTAAGTGTAACATGATCTGCTTTTACGAAGTTTGTACCCAAAGTAGGAACATTAGGATAAACGAACTTGAACTCTGAACATGTACGACGCAATTCGTTAATTGTGTTTATCAGAGAACACCATCGTAGAATTTCATAATTAGAAGCAATGTACAAATTACAACTGTATTTTTTACTGCCAACCGAAATAGCTTTTACTCTCTCCCTAAATTTATCAAGGTCGAAAGTATCATTTGCCCAACACATAATGATTGCATTTTTAATCGGCGCAGTTGAGAGACTTTGTAAAGTGTCTGATACTTGAGCACATTCCATGCATTCCGTAACTTGCTTTATCCATTTCTTCATATTAGCAGTTGTAATACTGTCGAATTCCCAGCACTTTGACTCAACTAATATGCCTTGCTCACTTTGCTCATATGGATCGTAATAGGTAAAGAAAGAATCAATGCCATGTCCTTGGCCTTTTCGCGCAGGATGCCGTGTACAGCTAATGTCGAAATTTGTTGAACCATGCTGTGACCAGCCCAATTGCTTGAATATTGCCACACTTTCTCGAGTCCAATGTTCGCCAGTTGCATTCTGATTTTCAGGCATTGCCAATCCCTCCTTATAGCCCTAATTTAAGAGTGCGGATAAACTCAATATCAATGTCGTCAAATCCTTTATATACAGAAATCGCACCACTCTTATAAAACACCACTGAGTAGGTTTCTTCCAATAGAAGTGTTGTTGAGAAACTCACAATTTGAGTTTCATATTTTTTCAACAACTCTTCCGTTTTTGAGTAATTCGATAAATTCAATACGCAGTTACCTATGATGTCATCAAAAAACACATAATCATTGATTCTAACCTTGTTCACCTTATATTGAATACCAGCAGCCGCACATGCAATTAAAGCTTTGATGGGGTTAATATAAAGATCAGCAATAGAGGTTTTGTACTTAGTTATCTTGCCGATGGCTTCAATTATCCGAGTACACTTTACCTTGTTGCCTAAAATATCTAAGGTGTGTCTTTGGTGATCGATAAAGAATGGTACCGTCTCAATTCGTTTTAATTTGATTTCTTCAATTTCTCCTGTTTCAGGGTTGTAAATGCTTTGCGAGTAAGAAATTTCATAGTAATATACAGCTTTGATGTATTCAGAAGTAGCTTCTATGACGTGGAAACCATCGCCCTTTTCGGAATCAAATGTAGAATTTAAAATCTCATTTAATAGTAATTCATATTGCTGTGAATCTTGGTAAAACTGTTTGAATATGATACTCTGCATTATAGTCCCCCCTGAATATGTTTTGGCCATAGGAAGTATAAAAGACATACAATCTGAAGCCTCAAGAGTGTAAAATTCTATTAAAAATATTATACTGCAATTCAGCAAAAATTACAATATTAAGTCTGCACTTGCCGAAATTATATGTTAAGAATAACGAGTTCAATGTTTGCGCCGCAATAGACAAAGAATAAGAAAACCCCTCTGAAATCAACGATTTCAGAGGGGTTTTGGTCCGAGTAGTGCGGCTCGAACGCACGGTCTCCTGGTCCCAAACCAGGCGCGATACCAACTTCGCTATACCCGGATATTCAATTTCTGCCATTATATCACGGCGGGGAAGAAAATCAAAGATTTTCTGTCTGTGGTCATTTATGTGGTCAAGACCACTTTTGCGCCGTTTTCTGCAACCGGGGGAAACCCCGCAAACACAGGTGCCACAAGGCTTTGCGGCGTTTCGCCTCACCCTATCCCGGATACCGCCACGGCACTCTCAAACCACGCGCTCTACCATCTGAGCTACACCCGGTTATGAAATTGAAAGTCTAAGCTGTCTGTAGTCAGCCATGTGGTCAAAGGCGGATTTTCGAGCGATTCCGGAAAATGCGGAAAACCCGCAGATGCCCGTGTGTCAATGGGTTCCGGCGTTTTGGCTCTGGCAGGTCGGATGGATGCTGATACGCTCCCAAACCAGGCGCGATACCAACTTCGCTATACCCGGATATTCAGTTTTCTGCCATGATACCACGGCGGAGAGGAAAAACAAGGATTTTCTGTCTGTGGTCATTTTACATTTCTCCCATCCTACCATGCCGCGCGGAAAAAAGCAACAGGAAGCGGGCGATTTTCTGCCCGCTTTCTGCTGCTTTTTGTATCGTTCTCTCACTGTCAGTCCTGCTGGACCAGCGGCAGCGTTACATCTGCTCGGAACAGATCTGCGTCGATGGACAGCCGGAACGTGCCGCCCATCAGCTGCACAAGGCTTCGCACGATGGAAAGCCCCAGCCCGCTGCCCTCTGTGTGGCGGGAGGCGTCCCCGCGCACAAAGCGCTCCATCAGCTCGTCGGGGGAGATGTTCAACTCTGCCCGTGACACATTCTTGAAACTCAGGGTCATCTGCCCGTCGGACACCACGCCGGACACGTAGACGCGGGTCTCCGGCATGGCGTATTTGCAGATGTTGGATACCAGATTGTCCATGACGCGGCTGAGCAGCTTGCTGTCGGCGGCCACCACGGGCTGCCCCTCCGGCGACTGGGTCACCAGCGTCAGATGGCAGTCCGCCAGCCGGTCCTGATACTCGCCGGCGATCTGGCTGAACAGCACGCTCACGTCTATGGGCTGCACGTCCACCGGCAGCGCGCCGGAGGACGCCTTGGACGCCTCCACCAGATCCTCCGTCAGCTTCTTCAGCCGCTTGCTCTGCCGGTCCAGCACCGCAATGTACTCCTGGGCGGCGGGGGAGGGGATGTCCTCCTTTTTCAGAAGATCTACATAGTTGACGATGGAGGTCAGCGGCGTCTTGATGTCGTGGGACACGTTGGTGATCAGCTCCGTTTTCATCCGCTCGGCGCGCATCTGCTCCTGCACGGCGCTCTCCATGCCGCTTTGCAGCCGGTTCATGGCCTGCCCGTACCGCCGGAAGGCGCCGAACAGCCGCTTGGTGTCCACCGGCGTGGACAGGTCGCCCTCCGACAGCTGCTTGCCGTTTTTCTCCAGCGTCCGCAGGTTCAGGGCGATGGCCAGCACCGCCAGCAGCTCCACGAGCTTCAGCACCAGAAAATACTCTCCGTAGTAATTCATCTGATACAGTCCGATCTCCAGCAGCGCCAGACCCAGCCCCACCAGCGCCGTTTTCCACACCAGCGGGATGCCGGTAACGATGCGCCACAGCCACAGGGTCACGCCTCGCAGGATGCGCCACAGCAGCCGCAGCACCCGGGCGGTCAGGGAGCCGCGGATGACGGTGCCGGCCTTACACTGGGCGGCAAAGACGCACAGGAACAGCAGCATGACCGGTATCAGCGCTGCACAGAAAAGAACCCGCCCCCATTCTGAATAGAAGGCGTCCCATCCGATGAAGAAGGCGCTTAGCAGCGCCAGCGCGAACACGTCGGCGGGGACCTTGTCCAGCCATGTCAGGTGGATATCCTCGCGGCCATGCCAGTGCCCGGCGGAAGCCATGGAGAAGCCGAAGCAGAACAGCGTCAGCAGGCCGCACAGCACCGTGAGAAAAATGGTCAGACCGGTATGCGTCAGCAGCCACGAGCAGACCAGATAGGAGTAGCTGGGGGCTTGACCGCTTTTCTCCAGCAGGGTAGCAGTGATGGCGACCTGAATGGAGGTAAGACCCGTGCTTTCCGACAGGTGGTAGACATACAGCTCCTGCGTGTCATACAGCAGCTTGTCGCTCTCCGTCAGATCAAAGTTGGCCAGATATGTCTCGCCAGTGTCCGGGTCGGATACGACAAGCTGGCAGGAGGAGAGCTCCCGGGAGAATGCATCGGCAAACAGCCGGGGCAGCTCCGACAAAAGCTGCTGGGCGGCTTCCGGGTTATATTCGGCGGAGTCGGCCGCGTCCGTGTTGACGAAGTAGTACGACTTGTCCAGCAGCCCTACGCTGTCCAACTGGGCGCAGAGATAGTCGTTGGCCATGCTGAGACTGTCGTAGCACTGCTCCTGATACAGGGTCTGCCGCAGGTATGCGCCGTCGTCCAGAAAGACGTTGTAGCTGACCAGTATGCCAATGCCGATGCCGCCCAGCACGGTCAGACCGCCCAGCACCAGCGTCAGCACGAAGGCAGCGGCCTTGGCCCAGGCCTTGTCCAGCCATTTTCTCACTTGATACCGCCCTCCATTTTATAGCCTTTTCCCCAGACTACCTTGATGTACCGCGGCTCTGAGGGGTTGATCTCGATCTTCTCCCGCAGGTGCCGGATGTGGACGGCGATGGCGCCGGCGGCGTTGAGGGGCACGTCGTCCCACACACGGCGGTAAATCTCGCTGGGGGAGAACACGGTGCCCGCGTTCTTCATGAGAAAGCGCAGAATGTCGTACTCCTTAGGGGTCAGCGCGGCGTTTTCGCCGTCCACGGTAACGGTTTTGGCGTTGTCGTCCAGCCGGATACCGCCGATGACCAGCGTGCTGGGCTGCACCGTGCCGCCGCCCAGCTGGAGATAGCGCCGCAGCTGGGACCGCACACGGGCCAGCAGCTCCACGGGGTTGAAGGGCTTGGTGATGTAGTCATCCGCCCCCACGTTGAGACCCAGCACCTTGTCGGTGTCCTCGCTCTTGGCCGTCAGCAGGATCACCGGCACGTTGCTGGTCTGGCGCAGCTGCGCCATGGCGGTGAGCCCGTCCATCACCGGCATCATGATGTCCATCAGGATGAGGTGCACCTCCTCCCGGGCAGCCACAGCCAGCGCTTCTTTCCCATTGTAGGCCTTCAGCACGCGATAGCCCTCCGCCGTCAGATAGATCTCCAGTGCCGAAACAATATCCTGCTCATCGTCACAGACAAGAATGGTATACATGTGCCGCGCCTCCTTTTCATACTCCGTTTATCATACGGGAAAATGAGGCGCGGCACAATAGGGGAAGTTTAGTTTTTCATTAAGTTTGCCGGCAGGCGTGCCGCCGCGCCGTGGCGGATGGGCTTCCACTCCACCTTCATGAACAGCGCCGCAAAGGAGATGGGGATGTAGGTGAACATGAACAGGGGGAAGCTGAATGTGTACATCACTTTCTGCCAGGCGGGAGCCTGGATGCGGTCCCACTCGGTGGCAGTGGTGACGGCGCCGATGGCCAGCAGCGTCAGATAGATGCCGCCCAGGCACTCCAGCAGGGACCGCATGGCGAACCACAGTCCTGCGCCCTCGGCCAGACCGATGCCCGCCAGCGTCACATTGGCCAGGATGCTGACGCACGTCAGCACAAAGGCGGGCATGATGGCCATGGCCATATCGAAGCAGCTCCAACTGCCCCGGGCTGCGCCCTTCAGCAGCTTGCCGCCGTACTTCTGGAACACCTGGATGTAGCCCTTGGCCCAGCGCAGCCGCTGGCGGCAGGACTGACGGAAATCCGTGGGCTGCTCGTCGTAGAGCACCGCGTCCTCGCAGATGGCGATGATCTCGCCGTCAGTGATGTGACGGACAGAGAACTCAATGTCCTCCGTCAGCAGGTAGAACTGCCAGCCGTTGGTTTTGTCCAGAATACGCTGGGAGAACAGGAAGCCTGTCCCACCCACGGCGGCGCTGGTGCCCAGCCGCATGCGTGCGCCATTGAGGTAGCGGCTCTCCCGCAGGAACCACAGGGCGTAGCCGGCGCTGATCCAGTTGTCGGCATAGTTCTTGCTGTTGCGGTAGCTGGTGACGATCTCGTACCCGCCGGAGAACACGGCGTTCATCCTCTCGATGTAGTCCGGCGACAGCACATTGTCCGCGTCGAACACGAAATAGCCGTCGAAGCCGTCGGGATAGTCGGCCTTGATGTGCTGAGTCAGAAAGTCCAGGGCGTAGCCCTTGCCCACGTTGATGTGGTTGAACCGCTCATACACCACGGCGCCGCGGCGTCGTGCGATGTCGGCGGTGCCGTCGGTGCAGTTGTCCGCCACCACGAACACCGTGAGCAGCGCGGGATCATACGTCTGCTGCCGCAGACTGTCCAGAAGACCGCCAATGACGGCAGCCTCGTTCCGCGCCGCGATGAGCACAGCATAGCGGTGGGGCGAGGGAGGGCAGGGAAGGGGGCGCTGCTTTTTGGCCAGCACCAGCGGTATGTAGAGGAATTGATAGGCATAGCAGATAAAAAACAGCGCCGAGATCAGCGCGTTCACGGTCCGCAGAGCAGTTTCCATGAGAGACACTTCCTTTCTTTCTCTGTGTCTCCTATGGTAGAGAAAAAGCCATTAAGAAACAAGGAACCGCCGGATTAAGAATCCATTAAGATGAAACGGAGGCGGAGACGCTTTTCACGCCTCCGCCTCTGTTCTCAGAAATCCCACTTCTGCCCCGCGGTGACGGCCATGCCCGCCGCGCTGACCAGCGCCAGCGCGGCGTACACCGCCATCCCGCCGTCCCCCGTCTTGGGGGAGACGGTAGGCGCATCGCCGGGGCTGCGCCCACCGTGATAGCGGTTGCGGAACTCCAGCACGTCGTACTTGCCGCCCTGCATGTCGGCATCACCGTACACCGCCGCAGTGCGGCCCTCCGGCGTCACCGTGATGGCGATGTAGTACACACGGTCATCGTACTGCCCGCTGTGGCGCTGTCCCGCCTCCTGCCGCAGAGTGTATACATGCCGCCCCTCCCGGGTGCAGGGGATGGTCAGCACCGCGCTGCCGCCGCCGGAGACGGCGCAGGTATACGCGCCGTTACGGCTCCCCTCCGGCAGGGGCGCGCCGTCGGATGCCGCCCGCAGCGTCAGGGTGAACACCTCCGGTACGTCAGGCGCATCGCCGCTGACCGTCACGCGCACCGGCAGCTCTACCGCTGCGCCGGCGGCCATGGCGGTGACGACGCACAGCGCAGTCAGCAGGGCCAGCAGCGCCGCTGCGGCCGGTATCCTTCTCGTCATACCGCCGTCAGCTCCTCTGGCTGCGCCGACGCAGGAACATCGCTGCGCCGCCTGCCGCCGCCATGGTCAGCAGCACCGCGTAGGGAGCGCTGTCCAGCAGCACGCCGTTGTCGATGCTGCCGCCCTTGGTGTTGGTGAACTCCGCCGTGGCGGCGGCAGCTTCGATGGTGCCGCTGTCGCCGGTAACGGCGGTGGTGTAGCCCTCGCCGGTGTAGTCATCCTCGGTGACGGTGTAGCCCATGCCGTAGGGCAGGTTGGTCAGGCTGGCGGTCTGCCCGTGCTTCAGGGTGAAGTCCACAGTACACTGGCTGTTGTCATCCCACACGGGGGTGAAGCTCTGATCCACACCGGCCACAGAGAAGCCGATGGTGCTGTTCATGTCATAGCCAGACTGCCTGGTCAGGGTCACATGGAACCGGAAGTCCTTGTCACGGTCGCCCAGCAGACCGGCAACGGTCTTGGTTACGTTCAGCGTACCGGCGGAATACGTGTTGAGGATGTTATCCTGCTTGCTGCCATCCGCACTGCCCAGATGGACGGCGGCCACGCGGACCTTGCCCTCCCCCTCCGGCTGCAGCACCGTGATCTTCAGATACAGCGCCTGGTCGTTGTAGGTGACACCGGCGGTGCTGCCCGCGCTCTCAGTGATCTTATAGGTATAGATGCCCACGCTGGAGAACTCCGGCAGGGGCAGCGCGAAGCTGCCGGACGCACCGGCCGCTGTGGCGGCGCCCTCACTGAAGGCGATGTCAAAGGTGCTGGGCGTAAAGACAGGCATATCCGCCGCAGCGGTGATGGCGGAGTCCGTCACGCTGTCCGCCGCGATGGAGAAGCGGAACGTCTCGGCGGGACTGACGGTCCCGTCGTTCACCAGCTGATAGAGCTTGGTGATGGGTACCTCGGTGATGTCCTCGTAGGTCTGGCCGTCCACTGTGATGCGGGGTCTCGTGGGTGGCTCCTCCTCCACAGCAAAGGCCGTAGCGGTCAGTCCCAGCGCCAGAAGCAGCGTCAGGAGCAGGGCAAAGCATTTTTTCATACGTAGTCCTCCTTGCAATATAATGTGTTCTGCTGTATCAAAACCGCACATGCGGCGCAGCACAAAAAAGGGTCAGGCGCGGCGCTTCCGACTCCACAGCAGCAGCCCGCCGCCGCAGCATACCAGCGCTCCTGCCGGCAGCAGGGTGCCTCCGGCCACACCCAGATCGGGGACGGCCCGCTTCGTGTTGACGAACACCAGCTCCCCGCTGTCCTCCAGCGTTACCGCACCGCTGTCGCCGCTGCGGCCGCTGTTGGTGACGGTGTAACCGGCATGCTCCGTCTCCGTCACCGTCACGACCCCGCCGTAAGGCAGTCCGGTGAAGGTCAGGCTCTCCCCGTGGCGCAGGGCAAAGACCGCCTGCCCGCCGGACACGGTGTAGCCCTCGCCGACTGGGAAGGGAACGGCCTGACCGTCCACCGTCAGCACCGCCGTAAAGGGGAATGTCTTCGACCGGTCGCCCATCTCGCCCTCTACCGTCTTGCGGACGGTCAGGCTCCGGGAAGCGCGGTTCACAAAGGCCAGAGCACCGCCGTCCCATACGCTGCCGTTGACGGTGATACGCACCGCGCCGTCCACACCGTTGGGCAGCACCGCCACACGGTACATCTCGCCGCCGCACCAGAAGCCGTCGGCCTCCGCCTCGCGGACGCGGTAGCAGCGGGGCGCGGTGTCGCCGGCGGCCAGGCCGATGACCAGCCGCCCATCGGCAGCTTCCTCACCGGTGACGGTGATGCCCGTTTCGTGGACCTGCCGCAGTACATTCCCCTCCGCGTCCGTCTCCTCCAGCAGGAACCGGAACGTCTGGCGCTGGCCTGCCGCCGCGCCCAGCAGCGTCTTGGTCAGCGGCAGGGAGATGGCGTAGTCATAGGTGGCGTTGGTGACGGTGACGGCCACGCTGCCGCCCACCGGCACCTCACCGTCGGCTCTTGCGGGGGAGGTGACGCCCTCCGCCGTGACGGCGGCGTCAAAAGCGGCGCGCCAGCCCTCCGGCGGCGTTTCCGTCACGGCGTAGGCCGTGCCCGCCAGCAGTCCGGTGAACACCGCCGTCTCTCCATGGGTCAGGGGCACGATGCCCGCCGTCTCCACCGTCCGCTCCTCACCGTTCACCGTGTAGGGCGTGCCCGCCGGCACCGCCTCGCCGCCCAGAGCCACGCCAATGTCGAACGCCCGCCCCGCCGCGGCATCGGAGCCCTCCGCCACCTGTTTCGTCACCCGCAGCTCGCCCAGAGCGCTGGTATCCACCACGTTGCGGTACGTCACCAGCTGGGTGGCCGCGGCGGTGAGGGTATCGGTGCGGAAGCCGGTGAAATCCTCCTCCGCCGTGGGGCTGACGGTGGTGCCGGTGCCGCTGCCCACGGTGTACTGCACCTGCCGGTACTGTCCCGTCAGCCGGTCCGGCATGGTCTCCTCCACCAGATAGTCATAGCTCCCGCCGCCCAGCGTCAGCATGTCGGTGAACTGGGCCATCTGCCCCGCCTTCAGGGTGAAGTACCCGCCTGTCTCCACGGCGCCGCTGCCCACAGCGGTGCTGTTCTCCAGCAGCTGATACGCCGTGCCCTCCGGCACGTACAGGCTGCCGTCCGGCCGCAGCACGCGGAACCGATAGTCCATGGCACCGGTGAGATAGCGGTTCAGCTCCTGCTCGCCGCCGGACAGCTCCTTGGCCACGGTCAGGGAGTTGTTGGGCAGGGTAGGCGTGTTGAACCGCAGATAGCAGTAGGACACATTGCCGCCCCGCTCCAGATAGAAGAACTGCAGCGTGTGCTTGGTGTAGTCCCCAAAGGTGCTGCCGTCAAAGCTGCCGGTCATACCGGCGGTCTGGAACTTTTTCGCCAGCGTAGTGGTGACGTAGTCATCGGCCTCTGCCGCACCGGACACCCCCTCTCTGGGATGGGTCACATCGCCGGTAGCAAAGTTGATGGAGCCGCTGTTGGCACCGTGGGTGCCGCCAATGTCCAGCACCAGCACGCCGTCGATGTAGACGAACACGTCGTCGTCCCCCAGAAACTGGAAGATCATGTCCTCGCCGTTGATCTTTCCGTCGGCGGGCATGTAGAAGTCAAAGGACATGGACATGCCGAACCACAGGTCCACCTTGCCATCCGGCAGGCGGTAGGCGGCGGGACTCCTGCCTCTGGGGGCCTCTGTGGCGCCGGTCAGGTCGTTGAACGGCAGGAAGTTTCCGTTAAAGGCGATCGTCCTGTCGTCGAATACCGTCTTGCCGTCAGGCTCCACATAGCCGGTGTACCAGGGCCGCACGATGCCGTCATACAGCTGGAACCGCCCGCTGGCCGCGTCATAGCTGGCGGCATTCCGCAGAGAGTCATAGTAGAGATAGCCCTTGCTGTCCCGCTGGAACAGCCCCGTGCTGCCGCCGCGCCCCACGGAATAGACGGTCTTGCCGGGGACGGCGCTGTCGCTGAACAGATAGCCCAGACTGCCGCTGGCTTTACTGCCGGGGATGCCGGTGACGTAGGGCCACTTGTTGTCCTCCAGCGTGGGGGACATGCTGGGCCGCGCTCCGCTTCCGCTGGCGTCTCCGTCCACCGAGGCGCCCCAGCTGTGATAGAACTCCAGCGGTCCCTGTCCGTTGATGGCCCCCGTGTAGTTGAACAGCTGCATGGTCACGTTGTCCGCCGCGGCCATCGATGCCTGCGCCGCCAAGGCCGCAGGGCGGCTGTCCTCCATGTTCATATAGACGCTGTCCTCGTCCACCTGATACGCGCCGCCTGCGGCGTATACTGCGGCGGGCAGCAGCGTGGCCGCCAGCACCAGCGCCAGCAGGCCGCCCAGTACCCGCAGTCCTGTCCTTCCGTACCTGTTCATCGCTCCGTCCTCCTGTCCTGCGTCAGTGCGGCAAGCCTCTTGCCTTTCGCGGAGGATTATAGCATCCGTTTCCGGCGGAAATGGTCGGAGGCGGCCTTTTGCCAAAAACGGCAAAAACCCCTATTTCCGGCGGCTGCCGCCGGAAATAGGGGTTGGTTCGTTTTCTTTTTTATCGGAGCTGCCCGGCCAATCGGCCGGAGGACCACGCCCATTGCAAATTGAAACCGCCGCAGTCACCGTCCACATCCAGTACCTCGCCACAGGCGTACAGCCCCGGCACCAGACGGCTCTGCATGGTCCGGGGGTCGAACTCACCGGTCTGTAAGCCGCCCGCTGTTACCTGCGCCTGATCGAAGCCGCAGGTGCCGGTGATGGGCAGGGTAAAGCCTGTGGCCTGCGCGGCGATGCGGCGCAGGTCATCGTCAGTAAGGGAGACGGCCGGCTGATTGGTGAAGCCGGCGGCCTTGCAGAGCATCTGCCCCAGCCGGGTGTGGCAGGAGCCTACCAGCAGGGTGGACGCCTCATGGGCGGCCATGGTCTGCCGCCGCAGGTGCAGCCAGTGCAGCACTTCCTCGCGATCCCAGTCGGGGAAGAAGTTCAGCACGCAGGTCAGCCCCTCGCCGCCGGTGGACACGGCGCGGGAGAGGTCGAAGATGGCAGGGCCGCTGACGCCGTACTCGGTGAACAGCACCTCGCCGCGGTTCTCTGCCACCGACGCATTGCCTCGCCGGATGGCAATGCCGCACTCGGCCTTGATGCCCTTCAGCGCGCGGGGGTAGGTGGGGTCGGTCTTCAGCTGGACGAGGGAGGGGTAGAGCTGCGTCCTATGGTGTCCCAGACTCTTGGCCAGCTGATAGCCGTCCATGACGCCGCCTACCTTGCTGCCGGCGCAGCCGCCGGCTGCCAGAATAAGCTTTTTGGCAGAGAACGTGTCCGTCTCCGTCCGCACGGTGAAGCCGTCGGACGTCTTTTTCACGGAAGAGACCGCCTGACCGGTGACGACCTCAATGCCGGGACGCTCCAGCGCGTAGCGCAGCACATCCAGCACGCTGCCCGCCATGTTGCTCATGGGATAGACGCGCCCGCTGTCCTCGGCGACCGTCAGAAGCCCCAGCGAGGCGAAAAATTGCAGCGTAGCCCCCACGTCGAAGGCGTCCAGCGCGTAGGCGCAGAATCCGTCGCCGCCGTGATAGCGGGCGGGGGAGACGTTGTGGTTCGTCAGGTTGCACCGCCCGTTGCCGGTGGCCAGCAGCTTGCGTCCCACCCGGCTCTGCCGCTCCAGCAGCGTGACGCGGCAGCCGTTTTCCGCGGCGGCCAGCGCCGCCATCATACCGCTGGCGCCGCCGCCGATGATGATGACATCCCGGCTCATTTCTGCGCCTCCAGCCTGCGGCGGGTGAGATAACCCTCCAGCATCAGCGCCGCCGCCACCGCATCCACGGTCTTTTTCCGCTTTTTGGCATTCTGGCCGTTCTGGAACAGGATATTGTGGGCGTCGATGGTGGTGCGCCGCTCGTCCCAGAGGATGACCTCCAGCCCCGTCTCCTGCCGCAGCAGCTCCCCGAAGGCGGCGCACTTCTCCGCCCGGGGCCCCTCGCTGCCGTCCATGTTGCGGGGATAGCCCAGCACCAGCAGCTTCACGTCGTGCTCCGCGATGAGCCGCCGGATGCCCGCCAGTACCTCCTCCTGCTTCCGGCTGTGGAGCACCTCGGAGTGCCCCGCCAGCGTCTCGGTATAGTCCGAAATGGCGATGCCGGTGTGAGCGTCGCCGTAGTCGATGGCCATGATTTTCATAGGTAATGCACCTGCACTTTCCGTTCAGTGGCATTATCATACACAAAAAGAACGCCGCCTGCAACCGGAAAAGTCGGAAAACCCCCGAAAAAGCTGTATTTTTTCCAAAAAATCAGTTGACCTCTGCCAAAAACCGTGCTATACTGGGCATTACCTGTGAGTGGGTGCTTTCTTTTTGCGCGCTTTTCGCTTCGGGCGCGCAGGGAGCCGGCATCCGGCAGGGAGGCAAAGGGTCCTCGGACCTAATCTAATAAGGAGGTGCCGTTAATGCGCGTGAAGATCACCCTGAGATGCAATGAGTGCAAGCAGAGAAACTACAACACGATGAAGAACAAGAAGAATACCCCTGACAAGCTTGAGCTGAACAAGTATTGCCCCTTCTGCAGAAAGCACACCGTCCACACTGAGACGAAGTAACCGGAAGGAGATAGTGAGCTATGGCTGAAGAGAAGAAGGTCAAGAAGGACCACGGCAAGTGGTTCCGCGAAATGAGAAGCGAGCTGAAGAAGGTCGTATGGCCTGACGGCAAGACCACCATGAAGAACACGGGCACCGTGATCCTGTGCTCCCTGCTGGTGGGCGCGTGCATCTGGATCTTTGATGCAGTCAGCGTTCTGGCGGTGAACACGCTGGTCGGCCTGTTCGCCTGAGGAAACGGGAATGGCTGATAACGCGAAGTGGTATGTAGCCCATACCTATTCCGGCTATGAGAACGCGGTGAAAGCCGCCATCGAGAAGTCCGTGGTGAACCGGAACATGGAGGATATGGTCCTTCAGATCGCGATCCCCATGGAAACCGTCACCGAGATCACCGAGTCCGGCGTCTCCAAGGAGATCCAGCGCAAGGTGTTCCCCGGCTATGTTCTCATCAAGATGGTCATGACCGATGACACGTGGCACCTGATCCGCAACATCCGCGGCGTCACGGGCTTTGTGGGCGAAGCCAACAAGGCGATCCCTCTGACTGAGGACGAGGTGGCCGCTCTGGGCATGGAAAAGCGCGAGATCGTGGTGCTGTACCATGTGGGCGATACCGTCCGTATCACCGAAGGCCCTCTGGCCAGCTTTACCGGCACGGTGGAGGAGATCGAACCGGACAAGAATCGTGTCCGCGTGGTGGTCTCCATGTTCGGCCGCGAAACGCCGGTGGATCTGGAGCTGGATCAGGTAGAGGTCAGCAGCAACTGAGTACGGCGCAGCCGTACAGGCCGGAGCAGTACGACTC
>ERZ835980.1798-NODE-1798-length-21911-cov-4.054173_pt1 | contig 21911 bp, 24 predicted proteins | sample MGYA00519943_ERZ835980 | MGnify/ENA primary metagenome ERZ835980 (study PRJEB31850, sample SAMEA3708791) | human gut metagenome | biome: human gut; feature: human-associated habitat; material: faeces | place: China | collected 2014 ... | reverse complement strand
TGTTGTGTTTGCTTTAGCATTTTGTGTTATATTTTATTGGTTTATGTCTAAAAAATAGGTAATTGCGAAACTCGCTAAGCTCGTTCGCAATCTTGAATTTAAACAGGGAAGGATTCGTGCTTTGCACGAATCCTGGAATGAAAAGTGGATAACAGAACATTTTAGGCGCACTTTAGTAAGCCTCTGGCTTTATGAAGTTGGTAAGTCCTAGGCTAGTATTTTATGCATGATATACATGTTCAAAGTAATCAGCGTAGAATACTATTTTAAATGATATTGAAGATCGGAAATATTATGGAAGATCGACGACAAGCATAAACCATACATGTCCGATAGATTTTGGAACAGAGCAGGGGTTAGCGGCTTTGGTTTATGGTAAAAATGGATTAAGTATGTTACCGATACAGGATATTTCCGGAGATAATCTAAATACAGAGAATGATTATATGTATTATTACTCCGTAGAGTTTACGAAATGAGAATATGGATGATCTTCCTATAAAATCTTTACTGATAAGCATGAGGACTAAATATCCTCATGCTTTTTCCCTAGATGGGTGTCAATTTCCTTCTGGTAGTGTTGCAATTCCTTCAGGTCACGCTCATTTTGCCGCTGTTGTTCTTCAAGGTTATGCATGTTCTGTTTAGCCTGTTCCAGTCGTTTTTGTAGGATTTGGATGTTGGAATTGGTAACAGCGGACAGTTAGACGTTGCGGCTTTCCAAGGCAAATTGAGCATCGTGGAAAGCATTTAGCTCCTGATCATGCTCTTGATAGTATTTTTCCTGATCCTTGGATTTCTTCTCATTTGTCGAGTATATTTTCAGTTTCTTATACATTACGCAATCACTGATAAACTGGCGAAGTTCTGTTATATCTTTCTGACTTTTGGCGATACTGTTGCTTAGATGATTGCTGTTTGCCCGGAGCGTTTTCATCTGCTCGGATACCTCGGTATACCGGATGCCGTACCTGTCGTGCAGGTTCTTTTGTATCTCCTGCATGCGTCTGGCGTTCTGCACATTTGACCATTTCTGCAAGCCGACAGTATCCCGTGATACATCACCAGAGAAGTCACGCATGGACGAGATTTTCAATCGACTTTTATCCAGTTTTTTCACCGGGCGACATGGCATCACGATGTGGAGTTCTCCGATACAGAGCAGGAGTACATAGACAGCCTGAAAACGGTGAAGGTCGGATACCTGAGAAATATGGCGCCGTTCCAGTATTATGAGAGGGGAAGCTTCCATGGTGTGCTGAAGGATATCATGGATATTGTGGCGGATGAGCTGGGTGTCAAGGTTGAGGAAAAGGGCTACGATAATACACAGAAGCTGGTGAAGAGCGATTCCAAGAGCTCCAACGATGCACTCAAGGGCACGATGGCGCAGATAAAGGGCGAGGATTACACTGACCTGCAGACGGATGTCTCCGATATCAAGGAGACAAATACGATAATGGAGAGTCTGGATGCGATAGAGAATCTTAAGGCGGATTTCACGGTATCGGATTACTACAGCGTGTATTATTATACTGAGAGACGGCATTTCTCAGCTTTTGCTGGGAGTGCCGTCTTTCTGCATATAAGCCGCAGTTAATTCACAAAACACATTCGCAGAAAGTCAAATTCAGTTCGCAGAATATCAAATGTAATTGATATTCTGCGAACTGGAGGGTATAATATGCGGTATCTTTGGGGTAGATGCTTGCGGTATGTTGATGCAAGCATGTGTGTATTAAAAGCGAAATGACAGGGGTGAAGGGTAGATGAGAAGATTAAAGTATGTTTTACAGAGTGCGATCGCCTGCTTTGTCGTGGCCGGGGCCATGCTGGTGCTGTTCTGGGGAGCAGGAATATACAATATATATCAAGAGTCACATGGAAATATATCGGATCTGTCAGAGCTGTGGTCGTATATTTCGGAACAGGGATTGATGTTTCTGATCGGATTGCTGGCTTTTGTGTCGTTCCTGGTATCCGGATTTCAGGCGAAGAAGGCCAGCGAGGCGGATAGAGCTGCTAACGGTGGGATCGAGTATGATGGTGTAGGATATGGTGATGCTGATTATTCTGGCACGATAAATGCTGGTGGCGGATATACATATGATTCAACGGACACATATATAAAGTTAGATGAAGGTTCAGGTATGGGAAATGATAGGAATGTATATGGAAAAAACGGTATGCCATATGCGGACATCTATGGGATGACTGGAGATGCACAATTAATCAATACATATTCATTGCAGTCAGGTGCCAGAAAGATAAGCTTTGACCTGCCTCAGAGGTATAGACTGATAGATGGCGATGACAGTGATCCGGCATTTGCGGGGTTTAATGAGGAGCTTAAGCCGGAACTTGTCTATTGTTCACTTCAGGAGGCTATCGATGATGAGACGGCTGAGGATTACGTGCTGGATGAGCTGGTGGAGGATGAAGCCTGCCCGGAGGAACTGCGGACAAGGGCATATCTGAAACATGAAGTGATAGAGGGAAGACTTTATTACTATTATATATTCAAGTATAAGAAGTCCAGAAAGCAGAGACAGAAGTTTGCGGCGGCATGTGACATAGGCGGCGGGCTGTTCTATACGATAGAGACAGAGTGGATATGGCGCAAGGAGGAATTGACGCTGGAAGCACTCATAGACTTTTTGAAGATACGGGTAGAGTGATTTATGACATCTACAGAACATGAGGTGATAATATGTGGACAATAAAGAGAATAGACGAGGCAGATTTTGGCTGTGAGGAGAGACTTCCGGGTGAACCGCTGATGGTGCTGGTGAGCCTGGAGAGCGATGACGGAAGAGTCATACAGTTTGAGGCTGCGGACAACTGGCTTACAGTTCAGGAACTTTCTGAGGGAGATGAGTGGCCGGAGGATATAGAGACGCCTGATGCGGCTGATGAGAGAACACTCAGGCAGACTCAGTGGATGGAGAATTATTTTGATGCTCTGGAGGAACTGTAACAATAAAATAACATATCGTATCACTTGTCATGCAGGAGCAGATAAGTGCAAATGATGTGAGGACGTGTGTGATGGTTGTCATGCTTTTAATGATTCCTGTGTGGTGGAATGTAATCAGGCAGCTCCTGAATTGTTGAGAAAGATGTTGATTCAGACCAGGTGCAGGATGATAACAGTAGCGGGGAGAGTACAAGATCGGAAAATGCAAGTCAGGAAGGTGTAAGATCAGAAGAGCCGATGACAAAGAGCGAGGTAAGAACCCTGTATGTGTTTGCGGAGAAGCTCTATGCAGTTGGAAGTGCTATGAAAATAAAGATCAGACTGAAGCTCAGATATGGTATGTAGACAAGATCTGCAGTAACGGATTTAATTATTCATAATAAAATAAAGTTATCCCGCATGATTTCTTAGTTTAGAAAATTGTGCTTAAAATACTAAAAAGATATACTATATGCATAACTATACCGAAAAGGAATGATGGCATATGGATATAAGAGATATGAATTATTTTTTACAGATAGCGGAGTATGAGAACATATCGAAGGCGGCTGAGGAACTGCACATTTCACAGCCGCCGCTCAGCAGGCAGCTCAGAAAGCTGGAGGAGGAACTGGGCGTGGAATTGTTCACGAGGGATAACGGCAGGCTGCAGCTCACGGAGGCCGGGCACTTTTTCAGGGAGAGGGCGCAGGAGGTCATATCGTTGGTGGACAAGACCAGAAGCCAGATGGCGGAGAGGTACAATGGAGCCGGAGGCAAGATAAGGATAGGGACTATAGAGACCTTAAGTGCAGAGAAACTTCCGAAATGGGTGGCAGGATTTCATGAGATTTATCCAGATGTGACTTATCAAATAGTGAACAACAATTCCGAGGAGATCATACGGATGGTGGACAAGGGGCTGCTTGATATGGGAATTGTGAGGGAGCCTGTGAACAGCCAGTATTATGAGAGAGTAAGGCTTCAGGAGGATACATGGATCGCATATATACCTAACAGAAATCCTCTGTCGCAGAAGAACAGGACAACGATAGAGATAGAGCTTGCGGATCTCAGAGACGAACCGCTTATACTTCCGTCGAGGGGAATACACGAGAAGCAGATAAAGACGTGGTTTGAGATGATAGGCGCCGAGCCGAAGGTTGTATGCTGGTATTCGTCTCTGGTAAATGGTGTGTCTCTCGTCAAAAATGGCATAGGGACAATGCTCTGCCCAAAGTCTGCGCAGTCCATTCTGGATTACAGCTGTGCTACCGTGAAGGAGATTGTGAATCCTACCATGACAACGGGATCGGTAATCGTGTGGAAGAACTTCCACAATCTGTCAGAGTCTGCAAGAAAGTTTATAGATTACGTGAAGTCGAAGGAGATAAAAGAATAACTAAAAGAATAGGTAAAATAACAGATGTCATACCTGCAAGGTATATATACGCGGACTGCATATCTGCCAGGGTATAGAAAATTGAAAAATGGTGATTTGACAATCTATACGAGCACTGATATTATGTGCCCAACGAAAACGAAATGCAGTTGATCAGGCAAAGGAGCCACTCTTTAGGGAGAGGCTCCTTTTCTTTATATCTGACAGCCGCTGTATTTTAACAAGGCAGGAGGAAAGAATATGCATGATATGAGACGATATGTTACAGATCAGATCAAGTGGATAAAACAAATGTCTTATGAAGATATACCAGATGAAATAAAGACTAGGGCGAGATGGATCCTGCTGGATTCCGTGGGCTGTATAGTGAACGGAATGTCGGGGGATAAGCTTCCACCAGATATATATGAGGCGGTGCTGAAAAGTTCGTCGGCTATGGTGTCGACAGAGCTTTATGAGGGAAACAGATTTTCTATAGGGCATCCGGCATGTCACATAGTTCCGCTACTATTGGTTGAAGCTGGAGAGAGAGCAGATCTTACATATAAAGATGCTTTAAGGATTTTCATTTGTGCATATGAGCTTGCATCAAGGTGGGGGCGTTCGGTTAGATTTACAAATGACATGTTGGGGCACGGAACCATCATGAATGCTGGGGCGGCGGTTGTGGAAGGGCTCATGACTGACATGACTGAGGAGAAATTTGTAAATTACCTCATGACATGCGAAGTGCTCCCGGAGGTATCGACGTGGCAGTCGGTATTTGAGGGAAGTACAATACATGACTATTATCCTGGAATCGCGGCGGTAAATGCCAAGAATGCACTTTACATGTCAAACAACAATGTGAAGAGCAGTGAGGAACTGATAAGAAGCGTGTACGGGAAGATAACAGGAACAAAAGTCATAGAGGACAATCTGGCTGATGACGATGACATAGGCTGGTACATAGCGAAGAATTATTTCAAGGTACATTCAGGATGCAGATTCATACATCCATTTGCGGATGTGATAGAACAAATGATGAAGGAAGGGCTCACCAAGGAGGATGTGAAGGAGATACAGGTATCTACATATAAGAAAGCGGCAATGATCTCAGATCGGCATGTGACAAATGTTCTGGCGGCGAAATTCTCTACGCCGGTATCGTTGGCTATCCAGTTGTCGGAGGGGCGTTTATATCCCGAAGATATAGAGAGGGCGCTGCATAATAAAAGTGACATTCAGGAGCTGGCATCAAAAATTTCTCTAAGGGAGGATGACAGATATAACGAACTGCTTCCGGATGTCCGGGGCGGAATGGTGAGAGTCGTAAAGAATGACGGGCAGGTGATAGAGAGGGAGGTATTACATGCGCATGGTGATTTTGATGATCCGGCCGGATATACAGAGAGACAGCTCACGGACAAGTTCCGGAGTGTGACGGAGCGGTGCTTAAGCACCACACAGCAGGAAGAGATTATAGAGAGTATATTGAGGGGCAGTGATGAACTTACAGTGCAGGAGATTTTCAGAACATATTTTGAATGTGTCAGATAGGAGGAGATTATGAGCAAGACAGAGTTTCTGTTTTTGTCAGAGGACGACCTTGTGAAAGCAGGGGTACTGAAGGCTTCGGAATGTATAGATACCTGCGAGGAGGTATTTGGCATACTGAGTGATGGAGATTACCTTATGGGTGGACTGAATCACAATGAACACGGACTATCCATTGTGTTCCCAAAGGAGACAAGATTTCCTGGGATGCCGGTGGCAGGACCGGAGAGAAGATTTATAGCGATGCCGGCATATCTGGGAGGTGATTTTCATGTATGTGGAGAGAAGTGGTACGGATCAAATGTAGAAAATCCGGGACACAGGGGACTTCCGAGATCAGTACTTATGATAACCTTGAATGATCCGGAGAGCTGTGAGCCGATCTCGTATATGTCGGGCAACTTGATAAGTTCCATGAGAACGGGATGCGTTCCAGGGGTGTTCCTCAGATATTTCGGAAATAAGGATGCGAGGACAGCGGCACTCATTGGAACCGGACCGGTGCAGAGGGCAACGGTGCTTGCCATACATTCGGTTTTGCCTGGAGTACAGAAAATATACTGCAAGGCGGCACATATAGAGCATGCCGAGAAATTTGCAGAGTGGGTGAAACAGGAGACCGGAATTAATGCGGAGGCTGTTTTATCCATGGAAGAATGCATAGCTGCGGGAGATGTGGTGAGCATAGCAGCTTCACCAAAGGATCCGCTCTATATAAAGAATGAATGGATAAAGGACGGCGCATGTGTACTGCTGACATCCCCGATAGAAGCGGATGATGATTTCTGGTTGAAAAATGGGCTGTGCTTTGACAACACGAAAATGCACATGGCTTACTACGACGAGGCGCTGGGAGTTGGAAGTATACTCAAGGCGAACAACGGCTGGGGAAAAATGTATAAGCTCATGGAGGACGGTCTTATGCCTGATCTCCGTTTCCAGATAAGTATGGGGGATGTGGTCAGAGGAAAGGCTGATGGCAGGATAGAGCATGACAGAAAAGAGATATTTGTGACAAGCGGGCAGGTGCTGTTTGACCTGGCATGGGGCTATAGGCTCTATCAGAAGGCGCTTGGATCAGGTGAAGGAACAAGATTGAAGATATGGGATGACCCATGTTGGAAATAAATAAAAGATACCAGAGGAAGAATCAAAGAAAAATTCAAAGAATGGGACAGAGAAAGCAGAGAGACAAAAAGAGAAGAAAGAGAGGCGTATTTATTATGAACAAAAAGATTTTTAAGGCGGCAGCGGTGAACATGGATTGTGAACTTGGAAATGTGAAGGCAAATCTTAAGAAGATGGCGGATTTCTGTAAGGAGGCATCGGCCAAGGGTGCACTTGCCATATGTTTTCCTGAACTGGCAACGACAGGATACAGTCCGACAATACTTGGTGAGAAATACTACGAGATATCAGAGCCGATACCGGGACCTTCAACAAACTATCTGTGCAAGGTGGCAAAGGCAACAGGACTCTATATCGTGACAGGTATCTCAGAAAAGAGCAGTGTGCCGGGAAGACTTTACAACTCACAGATAGCGATATCTCCGGAGGGCAAGATCGTCAGCATTTACCGCAAGATACATGTATGGGGACTTGAAAAGCTCACATGGAGAGAGAGCATAACGTGCGAATATGGAACATTTGACATGCCGATGTGCAAGGCTGGACACATGATATGCTATGATACCTCATTCCCGGAGACAGCCAGAGTATTGTCACTCATGGGAAGCAATGTGATATTTGACTCGGCTGCATGGAGAAATCTTGAAGCTGATATATGGGAACTCAACACGAGAGCCCGTGCAGTGGAAAATCATGTGTTCATGATCTGTTCAAACAGATGTGGTGTGGAGGGGGATTCCACTCTCAACGGTGAGAGCAGGATCATAGGACCAAGAGGAAATGTCCTTGCGGCAGCAGGTCATGAGGAGGAGATCATTTACGCAGATATAGATATAGATTCCTGTATCAAGGACAATGCGATGATGCTCTCATATATGAAAGACAGAAGACCGGAGGCATATTCACTTATATCAGATACAAGAAACTTTTAGTAAGACAGAGGTTTCTGGGGAAGCTGAGAAAGGATGTATACATATGGCAAATGATATTTATATAGTGACGATCCAGAGACAGTTTGGAAGTCTTGGACGTCCGATAGCGAAGAAGTTATCTGAGATATTGCAGATTGAATATTACGACAGGGATATTGTGGAGCTTGCCAGCAGAGAGATGAATAAGTCCAGGGAGGAGCTCTCGGATTATGACGAGAAATCCTATTCTAAGATGAAGTATCCGATGGGCATAGGAACTCCAAAGATGCAGAATTATTTGTTCAGCGTTCAGCAGTGCATCATTTCGGAGATCGCGACGTATGACAAGTCTTGCATCATAGTTGGAAGATGTTCTGATTACATACTGAGACACCTGAAAAATACGATCAATATATTTATATATGCCCCATATGAGAAACGACTGAAGAACTGTATAGAGGTTCTCGGTATGAATGAAAATGAGGCGAAGGATATGATAGCAAAGGTTGACAGGGCGAGAGACAATTATCACCAGTATTATACGGGAATGCCGGCGGCAACCATAAATGGCAGACAGATAATGATAGACTCCAGTTTCGTCGGCGTTGAGCACACTGCGGAGATGCTGGCGGATATGATAAAGAAGAGAGTCGCGATGGGTTTTGAAGAATAGTGCGATAACGGGAGGTGGCAACCATGGAAGGTGCACTGGATACCAACAGAAAAAAAGCAATTGAGATAAAAGGTCTCGGCAAGAAATATGAAAGTTTCAACGATGGAGAAAGTCAGTATGTTTTGCGGGATATCAATATAGACGTCATGGAGAATGAATTTGTGTGTGTGCTCGGACCATCCGGCTGCGGAAAGTCGACACTGCTCAATCTGATATCCGGTTATATCAAACCTTCTGATGGTGAAATAGATATTTTCGGTGAAAAGGTCACTAAGGCAAGTGGCAGAGCGGGAATGGTATTTCAGGAACACGCTCTCATGCCGTGGCTCACGGTCAAGAAAAATATTATGATGGGACCGAAACTGCATCACAAGAGAAAAGAAGAATGTGAGAAGATCGCAAAGAAATACATAGATATGGTTGGACTTGGCGGTATAGAGGACTACTATCCGAGACAGCTGTCAGGCGGTATGGCGCAGCGAGTTGGAATTGCGAGGGCTCTGGCAAATGAACCAAAGATCATCTTAATGGACGAGCCGCTCGGAGCACTGGATGCCATGACAAGGGAAAATATGAGAAGAGAGCTTCTGAATATATTTCAAAAGACCCAGATCACCATATTCTTTATCACCCACTCCGTGCAGGAGGCTGTGTATCTGGCAGACAGGGTGATCGTGTTGAAGAATGCAGCTGTTGACTGTGATGTAAAGATTGAACTGGACAGACCAAGAGATATGAAATCCCCGGATTTTGCAAAGTATATTGAGTATTTTGAAAAGAGGCTGGGTGACATACCTCTGACGAGTGATTGAGGTGGCAGATATGAAGAAAAAGAAAAGAAATAAAAAAGAACTTATATTGAGTATCACATCACTGATCCTGTTTTTTGCGATATGGCAGATAGTTACACAGATGAACCAGATGCATGAGTGGTTCAATCCAAAGTTCCTTCCGGCTCCCACAGATATCATCAAAAAGGCAGTGGAATATGCTGGTGATGGCACGCTGTGGCTGCACGCTTCCGTATCAATTAGGAGAATACTGCTGGGATTTCTGATAGGTGGAGTTTTGGCGATAACGGTTGGAATTATATTTGCAAATCAGAAACTTGTGGAGGCATGGTTTTCACCGATCATCAATCTGCTCGGACCTATCCCGCCATACGCACTCCTTCCTATCATAATAATATGGTTTGGAATCGGAGAGTCATCGAAGATAGGACTTATTGCATATTGTACATTTATGACCATGCTGCCATACATAACCGATGGTCTAAAGAATACACCACCGGTTCTGATACGTGCGGCGACTTCCCTGGGGGCAACGCAGTTTCAGATATTTACACGGGTTATGCTTCCAAACGCCATACCGAATATATTTGTCGGAATGAAGGTCACACTGGCAATGACATTCGGAGCACTCATGGTATCAGAGATGCTGGGCGCATCAAAGGGGCTTGGATATATGATCATCAATGCAAAGCAGTGGTTTAAGATGGACGATATGTTCCTGGCGATCATAATGATCGGTCTGATCTACATAATAATGTTCAGTATAATACAGTTTGTCGAGCATATAGTGCTCAAATGGAAGACAGATGTTACAAATGCCATCGAAAAGTAACGGCATTTCTGACATACAAAAGCAGAAGTAGTATAAGTGCTTATCAACAACTGGAAGCTCAGGGCTTTTCAGAAAAGGTCAAAATAAGGAGGATACTATGATGAAAAACAGAAGATTATCGAAGAAAGTCGTAAGTGTACTTACAGTTGCAGCCATGGGAATGGCTCTTCTGGCAGGCTGTGGAGATTCAGGAAAAAGCAGCGGAACAACGGCTGCATCGTCTGATGATGGAGGTCTGATACCGGTCACAATATATGGTGTCACGGATCCACAGGAGGCTGCACAGATAGTAATAGCAAAAGAAAAAGGCTATTTTGAGGAGGAGGGTCTGGATGTCACAAACAAGCTCATCGAGTCTAGTTCGGATCTCCCGGCATATATAGCAAGTGGTGAGGCTCCGGTATCAGCCGAGTCGCAGTATACCTGTACCGAGGTTGCAGCACAGGGCGTTAAGCTTAAGACCTTGATGACGAACAGCAATACTTCAAATACACAGGGACTGATACTTGGTAAAGGTCAGACTATCAAGAGTGCAAAGGATCTTGAGGGCAAAAAATTGGGTATCATGAATGGCGCAGGATTCATGCTGGCAATACAGAATATGTGTGAGGAAATGGGTGTCGACATAAATAAGATAGACATAGTATACTTGTCTCCATCAGAGCAGGTCGCAGCTCTTGAGAATGGTTCGATAGATATGATGGCATGCTGGGAGCCTTATATGAGTCAGGCACTTGATGCCGGAGGAACCCTGCTGTTTACCGGAGTAAAGTCATACTTCCCTGAGAAGACAGGCGACGTAGACTGGTTGAATTTCTACTCAACATTTGAGGTTACAGAAGATTACTACAATGAGAACAGAGACACATGTGTCAAACTTGTCAAGGCAATGACAAAGGCAACTGACTATATCAATGCCAATCTCGACGAGTGCGCGGGAATAATTGCGAAGGAGTTGAACAACGACAAGGATGCCATATATGCGATCATGGCTCAGAATACATACGAAAACATCTTCGATGACACATTTGAAAAGGCTGTAAATGACATGGCCCAGTACATGAAGGATGCCGGAAATATCGATAATGTACCGGATTTTGATAGTTACTGTGACCCATCAGTATTGAAAGAGGTAAAGCCGGAGAATGCGACATACGAACCATCGAAGTAGAAGGCATGCTCTTTAGATAATATTTTATATGGATATACAAGAATAGGCTTTTGCGTCATTTATATAATTGGCGTGAAAGCTTATTTTTATGCAAGTGATGGCAGTGGTAGCGATAATAGAACTGGTTCTTTTATCAAAGAAAGCACACGGGGCTATAATGCTGCTGGTGGCATTGATAGTTATAATCCATGCGGTTGTGGTCATATTCAGAAATCAGCTTTCAACAATCGTGAAGACTGCCGGTAGCAAGGTTGTGAAGTGGATAAATGCGAATTAGCTTACAATTTGCAACCATGATATAAAGAGATAAAGAGAAGATCGACAACAGAGCTTGAGCAACATCTAACATTTGGACAGTATAATCATGCAAAATTGCATTGACTGTTTTCCCTCTTTCCTATAAGATGTGGCTGGTGATTGGAAATAGAAGAATTTATTCGTGTGAAAACGAATAAAACAAAGTCTGGTCACCCATAATATCACCACAAAAATGTAGATAAGATGTAGATAAGAACACATAATACAAAAAGGAAGAGGAATAATATGAAAAGCAGATTGACGAGAAAAGAAATGCTTCCGCTTGTGGGAATGACTGTTTCGGCGTTCATATTCAACACATCGGAGTTTATGCCGATTGGCTTGCTGACCGACATCGCGAAGTCGTTCAGCATATCGGAGTCGAAGGCGGGAATGCTTATAACAGTATATTCATGGATAGTCATGCTGCTGTCCCTCCCGCTCATACTTCTGGTGTCGAAGATTGATTTCAGAAAATTGTTCATGGGAACGATCGCATTGTTTGGAATATGTCAGATCATGTCGGTGCTTGCACCGAGCTATGGAGTGCTCATGGCGTCCAGAATCGGTGTTGCCTGCACCCATGCGATATTCTGGTCCATAGCCTCACCGGTTGCAATAAGACTGGTAAATGATGAGCATAGATCGTTTGCACTCAGCATGGTTGTAACGGGAACTTCCATAGCGACAATAGCGGGACTGCCGCTTGGAAGACTGGTTGGACAGTATATGGGATGGAGAGTTACGTTTCTCATTGTCGGAATCATAGCATTTGCAGTGCTCGTATATATGGCGTTTGTTTTCCCTAAGATAGCGAGTGGAGAGCAGTTCCATGTGAGGGATCTTCCGGCACTCCTGAAGAATCCGGTGCTCATCTGTCTGTATGTTCAGACCATACTTTTTGTGCTTGGATATTACACAGTTTACAGTTATATAGAACCATTCATGCAGCAGGTCGCAAAGCTGCAGAACAATGTCATAACCATAGTGCTCCTGATATTTGGTGCCACGGGACTTCTTGGAAGTTATCTGTTTTCAAAGCTGTATGACAGACATAGATTTGCATTTATAGGGACGGTTATGGCAACGCTTCTTGTCTGGCTGCTGCTTCTGCTTCCGGCATCAAAGAGCCTGGCAACTATGGTCATTCTCTGTGCATTCTGGGGAATCACGGCCATGGCGTTTAACGTAACTACTCAGTCGGAGGTCATCAGAAGTGTGGATGAGAAGGGGGCTGCCGTGGCGACAGCCATATATTCAGGACTTTTCAACCTTGGCATAGGTGGGGGAAGCTGGGTAGGCGGAATAGTGTGTGACAAAGGTGCGATATCGTATATAGGATTTGTGGGTGCGGTATTTGCGGTTATATCAGTTCTATTCTTTGCATTTGTACTTCTAAGAAAATTGAGACAGAGTGTGAACTGACAGCGTATTTGCATATAATTAAATGTAATTGAAATATAATGGCGCGGCAGTGCTGACGTACAGGTTCGGTTTGGAACATGGCATGTCAGGACTGCCGTTTTTTAGTAAGTTTCAAATAATAGGTTGACAAATTATCAAAATGATAATATCATGTAAACAACTTGCAGATATTATCAAAATGATAATAACAGGATGGCGCATGTAGATATACTTATATGTTTTATAAGGAATCCGTGCCTTTGTGGATTTTCTTATGAAAGCAGAGAGCAGAAAATTGAAAAATCGAAAATTTGCCAATCAAAAATTTTAAGTTGATAGTTGAATGGAGAAGGAGAAGAATTATGGACAATAACAAGAAAAAGACACTTATAGTAGTTGACATGCAGAATGATTTCATTGATGGGGCACTAGGCACAAAGGAGGCTGTTGCCATCGTGGAGAATGTGAAAAAGAAGATAAAAGAGTATGCTGACCGCGGGGATGAGATCATCTTTACAAGGGATACACATTATGAGAACTACATGGAGACCAACGAGGGAAAGCATCTCCCGGTTCCGCACTGTATAGAGGAGACTGAGGGCTGGGAGATCGCAGCAGGTCTTGAAGTCCCGGGCGCTATATACATCAACAAGACCAGCTTTGGATATACAGGCTGGGGAGACTTCAATCTTCAGGATGTAGAGATGGTAGGACTCTGCACAGACATTTGCGTTGTGTCCAATGCACTTATCATCAAGGCGCTGTACCCTGAGATAAATGTGAAGGTTGATGCGAGGTGCTGCGCCGGAGTGACGCCGGAGAGTCATGAGGCTGCGCTCGCCACCATGTCGATGTGTCAGGTGGACATAATCAGATAACGGCGGAAATATAAAGGAGGATGAAGCAGACTTATGAAGACATATGAGATGAGTGACGAAGAGAAGAAATTCCTCGCCGGATATGACCTGACAAAATATGACAGGCCATCTGTTGCCGCGGATGTGGTTGTATTTTCAGTTATGAAGGATTACGAGTGCAAGGATGTAAGAAGACTTCAGGAGAAGAAGCTCAAGATACTCCTGATAAGAAGAGGTGGATTCCCATATAAAGGAAGCTGGGCCATGCCCGGTGGGTTCTGCAGAAAAGGTGAGGATGTCATAGATTCGGCCAGAAGAGAGCTTTGCGAAGAGACCGGTATAGGAGATGCATATGTAAAGCTTGTCGGAGTGTATGGCGAGCCGGGCAGAGACCCGAGAGGCTGGGTCATATCATCAACTTATATGGCACTTATGAATGCCGGAGCCTGTAGCCTTAAGGCAGGAGATGATGCACAGGATGCAAGATGGTTTACGGTTGAACTGACAGAGGTGTCAGGCACAGGCGAAGAAATTGTTAAAAATGAAGATGAAGCTTCACGTAAAGTCCAAAATGAGAAAAGATACAGGTTGGTTCTCAAGGATGCAGATTCTGATATAAAACTTACGGCAGTGCTGCGCAGAACAGATATGAGCTCATGTGGACGAAGCTCGGATAGCTACGACATAGAGGAATGTGAAGGACTGGCATTTGACCACGCCAGGATCATAACGGAAGCGGTGCTCGGACTGCGGGAGGATGTCAGGAGGGATATGGAGCTGGCATTTGACCTGCTGCCGGAGAGATTTACACTCAGTGAGCTTCAGAATGTATATGAACAGATATGGGACATGGAACTCACCACACCTAACTTCAGAAGAAAGATTGCGGAATATGTTGAGGAGACTGATGCATATCAGGCCGGTGAGAGATACAGGCCTGCCAAACTGTTCACACGAAGGAAGGATGCAAGAAAGTAGATAGTATAGTGTAGTGGATTGATGTTTAAAAGGGGAGGAATGAAAAGATGACATTTAAGAAATTTTTAAAAAATGAGATAGAGGGCTGGAAGAAGCTGGAGATCACCTGGCTGCTTATCGCATGTGCGGTTATCGTGGGACTGTCCATATACTGGGATGATACGGTTATGGGGATCATATCGTCCACAACAGGTGTGATCTGTGTGGTGTGTACGGGAAAAGGAAAGTTGTCAGCGTACATATTCGGTCTTGTGAATACAGTGCTTTATGCAATCATATCGTATAAGGCTGCGCTGTACGGAGAGACGATGCTCAATGCGCTATATTATGTGCCTATGCAGTTTGTTGGATTCTATGTATGGTCAAGGCATATGGACGATGAGACGCATGAGGTCAGAAAGAAACACATGAAGGCGGTTGGCAGGATATTTATGGTGCTGGCGGTGGCGCTTGGCACATTCCTATATGGGCTGCTGTTAAAGAGACTTGGGGATGCCATGCCATTTGTGGATGCATTTACAACGGTTTCGTCGATTGTTGCGATGGTTGTATCTGTAAGGATGTTCGCGGAGCAGTGGTGGATATGGATCGTAGTAGATGTGTTTACAATATATATGTGGGCACGAAACTTTATGAGTGGCAATGACAACATAGCGACGCTGCTCATGTGGATAGTGTACCTTGGAAACGCCGTTATTATGTGCGTCAGATGGGAGCGTGAGGTCAGGAGAAATCGCCTGGACGAAGCACACGTTTTCGAAGACAGTACGGCGGCAGAGTAAGGGAGGCTGACAAATGATGTATAGATATAAGGTAGGAATGTATGGAGGTTCGTTTGATCCACTCCACATAGGGCACATCCATGACATCATACGTGCTGCGGCGATGTGCGAGGAACTGTATGTGATGATAAGCTGGTGCGAGGGCAGAGAGTCCACCTCTAAGGAACTGAGATATCGCTGGATACTCAACAGCACAAGACATCTGCCAAATGTGAAGATAATCATGATAGAGGATAAGGCGGTCTCAAAAGAAGAATACAATACGGATTATTACTGGGAAAAGGGAGCACAGGATATCAAGGACACGATAGGAAAGCCTATAGATGCAGTGTTCTGCGGTTCGGATTATCTTGGAACCGGTAGATTTGAGAGCCTGTACTGTCCGGGGAGTGAGGTCGTGTACTTTGACAGGGCGGAGGTTCCGGTATCCTCGACAGAGATACGTGAGTGGGCGACGGCACACTGGGAGTATATTCCAGAGGTGTGCAGGGATCACTACGTCAGAAAGGTTCTGGTGGTCGGCGGTGAATCCACAGGAAAATCCACACTGGTTGAGAATCTTGCGCTGGCATATAACACGAACTTTGTACGGGAGATAGGACGTGACACCTGTGAGTACGCGGGTGGCGAGGAGTTCATGGTTGAAGATGATCTGGTGGAGAATTTCATCAGACAGAAGGACGAGGTCCGCAGGGCAGCCAGGCATAGCAACAGACTGTTGTTTGTGGATACCGATGCACTGACTACAGGATTTTATTGTGATCTGCTCATGGATGATGATGAACAAAAACGCAGGCTTACAGATATGGCGGGCGCGATAAATGCAACAAATGAGTGGGATCTTGTGTTGTTCCTTGATCCTGATGGAACGGATTTTGTCCAGGATGGGACCCGGAATGAGAAAATAATGCGGGAGAGATGGCATTACAGTGATTTGCTCAAGGCGTGGTTTGACAAGTATGGGGTACACTGTGAGCCGATATCGGGAGATTATCTTGACCGGTTCAACACTGCGAAAAAACTGATTGAGGAACGACTTGCGATAACAACTGTATTTTAAATGACAAATGATCATATATATTAACATCCACAACATGGTTTTTAAAACAACATGTTGTGGATGTTTTTGTCTGTTTTTTATCGTATTTATGACTATGAATAAAATGCCAATGATGATACAATAGTAGATAATGTAACAATTATGTAGTAGGAAAAGGTTGAAAAATTAAATGAAATACAAAATTAAAAAGTACAGGTGAAGACAGAACCGTACAAATATATTGGAGAGGTGGACAAACATGGCAAAGTATATCTTGAGCTGCTGCTCAACAGCAGATCTTTCAAAGGAACATTTTGACAAAATAGACGTAAAATATATATGCTTTCACTATGAGCTTGATGGTGTGGAACATTCTGATGATTTGGGACAGACCATGCCATTTGAGGAGTTTTACAGGAAGATGACAGAAGGTGCGGCTACTAAGACATCGCAGGTGAACTCAGATGAATATTATGATTTTTGGAAACCTTATCTTGAACAGGGGTATGACATACTTCACCTGACGCTGTCATCGGGAATAAGCGGCTCTATAAACTCTGCAAATATTGCCAGAGAGGATCTGGAGGAAGAATTCCCTGACAGGAAACTCTATGTGGTTGATTCTCTGGGAGCGTCCTCGGGCTATGGCCTCATCATGGACACGCTGGCAGGCATGAGAGATGAAGGCAAGTCCATAGACGAGCTGCATGACTGGATAGAACAGCATAAGCTAGACCTGAACCACTGGTTCTTCTCAACGGATCTCACGTTTTATATCAGAGGCGGAAGAATATCCAAGACTGCTGGAACAGTCGGCACAATACTTGGAATATGTCCACTTCTCAATATGGATGATGAGGGCAGGCTGATACCGAGATCAAAGGTAAGAGGTAAAAAGAAGGTTATTCAGGAGATCGTAAAGCGCATGGAGGAGAATGCGCAGGATGGGCTTGATTATTCAGGTAAGTGCTATATATCGCAGTCTGCATGTATGGAGGATGCCGAGGCTGTGGCAAGGCTTGTTGAGGAGAGATTTCTAAAGCTCGACGGTAAGGTGGAGATAAATTATATAGGAACTACCATAGGAAGTCATACAGGACCCGGCACAGTTGCCTTGTTTTTCTGGGGCAAGAGACGTCAGGGGTAGGATAATACATTGTGCATTCATTTCTCCACTGCTATAATGTAGGAAGAGTTTATATTTATTAATTTTTGATGCGTTTGGGCCGATTGTAATATTTAAGACTGGACGATACAGGCTATGTGTTGAAGGCTGGAGGAGATAGAATGGATAACACAATTGATAAAAGAATACAAATGGACAGCCGGATGAAAGAATTCTTCGAGTGCATAGGTGGGGACGCAGATACACAGCAACAGAGAATCCAGTGTATAAGGAATGGTCTTGCTGCGGTTGCTGACATGCTCAGGCTGGGAAAGGCGGAGATTACTGTCGATATTCCGAAAAACAGGTTTATGCCGCTTGGAGAAAGAAACAGTGCGGTATTATACGAGGAAGATGGTGCTGAATTGGGTATTCCCGTTGATATAGAGATGAAGATCAGAACCGGTGGCACTGTGTTTATCAAGGATTACCCATATGGTCCGGGTTATTCAGAAGATGAGTTACAGACACACAGGTTTATATTTAAGGAGATATTTATTCAGTACAACCGGACATTGGCTCAGTGCCTGCTCGAAAAGATCATGCATACAGATATCAACACGGGTGTAGCCAATCAGGATTCCCTGATGTATTATGCGGTCAATCTGATAAAAAACGGACGGATTGGTGATTATACAGGTATCTTTTTTAACATCCACAATTTTAAGTATGTGAATAAGGTTTTTGATTATTCACAGGGAGATGTGATACTTAGAAACTATGCGCAGATGGTGAAGTCGTACCTTGACAGCGATGAGGAGATAGCAAGGCTTGGCGGAGATAATTTCGTTGCGATCTGTCGTAATGAGAATGTGTCTGATTTTATAAGCAAAATTAAAGATGTCCATATAAGTCATGAGTACAGATCTGTCAAAAGAGAATTCCAGCTGGGTGTTACAGCGGGTATAGCAGGTCTGGAAGGCGTTGCTAAGCCGAGGGAAGTCATGGCCAGAACCAGCATTGCGTATCAGGCTGCCAGAAAAAACGGAGCGGGCTCCATAGTTGTATATACAAAAGAGATTCAGAAGCATCTTATGGATGACCAGGAGATCCTGGCTGCTTTTCCGCAGGCACTTGCTGCGGGTGAGTTTGTAGTATATTATCAGCCCAAGGTGAGGATTGCAGACAAAAGCATATATGGTGCGGAGGCACTTGTACGCTGGGTGAGAGATGGACAGGTGGTCACACCTGCAAGATTTATACCGCAGCTTGAGAGAGAGGGCAGCGTGTGCAGACTTGACTACTATATGCTTGAGCAGGTATGCGGTTTTTTGAAAAGCAGACTGGATAAAGGTCAGAAGATCGTGCCTGTATCAGTCAATTTTTCCAGAAGCCATTTGGAAGAAAGTGATCTGGTAGAACGCATAACTGGTACCATAGACAGATTTGGGATAGACAGAAGCTATATTGAGATAGAGCTCACAGAAAGTGAGGATTATCAGAATTATGAGATCATGTCCAGCGTGATAGAAAGACTCAAGGAACGAGGCATAAGTACATCCATAGATGATTTTGGCACAGGATTTTCTTCACTCAACATGATCAAAAAGGTTGACCTTGATACCATCAAGATAGACAAATCGCTGATACCTTTTGACGATGTAAACAATAATAAGCACCAGGATATAGTAATGTTTTCAAGCATAATAAACCTCATAGGCAGACTCGGAAAAAAGTCAGTTGCGGAGGGCGTTGAAACAACTCAGCAGCTTGACTATCTGGAAAAGCTTGGCTGTGATATAGTACAGGGATATGTGTTTGATAAGCCTCTTCCAAAGGATGAATTTGAGCATAGACTGGAGTCTGGATATAGTTTATGAATGTTCTGATATGCCTTTGTATATTGAAAGAAGGATTTTATCGCATTTTAACGCTTTATCAAAATGAATTGTTGACATATGTCTAAAATTGAATTATTATTCCGAATATAAAAAGCGGCAATGGAGCCATATGAACTCCATTGCCGCTTTTTGCGTATGTAGTAAAACGGTAAAATATATATACATGGGGACTTGTTTCTTCACCGGGAAAATGATAAAACTGTTGAGAGGATTGATAAAGAAACACAGCAAAAATTGCTGCTTGAGATGGGGTTTGCCAGGGAAGTGACTGACCGTGTTATATTTATGGCTGATGGGATCATAGTTGAGGATGAAACTCCGGAGCAGCTGTTCTGGGACCCGCAGAATGACAGGACAAAAGCGTTTCTCAGTTCAATTCTCAACACATAGTAGAGTGCCTGTATGCTTTTATGCTGTGGCACGGACTAAAAAGAACGAGAGGTTTCACAGATGAAGAGTAGACAGGTAAGGAATTCACTGTTGCTGGTTTTGACAGCTTTTATATGGGGCGTAGCCTTTGTTGCACAGAGACAGGGAGGAGATACGGTTGGACCGTTCTCTTTCAACGGAATACGATCGCTGATCGGCGGTGCTGTTCTCATACCGGTCATATTTATAATTGACAGGATAAAACCGTCTGATAGGAAACCGCGCAATAGATCAGATAGAAAGAGACTTGTGATTGGAGGTATATGCTGTGGAACTGTTCTGTTCCTAGCAAGCTCTGCACAGCAGCTTGGTCTTTATATGGGAACACCGGCGGGAAAAGCGGGATTTCTCACAGCGTGTTACATATTGCTGGTTCCAATACTGAGTCTGTTTTTGAAGAAGAAATGTGGCTGGAATATATGGCTTGGAATAGTTATAGCTGTGGTGGGACTTTATCTGCTTTGTATGAGCGGGTCACTGTCATTTCAGAGCAGCGATCTTATGATGCTTGTATGTGCATTGCTTTTTGCTGGACATATACTTGTAATAGACCACTTCTCACCTCTTGTGGATGGAGTCAGAATGTCCTGTATACAGTTCTGGGTATGTGGAATTCTCAGCATATTCCCGGCGTTTTTCTCTGAGATGCATCACAGTGTGGCCGGGATTGCGGCGTGGGTTCAGCCTCTCGGTACATTGAGTGCGTGGATTCCTATACTATATGCAGGAGTATTGTCGTGCGGAGTGGCATATACACTTCAGATAGTTGGACAGAACGGGCTAAATCCGACAGTCGCATCAATGATCATGAGTCTGGAGTCGGTATTTTCTGTCATTGCCGGTTGGTTGATACTTGGTGAGAAGATGGGAGGCAGGCAGCTGGCAGGATGCGGACTGATATTTGCGGCAATACTTCTTGCCCAGATACCGTCCGGACGAGAAAAGAAAGAGACAGTCTGAATGCCCTGAGTGTGGATGAAAGAAATACCGATGATAAAAATACTTTGTTTTCACAAGAAAAAATATGCAGTAAGTGCACATATATGGTTGTAACACTTGAAAAAAATACGAGTTTTTATTTACTTGCAAAAATGGGTTGACAACAAAATACTTCGGTGCTAGTTTAGGTACCGAACAAAGAGCAAATGCAAAGAACAGAATACGGTCGTCAAAGATCGCATACTTCAGAGAGCCGTCGGTTGGTGTGAGGCGGTGTATGTCCTTGATGATTATCCTCTGCGAGCAGTGCACTGAATTCCAGATATGGACATTAGGTGTCACCGGTTTTCTACCGTTACAAAGAAACTTATTTCTACAGTGTGAGCTTATGAGATGAGGTTGAGTGGTCATTTTTTTGAATGGCAAATAAAGTGGTAACGCGGAAGTTTAATGGCTTTCGTCTTTATGAAATTACATGAAGACGAAAGCTTTTTTTAATTTATAGGAAAGGTCGTCCTATAAAAGATATGTTTTTGTATAAACTCTTTGTGAACATACTATAATCAAGTATCTGCCACATGGCGGAAGGAAGGAGAATGATATGAATAGTTTGGTAATTATTCTTATCGCAGTAGTAGTTTTAGGAGCTGGCTATCTGGGTTACGGAAGATGGCTTGCTAAGAAATGGGGCATAGATGCAAATGCAAAGACCCCGGCCGTTGCAAATGAAGATGGAAAGGATTATGTACCATCATCAAAGCTTACAGTATTTGCACATCA
>ERZ835980.1797-NODE-1797-length-21916-cov-2.755501_pt1 | contig 21916 bp, 11 predicted proteins | sample MGYA00519943_ERZ835980 | MGnify/ENA primary metagenome ERZ835980 (study PRJEB31850, sample SAMEA3708791) | human gut metagenome | biome: human gut; feature: human-associated habitat; material: faeces | place: China | collected 2014 ... | reverse complement strand
ACGCCGAAAAGATATCTCACGTCCACAATGCCTATGCCGCGAACCTCTATAAGGTACTTTGTGGCCTCGGGCGCTGTACCAACTATGCGCCCGCTTGCAACGCGGGTTATGCGCACAACGTCGTCCGCAACAAGCCTGTGCCCCTGCTTTATCATCTCAAGCGCGGTTTCGCTTTTGCCAAGGCCGCTTTCGCCCCTCATCAGTATGCCAACGCCGAAAACGTCCATCAGCACGCCGTGTGTAAGCATGCTGGGCGCAAGCTTTCGGGAAAGATAATTGCTTATCCTGTGGCCTATGTCGTCCGTTTTCTGGTGCGAAAGGAAAACGGGCAGGGAGTGTTCCCGCGCGCTTTCGATAAGCTCCTTAGGCGGCATGTTGCCGCGGGCGCAAACCACGCACGGCACGCCGTAGGACATGAACCTTTTCATCCTTGCGCGCACCTCCGCGCTGCTGAGGCCATAGAGATAGTACATCTCGCTCATGCCTATTATCTGCACGCGGCGGCTTGAAAAATGGTCGTAATACCCCGTGAACTGCAGGCCCGGGCGGCCTATTTCGGCGCTGGTGAACGTTACCGTGCCGCCGCTGCCTGTTAATGGTTCAAGCTCCAGCTCCTCGCTCAGCTTGTCCACCGCAAGAGTTATGCTTTCGGCCATTGCTTTTATTTCATTCCCTTCAGGATAATGTTGTCTATGAACCATGCGGCTGCCATATCCTCGCACCTGGGGAGGACTACGTTTGCCGCGCTGAGTATTTGCGGATGCGCATTGGCAACGGCCGCGCCTATGCCGGCGTACTGTATCATTTCAAGATCCAACAGATTATCGCCCACGGCGGCCGTCTCCCCGCGCTCTATGCCAAGATAGTTGGCAACCCATTCAAGCGCGCTGCCCTTGTGCGCGTTTTCCGCATTGAACTCAACGAACCCGGGCACGGAGCCGGAAACCTTCAGTTTGCCTTCGTAGCGCTTGCCAAGCATTGTTATCAGCTCCTCCGCGCGCCGCGGTTCGGTTATATATAGTACCTTCGGCACGTTGTGCCATGTTTTTTCGCCAACCTCGGCGTCTACCGTGCGCGGCAGGCCGAGCTTTTGGCTGTATGCGTCAACATATGGGTTTTCTTCGGCAAAAACTATGCCGTCGCCCTGATATATGTGCGCATGCACGTTAAGCTCCTTTGCAAGTGCAAGCAGCTCCCTTACCACATTCGGGTCAAGTTCGGTGGTATAAAGGGCTTTGCCCGTAACGGTATCGTTTATTACCGCGCCGCCGTAGTTTATTATCGGCCCCTGCACGCCCATGGTCTGCCATATATAGGACGAGCCGTGGAAGCCGCGGCCCAACGCCGCCTGTACGCCCTGCAGATCATCCAGCCCGGGCTGGCCGGGCTCATGGACGGCAGCGTTTCCACCCTGGCGCCGGTTTTTGCGGCGGCCGCGGCCACGCACGATTCCTGGCAAGCCTTTCTGGTGGGCCTGGCCGCCTCCCTGGGGGCGGGCATCAGCATGGGCTTTGCCGAGGCCCTTTCGGACGACGGCAGTGTTACCGGCCGCGGCCACCCCTGGGTGCGCGGCCTGGTCTGCGGCCTTATGACCACGCTGGGCGGCATAGGCCACACCCTGCCGTTTCTTATCGGCAACTACCGGGCGGCGCTCATGGCGGCGCTGGTGGTGGTGGCGCTGGAGCTGGCCGCCATTACCTGGGTGCGTTCCCGCTTCATGAACACGCCCATTGTTTCCGCGGCCCTGCAGGTGGTGCTGGGCGGGGTGCTGGTCTTTCTGACCGGACTGCTTATCGGCAACGCCTGAGGGCGCACAAGAAAAAAGCCTTTGCACTGGTGGTCGTTTTGGCCTAACACTAACCCTAAGGTGTCCCTGGCGGCCCGCAGCTTTGCCGCTGGCCGATTTGAGAGCAGATCAGCTTTGAGCGTATCCATTCAAAGTTCAAAGTAAAAGATGCGTCCGCTTCAGCGCGTAACTGCAACTACATTGCGCGTATGCCTTTGCGGAGGACGTCTGCTTCGGCAGCTGCCAGGGCAATTTCACTGTGGAATTGCTTCAGGGGATGTCTTGGGACCGACATACCGCGAAAACGCTCGGAAGGGGGGGCGTATCATGTTAGATTTCTTCAGCGTACCACATTTGCTGTTGGTAATGGTTATAGCCATGATTCTGTTCGGCACCAAAAAATTGCCGGAAATCGGCGCCGGTCTTGGCCGGGCCATCCGGGACTTCCGCCGGGCGGCCAGTGAGCCTGACACGGTGGACCTGCCCCGCCGGGAAAGCAAGGCCGAGGACGTGGGCCGCGACAGCTGAGCCCGGTGACCTGCCGGAAACAGAACGCCATAAAAACACGGCGGCTACGTCCTCAGAGGCATGGCCGCCGTGTTTTTATGGCGTTTCCCGCGTGGTTTGTCGCTTGTGGTAAAAAGGACGCTGGCCCTGTCGGCGTGCCCGCGCAGGCCAACAGGGCTGCAACCCGCGCGGCGGGTTCTTTACACGCCATGGCCCACGCGGGCTCACGGTGAAATTGTTCAGTCCTTGCGCGGCGGGGCCACTTCCGCATCCACGATGTCTTCATCGCTGTCGGGGGACGCGGTGGCGTTTTGCGGCCCGCCTTCCGGTCCCGAATCCGGCTTGCCGTCCGGTTCGGAGCCTGGCCCTGTGTCCGGGTCGGCGGCGTCCGCGCCCTGGGGCAGGGCGTGGGCGTCCAGTACCTGCGCGTTCAGGGCCAGGCGCTGTTCCTGGTTTTGCGGCAGGGGCACGCAGCCTTTGTCCACCAGCACAATGCCCGTGCGTTCCAGCACCTGGCGGCGGTAGGCGTATTCTTCCTGCATCTTATGGTGCCGGTAGACAAACCAGCGGTGCACCAGGTAACAGACGGCCAGCAGGGCCGCGGCGCTGCCAGCTATCCAGGGGATATACGGCGTCAGCGCGCCGCCCATGCGCACCAAAGCCGTAAAGGCCCCGTCCACAAAAAACAGCCCCGCACCCAGCAGCAGGATGCCCAGCAAGAGCACCACCGTGGGCGCATTGCGGATAATGGCGTAAAACCGTCGTAGGCGTTCGGGCACCTGCGCCTCGTCCGCATCGCCCCCGGCTTCTTTTGCGGCTGGCGCGGCGTCTTCCCGGCCCAGAAAGCGCGCCACCCAGGTGCCGGAAAGGTGCACCAGCAGCATGAGCCCCACCGGGGCCAGCACGGCCGCCACGGCCCAGCCCAGCCAGGGAAAGCGGGCCAGGGGCGGGCCGCCCGGAGTTTCTGGCGCGGCGTGCATGACCCCGTAAAAAAAAGACACGCCGCCCACGGCCAGTTCCACCAGAAAAATGGCTACCATCAGATAGAGCAGGGCGTCTTTGTACGGCCCGGCGTACCAGGCCAGCCGCCCACGGCCGGCGCGGGGGCCTGCTCCGGACCGGTCGGCAAACTGGGCGGCTGGCCGCCCGTTATGGTCAGATTTGCGCATGCGTTCCCTCACGAATAGGCAGCATACGTTGCCGCGCGCCGTCCCGCAAGCCCCGGACCGCCCCTTGCCCGCAAGGCGCATCTGGCTTACCGTGCGCGCAGACGTGGGGCGTTGCAGCCTTGAGCCGAGCGGACGGCTGCGTGAGCTGACGTCCGCCGTGCAGCCGTAGCGCGGTTTGCCCGGCGGATAAGCGTCGGAGTGGGGTCTTGTCCTTGCAGATATACTTCCGCAACGGCAAGCGGGGCCAATGGAATGGAGGACACAGCATGCATGTACTTGTGACGGGCGCGGCGGGTTTTATCGGCTACCATCTCTGCCGGCGGCTGCTGGCCGACGGGCATACGGTGGTGGGGCTGGACAACTGCAACGACTACTATGACGTGCAGCTTAAAAACGACCGCCTGGCGCAGCTGGCGGCACTGCCGCAGGCCGCCGGTTTTCGCTGCGTGCGGGGAGATTTGGCCGATGGCCCGGCCCTGGCCGCGCTCTTTGAACAGGAAGGCTTCAGCCATGTGGTCAACCTGGCCGCCCAGGCCGGAGTACGCTACAGCCTGCAGAATCCTGAGGCCTATCTCAATGCCAACCTGCTGGGTTTTGGTCACATTCTGGAGGGCTGCCGCCGTCACAAGGTGGAGCACCTGGTTTTTGCCTCCTCGTCCTCGGTCTACGGGCTCAACGCGGCCCAGCCCTATTCTGTGCGCCACAATGTGGACCATCCCGTAAGCCTGTATGCGGCCAGCAAAAAAAGCAACGAACTCATGGCCCACGCCTACAGCCATCTGTTCCGCATTCCCTGCACGGGGCTACGCTTTTTTACGGTTTACGGCCCCTGGGGCCGACCGGATATGGCCCTGCACCTGTTTACCACGGCCATTTTGCGCGGCGAACCCATCAAAGTTTTCAATGCGGGCCGCATGCGCCGCGATTTTACTTATATCGACGACATTATTGAAGGCGTGGCGCGCATCCTGCCCCAGGCCCCCGGTCCGGACCCGGATTTTGACCCTGCGGCCCCCAACCCGGCCAGCAGCTCCGCGCCCTGGCGCATCTACAATATCGGCAACAACCACACGGTGGAGCTCAACGACTTCATCGCCACCCTGGAAGACGCCCTGGGCCGCAAAGCCGTCAAAGAGCTGCTGCCCATGCAGCCCGGCGACGTGGCCGCCACCTGGGCCGACATTGACGACCTAACCGCCGCCACGGGCTTTGCCCCCCATACGCCTCTGCGCGAGGGCATTGCCCGCTTTGTGGCCTGGTACCGGGAGTACTACAGATCATGACCCTCCAAAGCGCGCCCCTCCTGCCCGTTCCCACGCCGGAGCGCCCCGAAATCCTCGCCCCGGCGGGGGATGTTCCTTCCTTTCTGGCCGGGCTGGCCGCCGGGGCGGACGCCATCTATCTGGGGCTCAAAAATTTTTCTGCCCGCATGCAGGCCGAAAATTTCGGCCTCACCGAACTTTCGCGCCTGACGGACCTGGCCCACGCTTCGGGCGCGCGCGTTTATGTGGCCATGAACACCTTGCTTAAGCCGGACGAGCCCGCCCAGGCCTTCCGGCTGGCGGCCCGGCTGGCCCGTCAGGTGCGGCCCGACGGCCTGATCATCCAGGATCTGGCCCTGCTGGATCTGGCCCGTCAGGCGGGCTTTGAGGGCGGGCTTTTTCTCTCTACCCTGGCCAACCTCACCCATCCGCAAAGTCTGCTGGAGGCTCGCGCTCTGGGGGCCAGCCGGGTTATCCTGCCGCGTGAACTCTCCATTGACGAAATCCGCCTTATGGGCGCGGCCTGCCCCGAAGGGCTGGACCTGGAGTGTTTTGTTCACGGCGCGTTGTGCTACTGCGTTTCCGGGCGCTGCTACTGGTCCAGTTATATGGGCGGCAAAAGCGGCCTGCGCGGTCGCTGCGTGCAGCCCTGCCGCCGGGTCTACCGTCAGGGCGGGCAGGGCACGGCCCAGGCCCTGATCCGCCAGGCCGCGCCCGATGCCCTTGCGCGCGGCCGCCGCCCGGACGGACGTCCTGAGCGTGAGGATGTCCGGTCCCGGCGCGAGGCCCCCCGCCGTTCTCCCCGCGCCGCTTCCCGGCCCGGCAAAGAACACGAAGGCCGTTGGTTTTCCTGTCAGGATCTTTCGCTGGACGTGCTGGTCAAAACCCTGCGTGACGTGCCCCACTTGGTTTCGTGGAAGATTGAGGGCCGCAAAAAAGGCCCCCATTACGTCTACCATGCGGTTACGGCCTACCGGCTGCTGCGCGACAACCCCGGCGACCCGCAGGCCCGCAAGACAGCGGAGGAGATCCTCCAGTGGGCCCTGGGCCGCCCCGTCACCCGCGCGCGTTTTTTGCCCCAGAAGGACAACGCCCCCACAGCCCCCGACGGCCAGACCAGTTCCGGCCTGCTGGCCGGCAAGGTGCGCATAGAGCCCGACGGCAGCGTGCTGCTCAAACCCTATTTTGAACTGCTGCCCCAGGACTATCTGCGGGTGGGCGTGGAGGACGAGCGCTGGCACGCCACCCTGCCCGTGACCCGCCGCGTGCCCAAGGCCGGCAACCTCACGTTGCGGCTAGCCAAGCACAAGACCCCCAGGGCGGGCACGCCGGTCTTTCTGATCGACCGGCGCGAAGCGGAGCTCATGGCCATACTCAAAACCTGGCAGGCCCGCCTGGAGGCCCTGCCAGGACGCCCCAGCGCCCCTGTGGAGGCCCTGCCCGTTCTGCCGCGACCCGTAAAACCCGCACCTCGGCCGGATATGTTTGTCCACGCCAGCCAGCCCCAGGGCAGGGAGCGCGGCCGCGGCCGCAACGCCCTCTGGCTTTCCCCCCGCAGCGCGGAAATTTCCCGCACGCTCATTTCCCGCACCTGCTGGTGGCTGCCGCCGGTCATCTGGCCCGAAGAGGAGGCCCCGCTGCTGCGCGCCATCCAGCGCCTCTGGCGCGACGGCGCACGCCAGTTTGTCTGCAACGCCCCCTGGCAGCGTGGTCTTTTCCCCCAGGATCTGCCGCCGGAGGCGGACCTCATGGCCGGGCCCTTCTGCAACTGCGCCAATGCTCCGGCCCTGGGCCTGCTGGCCCGCATGGGCTTTACCGCCGCCTTTGCAAGCCCGGAACTGCCCCGCGAAGAGATGTTGGCCCTGCCCGCCCAAAGCCCCCTGCCCCTGGGCGTGGTGCTTGCGGGCTTTTGGCCCGTGGGGCTGAGCCGTTTTCCTCTCACGGGGGTCAAGGCCAACGAGCCCTTTTTGAGTCCCAAGGGCGAACCTTTCTGGGCCCGGCAGTACGGCGGCACGCTCTGGATCTATCCCGGCTGGCCTCTGGATCTGACAGCCCAGCGCTCCACCCTTGCCGCCGCGGGCTACAGCTTTTACGCCCATATGGAAGAAAATCCGCCCGCGTCCCTTCCGGCTTTGCGTCGTCCGGGGCTGTTCAATTGGGAGGGGAGTTTGCTGTAACGCACGGCGGCAGAGCAATTCCATTGGCAAATTGCTTTGGTGGCCGCTGACGCGACCACCAGGACATGGCCATGTTGCAATGCCCTGGCATGCCAGGTTCTTTTTCTGAAAAATGTCGGCTTGAGTGCGGGGGACTGCGGCGTGCTGTCTCCCGCACTTTTTATTGCGGCTTTTGTTCCCGCGCCCAGCGGGCATAGGCCTCTTGCAGGCGGTTGAGCTGGCGGGGCAGCTCGGTGCGCAGGGCGCAGTAGCCTTCAATACTGCGGCGGGCCTGGCGGCGAAGGGTGGTCATGCCGGGCAGGGCTTCGAGCAGGTCGCCCACCCAGGCGGCCAGTTTGTCCGGTGCAGCGTTTTGGAAGAGAAAGCCGTTCTGGCCGTGGCGCAGCACTTCGCGTACGGCGCCGGTATCCGTGGCCAGTACGGGCAGGCCGCAGGCCATGGCTTCAAACAGGCCGGAGGAGAGGGTCTGGGAGGAGTTGCAGTAGACGTAGAAGGTGGAGGCTCGCAGCAGGTCGCGGTATTCCGTGCGGGGGACGTAGGGGAGCAGCCGTACCCTGGGGGAGCGCAGGGCGGCCTTGAGCGGGGCCGGGCAGCCTTCGGGCAGGGGTTCGCTCAGGGAAGCCAGCAGGGCCACGCGGCAGGCGGGCCGCCGCTCCAGCAGGTCCGGCAGGCCTGTGAGCATCTGCAGGAAGGCCTGGGGCGATTCCATGCCCCGGCCGGAAAACGTGATCAGCTCTTCCGTCGGGGCGGGGGTGCCGGCGGGCCGGGGAGAAAAAAAACCCGTGTCCACGCAGCGGGGCCAGACTTCCAGCCGCTGGGCCAGAAAATCGGGGTAGCGGGTGCGCTGCCAGTCTGTGGAGGTAAAGGCCAGGTGGCTTTCGCCCAGGGCCGCTGCCTGCAGAAGGTTGCCCACGGCCTGGGGGGCGAAGGCTGCCGCGTGCGGCGTGGTGTACCATTCGCCATAGACCACAAAAAAAGCCTGAGGAAACAGGCCCCGCGCCAGCATGCCGTTGCCGTGGGCGGCGGAGCAACAGAGGATTTGCGGCTCCCAGCCTGCGGCGCGCAGCCGGGCCAGACGACGGGCGGCATCGCGGGCGCGGGCAGCGGCCCGGTCCAGCAGACGGCCGGCCAGGGCCACGCCGTAGGGGTCTTCTTCCGCCTCCTGGAGGCGGCGCAGGGGGGCATCGCGCAGGTCCAGGTGGCGCACGCCGGGGATGCGCGCTTCGCGTCGGCCGTGGGCCGCGGCAAAGACGACCTCGTGGCCGGCGGCAGCCAGGGCTGCGGCCAGTTGACCAAACTCGCCGGGGAAGACGTGACTCACAACCAGAATGCGCATGTAAACTCCTCTGCGGCTGGGGCCTGAACAGCATGTAGGCCGGGGAGCCAGCCTCCTCCGGCCGTCCTCTTCTTGTTGCTCAAGGTGAGGGCTTATCCGCCGGAATCCGAGGTGATGATCTGGATGGCGTGGTTTACCGTGTCCTCGCTCACGCTGGCGGAATGCGCCACACTGATGTGCAGGTCGGCGGCGATATTGACAAAGGTATGTCCTTCACCTTCCACAGCCTTCCAGCTGCTGTCAAGAACTATTGTCGCCTTGCCGTCCGCGTCCTGCAAGGTGATGCCCACATGTTCCAAAGCCGTCATGCTGGTGAGGCTGGCGGTGTCGTCCGTGGCGGTGCCGCCGTGGTCGGTGATCAGGGCGTCGATGTTTTTGATCTTGCCCGCAGCAAACAGGCTGTCCAGATCGCCCGGGGCGCTTTTGCCCACCAGAAAGTCTATGCCTTTGCCGCCGTCCGCCAGGGCGTCGTCAGGATCGTAGCGCAGGATATCGTTGCCCGCGCCGCCGTGGAGCGCATCCGCACCCGCGCCGCCGTCCAGGTAGTCGTTGCCGTCGCCGCCATAGAGGCTGTCGTTGCCCGCGCCGCCGTCCAGATAATCATCGCCGCCGCCGCCGTAGATGAGGTCATCGCCGCCGCCGCCGTAGATGAGGTCGTCGCCGTCGCCGCCGGAGATAATGTCGTCGCCGCTGCCGCCGGCGATGCTGTCGTTGCCCGACCCGCCGAAGAGCAAATGCGGTTGCCCGTCGTTCAGGTCTGGCGCGCTGGGCAGAGCAGGGTCCAGATGCACCGTGTAGGTGCCGTTGGCGCTGGCCCCGTGGCTGTCGCCGGCGGTATAGTTGAAGGTTTCCGTCAGGTCATTGCCGGCGGCGTGGGCCTGGGCCAGCTTGAGAAGACCTGCGGGGCTGGTATCCAGGGCATAGACATACGCGCCGGCAGTGGCGTCATAATAGAGGCTGCCATAGTGACCATTGAGGCTGCTGGTAATCGTGCAGGTCAGCGTATCATTCTGGTCCGGGTCAGTGGCGAGGTCCGTATAGGCGACGGACACGCTGGCCGTCTGGCCAGGGATAAGGCCGTTGAGCGCCAGGGTGCTGGTGGGGTCAAGGGCCGTGGGGGCGTCGTTGGCGCCCACCAGGTTGACGGTGATTTCCCGCGCGGGGGAAGTGGCCGTGGCCGAGCCCGAACCGTCGTTGGCTGTGACCGTGAAGGTTTCCGTGGCGATTTCGCCCGCGCCCAGGGCGTCGCTGGTCAGGGTATAGCTGTAGGTGCCGTCCGCATTGAGGGTCAGCGTTCCGTACAGGCCCGCCACCTCAGCCGGGGCGGCGTCTTTCTGCGCCACCTCCCTGCTTTCACCGCTTTCAGCGTTGCTCACGGTAAAGATAAGGGTATCGCCATCCTTGTCGTAGGCCGTGAGGCTGCCTTCGGCCTTCTGTCCGTCCTGGTCTTCCCGCACGGTGAGCACGGTGTTGACGCTGAGCTCCGGGGCGTCGTTGGCGCCGGTGACGGTAACGTTGACGGGCACGTCAATGTATTGGCCGTGGGCGTCCGTGGCCTGGATGTGGAAGGCGTCCGTGGCGGTTTCCCCTTCCTTCAGGCCCTGCACGGTCGGGTCGTTGTTGTTGAGGTCATAGACGTACTTGCCACTGACCGGATCGATATAGAGCGTGCCGTACTGCCCCTGGGCCACAATGCCCGCGCCGTTGAAGTCGCCGTCGCCCGCCACGACCTTGTAGCTGAGGTTGTCCAGCCCCTGGTCATCGCTGAACAGCTCGCTGAGGCTGTGGGACCATTGGGTAAGGCCGTCTTCAGTCACGTCCTCGCTGGTGGGCGCGCCGGTGAGGATTTCCGGCCCGTGGTTGGTGCCTTTGATGCTAATGGGAATTTCTTTTTGCGAGGACGCGCCGTGCTCGTCCGTCACCACTACGGTGAAGGCATCATGCAGGGCGTCCCCTGCGGTAATATGCCTGCCGTCTGTGACCGTATAGGAGTAGGAACCATCCGGATTGAGGGTTACCGTACCGTGAGCGGTATTGATTGTTCCGTCGCCGTCCGTATCGCCCTTCAGGCTGTAGGTCACGCTGTCGCCCGCATCCACATCCGTGGCTTTGACGGTGCCCGCATGGCTGAGATCCTTGATGGATGCGGCGGCCGCCACCTCTTGCAGGGTGAAGCCGTCGGCTTGGGTAATGACCGGGCTGTCGTTGGTGCCTTGGATGGTGACGGTGATGGGCACGTTCTGCGGCACGCCGTTGAGCATGACCGTAAATTCCTCGGTGAGGGTATCGCCTGCGTTGAGGGCCTGGACGGCGTCGCTGGCGTTGTTCAGAGTATAAACATACTGGCCCGTGGCCGGGTTGACGGCAATGTAACCGTACTGGCCCTGCAGGCCTTGCACCTGGCTGCCGCCAGCCCCCTGAACGCCGAATTCCGTATTGCCGGCCGCGGAGCCGTCGGGTTTCTCGGCCTGCAGTTGGCCCGACGCCGTGACTGACGGGCCTGCAGTGCCCAGGTGGGGGTTCCAGTCCGTGCCGTTGTCTTCCTGTACGGAAGGGGCCAGGTCGCTGTCAGGGGCCATGACCCGCACGTCCGTGCCGCCGCTGCCGGGGTTGGGCGTGATGTTGATAGTGATGATCTGGGGGTCGGACTGTGCGCCGTGCTGGTCCACGGTTATTACTGGCACCGTGTCCTGCGCGTTGTCGGGGATGTCTGCCTCGTTGTTGAGGTAATAGGTGTAGTGGCCGGTTTTGGGGTTTATGGCAATGGTGCCGTACTGGGTACTGAGCTGCTGGACCTGATTGCCGCTGCTGTCCAGAAAGGCGTAGGTGCGCGTGTCGCCCGTATCCACGTCCGTACCCGCCACCGTGCCGGTGAAGACCACGCCGGGGGCGTCCGTGTCCGTCCATTGGGTCGGGTCTGTTTCAAAGGCGTTCTGCTTGACTGCGCCGGTCAGGGTACTGGCGTCCACAGCAATGACCGGCTTGTCGTTGGCGCCGGTGACGGTAAAGGCCACATCCTTGCTGATTGTTGTGCCGTCCGCGCCCGTGACTGTCACGGTAAAGGTGTCGGTCACGCTCTGGCCCACGGCCAGCGACTGCACGGCATCCTTGTCGTTAGCCGTGAGGGTATAGGTATAGCTGCCGTCGGCATTGACCGTGAGCGTGCCGTAGGTTCCCGTGCCGCCGCCGGACCAAGTGCCCTTTGCGCCGTAGTTTTCCGCATCGCCGTAGTCTGTGGTGTCCAGACCGAAGCTGCCCGTAACCATGGGGTCGTCGGTCGGGTTTGGCTCCGGCCTGACCATTGCGCCGTTGTCTTCCTGTACGGTGGTCTTGCCCGTGGTGATGACCGGGGCGTCTGCCACGCCCGTGATATTGATGTGCAGCGTGCCGTCTGTGTAGGCGTTGTGCTGGTCCATGATGCGGATAGGGAAGGCTTCCTTGTTCAGGTAGTCCTGCGCCGCCAGGCTGTCGCCTGCGCGCAGGGCCTGCAGGGCCGCCGTATCCGTAAGGGTATAGGTGTAGTGGCCGTCCTTGGTCAGAGTAAGGATACCGTAGTTGCCCTGCATGACCTGCACCACGGTGCTGCCGTTCACCAAGCCGTAGGTCAGGCTGCTTGCAGCGTCGTCCGCATCCGCGCCCGCGAGTGTGCCGTTGACCGTACCTTTGGCGCTGTCTTCGGTAAGGGTGGCCTCACTGGTGAATTCCGTGACCTTGGCGCCCGTGCCGTCCACAAAATACGGGCGGTCGTTGGCTCCGTGGATGTGGACCTCCAGGGGCTGGGTGGCGGGGGCTTCTGCCGCGTCGTGGCGCGTGTCGCGCGCGGCCAGGGTAATTTTGTCCACCAGCCCCTGCCCGGCCTGCAGGCCGTTGACCGCGGCATTGTCATTATGGAGGCTATAGCTGTAGGCGGCGGAGAAGGAGCCGTCGCCGTTGTCCGTAATGGCGGTGATGGTCAACTCGCCGTAGGCCATGGACAGCGTGCCGCCCACAGCGATGGACGTGAACTCGCCGTTTTGCAGGACGCCGAACTGCAGGTCGGCCACGCCGGTGGCGTCCGTGGCGTGGATGGTGAAGACGCCCGCCGGAGAAGCCGTGGCACTGGCGTTGTTGGCGTCGTTTGTGCCCAGCAGCATGCCGTCTTCCGTCACCTGGGCCACCATGATATCCTTGTCGCCGGCCACAAGCGCGTCGTTCGCGCCCTTGATCTGCACGGTAATTTCTGTGCTGTCGTAGGCTCCGGCCTTGTCGCGCGCCACTACGGGTATGGTGATGCTTTTTATGCCGTCGCTGTCGCTCAGGGCCTGCACCAGATCGGAATCGTTATACAACGTAAAAGTGTACGCGCCATTGCCGCTATTGATGCTGATTTTGCCGTAGCAGGCGTTGTAGTCCCCCTGGGCAGGGCTGAGCGCCAGATTGCCCGAACCATCGTCTTTTACATACAGGGTTGTAACAACGTTCTGACCGTCCTCCACCTTGAGCGTCAGGCCATAGGAAACGGCGTCGCCGCCGGGGGTATCCGCGTCCGTTGCGACAACAGCCCCCGTGATTTTATAGGAACCGCCGTCTTCGGCAACAAGGTCGTGCCCGTTGTTCCAGCCCCTGTCTGTAATTTCCGGCTGCTCGTTGCTGCCTTTGACCGTCACGGTGAGGTGCCCCTCCGTGACGGCGTGGACGGCTTCAGCGGGCTGCCCGTTGGCGTCAAAGGTTTTGCTGTCCGTAACCAGGGGGGTAAAGGCAATGGGGGCGGTTTTGCCTTCGGCCAGGGCGTTGACGCCCTGGGCCGCGTCCTCCAGGGCAAAGGCATAGCTGCCGTCCGCGTGCAGGGTAAGCGTGCCGCAGAAGCTGCCGTCTGTGGGCTTTTCGCTTACAATTTCGTAGCCCTTGCTGAGCACGTTGCCGGTGGCCTTGAGGTAGACGGTCACGTCGCCATTGACGGCGAAATGGTTGACGCCGTCCGAGGTCTGGATGCCGTAGGTGAGGGTGTCGCCCGCGTCCACGTCCGAGGCCGCAAGGCTTCCCTCCGCCGCAAATTTGTGCTCGGCAAAGTTGGGATCGGCTGCTGTGGTTGCAGTTGTCGCCGTGGTGTTTTCCTCTGCGTGCAGTTTGTTGTCAGTCTGCTTGTAGTAGAGGCCGCTTTCCTTGACTGTCAGGTTCTGGATGCTGTCAAAGGTGGGCGCGTCATTGGCCCCGTGGATGGTCAGGGTAATGGCGTCGTGGCTGTAAGCCCCGTACTGGTCCACCACGGCTACGTTGAAGTCCACGCTTTTGCTGTCGCCCGTGTCCATTTTCTGGACCACGTCGGCCGTGTCGTCCAACGTGAACGTGTAGGCGGCGGAGCTGCCGGAGCCGCTGATTTTCAGCTCTCCGTAGCAGTCTGGCCCCTTGGTGTCCGAGAGCCTGAGGCCGTCGCCGTCCTTGAGCACATAGAGCGTGTCGTGCAGGGTCGCGCCGTCAAGCCCGGCGGCGTCGCCGCCCAGAGCCAGGCCATAGGCCAGGTGGGCTGTGTCGCCGCTGTCCGCGTCCGTGCCCGCCACTGTGCCGGAAACGCTGTTGACGCCTCCGCTGCCGGCGTCTTCAGTGCTTTCCAGTGCGTCGCCGCTGATGAGCTCCAGGTGGGGCTGGTCGTTGCTGCCCCAGATGGTGATATTGATGCTGCCGTCCACGGCCGCGCCGCCCTGGTCCGGACGCAGGTGGTTTGTATCCGTATCGCTGACGCCGTAACTGTCTGTGACTGTGGGGGTAATGGTCACGTCCACGCGCGCGCCTTCGGGCAGCCTGTTCACCAGGCCGTCCGGGCTGTTGTCCAGATCAAAGCGGTACTGACCCGTGGCGGTATTGAAGTAGAGCTTGCCGTAGGCCGTGTCGATGACCTTGTCGTAGGCGGCGTGCGCCGGGTCGGCGGCGGCATTGTCCGCCGCGCCGCTGTAAGACGTGCCGTCGATGTCCACGGATTGTATCCCGTACGTGAGCGCGTCGCCCTGGTCCGGGTCCAGCGCCTGGATCTGCCCTGCGGCGTAGGTGCGGTGCTGGTCGCCGCTCAGTGCGCCGTTAGGGTCGGTCTGGCCCGCGTTCAGGGTGCGGTCGTTTTCGTTGCCGTGCAGGGCGGCGGGGTCGCGGTCCTTCGTTCCGTATGCGCCGGAAAAGACGCCCCCTTCCTTGAGGTTGAAGTCGTCCACGTGCTGCACGTCCGGCGCGTCGTTGGTGCCGGTGACGTGCACGGCAATGGACTGGGTGATGGTGTGCCCCCGGCCGTCGTTCACGTCGATAAAAATGTGGTCTGTGACGCGCTGGCCTTGGGCCAGGGAATCCGTAGCGCCGTAAGGGCTGTTGTCCAGCGTGTAGGTGAAGTTGTAGGTAATGTCTGAACCGCCGCCCACAGGGGTGATGACCAGGGTGCCGTACTGGCCCTGAACCGTGGTGACGCCGTTAATGGCCACGGTTTTGCCCGCTATGCGCACCACGGCGGTCAGGGCGTCGCCGTCGGCGTCGCTGATGTGGAAACTGCCGCTCTGGCTGGGTACGCCGGGGTCGCTGACGCCGGGGGCGGGCTCACCCGCCTCGCGCAGGCTCAGGCTCAGGGTTGCGCCGCCGGTGCTCAGCTCCGGTTCGTGGTTGTACAGACTGCCGTAGGTCCAGAGGTCCGAGGAAGGCTCGCCGCCAAAGGCCGTGCGGTAGTCCAGCGCGCCCAGGCGCCAGGTGCCGCCTTCCAGCGCGCTGTCGGCATAGTCCTGGTAGCGGCCTCCGCCCGTGGCGTTGGCTGCGGGCCCAGCGGCGGGGATGAGGTCTTCGTCGTTGAGTGCGGCAAAAAATTCCTCGCCGGGGACGGACGCGCCGTCCACACTGAACTCCGGTAAGGTTTCTTTGGTGACCACCTTATAAAAATCGGTAAGGCTGACGCTGCCGCCATCCGCAAAGCCGAAGACAAGATTGTCTCCCTGGCGGAACAGGGTGGCGTCGTCAGGGGCGAAGTCCAGAACAATGCGGCTCTGGGCCTGTGCGGGGATGGCTGCCTGCTGTCCGGCCGCGGGGCGGGCAAGGATGATGTCTGGCATGGGGGCTCCTATGGGGACGCCGGAAGCGGCGTCGGCACGGCGGTTGCGTCAGGGGCAACCGGATTGTTTACGCTGTGGCGATGGGGGGCTGCAAAGGCAGCGGGAGGCGCAGTCAAGCCCTGCCGTTTGCGTGGCGCAAAACGGGAAGCCCTCTGTTCGGGAGGGGACTGGGCGACAGCGTCATAGTGGGGAATAAGGACGCAGACAGCCCTGCGCCGCCAGGAGGCGGAAACAGGGCCGAGGTGACCGGAGAAGCCGGGCGTGCCGGCAAGAGGCTAAACATACACACAGTAAGCTCCACAGTGCGGTTGTCCCGACCATCCTGGTCTGGGCGGTTCTTTGTGCGCACTGCTGACCTGGCTGTGCCTTCTCCTCTTCAACCGTGAAAAGGTTGCTCCAAAGCTCTGTAATTATGATTACGTATAAGGAGATATTTGTCAAGTGTGGGGCGGCACATTGCTGCTTTCAGGAATAAAAGCGGACAGCTGCGGTGGCCGAAGCCCCCGCGGCCATCCGCTCCCAGGGGAATTCCGTTTATTTGCCGAACCAGCACTTGGGCCAGGTGCAGGTGTGACAGGCAAGGCAGTAGCCGCCTTCGCCCAGGCGCGCGGCTTCGGCGCGGGTGAGGGAGCGCCCGGCCAGCAGGCGCGGCAGCATGAGGTCCAGAAAGGTGGTTTTGTAGTACAGGGCGCAGGCGGGCACGCCCATGACCTGCATGTCGGGGCCTGCGTCGTCGGCGGGGATGCGCCCCACCATGCTCATGGTGCCCGGCAGTACGGGCACGCCGTGAAGCATGTCGGTGAGGCCCGCTTCCAGCAGGGCCTGGCGGGTCACGTCGTCCGGATCTACGGAAAGGCCGCCGGTGGTGACCAGCAAATCGGCCCCGGCGGCGCGCATGGCCTTTACAGCGGCGCGCATGGCGGCTTTGTCGTCAGGTACAATCTCTGTGCGGACCACACTGCAGCCCAGCATGTTTACCTTGGCGGTAATGACGGGAATGAATTTGTCCTCAATAATGCCCTGAAAGACTTCGGTGCCGGTGACCAGAATGCCCACGCGGGCCTTGCGCAGGGGCAGCACACGGAAGAGCGGCCCGCCCTCCAGGGCTTCCAGGGCCTGAGCGCGCCGCTCCGGAGTGATGTAGAGGGGGATGGCCCGCGTACCCGCCAGAGGGCCGCCGGACTTGACCACGGTGGCGTCCTGGCGGGAGGCGGCCATGACTTCCGGCACCAGATTGAAACGGTAGAGGCGCTCCACATCCACGCAGAACAGACCGTCGCGCTGGGCGGTAAAGTCGACCTTGCCCTCGCGCGGGGGCAGCTCATAGGTCACGCCCTCGCCGGCCATGCGGCGGGCAAAGGCTTCGGCGGCGTCGTTTTCATGAATCGGGGCGCTGTGCCCCTGGGGGGCTTCTTCCGGGGTGACGGCCACGTTAAAGCGGCCCATCTGCTGCAGGCGGCAGATATCCCCCACACTGATGCGCTGTCCGGCTTTGAATTCTGGCCCTTTGAACTGGCCGGGCACAATGCGGGTCATGTCGTGGGCCAGGGTTCGTCCCACGGCTTCCTCCACAGGCAGGACGCGCTGCGCGGGCTGCGGCGCGGCGTCGTCGGGCCGGGGCAGTTCGCGCCGGGCCAGCACATAGGGGGCTTCGCCCTGGCAGCCCCGGCAGACGGGCCCGTCCTCCGCCGGGTAGGCCTCGCCGCAGAGCGGACAGCAGACAATGCGGCTCATGTGCTTGTGGCCCACGAAGCGGCGCTTGACTGTCACCGGCTCCAGCCTGCAGATGCTTTCGCCGGCGGTTTCGATTTCACGCTCCAGGCGGGGTACGTCCTGGTCGCGCTTGGGCTTCTCCTTCAGGAACCAGCCGCGGATTTCGGGGTACTGGTCCAGCGTGGCGGGGTCTATGCTCACGCGCACGCCTTCTCCGGTGTGCTTGTCAAACAGGGACACGGCATAGCGCCCAAGGTTGTGGATTTTCAGCCGGTTGTTGCCTGTGCTGCAGACGGTGAGCAACTGTACGGCGTCGGGCAGGCATTTGCCCGATTCCACTACGGCTTCAAACAGCGTGCCCGGCGGCAGGTGCCGTTTGGCCAGTTCTACCATATAGCCGCCCACCAGCAGGCCGGGGGCCGCGTAACCGTGAAAATTTTCGGCCAGACGGCGGAATTCCTCAAACGTATAGGCGCCTATATTCATATCTTCTCCATAGTTCAAGACAAGTATCCCTATGTTACGCGCAATCGTGATAAAAAGCCAGTTTGCGCAAAAAAGTACCTGACCGCGCGCCGGACGCGGAGCCGGGGGAATGGGCAGGCACGGCTGCTTGCTTCCAGGCCCAAAAACGCGCACAATGCGGCCCAGCATTTTTGCAGCAGGAGGGCCGTTCCGGTGGGCAAGCCGTACCGCTTTATTCCCCAGTTGAGCTTTGAGGAAATCCGCAAAAAGCAGACCGAAGGGCTGCGCTATACCCTGCGGCAGGCTTTCAAAAGCCCGCAGTACCGCACGCGCCTTGCGGCCTGCGGCCTCGCGCCCGATACCCCCCTGACGCTGGAAGACCTGCCGCGCCTGCCCACCGTGGATGTGGACGACCTGCGTGCGGGCTATCCTTTGCCCTTGCTTTGTGTGCCGCCCGAAGAGGTGGTGCGCATCCACGCCTCCAGCGGCACCACGGGCAAGCGCAAAATTCTGGCCTACACAGCCAGAGATGTGGACATGTTCAGCCTGCAGATCGCCCGCTGTTTTGAGCTGGCGGGCTTTACCCCGCAGGACCGCATGCAGCTGGCCGTGGGCTACGGCCTGTGGACGGCAGGCGCGGGCTTTCAGGCCGGCAGCGAACGCCTGGGCATGCTCACCGTGCCTGTGGGGCCGGGCAACCTGGAGATGCATTTGCAGCTTTTGCAGGATATGGGGGCAACGGGCTTTACGGCCACGGCCTCCATGGCCCTTTTGCTGGCAGAAGAGGTGGAACGCGCGGGCATCCGTAAAAATATCCGTCTGCGCCGCATGGTCTGCGGTTCCGAGGCGCACAGCGTCAAGATGCGCACGGCCATTGTGGACAAGCTGGGCTTGGAGGGCTGTTTTGACATCGCCGGCATGACTGAAATGTACGGCCCGGGCACGGCCATTGACTGCGACGCCCACGAGGGCCTGCACTACTGGGCGGACCTTTTTATCATTGAAGTGGTGGACCCGGCCACGCTCCAGCCCGTACCGGAAGGGCAGGTGGGCGAAATGGTGGTCACCAGCCTGTGCAAAGAAGCCGCCCCCCTGCTGCGCTACCGCACTCACGACCTTTGCCGCCTGCTGCCCCGGTCTTGCTCCTGCGGGCTTTCCATGCCCATGCACGACCGTATTCTGGGCCGCTCGGACGATATGCTCATCTACCGGGGCGTCAATATTTACCCCGGTCAGATCATGGAGGTCATCAGCCAGTTCCACGAACTGGGCGGCGAGTATCAGGTGGAGCTGGTGCGCGATGAACGCGCCCTGGACCACATGACCCTGACCGTGGAGCGCGGCCAGGGCCAGACCGGCGGCAATGACGCGGCCCTGGCCCAGGCGCTGGAAACCCGTCTGCACAAGGCCCTGCTGGCCAGGGTGAGCGTGTGCGTCACGGACTACGCCAGCCTGCCGCGCACCTTCAGCAAGTCCAAGCGCGTCATCGACAAGCGCTGAAGGCCGCAACCGGCAATCTTTGCGCCGGCCGCATCCGGTCCGCCGTGCACACGGCGTTGACGGGCTGCGCCGGGTGCAAGCCCGCTCCCGACCGCACCGGGCGCGGGCACATCCTCCTTTCGGGGGCGTGGGGTCTCTCCACGCCCCTTGCCAAACCGGAAGACCGCCATGGATTTTTTGCGCAAAGCTCTGGAACGGGGCCTCAGCCCCGCCAATATCATCAGTTACCTGAGTCTGCAGGCCCTGCGCTGCGGCGGGCTGGCCTGGGGCACCCTGCGGCTGCGCTGCAAGGCGCGGCTTCTGGGCGTGACCCTGGGGCCGGGAGTGACGGCCCACGGCCCGGTGGGCCTCATGCGCTGGCCCGGCAGCGAAATCCGCATCGGGGCCGGAGTCAGCATTATTTCGTCCTGGCGACGGGCCACGGCGGCCACCCTGGCCGCGCCCACCAGACTCCGGACCTTTGGGCCGGGCGCGCGCATCCATATAGGGGAAGGCGCGCAGCTGAGCGGCACGTCCGTCACGGCGCGCTCGCAAACCATCCATATCGGTCGGCAGGCGCTGCTGGGGCCCAACTGCATCATTGTGGACGCGGATTTTCACGCGCCCTGGCCGCCCGAAGCCCGCGCCACGGAGCCTGGCCTGGAGCGCGACGCGCCCGTGTTCATCGGCGACTACGCCTGGCTGGGCCTGAACTGCATTGTGCTCAAGGGCGTGCGCATTGGCGAAGGCGCGCTGGTGGGCGCGGGCAGCGTGGTCAGCCGTGACGTGCCGCCCTATTGCCTGGCTGCGGGCGCGCCCGCCCGCGTGCTGCGCCGCCTGGGGCCGGAGGACGCTGCGGCGCGGGATGCCGCCGCGCGGAGCTGACCGTGTCTGTGGCCGACTATATGGCCGCCCTGCTGGCCTCGCCCACCCTGGGCGCACAGGTGACCTGCCACCGCCTGCTGCCCGCCGTGCCGGCAGTTTATGCGCCCACGCGCCTGCCTTGGCCCGCAGCCATCGCCAAACTGCTGGCGGAGCGCGGCCTTGGCGGGCTATACAGCCATCAGGCCCTGGCTACAGACCATCTGCGCGCCGGGCATTCCATTGTGGCGGCCACGCCCACGGCCAGCGGCAAAAGTCTGATCTACAACCTGCCCGTGCTGGAGCGCTGCCTGGCGGACCCCGACGCCCGCGCCCTGTACCTGTTTCCGCTCAAGGCCCTGGCCCAGGACCAGCTGGCCGGCTTTAACGCCCTGGCCGCCGCCTGGCCGCCCGAAGTCCGCCCCAGGGCCGCTCTGTACGACGGCGACACCAGCGACTACGCCCGGCGCAAAATCCGGCGCGACCCGCCCGCCGTGCTCATCAGCAATCCAGAAATGCTCCACCTGGGCATTTTGCCCCACCACGAGCAGTGGGCGGCTTTTCTGGCCGGGCTGAGCTTTGTGGTGGTGGACGAGGCCCACACCTACCGGGGCGTGTTTGGCGCGCACATGGCCCAGGTTTTTCGGCGGCTCAACCGTCTGGCCGAGCGCTACGGGGCGCGGCCCGTGTACGCGCTCTGCACGGCTACGGTGGGCAATCCCGGCGAACTGGCCGCCGCGCTCACGGGCACGGGCGGCGTACAAGGCGTGGGCGGTGCGCCGCCTGTGGTCATTGACCAGTCCGGCGCGCCCCAGGGGCCGCGCCATTTTGTGTTTCTCAATCCGGAGCAGAGCCCGGCCACAGCGGCCATCGGTTTGCTCAAGTCTGCTCTGGCCCGCGGCCTGCGCACCATTGTCTACTGCCGCTCCCGGCGCATGACTGAGCTCATCAGCCTCTGGGCCGGGCAATCCGGGGCCTTTGGCAAGCGCATTTCTGCCTACCGGGCGGGTTTTCTGCCGGAGGAGCGCCGTCGCATCGAGGCGCGCATGGCTTCCGGCGACCTGCTGGCCGTGGTCAGCACCAGCGCGCTGGAGCTGGGCATCGACATCGGCGGCCTGGACGTCTGCATTCTGGTGGGGTACCCCGGCACGGTCATGGCCACCCTGCAACGCGGGGGGCGGGTAGGCCGCGCGCAGCAGGAGTCGGCCGTCATCGTGGTGGCGGGCGAAGACGCCCTGGACCAGTATTTTGCCCGCAATCCGGAGGATTTTTTCAGCCGCCCGCCGGAAAAGGCCGTGGTCAACCCGGATAATGAAGTCATCCTGGCCCGGCATTTGGAATGCGCCGCCGCCGAACTGCCCCTGACCCTTGACGAAGACCTGCTGCGCGGCCCGGCGGCCCGGCAGGCGGCGCGCGACCTGCTGGGCCGGGGGCTTTTGTTGCGGACGGCGGACGGCAGCCAGCTGCTGGCGGCCCGCAAGCGCCCGCAACGCCTGGTGGACCTGCGCGGATCGGGCCAGACCTGCTGCATTGAGGATGAAGAAGGCAATGTCATCGGCACGGTGGACGGCTTCCGCGCCTGGCGCGAAACCCACCCCGGCGCGGTCTACCTGCACCACGGCCGCAGTTACGTTATTACCGAGCTGGATACGGCCCGCGGCCGGGTCCGGACCAGGCCGGAGAAAGTGACTTGGTTTACCCGCACGCGGGGGAACAAGACTACGGATATCCTGGAAGAAACAGAACGCCGCTCCCTGGGCCGGGTGCTGGTCTGCCGGGGGCGGCTGCGTATTACGGAGCGCATTACGGGCTACGAAAAACGCAGCACGTCAGGCAACCGGCTGCTGACCATCGTACCCCTGGACGCGCCACCGCAGGTTTTTGAAACTGAGGGCCTCTGGTATGTCTTTCCCGACGTGCTGCGCGCGTATCTGGAAGAGCGCTTTCTGCACTTTATGGGTTCCATCCACGCCCTGGAACACGCGGCTATTGGTTTGCTGCCCCTGCTGATCATGGCGGACCGCAACGATTTCGGCGGCATATCCACGCCCCTGCACCCGCAGTTGGGCCTGCCCGCGGTGTTTATTTATGATGGTCTGCCCGGCG
>ERZ835980.1793-NODE-1793-length-21954-cov-19.342299_pt1 | contig 21954 bp, 25 predicted proteins | sample MGYA00519943_ERZ835980 | MGnify/ENA primary metagenome ERZ835980 (study PRJEB31850, sample SAMEA3708791) | human gut metagenome | biome: human gut; feature: human-associated habitat; material: faeces | place: China | collected 2014 ... | reverse complement strand
AAAATCCGTTATGAGAAAACAATGGAAAACGGAATGCAGAAGAAAGTAACAGAACCCTATCTGGTAGATGCGCTCAGCTTCACCGAAGCCGAAAGCCGTATTATCGAAGAAATGACACCGTTTATCAGCGGAGAGTTTGAGGTGGCTGGAGTTGCAAAAGCTAATTACAATGAACTGTTCTCAAGTGAAGAGGAGTCTGCTTGTATCTGGTATAAGTGCAAACTCTGGTTTATTACACTGGATGAAAAGAGCGGAGCAGAAAAGCGTACTGCCAGCAACGTACTTGTACAAGCTTCCGACCTTCGCGATGCCATCAAGAAGCTGGACGAAGGAATGAAAGATACTATGGCTGATTACGTGATAGCTTCCGTATCAGAAACCGCCATCATGGATGTGTACCCATACGAAGCAGAACCTGATGTAAAACCCGAATTTGAAAACGCCGATAAGAGATGAATACAGAGAAGACTTATATCCATCGCCGCGTATGCCTTTGCCGCCAGTGCGGAGGGACCGGCTCAGTAACCGTATATGCAGAGAAAGATGTGCGCCGGGAATATCCCCAGCAGAAAGTATGTCCGCAATGCCAGGGCAGCGGGCGTATCTGGCTCAGCGGAACAGTAATCAAACAGATTGAACCCTATGCAGAACCAGAACCTTAATCTGTTCAAGCCTCGCAGGGTGGCAGCGAAAGTCCATTACAGCGCAATCAATCAGTTTATGTTTGTATGGATCAAGCACAGCCGCCCATGCGACTTGAAGGTGCAGCGTTCGAAGCAGAACCCGGAATGCCTGGGCATCTGCTTCGATGTGGAAAACAACGACACAATCGACATGATGCGTGAGCTGGAGCGTGATTTGAAAATTGAAATTATTGATTTATGAAAGAAAAAATATGGAGAAAGATAAATTCATAAAAGCAATAGAGCTTAACAAGGAAATTGAAGAGTACAAAGAGCATAAAGCGGAACTTGAAAAATCACAAATCAAATATGGAGGTGGATTGAAGTTCATATACAATTCACACTACGGTGAAGTTCCACTAAAAAAAAAGCTGTTCGGATCTGACTTCTTTAAGAAGTATATGCAGGCTTTAGACAATAAGATAGAAACACTCGAAAAAGAATTTAATGAACTATGAAAAGAGAAGATATTAAGCAAGAAGCTCAAAATATGTGCGATAAAAGATTTTCCTACTTGCATAATAGTGCTTTTTTTGATGGTTTTGTTGCTGGTGCTAAATGGAGAATCAATTCAGTATGGCATCCCAATACTGAACTTCCGAATAGGAATATTGACAAGTACTATAGTGGAAAAGCAATCTTGATACAGACCAATGATGGGGAATTAAATTTTGGCATAGTTTATTATGGTTATGGGTATAATGGAAATATGTATTATACTGTTACATGTATAGATAAAACATACACTATGGATGAGATAATACGTTGGGCTTATGTAAAAGATTTAACACCTGATACGGAGGAATGAATATGAATGAAAAAGACTTAAATTACATAATCAAGTGCTTTTACAACGAAAAGACTGAAAGTACTTATAGAACACTTTCATCTGCAAAGAAAAGTTCAAAGAATCCGTATGTGTATCGTGCATGGTTGCAAAATGGTAAGATATTAGACAAAGAGCTTATATATGCCTATGGACAAAGTGTTACTACTATTAAAAGAGCCGACGAATGTATTTACAATCGATTAATCAAAAATATTAAGCTATGAACGCAAACGATCAAGAAAAGATTTGTAAGGCTGGTTTTGTAATAATCAGATCAGACGATACGGTTCTAAACCGTCGATTAAGTTTAAAAATGAATTTCATCCTAGAAGTTGGAAAAAACTCAGAAAGGATTTTAAATCAAAAAAAGAAAGAGATGAATGTATGAAAAAACTTCTTGAGTTAAATGATTATATTGAAGACTGACACAAAAATCCCCGACACCGAAAACCGATGCCGGGGATTGCTGTATCTTATTCACCTGGTTCTCCAAGGAAATGACATATCGCTTCGTGCTGCAAGGGAGTCAGGCTTCGCTGTCCCTTATGGAAATGCAGTTCCGTAAGCCGTTGCTGTAACTCTTCGTTCAACACTATCCAGCGGCGAAGCTGCGCTACGGCACTCCGGGTACTGGATTTAGGGAAATATTGCTGAGCCAGGTCTGTAAGGTATATCGCTTTCATATAGGTAAAGATACGAATTATTTTTTGTACTGCAAAAATTACCCTGCGGTAAACGTCCTGTTTCCGCAGGGTAATAGATCATTTTTCCGGCGGTAAATTATTCGCCTTCCAGCTCCTTATACGATTTCACCTTCTTAAACTGAAGGTTCTCCAGTGCCAGCGTGCTTTGCAGTCCCAGTCCCGGACGGAACTGAAGATGAACCTGACGGATGTAACTTTCGTTGAAGTCTTCCGACGTTTCCGAACCGTTGCTGCGTATCTGAGCCTGGAATGTTCCAAGATTCTCCAGTTTTACGATTTCTCCTTTGGCAATGTGGCGGTTTATCTGCTTGATCAGCGCACGGATCACGTTCAGCACGTCACCGTCGGTCAAGGTCGTACTGTAGGCGATATCATCCGCCAGCTCGTTGATTTCGACTGTTCCGCTCGCCTGTGCCTTGGCGTAATACTTCGCAGTGCCTTCCATATCTCCCGGCTTCTTGTAAGCCGCAATAGAATAGTTGATAGCCATGTGTCTGTCTTTTTTAAATGTTTGTAAAAATGTGGTTAACTTGTCTAGACAGTGCAAATCTACGGCTGTACAGGTCCGGGCTGTCGTAAAAGCAGTTATTATGTGCGTGAATAAGATAATGTCCGCATTTTTTTGTAATTTTGCGATAAAGTCAGCAGGATAATATGGTCAAGAAAAACCGTCAGAAAATAGTGGGGATGAGCTATGCCTTCCGCGTGCAGGACATTGTGCGCATTTACGATGAGCATGCACGGAGCGGACTGTCGAACCGGGAAATCCTGCGCCGCTATATCTGGCCGAAATACCGCATCTGCGAAAAGACTTTCTATAACATTATCAACGCCAGTGCCGATCCGCGCGTGACGGAGCGCATCGCCCAGGCAGAGCGGCAGCTGACGCTTTTCGGTTAATACGTCTGTGTGGCCTGGCAGGTGAAATCGCTGATGTCTTCCACCAGTTCCTCGTGGTTGTGGTTGGTGCTGCTTCCCGTGCGGCGGGTCATACAGACAGATTCATTCCGAGCAGAGAGGAAGAAGTTGAACAAGTGCGCATCAATCTTATCCAACAGATCAAAGCGTTCCAGCGATTCTTCCTGAAACACGCTTCCGTCCCTTGCGCTTCCTTTCCATTTCGTGACCACATGCAGCCGGAACGGAACGTCTGCCTGCTGGGTGGTTCCTCCTAATGTGCGCCACTGTACGGGACGGAATTCGATAAACACAGCCGGGGTGTCGAACGGCTCTTCCTGTTCGATGAATTCTACCTGCTCATTCCACAGGTCAATGTGCCGGATAAGCGGCTGTCCGCTTTCGTCTTTCAATTCTTTCAGTGCTTCGGTCAGGCCGAGATATAGCATTCTTCTCATAGTACATCAAAGTTTTTAGCGTTATTGTAAAAGATTTCTTTCAGCAGTTTCTCCAGGTCTGGATGGTTTCCGATGAACTGGCGTTTGGGGATGGTGATTTTGCTTCCGGCTTTTTTCAAGGCCATGGCACGGTAGAATTCTGCTTCTTCTGTAAGTTCACGGTTTCGTTTCGTATTCCTCAGGGTTCCGTCCTTTTTCCGGCTGAAACGTTCGGAATAAGTAATTGGTATTCCGGCTTTCATCCGTTTGCTGCCCGTAATGGTGATATACTTCCACCAGAAGTATTTCTTCATTTTTCTGGTCACGGTGATAGTGCCGCCTTCGTTATGTATCTTTGCATACGGTTGCGTGGTTTCTATCACAACACTGTCACGGTCGGTAATTCTCCCTGTAATACTCCGGCGGAGATTGCCTGTCTTTATCAGCAGTCCACGGCTCTCATCATCGTTGTATTTACGCCGTGCCCACTTATCATTAAAGAAGGCTTCCCGCTCAAAGTTCCGGTCGAACTCATCAAGGGCTTCCACTTTAATGTCCTTCAGCGTTACCCGAATCAGCCGGTTTACCCTACGTTGTAACTCCTGGTTTACCTGGTTCGATTTTTCAGCCATTATACATTGTTTTTTAATGATTTAATCGTATATTTGCAATGGGTAGCATTGAAGTACCGCTTCGGATTGTAGTTCCGAGTGTATGGGCTTCTTTGCTACTCTTTTTTTATGGGTTTATGCTCTTTCAGGTATTCTCCCATACTGTCGGATATACTGTGTAAAGTTATATCTCCCCAAGTATATTCACGTACAATAATCCATGCCTTACTCCCCTGAATTTCGGTTTCAAAAATGTGCGACCATTTCACATCATCGCTTTTATGGTAAGGTACCGCTCCCAGATAAGAGGTTTCCTTTATAGCGTTTTCAATATCAAGCAACATCCGGTTCTTTTCATAGAAATGCTTAAAAGGTTGGTTTGTCCATTCCTTAATGCTTTTCCCTGTTATGCCTATCTCCCGACTGAATTCAGGATGAGAAATTTTTGTCCCTTTCAGGAATGCTGCCTTGTGCCGGGTAGCCTTTGCATCCATATTCCTGTATTCCTGAAGCAGCCTGCATGCCTGGCATACCTCATTGTCCGGAATGTCAGCAGCCAGTTTCATCTTGTCGGGGCGTACTTCGCACCGGTTACATTTGCGTAGTGTGTAGCCATTGTATGCCGGGAAGGTCGTCATTCGTTTGCCGGGATTGAACATGAACATTTCCTGATACTTTCCGGCGGTAGCCTGACTGCCAAGGTTCATAGCTTCCTGCTCGTTGCTCACGGGGTATTTGTCCTTGCGCACCTGCACCACGGTGCAGCGGCAGTTCCATCCGTTGGGCGGGAAATATTTGTCCCAGAACGGACTTTCGATGGGCAGGGTGATGTTATGCAGCATCCGATGGGTACGTCGTACCCGTTTGTCGTACATGGTCCGGTACTGGAGGTTATATCGGTCGCCGTCTTGCTCGAATTTCTTCCATCGTGCCGCCATCAGTGCGGAAGCCTGGGCGAAGTTGTATTCCGTACGCAGATACTGCACGTTGTAGGTGTCATATACCTTTTGAACATCATTTAGGAACTGATTAAACGGCTTGCGGTTTCCTTTTTCATCCAGCAGGGAGGGGAAAGCCTCGTTCAGTTCGTGGAAGGTCTTGATGCCGCTGAACACGTAGTTCGATTCCTTCAGGCGCTGCACCGATATGTCATCCAGAGGTACTTCCTTCAGGGCGGTGTCTACCGCTCCGTCCAGCACATCGGTATGGGTGCGGATGAAACGCTGCACCTCTTCGGCGGTCAGGCTTTCAGGCGAGATTTTCGCCTGCTGATAAAGCCATCCCATGAGCAGCATCCATCCGGCTTCCAGGGTGGGAAACTCCATGGTTTCCTCCGCTTCTTCCGGTGTTTCATCTTCTTCCGCCGCCAGTTTCAGGATGTCGGCGTACCGCTGATGCAGCCCCTTATAATCGTCGGGGCTTAGTCGAAAAAACCGGTTGAGCGAGTATCATCAAGCCCGCTTGAATGATCGAGCGTGAGGTTTTTATCTAAAAAAGGGTGTTCTCCTTCCGGTAATACCAGTTTCTGCTCTTCCTTTCCGGACTTCTGTTGTGCCGTTTTCCTGACTTCCGGAACCGCTACGGAGGACGTGTCCTTCTGCCGTTTCAGCGGGATGTTGTATTTGTCGACAAAGTATTTCGGATCTACTTCGTAATGCTCAAGCAGCAAACGCTCGTAGGCTACCTGCTGTTCGGGAGTATAATCTACCGATTCATCCCACGCGAAGCGGAATCCCTTCAGCGGGAATCCGTGACGGATCATGCGGGGAATGAGCTGCCAGTTCACTAAATCACGGATAAGGTCGGCATCCTTCTGAATCAGGTTTTCCAGCATCTTGCGGTGCACCTCGCTCTGCGAAAGGCTGGCCCCGTCTTCCATGGTCATCGTGACGGTAAGGATTCCTTTCGATATTTCCGAGTTACAGCGATCGATGCGTTTGTCGTACACATTGAACGCATCGGCACGGGTGCTTTCCTTCAGGTCGACGGTAGTTCCTTCGGGGAACAAGCCGTAAGCGGCTGCTCCCATGTCACGCAACATCCGTTCAATACGGTCGTATTCCTTCGGGTCGCGGCTGGTGGTAGTCGCCACTCGCAGCGGCATACCGAATATTTCTCCGAACATATCCCAGAACGAACACATGTTCTTTTTAGGAATGGTCTGCTGGGCGCATTTCAGATACAGACCCAGATTATGCGTGCCTCCGGCTTCGATGCACCAGTCTTTCATCTCGCTGTTCCGGTAGTCGTAGCCCACCTGCCAGGTGTCGTTCTCGTGGGTGATGATGACACCGTATTCGGGAATCACGTGGGTACGCGGAATCAGGCTGACCCGGTTGTAGGCCATCCGTCCGTCCACTTCCACCACGTCGCCCAGTTCGATGAGTGAATGACCGTAGTAATTGCTTTCCAGTGCCAGCCGCAGGAACTCCTTAAACCAGGGAGCTTCCAACAGTTCCGTCAGTTCCGGATTCTCCACACCCTTCGCGTCGCAGAGCTTGAAACTCTTGTTCAATACGAATCCCATGCGCTGTTGCACGCATCCGGTCAGGTGCAGGTCGGCATCCACATCGGTATAGAGGTTCAGCAGACGTGTACGGTTCGGGTTGTCCACGTTGATAGCCATCTGCCATGCACGCCGCCAGTCGGCCAGGTCGCGCCGTGTCAGTGCTTCGGTAAGCAGCTGGAGCTTGACACTCATTTCCTTGATGCGCCGTCTTTCGGCGGCATTCATCCGGTTGAGATATTCTATTTTCGGTTTCTTTGCCATAGTAGTTACCAGATATAATTGTTACGTTTGTCGGAACCGTAGCGTATGCCGGCTCCGGTCTGTTCTCCTTCCTCGCCCGTAGGTTGCAGTTCGGGAAGGTTCATGACCGCCTTTCCCGCCTGTACCTTCTCCAGATAGGCGACGGCGTTTTCAAACTGTTCCTTCCGGATTTCATACCCCATTTTTTGCGGCAGACTGAGCACCATGAAGTAGAGTGCCAGGTCGGCCACCAGTCCCACGAGGTCGAGGTTCTTTGCTTCGCCTTCGGCGGTGAAAGCCGCCTGCATGTCATAGCGTCCGTCCAGATAGCTTGCTATCCGGTCCATGGCACGGCGTTCGGCCAGCAGACGGTTGTCGCTCGTGGCCTGCTGGATGATTCTCAGTGCGTCGGCACTGACCTGTATGTAGTCTTGTTCGGTGATAAACATAATTACCATGAGTTTTTAGGAGGTCGTCGCACACCAAGCCGGGGTGTGAACGAAACCTCACGGGTTTGTTTCTGTAGTTTATAAATCGCACCCTCGCAGGCATCGGGGAAGTCATCGTGTGCCCGGCTGCCCTGTTCGAAGGCCAGCGTCTGGTCAATTCCGGCACGGAGGTCGGTATTTTCCTTCAGCTTCTCGTTATAAAAGAAGTATCCACGTTCCCACAGCGGGCTGACGGCTTCCACACGGGCAAACTTGTCGGGTTTCTTCCGTTTGTCCGGCATGATAGGAAGCTGGTAGCCACGTGCGTCGCCTTCACGCTGAAATTCGTCCAGGATGGTGTCCTGCATGAAGTTGGCTTCCATATAGATGCTGACCGCCGCATCTTCAGGCAGTGATTCGTAGACATCGTAGAGCCAGCGCACCATTTCGCCCACGCTGCACTGGCGGCAGAAGGCACGCAGCAGATGCAGTTCCCGGTGTGAGGCGGTTTTCAATCCGCGCCTGGGACGGCCTATCATGGCGGCAGCCTTGTAGTCGTTCTTTCCGGAGGATTTCCACGAAGGGTCGATGTAGAGCACAATCTGCTCGTAATATTTAAGTTTCAGCATCCGTCTCCAGCGTATCCACCGTTCCTGGAACACGGCTCCCTCGGTGATAGGGTTGTTCATATATTCCTTCTGAAACGAGCGGTAGCCCATGAACTGCTCGCGGTCGCGCAGCTTTTCGATGGTGTAGAACTCTGGCCAGGCAGGATTCCCGTTGCGGTCGATGGCATTCACTTCGATGGTCTTCACGGTCGGCGTGTCAATGATTTTCTGCAATACGGAGTTTTTGGAAATCAGGTTACCCACCATGATGAAACGCCCGTCCTTTCCGCCGAAGCAGCCGAACAGAGCTTCTTTTATCCAGTTGGTCATCTCACGTACACGTGCCTCACTCCGGCACATTTCATCATCGTCCAAGTCATCTACCACGATGTAGTCCGGACGCATTTCACGAAATCGCAGTCCACGGGGTGACTGACCGCGACCGCGGGAGAAAAAGGCGCACTGGTCTTTGGTGACAAATTCGCCTTCCTGCCACATGCCGCTGTTGTACTGTTCGCCAAAGTCACGGATGATATACTGGTTGTACTGCAGTTCTGCCTGCAAATCTCCCAGCAGACCATCGGCGCTGTCTTCACTCTTGCCCACCAGTACCATGACATGCAGTTCGCTCCGGAACTTCAGCCAGAGCGGGATGCCGATGTCAAGGTGTACCGACTTGGCATGACCGCGCGGCCACTTGCAGACCAGGCGCAGTTCCGGATGGGAGGCGATGTAGCGTGCCGCCTCGTTATGGAATTTCGCATTCGGACACTGGCAATAATGTGACAGGTACCGCTGGCAGAAACAGTCGTAGTCCTTCAGAGCACGGGCGATATTCCGCTTGCGTTCCGCTTCGGTTTCCACCCGTTCCTGCGAGGTCATCCGTTCCACTCGCTTGCAGTGTTCCTGCCATCGTTTCAGGGCTTCTTTCTTTTCCTGTTCCGTCATGCTTAGCCTCCTTTCTGGGCGAAGAGTTCATTCAGGTAATCGTTGTGCAGCTGGTTCACGAGCTGGAACAGTTCGTTGGTAAGCTGAGGATATTCATCCCGGTGTGAAGCCAGCCAGTTCTCAAAGTCAATCATTGTGTCGATACGGTCTACCACACTGGCCTTCTTCTCGAGCTTTTCGATGGCGGTGGCTGTCTTGATAAGCTTGTCGCCCAGGCTGGCCAGCATATCCTCGTTTCCCGGCTCGTTCGCCTTGTCGAGCAGGGTATTAATGGAAGACAGCAATTTATTCACCAGTTCCGGACGGGTAATGTTGCGTGCCGCCTTCATCTCTTTCCAGCCCAGGGTGTTTATCCACCGGCTGAGTGTCTGACGGCTCACTTCCACTTTCTGAAGAATCTCTTCCTGCGAAAGTCCGCTCATGTAGAGCACCCGTGCCAGCTCCTGTTTTGTGTCGTTTTTAGCCATGTTTTACCTTGTATTTAATATTCGTTTACGACAAAGTTCATCCATTTTCGTGCATCCACGAAAAAGGGGTGCAACCGTTACAGAGAACAGTGCATCATTTACATACTTCTTTGCAACCGTTACACACTTTTTTGCCCGGACGGGAAAGGCAGAGTAAGTTTGCGTCAAACGAACGGAAAAATGGCAAAACGAATCAGAATATCGAACGAAACGCTGAACTGCTACGGCACGTGGATCCGTACCGAAGGCATCGACCTGACGCAGTTTAACCGGAATCCCGTACTGCTCTGGATGCACCAGCGGGGCGTGGTAATAGGAATGATAAAGGATATACGCGTAGCGGATGGAGAAGTGACCGGCGAACCCTGGTTTGATGAGGTACGCGAAGAATCGCGTCTGGCAAAGCAGCAATGGGAAAAGGGCACGCTACGTATGGGTTCGCCCAACTTCGAGATACTGCAAACAAGCGAAGATGCTGCCTTGCTGAAACCCGGACAAACCCGTCCTACCGTGACCCGCTGCAAGCTGATGGAATACAGCATGGTGGATATCGGCGGTAACGATGACAACATCCGGCTCTCTTACGAGGGGCGGGAACTCAGGCTGGATGCAGGAGGCGGATGCGACCTGCCGCTGTTGAAGGAAAGCTTTAATGAAAACCAAACATTACAGACAATGAACGAACAACTGAAAACCATCGCCCTGATGCTGGGGCTGGCGGACACCGCCACACTGCAGGAAGTGCAGAAACAGATTAACGTACTGCTCGGCTACCAGTCGGCCAACACATCACTGCGTACCGAGAAAGAAAAACTGGAAAAGGAACTGGAGACCTTGCGTCTGTCGGGCATTACCCAGCTGGTAGAAGAAGCCGTAACTTCCGGAAAGATTGAAGCCGGGAAGAAAGCTCACTTTATCGAGCTGGGAAAGAAAGTCGGCCAGGAAAGCTTGAAACTGACCTTCGAAGCCATGCACGGCACGGTAAAGCCGTCGATGATGCTGAACCGCAGTACAGCACAGACACCAGCCGGCGACTGGAAGAAACTGAGCGAAGTTCCGGCAGGGGAACTGAAGCTGATGCGAAAGAACGACCCGCAGCAGTACCGCAAGCTGTACAAGGCAGAATACGGTGTGGACTGTCCGGAACTTAACTGATTGTTGAACACAAATTAAAACACGAACATGAGAAAAGAAATCGTAAAATTCGTAACCGGCACACTGGTGAATGTGCTGATGAGTATCGTTATCCTGGCTTGCCTTGGAATCTCGAATGCAGGATTCTGGGGGCTGATTGTGGGCGTGGTGCTTCCGATAGCACTGGGCAAATTTCTTCCGAAAGGAGCTGCCCTGGAAGGTGTCTATACCGAAGTGTGGACGGGCGAGCTGGTGAAACAGCTTCGCGGAGGAATGACCGCTTCATGGCTGGACGGAGTGTCCGATTATTCGGCTGCGGTAAATAACGAAGTCGTTCACCTGGTAGATGTGGGCGGAGATCCGGACGTACTGATTAACAACACGACGTATCCCATCGCCGCACAGGAACTGGAGGACGGGGATATTGCACTGGGTCTTGACAAGTTCCAGACCAAGAAAACTGCCGTATCGGATGATCAGCTCTTTGCTATCTCTTACGACAAGATGGGAAGCGTTATTGAGCGTCACGGAGATGCCATCACTATCGCCAAATTCAAGAAAGCGGCTCATGCGCTGGCTCCGAACAGCAATACGGCGAAAACTCCGGTAGTGCCCACTTCCGGCGAAGATGACAACGGACGAAAGAAATGTACCCGCAAGGACATCATCGCTCTGAAACGCAAGCTGGATGCCTTGCAGGTTCCCACTGCAGGCCGCCGTCTGGTGCTCTGCTCAGACCACGTGAACGACCTGCTGGAAGACGACCAGAAGTTCCGCGATCAGTATTACAACTACACCACCGGAAAGATTGCCAACATGTACGGCTTCGAGGTGTATGAATTCGAGAACTGTCCGTACTTCACCAAGGAAGGCACAAAAGTTCCGTTCAAGAATTCGCCCTCGGGCACTGACCATCAGGCATCCTTCTGCTTCTACACCAAGCGTGTGTTCCGCGCACAGGGTAGCACCAAGATGTATTACCGCGATGCACAGACCAACCCGGACTACCAGCAGAATGAAGTGAACTTCCGTCACTACTACATTGTATTGCCGAAGAAGATGGAGGCTATCGGTGCTATCTACAGTTACGACGGGACTACCGCACAGACTTCCGACCAGGAAGTGGAAGCTGAAAAGAACTGGGCTGAGACCAGACGCGAAGCTGAAGCTGCCAAAATGGCCATGACTATGTCTGATGGAGGAGAGAATGGCGTGAGCGGACTGGAAGAAAAGTTACAGGAAGACCCTGCAGCCGGTGAGGAACTTGAAGCATAGGGAGGAGTAAGATATGAAGAACCAACCACGCGGAATAAGAAACTGCAACCCCGGAAATATACGGAACTCTGACGCAACAGACTGGAAGGGAGAAGTCCCTTCCTCTGCAAAGAAAGACAATGCGTTTGAAGAGTTTGAAGACATGCCGCACGGGTATCGTGCGCTGATCAGGCTGTTGCAGAATTACCATAAGATGCACGGTTGCAAGACGATTGCAGACTACATCAACCGCTGGGCACCCAGGCATGAGAACAACACATCGGCCTACATCACTGCGGTATGCCGCAAGATGCAGGTACCGACAACCTATCAGCCCAACGTGAACGATAAGGATACGATGTGTCTTTTTGCAGCCGCAATCAGTGAGGTGGAAAATGGAGTCCCGGCACAGATGACCGACATCCGGGCCGGATGGGAATTGTTGTAACGATAGAACTATGGACTTGACCCTGTTACAAACACTGATGGAATGGCTGGCTCCTGCCGGCTGGTTGGTAACTGCCATTGCCTGGTGGCGTGACAGGAAAGTATACCAGGTCCGAGCGGTGAAAGAAACCGAGGGCACTTACAAGGCTTTGTATGATGACCTCAGTGCCACGGTATTGGAATTAAGCAAACAATTACGAAAACAAAACGAAAGAAATATTAACCATGAAACGGCTTTACGCAAATTACATACTTGCAAGTATGCTGACCGCTGTCCTGTCATTATCTTCCTGCGCCAGCAGCAGAAAGGCCAGCTCGGAAACCGTCCGCTCGGACAGCCTCCGAACGAGCGTAACAGAGCAAACAACCTTCGGGCCGGTCCCGAAGAGGACGGCGACCTGCTCGGTGAGTGCGGAGCAGTGGCTGAACCTGAGTAAGCTTCCTGCCGGATTCGGGCTGAGCTATCGGAACGACGGTCTGAGTATTGACATACAATCGGACGGAGAAGGTGGCGTGAACGTCACGGCAACAGCCGACAGCACAGGAAGACAGGTGACCGTGACTCGTACGGAAACCGACCACCGCATCCGTGATGAAACTGTGAACAGTGAAGTAAAGGAAACACGCCCCGCAGCCCAGGGATGGCTGACAGGAACAGCCCTGACCCTGCTGGGAATTATCCTTATTTGGCAACTGATTAAATACTATTTAAGCAAACATTAAAAACGACAAAATTATGGCAGATAAAAGCAACGGACTGATGTATGGTGTGGCCGCCGTAAAGTTTAAGACATCAGAAGGCGAAGAAAAGACGTTGGGCTGGTTGGATGAGAACGGAATGCAGCCGGCAGGAAATGCTCCTACCTTTATGGATGTGATGGCTGCACAGGTAACAGACGGACCGGTAGACAGCATCATGACCAATCCGGGAAGCGATGCATTCACGATGAACCTCATCAAGCTGGATGCACAAAGCATGGTCGATGTATTCGGTGGAAAGAAAGAAAAGGATGATTCTTATACTCCTCCGGTTAAGTTTGTAGCAAACGGTGTGCTGACAATATCCATGCATTCCGGACACAGCTTCCGCATATTCAATGCCCGTCTGAGCCGTAACGGCTTCCAGAACGGAATCAATATGCAGAATGTACTGGCAATGGGTATCCGTGTGGACATGCTGAAACCTACAGACGGAAAAGACAGACGCTACCGTACTTATCCTCCCGGAGTGGAACCTGATACCGCAGACTCAACCGCAGACGCAGCAGGATAAGTATGAAGGCACAGGATATAGAACTGCTGGCAGGCGTATCCCTCAGTGACGGGGGAATCAGCCTGCCGCTTCATACGGTACTGAGGAAACGTCCGTTCCGCATCACGATGAAGACACCTACCACACGCAGCCTGATCCGTATCAGCAAGCGTTACCTCCGAATCGGCGTGACTCCGGAAGAATACGACGAATACAACCTGGACCAGCGAATCCGCTTTGTCTTCCTGCATGGAAAGGACATCAGCCGGATGGTGGCATACGGAATTGTGCGAGGTCCTGTACTGGGAAGGTTACTAAACCGCCCGGTGGCATGGATGCTTCGGGAACTGATGACACCCGACGAACTTTCCTCCGCCTGGCGTCAGATACTGAGCAGCACATCTACCACGTCTTTCGGGATTATTATCGCATCGGCAGCAGCACTGAACAAGATGCAGCCCTTAGCGAGCCGGAACGAGAGCGCAAACGAAACGAGGAGTTAAAGAAGGGACATACGGAACCTTCGCATAGCCTTTTCGGCGTGATAGGTCAGCTGGCCACAGAAACAGGTTGGAGCATTGACTACATTCTGGACAAAGTGAATGTAGTTACCCTTCAGCTCATGATGGCAGACATGCCTCACTGGGTTCCTCCGAAGAAACCGGACATGATGCAGCAGATCCGTGAAATGGAGGAACGGGAGAAACAAAGAAACAGTCACATACAAACAGATAACACGAACACGACAAAGGGAATGAACCCGATGGAGTTCTTTACCCACTATGCGGTCAAGGACTGATTATTCATTTTTCATTATTAATTATTAATTGAAATCATGGCAGTACCTGTACAGCTCGAAATATTCATGAAAGACCTTACCAAAGCCGGATTACAGTCGGTTGGTAAAAATGTGGATGATGTGGAAACTCAGACTCGACAACTGATATCTGCATTGCAGCAGGTAATTGCCGCACAAAAGAAACAACTTGAAGTAAATAAGGCTGCAGGTCTTAGCTATACTCAGGAGGCCGCCAACATCCAGGCTCTTACCGGACAAGTACGCGGACTGGAGGCTGGACTGAACAGCCTGAAAAAAGCAAAGGAAGAAACTGCAAAAACGCAGGCAATTGACATCGACACCGATGCCGTAACCCGTAAGACCAACAATCTGAAAATGCAGTTCAGTCAGGTAGCAAGAGAACTTCCTTCGCTTGCCATGGGTCCGCAGATGTTTATCCTGGCAATCAGTAACAACCTTCCGATGCTGGCGGATGCCATATCGGATGTACGCAAGCAGAACGAACTTCTGGCCGCATCCGGGAAAAAGGGTGTGCCTGTATGGAAACAGCTGGCAGGCGCTGTATTCTCATGGCAGACGGCGCTGGTAGCCGCTATATCGCTGGCTATTGTGTTTGGAAAGGATATTGCGAACTGGGTAAAGAATTTAGGAAAAGCCAATAAAGAACTTTCTGAAACGCAGAAGTTACAACAAGCCGTAAATACATCTCATCGTGAAGGTGGGAAAGCCGCTTCTGAGGAATCAGCTAAACTTAAGATTCTTTACACAGCAAGTCAGGATAGTAGTAAGTCCATGAAAGAACGAAACAAAGCAGTGGATGAATTGCAAAAGATGTATCCCTCCTATTTTGGCAAACTGACTAATGAGGCTATCCTTGCAGGAAAAGCAGCATCTGCATATGACGATTTAACCAAAACCATTATCCGCAAAGGTCAGGCACAAGCGGCAGAGGATATCGTAGCTGATTATTCTAAGAAAAATTTTGAGCTACAGCGAGGAATCAATGCAGATACAAACTGGACAAACAGAAATAAGGCTGAATATGAAAAAGCATTAAAGGAACGTGAAAAGATGTGGGAAAATTACCGAAAGGTAAACCAAGGAAGCATCATCGTAGACAGCGCAGCGAAAGCATGGATCAGTAATACACCGGAAGGTAAACTGATAGAAGAATATGAACGCCGTATGTCAAATATCAAGAAGTATACTGACCAAATAGCGAAGAACAATAAAATTATAGAAGGTACAGTAAAACAAATTGATACATCTGCTTACACAACCGATTTTTCAGGAGGAAACGGTGGAGACGGTAAAAAAGAAAAAACCGACTATGCCTCACAATTAGCGGATGCACGCGTAAAAGCTCAGCAGACTACAGAGAAACTCCGTATTCAGATCATGCAGGAAGGTATCGCCAAACGAAAGGCACTGGCTAAGCAGGAATACGATGAGCAGCTTGCCGACATCGACAAGCAGGAACGGGACACGATTGCCAAAATGGATAAGGCACGAAAGCAAGGTGACAACATCCCACAGAGTCAATATGATGATGTAAAGAATAAGGCAAAAACAAACCGCATATTAGCAGAGCAAGTATATAATGAACAGATATTCCAGATCGAACAGGAATATCGCAACAAGTCTTCGCAGGCTCTTATAGACTATTATGAAGAATACGGCACATATCAGGAAAAGCGTCTGGCTATCGCACAGGACTATGCACGGAAGATAGCGGCAGCGGAAACTGAAGGTGAGCGTCTGGCTCTTGGAGAAGAACGGGATAAAAAGATTCAGTCACTCGATTATGAGGAACTGAAGAAAGGAATGGATTGGGATAAAATCTTCGGTGATCTAGATAAAGTATCGACAGATACCTTGGAAAACCTTCGTGAGAAGCTGAAACAATACCTGGAGGGAATAGGTGAAGATATCAGTCCGGAATCGTTTAAAGAAGTAATGGATGCCTTCAAGGACATTGATTCCGAGCTGGCAGACCGCTCCCCGTTCGAAGCAATGAAGAAAGGCTACGAGGACTACATGTCTGCCATGCAAGAAGTGCGTGCGGCAGAAAATCTGCTGCAACAAACTCAGATGGGCAGGAATGTCATCGTGGAAGAATATGATGAAGCGACCGGTGAAGTCACCCGCAAGCTGATTACACAGGCAGAAGCGGAAGAAAGATTGCGCAATGCTCAGGATAAAAGAACGGCTGCTCAGAAAACGCTAACACAGGCTGCCAATTCTATCGGTCAGAAAGGAGAAGCTGTCGTCAGCGCCGGAAATGATATCGTAGATATGCTTGAATCGCTCGGTGTGGAAGTTCCGGAAGCGATGAAGGGGGTACTGACAGGTTTAGGAACGGTCATGTCCTCGCTGGCAAGTATTGATCTGACAAAACCGTTCTCTATTCTTACCGGAATAACAGGAACACTGAAAGGTATCGGACAGACAATAGGAGGATTATTCGGACTCAGTGAAGGCAGTACGGCACGATATGAGGAGCTGAAAGCTGTGCTCGAAGAAATGAATGAGATATACGACAAAATCTTGTCGAAACAGAAAGATATGATATCGTTTGGTGGAGGTTTCGCTGCGATCAATGCGGCAAACGAAGCCATGGATACACTGAACAGGCAGATTGATAATTACAGACAGTTGGCTCAGGCTGCCGGAGAAGCAGGAAGCGGTGCATTCAAACATTCGTATGCATATCGTAGCAATGAAGGTATAGGAGCATCAGGGTTTCAGCAGATCAGTGATTTGCTTGGCAAGGATATTCGTGCCGTACAGGACTTATACAGCTTATCCGGAGATGAGCTTTTCGAAATAATGAGCAAACTCCCTGATATCTGGTATAAGGTAAACGGTAATATCCGGCAATATCTGGAACAGATTGCAGAGGCTAAGGATGAAACCGGAGAGATAGCAGATATGCTGAATGAAGCTCTTACTGGTGTGACCCGGGATAGTTTCTATAATGATTTTATCGATGGTCTGGCAGACATGTCAATGTCCTGGGAAGATATGTGTGACAATTTTAAAACTCAATTGAGAAAGTCTATCCTGGCAGGTTTGGTATCGAGCGAATATCAGCAGCGAATACAGGACTTGTATAACAAATGGTCTGAGGCAGCTAAATCCGACGGGGAAATATCGGAAAAGGAAGCCGAACAATTGCGGAACGAATATCAGCAGATTGTACAGGACCTGATGAAACAGCGTGACGAAATGGCTGAAGCATTCGGCTGGGAAAGCTCATCCTCCGGTAGTAGCCAGTCGCCCAGCAGCGGTGCGCTAACCACCATGAGCCAGGACAGCATATCTACCTTTGAGGCAATAGGAAGAAACATGCAGACGCATCTGGCCAATACAGACAAGTTTGTGCAGGAAATTCGAAACACGCAGAAGCAGGATAGCCAGACGCTCGCAACCATAGCATCGCATACGGCATACATTGTGCTGATATACGACTTGATGGAAGACTTGAAGTTGAACGGAATACAGTTGAAATAATATGGACTTGACAGGATACCTTACAATCAACGAAACAGACGTATGGACGGAATACGGTGCGTTCCTTGGCGAAACGGAAGCGGGAGGTCACGTGAATATGGACTCTTTGCTACGTATGCCCAAGGCGAAGGACATTACCACCGTCGATTTCCGGGAACGGAACGGAGTGGAGCTTCCTCAGAACCCGAACGTGAAGCTGAACAGCATCGAACGTACCTTGCAGTTCTGGCTTCGTGGAAGCTCCGCAGACGACCGACTGGATAAATACCAGCGTATGATGACGCTGATTACGTCCGGAATGCTTGCTATTGCCGTAAAGAATTACAGGACTTACAATATGGTATATCAGGATATGCCGGCAGAACCGGACTGGTACGAAAGCTACGAAGGCGACCGTTTCTATGTGCTGTTCTCCGTAAAGTTTCTGGAGCCGCAGCCATCCGTTTAGGAATCGATTAAACACAGATTAAATGACGATAAAATGGAACTAAAAATATACGATAAAGCCAACAGCCTCCGGCTGACAGCCAGTCCGAACACTTCTTCTTCTGTCACGGAAGAAATAGGTGGAGAATGCAGCGTATCTGCATCCTTCACCCATACCGCATACGTTCCGCTGGATGTGGATGACTATATCGACCTGGAAGGTGTTCGTTTTAAAATTAAGTCCCGTTATCGCCCGAAACAAAAGAACACACAGACTTACGAATACAGCGTGAAGTTCTATGCTCCGATACACGATGCTGAAGACACGCTGATGCTGTTCCAGGAAGGAGGAACTACTTCTGAATTCAGTTACGACGGTGGTCCGCGCGAACACCTGCAATTGTGGATTGACAACATGAACCGCCGTGCCGGTGGAAATCTGTGGAGCATCGGAACAGTGATTACCGCAGATAACAAGACTATTGATTATCGGAATGTGAAGTGCTGGGACGCGGCATTTGGCAGCAACGGCATCGCCTCCACATTTGATACGGAAATGTGGGCAGACGGTTATGTGATTAATCTCTGCAAAGCTGAACGTGGGGAAGTGGTAGAACTGGGATATCTTCAGGGACTTACCAATCTGGCGCAGGAAGATAACGGAGAAGTGAAATTCTTTACCCGTCTGTTCCCGCTGGGATCTACGAAAAATATTGATGCAAGTAAATACGGATATTCTCGTCTTCAACTACCTGACCGATCTCTATATGTAGATAAGAACGTGGATCTGTATGGCGTGAAGGAAGAAACGGAAGAAACAGCCTTCTCAGAGATATTCCCCAAATACATTGGTACAATTTCCTCTGTGCGTACGGAAGAGAAAACCAGCGAGGAGGGACGGAAGTACACCGTATATTACTTCAAGGACAACGGTATGAACTGGAATCCGAAAGACTACGAGATTCCGGATCTGGACTACATGTTGAAATTTCAGACAGGCGAGCTGGCAGGGCGTGGAACAGACGGCTCCTTTCAGGCCGCATGGCATGAAGACACACGGGAGTGGGAAATCATCAACGTGTATCCGGATGATACGACTCAGATTCCGGGCGGTGCAATTATCCCGCAGCCGGGTGACAAGTATATACCATGGAACTTCGCCATGCCGCAGGAATACATCACCGCAGCGGAACAGGCATACAAGCAGGCAGTAGATGATTTTCTGAATACTTACAGTTTTGACCCGAACAAATACACCGGAACTACCGACCGGAACTACATAGAAAAGAATAATACACCGCTCCGCATCGGATGGAATGTGCGCCTGTTATCAGAACAGTATTTCGGCACCACAGGCGGATACAAGGATACTCGTGTCACAAAAGTGCAGCGCAAACTGAATGACTTGTGCCAGGCTACGATTACCTGTTCGGATGAGGTAGGGACTGGATGGAAGTCTTCGGTGGATAACTCGCTGAACTCGCTACGGTATGAGGTGGCCAGACAGGCAGAACAGACGATGATTGACATTATCAAGACATCCGATAACAAGACTCCAAGTGATTATAATGTGCTGTCTGCCTTGAAAGCAATAGGAATGTTTCTGAGGAAAGATAAACCTGACAGCACTAACTTTTTAATGAGACTATTAGGTGGTCTTATATCAGATAATATAGAATCACAAGACTTTTCTTCCGGACCTTTTGGTTCCGGCTTTGTCGTTAAAAGAGACCCTAAGACAGGCAAAAGTTATATTGAGGCTGATGAGATATACATACGCTTAAAAGCGTACTTTGATACGATGGAGGTTAAGCACCTTTCACACGTAGGTGGCCGTGTAGTCCTTTCTCCGGCCAGCATGGAATGTACAAGGGTCGAAGTAATATCGACCGATATGGATGCTTTGTACGATTACAATGGAGATCCGTTGTATGATGCGGAAAGCAGCCGTTTGTATGCCTTAAAAACAGGAACAAGATCTGTTAGTGTTTACAGGTGTTATTTTAAGCAATCGGATGATACGAAAGAAATTGTCAACGAGTTCGCAGTTGATGATTTGGCCCAATGCAGGGAGTTTAATGTCAAGGAAAATGTATCCCAGAACGTATATAACCAATATTATTGGAGACGTGTTGTTGCTGTTGGAAAAGACTATATAGACCTGTCAGCAGATGATTGTGATGCAGGAAGTCTGGAGCCAAAGGCAGGCGATACAATTGTTACGGTAGGTAATAAAACAAACGAAGCACGTCAGCATGTCGTCTTTCTGTCTTCTTATGACGATGATGCGCCTTGCATAAAGCTGTACAGCGGCATTAATGATTATTCGATGCTGAACAAGGAGGTAACTGTCATATCTCCAAATGCCGACAAAAACGTATTTACCGGGAAGGTAGTTATTAAGCCAGGATCTTCAGGATTTAATAATTTTGAAGACGGCCCGGATTTTGATGCTATTAATGCAGACATCGAGGAGGCCAACAAAAATGCGCAGCAAGCCATAAATACAGCAGAGAACGCTGATAGGGCTGTAGGTGATTTGAATGATTATGTAGATGGGGCATTCGCAGATGGAATTATATCTGAGAGTGAAGCAAAAGCAATAGAAAAGTATATCAATACGGTAAATAACACAAAACAAGAAGTTGATGCCACATACAGCAAGTTGTATAACAATGCATATCTTACAGGAACAGCAAAAGATGGTTTGAGTAAATCAAAAACGTCATTTGATACCGCTACAAGCAATCTTATAAGTTCTATTAATACTGCTATTTCTGACGGGAAAACCACTCAGAAAGAAAAAGAAGATGTAGATAGCAAATTTAATTTGTTTAATACTGCGTATGCTAATTTTGCAACAGCGATTGAAACTGCTAATAAAGCAATACAGGACGAAATTAAGAAACAGGCAAGTGATGAAGCTAAAGAAAATGCACTGACAGAAATAAACAAGGTAAGCGAAGAATACAAAGAAGACATCGCAGAAAAACTTGGATATGGTAATTACAAAGAACTTGAAGCATTTGCAAGTAGAGGAGAAACAATAATAAGTGGAGGCTCTATCAATACTAAGTTAATTAACGCTACACTTATTGTAACTTCTGCTCTTATAGCTAATGCTATCAAATCTAAAGAACTTAATGTTAACGATAATTTTATAGTTAAAACAGACGGTTCTGTTGATTTGGAAGGTATTATTCGTTCAAAAGGAATAAACACAGAACTTGTGTTATCTGATGGATATATGCGTATAATGTATAATAATAATGAAGTATTAAGACTATCCGTAAACGAATCTACAGGTTTACCGGAACTAAATATGTCATATCAAGGGAAAACATTATATGCTACGCCATCGGTACTTTCATTTGGAATGGGTGGAGGACAATTTTTGAGATTAGACCCGGCAGAAATAGGCAGTGGAGTTATAATGAAAGATTCTGAAAATAGGTTGTATTTAGCTACACAAACATACCAATACATAACAGTTTATTTACGTGTTTCCCCGGAAGGAGCAGGTAAAACATCTCCTTTCAATGGAGGTTCAATTCGACTTATTGGTTCAAGCGAAACTATATCCGCAATTGCTAATGAAGGTTATGAATTTGAAAGATGGTCAGACGGAGGAGCGCAAACACATACAGTTTCTTGGACTGATGGTTCTTCTATTACAGCTTATTTTACGAAAAAAGAAGTTATTCAATATAAACTTACGGTAGCTGCAATGGCTGGAGGAACAGTATCTCCATCCGGAATCAATTATTA
>ERZ835980.1790-NODE-1790-length-21969-cov-3.322123_pt1 | contig 21969 bp, 19 predicted proteins | sample MGYA00519943_ERZ835980 | MGnify/ENA primary metagenome ERZ835980 (study PRJEB31850, sample SAMEA3708791) | human gut metagenome | biome: human gut; feature: human-associated habitat; material: faeces | place: China | collected 2014 ... | reverse complement strand
GCTGGACGTTTCCGTACAGGCCCGGCTGCTGGATTTGCTGCGCCACCTTGTGCGCGATCTGGGCCTGGCCGTGGTGCTGGTAACGCACGACCTGGCCGTGGCCCGCCTTCTGGCCGACAGGCTGCTGGTCATGCGCAGCGGCAACGTGGTGGAGGAAGGTCTTGCCGACCAAGTGCTTGACGACCCCCACCACCCCTACACGCAACTGCTTGTTTCTTCCATTCTGCAAGGATAGCCCGCCATGCATCAGACTCCGTTCCCTGCGCCCGCAGTATCCGCTACACCCGCCACGGATTCCAAACCGGATTCCGCCACGGGGCAAGTGATGCTTACGGTGCGCGAACTCGCCAAAAATTTCACCCTGCATGCCCAGGGCGGCGTGCACATCGCGGCTTTCAGCGGTCTGAATCTTGAAGCGTACGCGGGCCGCTGCCTTGTGCTGCACGGCCCTTCCGGAGCGGGTAAATCCACCCTGATGCGCTGCCTGTACGCCAATTACAAAGCCTGCTCAGGCAGTATTCTTGTACGCCACCGCAACGGCTTTGTGGACATGGTCACTGCCCGGCCCCGCGCCGTGCTTGATGTGCGGCGTGAAACCATGGGGTATGTGAGCCAGTTTTTGCGGGTCATCCCCCGCGTGAGCACGCTGGACATTGTGGCAGGGCAGTGTACGGCCCACGGCGAAGAGCGCAGCGCCGCGCGGGAAAAAGCCGCCGTGCTGCTGGACCGCCTGCATATTCCGCAACGCCTCTGGAACCTTGCTCCGGCCACGTTTTCAGGCGGCGAACAGCAACGCGTCAACATTGCGCGCGGTTTTATCCGGCACAGCCCCGTGTTGCTGCTGGACGAACCTACCGCTTCGCTGGACGCGGCCAACAAACGCACGGTGGTCACCCTGATCGCCGAGGCCAAGGCGCGCGGCAGCGCCGTTATCGGTATTTTTCATGACGACGAAGTACGCGAAGCCGTGGCTGACGCCGTTTTTCATCTGCAACCAGGAAGAAATCATGCCTCGTGAATATTGTATCGCCAACGCCCGCATGGTCACGGCCGACGCCGTTATTGAAGGGCACCTTTGCGTGCGCGATGGACGCATCCATGCCTTGGAAGCGGGCGCGCCGCCCATAAGCCGCGGGGTTGCCGTGGAGGACTGGGGGGGCGACTACCTGTTGCCTGGTCTTGTGGAACTGCATACGGACAATCTTGAAAAACACCTCATGCCCCGACCCAAGGTTATCTGGCCTTCGGCTCGCGCTGCCTTTCTGGCTCACGACGCGCAGATGGCGGCGGCCGGCATAACCACGGTGTACGACTCGGTATGCATTGGCGAAACCCAGGACAAAGGCCGCTACCTCATGCTGCGCATGGCTGTGGACGCCTTTACCGCCTGCACTTCGGGCAATCCCGCAGACACGGGCGTGCGGACAGAACACCGCCTGCATCTGCGCTGCGAACTTAATGACCCTAATATGTGGAGCATGTTCGAGCCCCTGTCGGCCACACCGGGGCTGGGGCTCATCTCGCTGATGGACCATACGCCCGGCCAGCGGCAATGGCGCAATACCGATGCCTACCGCACCTATTACAGCACCATACGCTCCTGGACGGAAGAGGAGTTCGCCAGCAATGTGGCCGAACTGCAGGAGCGCCAAAGAACATACACCCCGCTGCACACCGGCATGGTCACTGAATTCTGCACGGCGCACGGCGTACCCATGGCCAGCCATGACGACACCACCGTGGAAGACGTGAACCTGGCCCTGGGGCACGGCATCGTCATCAGCGAATTTCCCACCACCATAGAAGCCGCGCGACACGCACGCAATAACGGCATGACGGTACTTATGGGTTCGCCCAACGTGGTGCGCGGCAAATCTCATTCCGGCAACATCAGCGCTCTGGACGTGGCCCACGAAGGGCTCCTGAGCGGACTTTCGTCCGACTATGTACCCATGAGTCTGCTGCACGGCGCTTTTGTCCTGCAGCGCGAGGCCGGGCTTTCCCTGCCCGACGCCGTGAGCATGGTCACGCGCCGTCCGGCCCAGGCCGTGGCCCTGACGGACAGGGGCGAACTGCGTCCCGGGCTCAGGGCCGACCTTGTACGCGTGGCCCTGCACGATGATCTGCCGGTAGCGCGCGAAGTCTACGTGCGGGGCAAAAAGGTGTTCTAATGGCGCAGTATCCCGGCCTGCTGGTCTATGTGGTGGGGCCTTCCGGCGTCGGCAAGGACAGCCTGCTGGCATTTGCCCGCTGCCGCCTGACGCACCGCACCGGGCAGGAGGACATCTGCTTTGTACGCCGTCACATCACTCGCCCCGCAGAAGCGGGGGGGGAGGACCACATAAGCCTGAGCGCAGAGGAATTTTCCCTCTGCGCGGAGCGCGGCGACTTTGTCCTGGATTGGGAAAGCCACGGCCTGCGCTACGGCATACACCGGCAGGTGCTTGACCTGCTGGAGCAGGGGCATGTGGCTGTGGTCAACGGCTCGCGTGGATATGCCCCGGAGGCCGCCCGTCGCATCAGCCCCCTGCTGGTGGTGGAAATAACCGCGCGGCGCGACATTTTGCGCCGCAGGCTTGAGCAGCGCGGCAGGGAGCAAAGGGAGGAGGTTGAAGAACGTCTGGCCCGGGCCGCAATACCGCTGCCGCATCTGCCCCACCATGTGCTGGTAGACAATTCCGGCGACCTTGAAACGGCTGGACGCATTTTTACGGAGATTATCAACCATGCCCGTCATTTTGCAACGTAAGGAGGCTTTCATGATCAACATAGAAAATCTCACCAGAACGTTCGGCAACAGTCGCGCGCTGGACAATGTCTGCCTGTCGGTGGCCGAAGGGGAAATGGTGGCTCTTATTGGCGCTTCCGGTTCCGGCAAGTCCACCCTGCTGCGCCACATTGCGGGCCTCACCGAGGCGGACAAAAACAGCGGCAGTGTGCATGTGCTCGGCAGCGTCATGCAGCGAGAAGGGCGCCTGGCCCGCCATGTGCGCCACCTGCGCACGAACATTGGCATGATATTTCAACAGTTCAACTTGGTGGACCGGTTGCCGGTACACACCAATGTCATGTTGGGCGCGCTGGGCAGGATACCTCTGTGGCGCTCTCTGCTGGGCCTGTTCCCGCATCAGGTGCGCGTAGATGCTCTCACGGCCCTTGGCCGCGTGGGCATTGCAGAAAAGGCCTTTCAACGCGCCTCAACGCTTTCGGGCGGGCAGCAGCAGCGGGCGGCCATTGCCCGCGCCATGGTGCAGAAAGCCAGGGTGCTGCTGGCCGACGAACCCATTGCTTCTCTTGATCCTGAGTCATCCCGAAAAGTTATGGAGCTATTGGCCGAGGTAAACCAGCAGGACGGCATCACTGTGGTGGTAACCCTGCACCAGGTGGACTTTGCCATTCGCTACTGCCGACGCACCGTGGCCCTCAAAGAGGGCTGCATCGTGTATGACGGGCCTTCCGATAGGCTTACCCCGGCCTTTTTGCGTGAAATTTACGGCGCCTCCAGCGAAGAGTTATTCGCACGCGCCACTGGCGGGGATGAAGAGCCGGCCCTTGAGCCGCGTCTTTCTCTGCGCCAAGCCTGCAATGCCGCATAACCAAAGTGTAATTAAGGAGATTATAGCATGAAACTGTTGCGACTGCTTACCCTTGCCCTCGTTTTGGCCGCTGCAGGCCTGCCCGCGCTATCGGCCAGGGCCGCTGAACCGAACGTGCTGAACTTCGGCATCATCAGCACCGAATCTTCCCAAAATCTGCGCACGCTCTGGGAGCCCTTCCTGAAACGTATGGAGCAGGAAACCGGGTTCAAGGTGCGAGCTTTTTTTGCCCCTGATTATGCGGGCATTGTTACCGGCATGCAGTATGGCAAGGTGCAGCTGGCATGGTACGGCAACAAATCGGCCATTGAAGCCGTAGACCGCGCCGACGGCGAAATTTTCGCCCAAACGATGGATCAGGCGGGCATCGGCGGTTACTATTCACATTTGATCGTGAACAAAGATTCTCCTTACAATTCCGTGGATGACATCCTGAAAAACGCCAAGAACATCACGTTCAGCAACGGCGACCCCAATTCCACCTCTGGTTTTGTCATTCCCGGCTACTACGTGTTCGCCAAAAACAACATAGAACCTAAAACGGCCTTCAAGCGCACCCTGAATGCCAATCATGAAACCAACGCCCTGGCCGTGGCCAACAAGCAAGTGGATCTGGCAACCAATAACAGCGAAAGCCTTGAACGTCTGCGCACCACCCACCCTGAAAAGGCCGGACTTATCAAGATCATCTGGACTTCGCCCCTGATCCCCGGCGACCCGCTGGTGTGGCGCAAAGACCTGCCCAAAGAAACCAAGGATAAAATCGCCAAGTTTTTTTTCAACTTCGGCGTCACCGGCCCGCATAAAGCTGCAGATCTGAAAATTCTGGCCAACCTCGGCCTGGCCCCTTTCAAACCCGCCAATAATGACCACTCCATCCCCATTCGCCAGGTGGAATTGTTCAAGACGCGCGTCAAGATTGAAGGCGACGGAAGGCTCAGCGCTGCGGAAAAGAAAGCCCAATTGGCAAAAGTGGACGAAGCCCTTGCTACGTTGAACGCTCGCGCCGAAGCCATCAAAAAAGGTTCATAACGCCCCACCTACGCCAAAGGCAGCGCGCCCCGGCCGCAGTGGGCTACCCCATGTTGCGGCCGGGTCTGCGCCTTTCAGTTAGAGCAGTTAGCGAATGAAATGAGCTAACTGCTCTGCAAGGATTTTCTTGAAAATCCTTGCCACAAAATGCGAGAAGGCAGGCTTTTGCCTGCCGTAAGCGAGCATTTCAAGTGTTGCATGCTCTAAAAGGATATTTCATGACAGCATCCGCACAACACACGCCGGTCAACCGACCCTGGTTTTCGCTGCTGGGTTGGGGCATCTGCCTTTCCCTGCTGGTCTGGTCGTGGGGAGGGGCAGAAATGAACCCCGCGGCCCTGTTCACTGACGCCCGAAACATGGGCTCGTTCGCGTGCGAATTTTTTCCCCCCGATTTTTCCGATTGGCGACTTTATATCAAGGAAATGGTGGTCACCATCCAGGTGGCCCTTTGGGGCACGGCCCTGGCGGTGATCTTTGCCGTGCCCCTGGGCATTCTCAGCTCGGACAACCTCGTGCCCTGGTGGGTTTACCAGCCCGTGCGACGGATTATGGACGCCTGCAGGGCCATCAACGAAATGGTTTTTGCCATGCTTTTTGTGGTTGCCGTAGGTCTTGGCCCCTTTGCGGGCGTGATGGCGCTTTTTGTGCATACCACGGGCATTCTTGCCAAACTTTTTTCCGAGGCTGTAGAAGCCATTGACCCCCAGCCGGTGGAAGGCATGCGCGCCACTGGGGCGTTGGCTATTGAAGAAATTCTGTACGGCGTCATCCCCCAGGTGCTGCCCCTGTGGATATCCTTCTCGCTCTACCGGCTGGAATCCAACATCCGGTCGGCCACCGTAGTAGGCATGGTGGGGGCTGGCGGCATTGGCGTGGTACTGTGGGAGATGATCCGCGGGTTCTATTTTCCCCAGACATCGGCCGTCATGCTTGTCATTATTGCGGTAGTGGTGGTTTTTGACATGATTTCCCAATTCATTCGCAAGCGCTTTGTATAATATGCAATACCGTTATGCCGTTTATTACGTCCCTGAGGAACACAGCCCACTTTACTCCGCGGGTTCCGCCCTGCTGGGCTACGACGCGCTCAGGGGACAGAACGTGCCTGCCCCCTCGTTGCCCCTGCCACGCGATCTGCCGCACAACCTGTCGTGGGATGCCCTTGTGGCGGAACCCATGCGCTATGGCCTGCACGCCACGGTAGTGGCTCCCTTTTTTCCGCTGTGCGACAAAGAAGATGCGCTCACCGACACCCTGAGCCTCTTCTGTAAACGCCTGGCGGCTGTGCTCACTCCTCTGCAGGTAGTGGAGCACCGGGGTTTTCTGGCGCTTATGCCGGATGCGGCCACTGCGGCAGGGCGCAGAGCCCAGACGGCCTTGCGCCATATGGCGGGTGAAGCCACACGCGTGTTCGCACCGCTGCGCAGGCCGGCGCCCGAAGCTGAACTCCTACGCAGAGCTAAAGGGTTGACCGGGCGGCAACTCTCCCTCCTTCGCACCTGGGGATACCCATATCTCTTTGAAGAATATGATTTTCATATCACCCTCACCGGACCGTCAACGGCTTCGCCCGCCCTTTGCGCAGTGGTGGCCGCCTACCTTGCCGACGCCATAGCCCAGCCACAGAGCGTGGCGCACCTGTGCCTGTGCCGCCAGCCTGTGGATGCGTGTCATGAACCGGGAAAACCCTGTACCGGGCGGTTCAGGGTTCTGGAATCCTTTCCTCTGAACAGCGCGGGTGTGTAACAATGAGCCTGAATGACGCCGTCTCTTCTCCCGCAGTCGTGGCCGCTTCCGCCGCAGCGCCGCGCGTTGCGCAAAGCGCAACCCTTATCGAAACAAGCCTGGGCCGCTGGACAGACGTAGGGCCGCGCTGTCTGATGCACGGCGTGACCCTGGGCGACTATTCCTATGTGGGCAACGACGCTGACCTCATGTACGCCAATGTGGGCAAATTCGTTTCCATCGCTTCGCACGTGCGCATTAACCCCAGCAATCATCCCTGGTGGCGCCCCACCCTGCACCACTTTACCTACCGCCCCGGCAGATACGGCCTCACCACTGCGGACGAACCGGACGTTGATGAAGACATTTTTGCCTGGCGCAAGCAATACACCGTGCGCATCGGCCATGACGTGTGGATAGGGCACGGGGCAGTGCTGCTGCCAGGGGTACGCGTGGGCAACGGCGCGGCCATCGGCGCGGGCAGCATCGTCACCAAGGACGTACCCGCCTGGCACATTGTGGTGGGCAACCCTGCCCACGAGCTGCGTCCGCGTTTTGCCGACCCGGCCGTGGCCCTGGGGCTGGAGCGCCTGGCATGGTGGAACTGGCCCGAAGAAACCCTGCGGGCGCGCTGGAAACTGTTTCAACTGCCGGCGGAAGATTTTTTATGTAAAGCCCAGGAACTGGCCGAAGGCTGAAAAACACGCAAGCGCTGTTGCAGCCTTTGTGGGAGGAAGGACGCAGGTAGAAATACTTGCGTCCTTTTTTCGTTTGGGAAAAAGGGGTTGCGCCAAGAAAGGAGCGGACGCCTTTTCCGGACCGCGCTGCCCCTTTCTTTGAGATAGCCCAGGCAGCCCCGGCGAAGCCCATAGCTTCGCGTCAAAGTTTTTTTGCTCTCCGTGAAAGGCGCTACCCCAGGCACGCGGTTTTCAGCTGTCCGCAGGCGGCCTTAATGTCCTGCCCCTTACTTTTGCGGACAATGGCGGTAACGTGGCGATCCCAGAGGCAGCGTTCAAAGGCCAGGACGCGTTCCGGGCTGGGCGCCACGTAGGGGGATCCTTCGGTGGGGTTGTAAACAATGAGGTTGAGCTTGGCTTTAAGATCGGCCAGCAGGCGCGCCAGCTGGCGGGCGTGTTCCAGCCCGTCGTTGACGCCGCCCAGGAGCAAATATTCAAAGGTAATGCGCTCGCGGGTTTTGAGCGGGTAAGATTTGAGGGCCGCCAGCAGATCCGGCAGGGGCCAGCGGGCCGCCTTGGGCATGAGACGGGCGCGCAGTTCCTGATTGGGGGCGTGCAGGGAAACGGCCAGAAAGGCCAGGCCGCTTTCGCCCAGCTGGCGCAGGCCTTTTTCCAGGCCGCAGGTGGACACGGTGATGCGGCGGGGGGAGAAGTTGAGCCCCTTGTCGTGGTTGAGGCTCTGGAGGGCGCGCAGCACCTCGGTCAGGTTGCCGAGGGGTTCGCCCATGCCCATAAAGACCAGGTTGCGCAGCACGGGCCAGTCCGGACGGGTATCGCCCAGGTGCTGACGCGCCACCAGAATCTGACCAAGAATTTCGCCCATGGTCATGTTGCGTTCCAGGCCCATGCGGCCCGTGGCGCAGAAGGTGCAGCCCATGGCGCAGCCCACCTGACAGGAAAGGCACTGGGTCCAACGGCGCACGCCCTCGCGGGAATCGGAGGGGATGAGCACGGTTTCCACCTGCGCGCCGTCGGCCAGACGCAGCAAAAACTTGGTGGTGCCGTCGGCGCTCTGCTCCACGGCGTCCACCGTGGGCCAGGTGATGACGGCGGCGGCGGCCAGACGTTCCCGACAAGCCTTGGAAACGTCGGTCATGGCATCGAAGCTGCGGGCCATTTTCTGCCACAGCCACTGCCAGATCTGCACGGCGCGGAAGCGGGGTTCACCCAGCTCCGTGGTCATCCAGGCTTCCAGTTCGGGCAGGGTCAGGTTGAGGATGTCGCGCATGAAGGGGCTTACCCCACAGCCTTACGGGCGTAGTCGCGCACAAAACCCACGGCCGAGTCCACGTCCGTCACCTCGCCGGCGATCTGGGCCTGGAGCAGGGCGTCGCGGATGACGCCCACCAGCGGGCCAGGGGCCAGCTTGGTTTCGTTCATGATTTCGTTGCCGTTGAGCAAGGGTTCCAGCATCTGTTCCGGGGTTTCGGCCCGGTCCAGGTACTTCATATTGTGGTTGAAAGAGGTGGGGATGCCGTCGCGGGCCTTGAGGTCCGCCCTGGCCATGGCGATGAGTCGGGGATATTCGTCCAGGGCCTTGAAACGGCGGATGCCCCTGTCCGTCATCATGAAGTGGAAGCGCATATGATGGCGCACCAGGTGGCAGAGCAGGTCGATGTCCTCTTGGGCAAAGTGCAGGCGGCGCAGGATTTTACGGGTAACCTTGGCCCCCACGCGGTGGTGCTGGTAGTAGGTCCACTGGCCGTCGAAAAATTCGCCGGTGTAGAGCTTGCCCACATCGTGAAAAAGCATGGCCATGGTGCCCAGCCAGTCGTAGTGGAAGTCTTCTTCGGGATAGTGGCGCATGCAGGCCAGGGTGTGCTCAAAGACGTTTTCCGTATCCCCTTCCTTGTTGCGCATCTGGGTGAGGCAGGAAAGGGCGGCCACCTCAGGGATCAGGCCCTGAAGGATGTGGGCGTCGTACAGCAGCCGCACGAAGCGATACATGGATTCTGCCGCCACCTTGCGCCATTCGTCCATGATGTCCGTGGCGGGCACATAGTCCAGCACGCGGGCGGAGGCCCGCACAATGGCCAGCCAGGTATTGGGCTCAATGGGCAGGTCAAAGTTGGCCGCAAAGCGCAGGGCGCGCACGGCCAGCAGGTAATCGTGACGCAGCGTTTCGTCCGGCAGGCCCGTAAGGCGGATGGCCCCGCCCTTGAGGTCGGCAAAGCCTTCGTAGGCGTCGCCCGTGCGTTCCGGGCTGCCAAAGCCCGTAAGGCGCAGGTCGAGTTTTTCCTCCTGGCTCATGCGGTCGATCATGGTGGGGGTAACGCGCAGCAGGGAAAGCTCCGGGTGCCCGGCGGCGGCCACCTCCAGCGGATAAAAACGGTAGGTGACGCCGTCCTGCTCCATGACGGCCAGGGCGCGCTTTTCCCGTTCGGGCACGGCCGCGGGGAAGAGGCGCACCAACGTATCCAGATCCGGTTCACAGGCGATATCCACGGCCGGAACCCCACCCTGGCGCAGCAAATGCTCCTGCAGGGGGGCGTTGATCACATGCGCGTCATAGCCGTTGCGCAAAAAGGTTTTGCAAATGGTTATGGCGTCTTTGAGGGCTTGGTGCATGGAAATCTCCTTGCGAAAATGGAAACGTGCGTCCCCTACTATGCCCGCCGCAGGGCGTGAACGTCAAGCCGGACGCGCCCTTGCCGGGGCGCGTCCGTGTCTTTGGCATACGCATGCGGGGGGGGCGCCGCTCCGCCCGGCCCCTGCCGGCACTACAGCGAAGGCATGCCCAGCAGCATCCTGGCTGAAACCACCACCTGCATAATGACCTGCGAAATGTCCTTGACGGCCTGCATGCTTTTGGATTCCACCTTGGGCAGGATCATGATCTGGTCGCCGGGGCGGATATCGTCGTCGTCCTGGGTCACGGCTCCGTTCTGGTGCAGCACCAGCACCTTGTCGTGGTCGGCCCGGTTGGTGTAGCCGCCGGCGCCCTTAATGTAGTCCGCAGCGTCTTTCTTTTTGTTCCAAAGCAGGGCCTGGGGCATCATGACCTCGCCGCTCACCAGCACCACGTCGCTCTTGGTGGGGATGACAATGACGTCCCCGTCTTCCAGCGTGAGGTCGGCCTTGTCCGGCCCGCCGTCCAGCACCACCACGCCTTCGGGTTCCACGGCCTTGGCGCGCTCTACAAATTTGGAGACCATTTCGGCCTCCTTGGCGCGGATCTGCGCTTCCTCCGCACTGCCCGAAGAGGCGGTGAGGGCCGTTTCCTCCAGGCGGCGCAGGGAGTCGGCAATGGCTTTTTTCTGCCGGGCGGCCACACTTTTGCGTTTGATGTACATGGCCGCCAGGTTGGCCCGGCCCGGCTCCACGGCAATAAAGTTCTTCACCTCGGCCAGCCGCGCCCCTTGCCGCACGGGAAAGCGCGAAGCCCCGCGCACGGCCCCCTGCACTTCTACCATAATGGTGTTGCCGGGCGCGTCGGCAATAAACTGCACCTGATCGCCGTCTTCCAGCTTCAGGCTGCGCAGTTCGCGAATGGGCAGATACGTGCTGTAGGGCGCGCCGTTGCGCGTGCCGGAAAGCGCCACATGCGAGGCGCTGCCCAAAGGTTCGGCCAGATCCATGAGGGCCGCGCCCGTGGCCTTGCCCTTGGGAAATTCAAACAGCGCCGCGTTGCGTACGGCCCCCACGGCCGCCACGCTGGGGCCTTTGTCGCCCACCACCAGCGTGTCGCCCTCCTGCACGCGCACGGCCGGCAGCACGCCCTTGCGGGCAAAAGGGTAGAGATCGAGGGTAGCCACGGTCACGTTGTTGCGGATCAAGCGGATATCGCGGTAACTGCCGCGCACTGGGTCCAGACCGCCAGCCTTGTCCAGAAAGCTCAGCAGCGGGTCGCCGGGCGTGCCCGTGTAACGGCCGGGTCGCTGCACGCCGCCGGTAACAAACACGGCCACGGGCCGGGCGTCCAGAGGTGCGGCGTAGATCTGCACGTCCCCGTGGCCGGCGGCGGCCAGCTTGCTGCGCAACGCTTCGGCCAGTTTGTCGTAGCCCAGACCGGCCACAGGGATGGCCCCCACCTGGGGCACGTCCAGATGCCCGTCGTCAGCCACGGCCAGGGTCTGATCCACACGGACGTCGCCGCCCCAGAGCCGCAGAACCACCCGGTCGCCGGGCATGATGACGGACGTATCCTTGGCGTCCTTGGCCTGGGAGAAATGCCCCTGAAACAGATTGGCGGCATAGGGCTGCGGCGCACTGGCCGCCAGGGCGGGACCGGCCGGAGCGGCAACACCCCACAAAGCCAGCAGAAGGACGGAAATAATTGTGTGGAACATGATGGTTACAATGCAATAATTACGGGCTTGCATGGCCCCCAGAGGTGCCGGGCACGACGCCGCGAAAACCGCGCGGCAACCGCTTGCCGCGCGTCTGATTCATAAACTTCTTCGCCAAATTTTGCCAGGGGGAAAAGGGCGCCCGCATTGGCAGGATCCGCCGAACGCTGCCAATCTGCGCCAGGGGCCGCCCCACGCCGACCGTTCCGGCGCGGGATGGATTTTGTTCCCTGGCAAGGAAAAAAACGGTTCCGGGGCGGGCATAGTACGCCTTGGTACAGGCCCGGTCCGGAACCGTTTTTTGACGCCGCCAGGGGGCAAAAGACGCCCGCGCCACGCTATTGGGAAAGGCCCGCCCCCCAAACCCGCGGAGCCATGTTCCAACGGCCCTGGGCGTCGCGACAGATGACCACCACCTCGGCCTCACGCTGGCCGGAAAGCGCCGTGCCGCGTTTGCATTCCTCGCCTTTGGCGGAGACAAAGCTCTCCCCCATGCTCAGGCGCACGTTTTTGCCAAAGTCCGGGTCGTCCAGGGTTGTGCTGTCGCCGGGGGCAGCCCCGATCATATAGGCCATGAGCGGGCCGGGCGGGGTTTCCGGCTGTTCCGGCGCGCCGCCGAAGCCGCAGCCGTAAAGCGCCAGTGCCGTCAGAAGCGTCAACAGGACCGGCAGCCGGGCATGACCGCCGTCCGCCCTGCGGGCCGCAGCCTTGGTGTGCGCACGCAATCCTTTCATGAAAATTTCCCTCCGTGGGCCTTCTGCCAATTCCGGGCAGCGTAAAACGCATGACGGCGGATTTTTATGCAAAATCCGCCGGCGCCGCCCGCGCGGATCGTTGACCGCTTTTTCCCTTTCCCCTTAGACAGAGAACCTCCCGGCTGTCAATGTCCTTGCCGGGGAAAGGGGCCGGCGCGCGGCGTTAATAGTCACGCTTTTTGTAAAAATGGGGAAAATATGAATTAATATTATTAAAAATCATTATGTTATAGTGTCCACCCTTTATAAATTCCGTATTTTATTTTGCATTTTATTGTGACCATGCTATTATCTGCACAATCTCTCCAGCAGAATCGGAGAAAATATGCCGAAATTGCCGATGAAAACCATCCACGTGCAGGACGCCGTGGGCAGTGTGCTGTGCCACGACATTACGCGCATTGTGCCCGGAGTGGAGAAGGGCCCCGTCTTCCGCAAAGGCCATGTGGTGCGCCCCGAAGATATTGAAACCTTGCTCAATGTGGGCAAGGAACATCTCTATGTTTTTGAGCCCTTGCCCGGCATGGTGCACGAAAACGACGCCGCCGCCCGCATTGTGGCTGCCGTAGCCGGGGCCAACCTTTCTGCTGCGGATCCGCACGAGGGCCGCATAGATTTGCGGGCCTCCTGTGACGGGCTGTTGCGCATTGACGTGCCCACGCTCAACAGCATCAACGGTCTGGGCGAAATTTCCGTGGCCACCATCCACAGCCTGCAGTGGGTGCGCAAAGGGCGCGCCGTGGCGGGCACACGGGTGGTGCCGCTGATGATTGAGGACGAAAAACTGCGCCGCCTGGAGACCCTGGTACAGGCCCCGGTCATTGAGGTGCTGCCCCTGCGGCGGGCCAAGGTGGGCATAGTAACCACGGGCAGTGAAGTATACTACGGCCGCATTCAGGACGCCTTTGGCCCGGTGCTGCGCAAAAAATTTGCGGATCTGGGCAGCACGGTTCTGGGGCAGACCCTCACCAGCGACGAAGTGTCCATGACCGCCGGGGCCATTGCGGATTTTCTGCAGCAAGGGGCGGATCTTGTCGTGGTTACCGGCGGCATGTCTGTGGACCCGGACGACCGCACGCCCAGCGCCATCCGCGCCGCCGGGGTGGAAGTGCTGAGCTACGGCGCGCCCGTCTACCCTGGGGCCATGTTCCTGCTGGGCTATGCCGCCGGATCTGCCGGACGGGTGCCCGTGCTGGGGCTGCCCGGCTGCGTCATGTACCACAAAGCCAGTATTTTCGACCTGATCGTGCCGCGCCTGCTGGCGGGGCTGGAGGTCACGGCCGCCGACATAGCGGCCTTGGGGCACGGGGGCTTCTGCTCCCAGTGCCCGGAATGCCATTACCCCGTTTGTCCTTTCGGCAAGTAGGCCCTGCGGCCCCGTAAAGGACGGACGGCCCCGCCTGCGCCCTGCCCCCGGGGCGGCGCGGGACGGGGAGGCGCACGGACCGCACGGCCCGTAGCGCACCGGCCCCGCAAGGGGTGCGCGCCCATGGCGTAGGCGCGCTGGTATCAATATGAGAGCGATTTCGTCAGGAATCGCCCTTGGTGCGGTACAGCCCGCCCCCCGCCTTACGGAAGCGTGGACGGAAGGGGGCACTGCCGCGAGGCACGGCGCAAAGCGCGCCATCACAACAGGGTTTTCGCCGTCGCGGACGGCGAAAACGGGGGCAGGCATCGGCCCCGAGCGCGGGACTGCCGCGCCGGCATACTATTCACAGGCATCAATCCCAAGGAGTCGCGCATGGAGACGAAAACGCTTGTTATCAACGGCATCCCCCGCAGGCTGCTGATCAACCCCGAAGACACGCTGGTGGATGTGCTGCGCAGCCAGTTGCAGCTGACCAGCGTGAAAGTGGGCTGCGGCAAAGGCCAGTGTGGCGCCTGCACGGTCATTCTGGACGGCAAGGTGGTGCGGGCCTGCATCATCAAGATGAGCCGCGTGCCTGAAAACGCCGCCGTCACCACCCTGGAGGGCATCGGCACGCCCTCCTGCCTGCACCCGCTGCAGCATTCGTGGATCTACCACGGCGCGGCGCAGTGCGGCTTCTGTACGCCCGGCTTCATTGTTTCGGCCAAGGGTCTGCTGGACACCAACCCCAACCCCAGCCGTGAAGACGTGCGCGATTGGTTCCAGAAGCACCACAACATCTGCCGCTGCACGGGCTACAAACCCCTGGTGGACGCCGTCATGGACGCCGCCGCCATCATGCGCGGCGAAAAGACCCTGGACGACGTCACCTTCAAGATGCCGGCGGATGGCCGCATCTGGGGTTCCACCATGCCCCGTCCCAGCGCCGTGGCCAAGGTGACGGGCACCGCTGAATTCGGTGCTGATGCCGCCTACCGCCTGCCGGCAAACACCCTGCACATGGCTCTGGCCCAGGCCAAGGTTTCGCACGCCAACATCAAGGGCATTGACACCTCCGAAGCCGAAAAAATGCCCGGCGTCTTCAAGGTGCTGACCCACAAGGACGTCAAGGGCAAAAACCGCATCACGGGCCTGATCACCTTCCCCAGCAACAAGGGCGACGGTTGGGAGCGGCCCATCCTCAATGACACCAAGATCTTCCAGTACGGCGACGCGCTGGCCATCGTCTGCGCCGATTCCGAAGCCCACGCCCGCGCTGCGGCCGAGAAGGTCAAGTTTGATCTGGAGCTGCTGCCCGAATACATGAGCGCCCCCGAAGCCATGGCCCCGGACGCCATTGAAATTCACCCCGGCACCCCCAACGTCTACTACGACCAGTTTGAAGAAAAAGGCGCGGATACCGCTCCCTTCTTCAATGACCCCAACAATGTGGTTATGGAAGGCGACTACTACACCCAGCGCCAGCCCCATCTGCCCATCGAGCCCGACGTGGGCTACGGTTACATCAACGACAAGGGCCAGGTGGTCATCCACTCCAAGTCTGTGGCCATCCACCTGCACGCCATGATGATCGCCCCCGGTCTGGGTCTGGAATTCCCCAAGGACCTCGTCCTGGTGCAGAACACCACCGGCGGCACCTTTGGCTACAAGTTCAGCCCCACCATGGAAGCCTTGCTCGGCGTGGCCATCATGGCCACGGGCCGTCCCTGCCACCTGCGCTATAACTATGAGCAGCAGCAGTGGTACACGGGCAAACGCTCGCCCTTCTGGACCACCGTGCGCATGGCCGCCAACAAACAAGGCAAGATCCTGGCCATGGAAACAGACTGGAGCGTGGACCACGGCCCCTACTCCGAATTCGGCGACCTGCTCACCCTGCGCGGCGCCCAGTACATCGGCGCGGGCTACGGCATCGCCAACATCCGCGGCAAGGGCCGCACCGTGGCCACCAACCACTGCTGGGGCGCCGCCTTCCGCGGCTACGGCGCGCCGGAAGCGGAATTCCCCTCCGAAGTGCTCATGGACGAACTGGCCGAAAAGCTGGGCATGGACCCCTTCGACCTGCGTGAGCTCAACTGCTACCGTGAAGGCGACACCAACCCCTCCGGTCAGGTGCCCGAGGTCATGAGCCTGCCCGAAATGTTCAAGCAGATGCGCCCCTATTATGAAGAAGCCAAAAAGCGCGTCAAAGCCCGCTCCACCGCCGAAGTCAAACGCGGCGTGGGCGTAGCCCTGGGCGTGTACGGCTCCGGCCTGGACGGCCCGGACACCTCCGAAGCCTGGGCGGAACTCAATGAAGACGGCACGGTGACCGTGGGCAACTCCTGGGAAGATCACGGCCAGGGCGCGGATTCCGGCACCCTGGGCACGGCCCACGAAGCCCTGCGGCCCCTGAACCTCACCCCCGACCAGATCCACCTGGTCATGAACGACACCAGCAAAACCCCCAACTCCGGCCCGGCCGGCGGTTCGCGCTCCCAGGTGGTCACGGGCAACGCCACCCGCGTGGCCTGCGAAATGCTCCTTGAAGGCATGCGCAAGCCCGATGGCGGCTTCTTCACCTACGCGGAAATGAAGGCTGAAGGCCGCCCCGTGCACTATGACGGCAAGTGGACCGCACCGGCCAAGGACTGCGACGCCAAAGGCCAGGGCGAACCCTTTGCCTGCTACATGTACGGTCTGTTCCTGGCTGAAGTGGCTGTGGAAGTGGCCACCGGCAAGACCACGGTGGAAAAGCTCGTCTGCGTGGCCGATATCGGCAAGCTCTGCAACAAGCTCATTGTGGACGGGCAGATCTACGGCGGCCTGGCCCAGGGCGTGGGCCTGGCCCTCTCTGAAGACTATGAGGACATCAAGAAGCACAGCACCCTGGCGGGCGCGGGCGTGCCCACCATCAAGATGATTCCCGACGACATGGAAATCGTCTATGTGCAGACCCCGCGCAAGGACGGCCCCTTCGGCGCTTCCGGCGTGGGCGAAATGCCCCTTACCGCGCCGCACCCGGCCATCATCAACGCCATTTACAATGCTTGCGGCGCGCGCGTGCGGCACCTGCCGGCGCGGCCCGAAAAGGTCTTGGAGGCCATGCCCAAGTAAGGTAAACTGCCTCTGTGCCCACACCAGCGGGGAGGGGCCCTTGCAGGGCCTCCCTCCCCGCTTCCCCAGGGCCCCCGGCACACAGCGCCCCATGCTGCCGGAGGCGAAATTTTTGCCGCGGGGTGTGGGGGGAGGGCGCTTGCCGAAAAGCGCTCCTTCCCCCAAAGTGTTTTTACCCCCTGCGCAAGCGAGTGTCCGCCATGATGGATCAGAAGCGTCTGCACGAAATTGAGGCCCGCTGTACCCAGGAAAGCCCCCCCCGCTGTCGGGCGGCCTGCCCCTTTGACCTGGACGTGCGCGCCTTCATGACCCACATGGCCGCAGGCCGCGTGAGCGAGGCCCGCAAGCTGCTGGAGCGGCATTTGCCCCTGCCGGGGGTGTTGGCCCGGCTCTGCGACCACCCTTGTGAAGAAGTCTGCCTTCGCCGCGACCTGGGCGGCAGCGTGGCCATGCACGGGCTGGAACTTTCCTGTATGCTCACGGCGGGCCAGCAAAGTCGCCCCCTGCCCCTGCCCCCCAAGAAAAAACGGATGGCCGTGGCGGGTGCGGGGCTGACCGGCCTGGCCGCGGCCTGGGATCTTTCGCGCAAGGGCTACCCGGTCACGGTCTTCCACACGGATGCTCCGGAATCCGCCCTGCTGGCCGCCTATCCCGTGCTGGCGAGCGCCGGTCTGGACAAAGATTTTCTGGCCGAGGACATGGCCCTGCTGACCCGCCAGAAGGTGCGCTTTGAACTGGCGACCCTGGACGCGGCCCTGGCAACGCGCCTGGCTGAAGAATTTGACGGCGTGCTGCTGGACGCGGACGCCGCGCCGGACCTGGCCCCGGCCCAGACGGACGTGGACGCGGAAACCCTGCTCTGGCGCGACAACCTCTGCTGCGCGGGCTGGAAAAATCGCACGCCCACGGGCCACGCCTACGCTTCACCTGCAACCCAGGCCGGACAAGGCCGCCGGGCGGCGCAGACCCTGGATCGCCTGGTGAGCGGCGTTTCCCTCACCGCCGCACGGGAAAAAGCGCAAGGCCCCCTGCACACGGATATCACAGGCATTGCGCCCAATCCCCGCCGGGAACCAGCGGGCCTCACCCACACCCCTGAAGAAGCCGCGCAGGAAGCCGCGCGCTGCCTGCAGTGCCAGTGCCTCATCTGCGTCAAAGAGTGCGTCTACCTGCAGAAATACAAAGGGTATCCGCGGGTCTACGCCCGGCAGGCGCACAACAACGCCTCCATTGTCAAGGGCCTGCACACGGCCAACGCTATGATCAACGGCTGCGCCCTGTGCGGCCAGTGCGAAGAGCTCTGCCCGGAAAATTTCTCCATGGCCGAACTCTGCCTGGCTGCCCGCGAAGACATGGTGGAACGCGGCTTTATGCCGCCCACGGCCCACGAATTTGCCCTGGAAGACATGGAAAACGCTTCGGGACCGGAGTGCGCCCTGACTCTGCCGGACCCATCTTTGCCCCAGGGCGTGGCCCCGGCCTGGGCCTTTTTCCCAGGCTGCCAGCTTACGGCCTCACGCGGGGAGCAGGTGGCGGCCCTCTATGCCCGGCTGCGGGAGGCTTTTGCCCACGACCCCACGCCAGGAGTGGGCATCATGCTTGCCTGCTGCGGCATCCCGGCCCGCTGGGCCGGACGCGCCAAACGGTTTCAAGAGCACACGGCGGCCCTGCGCGCTGCCTGGGAAGGGCTGGGCAAACCGCGCATCATGGCGGCCTGTTCGTCCTGCCTTACGGTACTGCGCGAGGCCCTGCCCGAAGCGCGGGCCGTATCCGTGTGGGAAGTGCTGGACGGCCTGTCCGAAAACGCATGGGCTGCAACAGCGCCGGGCGCAACAGGCGGCGGCAGGCCGGCGGGCATGCCCGCCGTGCTCTCCGTGCAGGATCCCTGTACGGCCCGGCACGACCCGGCCTGGCTTGCGGCCGTACGCAGTCTGGCCCGCAAGGCCGGCGTAACTCTGGAGGAGCCGCGTCTTTCCGGCCCCACCACGGCCTGTTGCGGCTACGGCGGCCTGGTCTGGTGCGCTCAGCCCGACACGGCAGAAGCCATGAGCGCCCACCGTGCGGCAGAGCTGCCCCATCCGGGCCTGGCCTCCTGCATCATGTGCCGGGACAGGCTGGCTGCCAGCGGCAAGGAATGCTGGCATCTGCTGGACCTGCTCTTCCCCGCCCTGGCGGGCGCTGCCGGGCAGGAACGCGGCCCGGGGCTTTCAGCCCGGCGGGCCAATCGCGCGGCCCTGCGACGGCGGCTGCTGCACGAATGTCTGGGTGAAGAGGCTGCCCGGCCCCCGGAGGGCAAGGTGCGGGTGACGCCGGAGCTGCTGGCCCGACTGGAGGCCCGTCACATCCTGCTAGAGGACGTGGAGGCCGCCGTGGCCGGAGCCGAGGCCAGCGGGCACCGCTTCAAAAATCTGGAAAACGGACATTGGCTCGGCTCCTGGCGGCCCCGGCAAGTGACCTTCTGGGTGGAATACACGCCTGAAGGCGCGGGCTTTGTGCTGCACGACGCCTGGTGCCACCGCATGGTGGTGCCCGGCTCCGGCGGCCAGGAGGCGGCGGAGGTCATCAACCGGCACCAGTGCTGCACGGACGGCAGCCGGGGAGAACAGTCATGAGCATGGCGGATCTCAACTACGGACCCGACGAAGGGCAATGGGTTTGCGGCCGCTGCAATTTGCCGCTGGAGCAAAGCAAGGTCGCCGTATTCTACCTCAACAGCGCTTTTGACGTGGTGCTGCCGCGCTGTCCCCAGTGCGGTCTGACCATGATCCCCAAATCCCTGGCGCAAGGCAAAATGCTGGAAGTGGAAGCTCTGCTGGAAGACAAATGAGCGCCCTGTGGGAGCGTGAGGACTTTCGCCGCGTGGCCCAAGGGGCCTGGCGGCCCGGCGGCACGGCGCTCACCCGCCGGGGCCTGGCCCTCTGCCGTCGGCACAGCGGCCTGACGCCCGGCGCGCTGGTGCTGGACCTGGGCTGCGGCGACGGCGCGACCCTGCGCCTGCTGCTGCGCGAGGGCTACCGGGCCTGGGGCCTGGACCGCATAGCTCAGCCCGGAGCCGCGGCCACGGGCCGCCTGCTTCTGGCCGACGCGGCCCGCCCGCCCCTGGCCCCTGGCAGTCTGGACGCCCTCCTGAGCGAATGCCTACTCTCCCTGCTGCCCGATCCTTTTGCCGCGTTGCGCGCCTGGGCGCGCCTGCTGCGGCCCGGCGGCGCGCTGCTGGTGAGTGACCTGACCCTTGCCGCCCCCGGCGCACGCAAGAGAACCTCGCTTCCCGGCTGTGGATGTGAAAACGCAGCCGCATCTTTGGAAAAAAGCGCCGTGGCGGCCGCCGCAGAGGCCGCCACGGGCGCAGAGCCCACTGCCCCGATGGCGACTGCCCCGGCGGCGAGGGCGACGGGAGCAGCGGCGATGCCCCCGGCCCCTGCCCAGGGCGGTTGCAGCGCAGGCGCGGCCCGCTCTTGCAGCGCCGGAGCGCGTCCCGCAAGCGTCTGGCAGGAGATGTTCGTCGCCGCCGGGCTGCGCGTGGAAATCTGCGAGGACCACAGCCGCACCCTGGCCGAGCTGGCGGCCCGACTGGTCTGGTACGGCGCGGCCCCGGCGGATTCCTGCGCCTGCAACGGGTCCGGCCCCGCCGCCGGATCCTTGGGCTATAACCTGTGGATTGCCCAAAAAGCCCCTGCGGCCTGAGCAAAAAAGCGCCGGGCACACGGTCCGCATGCCCCTGGGGCCGCGTCCCCCCCCCAAACCGGCAGCCGCGCTCCGGCCCGGAAAAGGAGACCCCATGAATCCCATGATGCTGGAATTGCTGCCCCTGGTGCGCCAGGGCTACTGTTGCAGTCAGCTGCTCCTGCTGCTTATGCTGGAAGCGCGCGGACAGCAGAACCCCGACGTGGTGCGCGCGGCTCAGGGCCTGTGCCACGGCATCGGCCAATCCGACGGCCCTTGCGGCCTGCTCACGGGCGGGGCCTGTGCCCTGGCCCTGGTGGCCGGCAAGGGCGCAGATACGGAAACCGCCCACCCCATGCTTACCCCCCTGCTCAACGACTACGCCACCTGGTTCTACGAGCGCACCAATCCCTACGGAGGCCAGCGCTGCGGCCAGATCGCCGCGGGCCTGGGCGCAACCTCCGGCGCGCCGGGCGAGGCTCCCAACCCCGTGGCCTGCGGCGACCTGCTGGCCGAGTGCTGGGGAAAAATCCTGGAGCTGGTTCAGAGCTACGACCTGGACCTGACGCCCGCCTCATGATTCTGCGCCGCACCCAAAGTCTCTGCCCCGTGTGTCTGCGGCGGCTGGACGCGGTCTACGTACGCCCCGAAGACGCGCCGGAAGCGGTGCTGCTGGAAAAAACCTGTCCGGAGCACGGCGTCTTTCGTGTGCCTGTCTGGCGCGACGGGGGCCCCGGCCCGACGGCGGACGGACCGCCGCAACCGACCAGCGTCGACCTGCCGGCCTTTGAAACCTGGACCAGGCCCAAAAGCCCCTCTTACCCGCAGGATCCGCGCACGGGCCTCGCTGTGGGCGATACGCGCCGCATCGGGCTGTTCGCCCTCCCTTTGACTGCGGCCTCTGCCCGGAGCACGCCCAGCACACCTGCACAGGCCTGCTGGAAGTGACCATGCGCTGCAACATGGCCTGCCCCATCTGCTACGCCGACGGCGGCAGAGCCACGGCCCCGCCGGATCCGGACCTGGACTGCCTGGCCGCACAGCTGGACGTGCTGACCAGGGCCTCCGGCCCCTGCAACGTGCAGCTTTCCGGCGGCGAACCCACCGTGCGCGAGGATTTGCCCGCCATTGTGGCCCTGGCCCGCTCGCGCGGCTTCGGCCTGGTACAGCTCAACACCAACGGCCTGCGTCTGGCCGAGCCGGGCTACGCCCAAAGCCTGCGCGCGGCCGGGCTGGACTCCGTCTACCTGCAGTGGGACGGCGTAAGCGAAGCCGCCTTCCGCGCCCTGCGCGGCCGCGATTGCCTGGAGTTCAAACACAGGGCCGTGCGGGCCTGCGGCGCGGCGGGCCTGGGCGTGGTGCTGGTGGCCACGGTGGTGCGCGGCGTCAACGACCACGAGTTGGGCGATCTGCTGCGCTTGGCCCTGGAGCTGGGCCCCACGGTGCGCGGCCTGCACGTGCAGCCCGCAGCCTTTTTCGGCCGCTATCCCTGGTCTCTGGGCGCGGCCCCGCGCTGCACTCTGCCCGAAGTCATGGGCGCGCTGGCCGGCCAGGCCCCGGAACTGGTCAACCCAACCCAGTTCCACCCGCCGGGCTGCGAAAACGAACTCTGCTCCTGCAGCGCCGTGTACCGCCGCATTGCCGACCCCCATGGCCGCCCCGGCCTGCAGTGGCTGGGGCAGGGCGGCTCCTGCTGCACGCCCA
>ERZ835980.1784-NODE-1784-length-22015-cov-5.531466_pt1 | contig 22015 bp, 19 predicted proteins | sample MGYA00519943_ERZ835980 | MGnify/ENA primary metagenome ERZ835980 (study PRJEB31850, sample SAMEA3708791) | human gut metagenome | biome: human gut; feature: human-associated habitat; material: faeces | place: China | collected 2014 ... | reverse complement strand
CGCTTGAAGGGACTCGAACCCCTGACCCACTGCTTAGAAGGCAGTTGCTCTATCCGGCTGAGCTACAAGCGCATATGATTCCTGAATCTTGGAGCGGGTGATGGGAATCGAACCCACACAACCAGCTTGGAAGGCTGGGATTCTACCATTGAACTACACCCGCAGGATTTGGAACGCAAGCTATTTTATCACAGGCAATTCAAAATGTCAATAGGAATATCAACTTTTTTAAAGAATAAAGGCGGCCGTTTCACCGACCGCCTTAAAGATCTTACTAAACAAGATATGCCGAGCTGACCCAGCCCTGAGCCGAATTATATGTGACATAAGCCCAGCCGAGCACGGATTTCGTGACCTCGACTATCGTGCCGTTGGGTATTTTCTCAAGCACCTGGCTGTCCGCGTCGGGGCTGACCCTCATATTGAGCACGCTGCCGCTCGTCGACACGGTGTATTTGCCCGCAGCTATCGGCTCCGCGCTTGCGGGGCGGGCGGAGGGCTCGGGGAGTTTTGCGCTGTAGTAGACAACGCCGTTCTCGAGCTTCTCGCCGTATGCCTCAAAGAGCTGATCGACCGTGACGAGCTTGAATCCCCTCTCGACGAGGCCGGGGATGACTATCTCACAGAGGTCTGCGGTGAAATCATAGATATCGTGCATGAGGACTATGCTGCCGCCCTTTGCCTGCGAGAATACCATATCGGCTATCCTGTTGAGGTCGGCGGTGCGCTCCTCGGCGCTCCTGCCCTTATGCGACGCGTCCTTATACTTCCAATCCTCGGTGTCTATCGACCACTGGATGAGGGGCATACCTATCTGATCTTTTACCCCCTTGAATGCGCCGCCGGGTGCACGGAAGAGCGTGGGCTCAATGCCCATGTTGCGCAGCAGCGAATTGACGCCGTTCACCTGCGCCTTGATCGTATCGGCGCTGCACTTGGTGAGGATCTTATGATCCTTTGTATGGTTGCCGATGGAGCAGCCCATCGCGGCGGCTCTCTTGATTACCTCAGCGTTATCGGGGATATTGTAGCCGACGAGGAAGAAGGTCGCAACGCCGCCGCTGCGCTCAAGCAGGTCGAGCACGCGGTTTGTGGTCGAGCTTCTCGGTCCGTCGTCAAAGGTGAGCGCTATGAGCTTGTCGCTCGGCGAATATTTCGGCTTTGCCGTGGTCGGCTCCTCGGTGGCCGGCTCCTCTGTCATTGCGGGTTCGCCTGCCGATGAAGTGCCGGCAGCGGTCGTTTTGCTGTCGTCCTTAACGCCGCAGGCCGAGAGCAGCATTGCAGCCGCAAGCACAAGCGCCGTCAAAGCAAGAATTACTTTTGAAGTCTTCATTTTTACCGTCCCTCCTTATATTTCTTACCGTAGCCGATTATAGCACTCCGAAAGTCAAAAAATATTCCGAATTTGAAAAATGGGCGTTTTGTAACTATTTTTAACCATTTACATTGTAGGTTTATGCTCAATAATTATCCGCTTTAATTTCAAAGAACGAGCGTGGGTGCTTGCATACGGGGCAAAGCTGCGGCGGCTCGGAGGAGACATGGAGATATCCGCAGTTGCGGCAGAGCCAGACAGTCTCGCCGCTGCGGGCAAAGACGATGCCCTTTTGCAGGTTGCCGCTGAGCCGTCTGAAGCGCTCCTCGTGTGATTTTTCAATGCTGCCGACCATCCTGAAAAGTATCGCAAGCTCGGTGAAGCCCTCCTGCTCGGCAGTCTGCTCGAATTCCTTATACATTTCCGTCCACTCATAGTTCTCGCCCGCCGCAGCGTCAAGCAGATTTGCCGCCGTGCCTGGCACTGAATCGCCGTTCAGGCGCTTGAACCATATCTCGGCGTGCTCCTTTTCGTTGCTCGCCGTCTCGGTGAATATTGCGGCTATCTGCTCATAGCCGTCCGCCTTTGCCTGCGAGGCGTAGATATCGTATCGCGTCCTTGCCTGTGATTCGCCCGCAAACGCCGCCATGAGGTTCGCCTCTGTTTTGCTTCCTTTGAATTGCATAAAAATCGCCTCCCGCTATATTATGGAAATTCGGAAGGCTGTTTATTCAGATGAATTTGTCGGCGTTGGCGGCAATATAAGCTCCGCCGACCTGCTCTATCGGAGCGGCAGCTATAACGGCGGCAAAATCCAGATTCCACTGCTCGATATCACTCTGCACGAATGAGGTCGTCTCGTCGTTGCCGTCAAAGGCGAGGAATTCTTTGCCGAACGGCTCTGCGGCGGCGGGCAGCAGCTTTTTGACCGCTTCAAGAGCCGTATCCGTCAGCGGGCTGCCGTTCGCGGCGAAGAAATCGCTCAGGCGCTCCCTGCCGTCCTCAGCGACATAGCAGAGCGCATAGATCTCGCGCTGCTCCTGATTCAGGTCGGCGAACGCCTGCTCCATATCCTCGGCGTCGGATATCTGCCTGTCGAGATTCAGCGCAACGCCTTTAAAAAGCACAGTCGGCTCGGAGCTGTCGATAAGCTGCCGAGTAAGGACGGCGAATTTGTTTCGCAGGCGGTTATCCTCCTTGAGTTTGTTTATTATCTTTTCGTTCTCGGCGTGCCTTTTGGCGCTCGCCTGAGCCGCCTTGACGCAGACGAATGCCGTCAGCAGCGCAAGTGCGACGAGGATCGCGACTACATACGGATGGGATGCAAAATACTCTGCCATTTTGTGCTCCTTTCACGCCGGTCAGACCAGCGCCTTATATATATCTCCTTTTTTGATACCCGACTCCTTTGCGGCGAGCTTCGCGGCGTTCGTCTTGCTCTCGCCGCCCTCAACGAGCCTGCGGGCAAGCTCGACGGCCTCATCGAGGGTCATAGGCTCGTCCGAAGTCTCGGGCGCGCCGTCGATTATCAGCACTATCTCGCCTTTAAGCTCCTCGGCGGAGTATTTCTCCGCTGCGGCACAAAGGGTGGTCAATATCACCTGCTCGTGAATTTTGGTAAGCTCACGGACTATCGCAAGCCGCCTGTCGCCGAGTATCGCGGCGAGATCCGCAAGCGCGACGGCGAGCTTGTGGGGCGCTTCATAGAATATCAGCGTATGTTCGTCGCCCGCCAGCTTCTCGATACAGCGGCGGCGGTCGTTTTTGTCGGCGGGCAGGAAGCCCTCGAACGAAAACCGCCTTGACGGCATACCCGACACGGCAAGCGCAGTTGCGAAGGCGCACGGGCCGGGGACGGCCTCGACTTTTATCCCCCGCTCATGGCAAAGGCGCACGAGATCCTCGCCGGGGTCGGAGATAGCGGGCATACCCGCATCCGTCACGATGCAGCAGCTCTCCCCTGCCAGCAGCCTGGCGGCGATAACGGGGCCTTTCTCAAATTTATTGTGCTCAAAGTAGCTTATCATCGGCTTCTTTATGCCGAAGTGGTTGAGGAGCTTTAGCGACACGCGGGTATCCTCGGCGGCGACAAAGTCGCAATTCTCAAGCGTCTCAAGCGCACGGGGCGAGATATCGCCGAGATTGCCTATCGGAGTGCCGACCACATACAAAGTTCCGCTCAATTGCCTTCACCTCTGTTCTCCGGCAGATAATCGCCGTAAATCTCTTTCATCTCGGCGGAATAGCCGCCGTCCTCGCCGTGGACGAACAGGTCGGGCATGACGGTCATGCCGCTTTTGCCGCCTCGGCGACCCTCCACGAGCACGAGCCACGGGGCTTTGCCCGGGCACTTTGCGACGAGCCGCAGCCGCTTCGGCTCGACCCCCGCGGAGCGCATCTCGCAGAATAATTCACACAGCCGCTCGGGCCTGATGCATACGCAGAATCTGCCGCCGAAATTCAGCAGCTTTGCAGCGGAGGCGCAGACCTCGGAGAGCGAGCACATAGTCTCATGGCGGGCTATCTTGTCGGGTGCGGAGCTGCTCTCGATGCCCGCCCCGCTCGCTTTATAAGGCGGATTCATCGTCACAAGGTCGAAGCATCCGAACGGCACCCTGCCCTTCAAGTCACGCAGGTCGGCATTCACGGCGGTCAGGCGGTCGGAGAGGGAATTCAGCTCTATCGCCGCCTCTATTTGCTTCACGCCGAGGGGCTGAAGCTCGACGGCGGTTATCCTGGCGCCCTCATGCCTGCACCAAAGCAGCGGGATTATCCCGCAGCCCGAGCCGAGGTCGCAGCAAACAGCCCACTTGCCGGGAGAAGCGAAATGAGCGAGCAGCACCGCGTCTGTGCCGAACGAATGCGCCTCGGAGACAACGGCAGTGATACCGCCGCCGAGATATTCATGCCTTGTACCGTCCATAACGCCCTCCTGCCGATAAAATACAGGGCTATTATATCAGATATCCGCAGAAAAGTAAAGAATACAAAAAAGCTGCCGACAAGCGGCAGCTTAAATATCATTTGTGAGTCGCGTTGTATTCGTCGATAACGCCCGTTATCTTTTTATCCTCATAGAAGACATAGAATACCAGCGCCGCCGCTATGAAGCCCGCGGCTATCAGCGCCGTAGTCCGCACGCCCTCGTAGTTGGCGCTGCCCTCGACCACAGAGCCGGTTATCGTCAGCGGCACGATAAAGAGCACTATCGCCTGACTGAGCTGATGCAGCAGGTTGCGCGAGGCGACGAACATTGCCGCTCTGTTTTCGCCCGTTTTAATGGTGTCATACTGGGCGAGGTCGGAGAACGCGGCGACAGGGATGATATTAGTGATTGATATCGGGAAGCCTATCAGCGCGCCGATAAGAATGCCCGTTGCGAGGGCGCCTATCGCATTTATCACGGCGGCGGAGAAGTAAATGCCGAGATAGATAATGACATAAGCTATGCACGCGCCGATGAGCAGCGGCTTCTTGCCCACTTTTTTGGCAAGGATATTGACGAGCGGGTATGAGAGCACGCCCACTATCATTGCGATAGCCATTATTATGACGGCGTAGCTGTCGCTGAGGCCGAGCAGCATGGTGACATAATACATGAGCGTTGAATTAAAGAACGAGAACGCTATCCACATCAGCATATAGCCGACGAGCAGGATAACGAAATTTTTATAGCGGAAGGTTGCCTTGAGCGATTCGATCAGCGGCACATAGCCCGCCGAGCGCTCCACATATTCATCCTCCTTGATGCTGAAGGATGAGATAAAGGCGCAGGCTCCGCCGATGATGCCGAATACAAGGAAGGCGCAGCGCCACGCGGCGATTTCGCTCATACCGGCCGAGAGCAGCGCATTCTTGATTATAGGCGTGACATATATCACGGCGCTGCCGAGCACAAAGAGCAGGGTATTTATCGTGCTGAAAAACACACGGCGCTTGGTATCCGTGACAAGCTCGGCTATCAGTGCGTAATACGGCACAAGGAAGAGCGAGGAGAAGAAATTATAGAGCAGCAGCATCGCGAGCAGCCACACGGCGTTTATCCAGCTCTGTGAATTCACCGGCATGAATACCATCAGCACGGCGAAAAGCGCCATCGGCAGCGAAGCATAGCGCAGGAACGGCACTCTCGCGCCGAGGCGGTGCTTGCAGTTATCGCTCTTTGAGGCGATGAACGGGTCGATGAGGGCGTCAAAGATGACTCCCACGCCTCTGATAGCCGCAAAGGTCAGCGCCCCGTAGGGCAGCAGCAGCGGCAGAGACGAGGTGGACTGCGGGATAAAGATATACATAAGATAAGTGGCGGTCAGGCCGTTGAATATAGCCCTTGAAAAATCGCCGAGACAAAACAGGAACATAGACCTGCCCGTGAGTTGCTTTTTCATGTTGTCCTCCTTGCGGATTGTTGTAGGTCATCCGTATTATAGTATTTTACGCCTGCCGTGTCAATGCAAAATCCGACAGACTCAGTCAAATTTATTCAATTGTATGACAGACAAAGCGGCTTTGATGTCTGCCTGAGATTTTACTGTTGAAATCCTCAGGAAAATGATATAGAATGTATACGTAATTTTAAATGGGCGCATTTGCCCGAAACGGAGTTGATTTTGTGGAAAGAAGCGCTAACGGAAAGCTCGGAGCACCTGCAGGCTGCTTCGCCGTCCTCGCCTCTGCGCTCATGTGCGGCTTCATGTGGCGAGTGAGGGGCGACTCGGGCTTCGGCTCGATGTGGGGCATGTTTTGCTTCACTGTCACGCTGACGCTGCTGATATTTGCCCTTTTCGGCAACAGAAAAAAGATGAGCTACGAGGCAATACCCGTGGCTGTCATCCTTGCCGGCATAACCAACAGCGGCTGGGGCACGCTCAACTGCCAGATGGGCGGCTATCTCGACAGCTCTCAGCCCTTCACGGGCGAGGCGGCCGCGCGTGTGATGCCGATGAACCCGTTCTCGGGGCTTTGGATAATGCTGCTGCTCGGCTTCGGCTGGATGCCGCTCTTTGCCATGTTCATATCCTCCCTCTTCTCAAAGAAAAAATACGGCGTACGCCGATACCTCGTGCTCATCGCCGTTTACTATGCCGTCATGCTGCTCTTCAAGGCGTTTGCGGCACATTACATACTCGACCTCATCAGCCCGCAGGCGGTCGAATACTTCAAAACGGGGCTTGCCGACAAGGGCATTGACGCGACCCCGATGGCGGCCTATCTCAAGCACTTCGACAATATCGCATGGGCCAAGAAGATCCCCTTCGGCAGGAACTATTTCGCAAGCATTGAGAGCATATCTCAGGCGGCGGGCGCTCTCGCCTGCTCGCTGACGGCTCTTATCGCTTTCAAAGATAAGATAACGGGGCTGATTTCGCTTGCGATAGACTTCATATGCGCCGTTTCCATAACGGCGGCGGATGTATTTCTTATCATCGACTCCGACGCAGGCTTCTTTGCAGGCGTCAACGCCCCCGCGTTCCTCAAGGGCGGCTCATGGTCGATGTGGGAATACGGCACAGGCTTCCTTATCGGATTTTTCGTCATGCTTCTGCTCGTTTGCCTTCCCGCAAGCGTCACAGGCGGCGAGGGCAAATTCACCTATGAGGAGCCTTTTAAGAGCCGCAATCTGCACTGCCTATACAGTGCTCTGCTGACCTTCACGGTCACCTTCGTGCTCACCCTTGCCCGCCCGCTCTCCGTCAGGCTCTTTGAGAATCTTTGCGAAAGAGGGCTGCTCGGCGAGAAGAAAGAGGATATATTCACCATAGCCGTCACGGCGGGTGTTTCAGTTATCGCATTTATAATATTCCTTATTATATTCCGCAAAAATATCGTGATGCGCGGTATGCCCGTGCCCGTGGCTCGCCGCACCGATGAATTCTGCGCCCGTGCGCTGCCGCTCTATTTCCTCGCCTGCGGCGCTCTCTACTTCTGCGTCGGCAACGCATACGCCATACGCTACCCCTACGGGCAAATAATAAGCTCCCCGACATACGCAAATACGTTCGGGAGCACTGAATTCATTGTTTTCTTTGTCGCCGCGGTCAGCTTCTTGCTTTTCTATGTCTGCTACGGTGCGGCGATGAAGCTCAGGAGAAAATGATATTTTCGATCTCAGCGGCGGTCTCGACGATATAGGTCGCGCCCGCCTTCTGCAATTCGTCGGGCTTTGCGTAGCCGTAGAGCACTCCGACGCTCTCAACGCCCGCTTCGTTTGCGCCGTTGATGTCGAATTTGCGGTCGCCGACCATCAGCACGCGGGATCTATCCGCGCCGAGAGCCTTTGCCGCCCTCGTGATAAGCTCGCACTTCGACTCGGGCTTGTCGTCACCGGCAGGGGCGGCGATATAATCAAAATCCTCACGCATACCGAGATGCCCGACAATGCGCTCGATGAAGCCGCAGGGCTTGGAGCTTGCGACCGAGACCTTTATCCCGCTCTCACGCAGCTTCTTCAGCAGCTCGGGTATACCGTCATAGAGCCGCAGGCTGAACATTGCGCCCTCAGCGTATCTCTCGCGATATTTCATTGCGGCAAACTCGGTCTGATCATGGTCAAGGTCAAGCATATTCATAAATGAATCGTATATCGGCGGACCGATGAACGAGCGCAGCTGCTTCTCGCTGAGCGGCGGCTTGCCGAGGGCCTCGACCGCATAGCGCACGCTCTCAAATATCCCCTCGCCCGTGTCGGCGAGAGTGCCGTCAAAGTCAAAAAGCACGGCGTCATAATTCTTTTTCATTATATATAACCTCCGAGAGTGCGATGATATACCCATAGTATACCACGCCGAGCCTCACGGCACAACGAAAAATAAAATTTTTCTTGATTATACGGCGCAATGTGCTAAAATATTAGGAACGGATAAACAAACAGCATTTTATTCCGAAAGGACGATCAATATGGAATATAAGTTTTCAGAGGGATTCTCAAATCTCCAGCCCTCAGTCATAAGGGAGATACTCAAAAGCTCCGGCGACACCATACCCCTCGCCGCCGGCAACCCCGCGCCCGACGCCTTTCCCGTTGCGGATGTGCAGCGAATTATAAAAGAAATCGTCGACACAGAGCCTATCCTCATGCTGCAATACGGCGTGAGCGAGGGCTACGCCCCACTCATCGAGGAGCTTAAAAAGCTCGCCCGCGACCGCTACGACGCCTTCAGCGAGAACGACGCCGTCATAGTCACCAGCGGCGCTCAGCAGGTGATGAGCCTTATGAGCCAGGCGTTCCTCAACCACGGCGACTGCGTTATCTGCGAGGAGCCGTCGTTCCTCGGCGCGCTCAACTGCTACAGAAGCTTCGGCGCACGCCTCTCCGGCGTGCCCGTTGAGAAGGACGGCATCGACCTTGCCGTGCTTGAGCAAAAGCTGAGCACCGAGAAGAATGTTAAATTCATCTACACCATCCCCAACTTCCAAAACCCCGCCGGCGCAACAATGTCGCTCGAGAAGCGCAAGGGCATGTATGAGCTTGCGAAGAAATACGGCGTGCTCATTATAGAGGATAACCCCTACGGCGACCTGCGCGTATCGGGCGAGGATATCCCGACGATAAAGAGCATGGACACCGACGGTCTCGTCGTTTACTCCGGCTCATTCTCAAAGATAGTCGCCCCCGGCATCAGAGTCGGCTTCCTGAGCGCGCCGAAGGAGGTCGTCTCAAAGCTCGTCGTTGCGAAGCAGACGCAGGATGTCCACACCCCGCTCATCTCTCAGCTCACCGTATACAAATGGCTCACCGAGTGCGACATTGAGAAGCACATCGAGCATATCAGGACTATCTACCGCCGCAAGCTGAACCTGCTCTGCGATTGCCTCGACAAGGAGCTGGGCGGCTTCCTGACCTATCACAGACCCGAGGGCGGCCTTTTTGTCTGGGCAAAGATAAGGGACGGCGTGGATATGCTTGAATTCTGCAAGCGCAGCTCGGCTCTCGGCGTATCCGTCGTGCCCGGCAACGCCTTCATGGTCGACATGAGCCAAAAATCTCAGTATATCCGTCTTAATTTCTCGACCCCGACCGACGAGAATATCGTCAAGGGCGTCCACCTGCTCGCACAGGCGGCAAAGTCTTTTGAATAATAACCGCTAAGGAGAATAGATAACAATGGAAAACACCGAACGCAAGCCGATAGTGCTCAGCGCTATCCAGCCCACCTCGATACCCACCCTCGGCAACTATCTCGGCGCACTCAGGAATTGGAAGCTGATGTGCGAGGATTACGACTGCCTTTACGCCGTCGCCGACCTCCACGCTCTGACCATCCACCCCGAGCCGGCGAAGCTCCGCCAGCAGACCCTTGAGATGTATGCGATACTGCTCTCCGTCGGCCTTGACCCCGAGAAGAACGTGGTATTCATCCAGAGCCAGGTGCCCGCGCATGCGGAGCTTGCATGGATACTCGACTGCTACACGCAGTTCGGCGAGGCTTCGAGAATGACCCAGTTCAAGGAGAAATCGCTCAAGAATGCGGGCAACGTCAACGTCGGCCTCTTTGCCTACCCCGTGCTCATGGCTGCGGATATCCTGCTCTATCAGGCGAATTTCGTGCCCGTGGGCGCCGATCAGAAGCAGCACCTTGAGATCGCAAGGGATATCGCCGACAGATTCAACACCCTCAGGGGCAACACTTTCACCCTGCCCGAGCCTTTCATCGGCAAGGTGGGCGCAAAGGTCATGAGCCTGCAGGACCCCACTCAGAAGATGTCAAAGAGCGACCCGAACCCCAAGGCCTCCGTTTCGCTGCTTGACACCCCCGACGCTATACTCAAGAAATTCAAATCCGCCGTCACCGACAGCGAGGCCATCGTCAGATACGCCGACGGCAAGGACGGCATAAACAACCTCATGGCTATCTATTCCTGCTGCACCGGCCTTGACTACGAGGCTATCGAGCGTGAATTCGACGGCAAGGGCTACGGCGACTTCAAAGTTAAGGTTGCCGAAGCGGTCATCGAGGAGCTGCGCCCCGTGCAGGAGAACTACAAGAGATTCATGGCCGATAAGGAATATCTCATGCAGACCGCAGCCGCCGGAGCGGATAAAGCCGCCCGCATTGCGAACCGCACACTGACAAAAGCGAAGAAAAAAGTAGGACTTTTGCTCGGTTAAGAATTCAAAATCTCCGTTTTTTTGGTCAATACGCCAAACTTGCATAAATATTCAAAAACCGCTTGATTTTTTGAATATTCCGTGTATAATGGTGTATAGAAACCAACGAAACGGAGATTTTTATTATGAAAGAGATCAAAAAAGTAGTTCTTGCTTATTCCGGCGGACTTGACACGTCGATAATCATCCCATGGCTCAAGAAAAATTACAACAACTGCGAGGTCATCGCCGTATCGGGCGACGTAGGTCAGGGCACCGAGCTTGACGGACTTGAGGAGAAAGCCATTAAGACCGGCGCGTCAAAGCTCTATGTTGCCGACCTCAAGGATGAATTCGTCAGCGACTACATCTTCCCCACCATTCAGGCAGGCGCGGTTTATGAGAAGGAATATCTGCTCGGCACCTCCTTCGCCCGCCCGATAATCGCAAAGAAGCTCGTCGAGATCGCCAAGGCCGAGGGCGCCGACGCTATCTGCCACGGCTGCACCGGCAAGGGCAACGATCAGGTAAGGTTTGAGCTTGCGATAAAGGCGTTCGCCCCCGAGATGGAGATAATCGCCCCCTGGAGGATCTGGAACATCAAATCCCGTGAGGAGGAGATAGAGTACGCCGAGGCGCACAACATTCCTCTTAAGATAAACCGTGAGACCAACTACTCCAAGGATAAGAACCTCTGGCATCTCTCGCACGAGGGTCTTGACCTTGAGGACCCCGCAAACGAGCCGCAGTATAACAAGCCCGGCTTCCTCGAGATGGGCGTTTCGCCCGAGATGGCTCCCGACGAGGACACCTACCTCACCATTCACTTTGAGAAGGGCGTGCCCACCGCCGTCAACGGCAAGGAGATGGGCGGCGTTGAGCTTATCGAATACCTTAACGAAGTCGGCGGCAAAAACGGCATAGGCCTCAACGACCTTGTCGAGAACAGGCTCGTCGGCATGAAGTCCAGGGGCGTTTATGAGAATCCCGCCGGCGCTATCCTCTATAAGGCGCACGACATTCTCGAGACCATCACCCTTGACAGGGACACCATGCACTATAAAGAGCTTGTGGCTCACCGCTTCGCCGAGCTCGTCTACTTCGGCCAGTGGTACACTCCGCTCAGGGAGGCGCTCTCCGCCTTTGTGAGCAGCACTCAGCAGACCGTCACCGGCGACGTAAAGGTCAAGCTCTATAAGGGCAACATCATCAACGCGGGCGTTACCTCCCCCTACACTCTCTACAGCGAGGATTTCGCCACCTTCGACGCCGACGACGTTTACAACCAGAAGGATTCCGCAGGCTTCATCAACCTCTTCGGCCTGCCCATCAAGGTCAAGGCTATACTTGAAGCCGAGCGCAACAATAAATAAAATTCACCATATCGGGGCGGTTACTTTCAACCGCCTCGGTTTGTATACGGAGGAAAAATCATGAAACTCTGGGCAGGGCGCTTCTCAAAGGAAGCGGATAAAAAGACCAACGACTTCAATTCATCCATTGCGACGGATTCCAGGATGTACGCTCAGGATATCGAGGGCAGCATCGCCCATGTGACCATGCTCGCCGCCAAGGGGATAATCCCCGCCGAGGACGGCGCCGCCATAGCCGCCGAGCTTGCAAAAATAAAAGCCGAGATAGCGGACGGCACACTTGCCATCGACCCGAACGCCGAGGATATCCACACCTTTATCGAGCAGACCCTGACCGAGCGCATCGGCGACGCGGGCAAGCGCCTGCATACGGGCAGGAGCCGTAACGACCAGGTCGCCCTCGATGTGCGCCTTTATCTGCGCGACGAATGCGACAAGACCCTTTCGCTCGTCAAGGAGCTTATATCCGCCCTCGCCGCAAAGGGGGACGAATACGCCGATGCGATAATGCCGGGCTATACCCATTTGCAGCGTGCCCAGCCGATAACCTTCAAAACTCATCTTTTTGCCTACACCGAGATGCTCTCCCGCGACCTCGGCAGGCTTGAGGACGCCAAAAAGCGCATGAATTCCTCCCCTCTCGGCAGCGGCGCCCTTGCGGGCACGACCTACCCGATCGACCGAGCCATGACCGCCGAGCTGCTCGGCTTTGACTCCTACACCGCAAGCACGCTCGACGGCGTTGCCGACCGCGACTTCTGCATCGAGCTTGCCTCGGTGCTGTCGCTTGTGATGGTGCATCTCTCGAGACTGTGCGAGGAGATAATCCTCTGGTGCTCGTGGGAATTCAAATTTGTCGAGCTTGACGACGCATTCTCGACCGGCTCGAGCATCATGCCGCAGAAGAAAAATCCCGATATCGCCGAGCTTGTCAGGGGCAAGAGCGGCAGGGTATTCGGCGACCTGATGACCCTGCTGACCGTGATGAAGGGTCTGCCCCTCGCCTACAACAAGGATATGCAGGAGGATAAGGACGCAATATTCGACGCCTTCGACACAGTGAATATCTGCCTTGTGACCCTCGTGCCGATGATATCGACGATGAAAGCGCTCCCCGGGAATATGAGAAAGGCTGCGGCGTGCGGGTTCATCAACGCCACGGACTGCGCCGACTACCTTGTGTCAAAGGGTCTGCCGTTCAGAGACGCCTATAAAGCCACGGGCGAGCTGGTAGCTCTTTGCATCAAAACGGGCAAAACGCTCGAAACGCTCAGCCTCGACGAATACAAGAGCGTCTGCGACCTCTTTGACGACGGAGTTTATGATACGATAAAGCTCGAGAACTGCGTCAAACGCAGAGGGCTGATGAAATAACAGAATATTTATCCATAACAAAACGGAGCCGACATGATTGACTCCGTTTTTTGATGTAAATTTTCATTATATAATATAGCCGTGATGATAATTTTCAAATACCTACCGAAATCGGTTGAGAAAGTGCGGGGTTTATGCTATAATGCGCTTTGAGAGGGCATATTTTAAGCGGAAAGGGGCGGCGGGATTGACGCACAGGCGCAAAAAAGAACTGTTCAACGGCTGTATTATCATACTCGCCGTCGTTTCGGCATACGCTTTTCGCATAATAGGCAGGGGCGACTTTTACCCGATGCTGTTTTCCTATCTGCGCAGCTTTATCTATATCGGTCTGTTCGCCGCCTGGGGGCTCTCCGTCCGTCAGCGGATCGTGCAAAAGCAGGTGTGCAGGTTTATGACGGTCACCGCAGTACTGCTCATCATATGGATGGTAGTCCGTTCGGCAAAGTATTTTATATTCTGGCAGCCGGATGCCGTCCGTTACCTGTGGTATCTGTTCTATCTGCCCATGCTGTTTGTGCCTATGCTGGCGCTGCTGATTGCCATGTCATTGGGAAAACCGGACGAATACAAATTCCCTAAGGGAATGTCGGTTCTGTGGATCATCTCCGGCGTATTGCTTCTGCTCGTGCTCACAAATGACCTGCACCAATTCGTATTTACCTTTCCGAAGGATGCCGCTGTGTGGACAGACAAAAACAACGGCTACTCGACAGGCTACTTCATTATTGCAGGCTGGCAGGTGCTGTGTGCCTTTGCCGCACTTGTTATTATGTTCTTCAAATGCCGCGTGCAAAAAGGAAGGCTCCACTTTCTGCCCATTGTTCCTATGCTGCTGACGATTGTTTACAGCGCACTTTACTATGCGGGTGCGGATTGGCTGCTCCACTTGTTCGGCGATATTGCCGCATTCCAAAGTGTGATGTATATTCTGACCTTTGAGCTTTGCATCGCATGCGGATATATACATTCAAACAGCCATTATGTGGACTTATTTGACTCATCTGTCGGCACATCGGCAGAGATCACCGACAAGGACTTTACCGTTCGGTATGCGGCTGTAAACACTGCGCCTATCTCAAAGGAAACGATGAAAAAAGCCGAGCAAAGCCCGGTCACGATGGACGGCTTGACCGTTCACACCATGCCCATTGACGGCGGCTATGCCGTATGGACAGAGGATGTGTCGGCTTTGCGTGACATCAAGGAGAACTCCGAGCTTCTTGCAGACGAGCTTGCCGACAGGAACGAAATACTCCGTTATGAATACAAGCGTGAAGCCAAGCGCCGCAAGGTGGAGGAGCAAAACCGCCTGTATGATCTCCTGCGTTCCGCTACGCAGACGCAGATCGACCGCATTGCGGAGCTCACTAAGGAATACCGCCGAATCTCAAGCACCGATCCCGACAGCGCCAAAACGCTCCTTGCCGAGATTGCCGTGCTGTGCAGCTATATTAAACGCCGCAAGCATCTGACGCTTCTTACCGACCGAGATATTAAAATAGCGGCAACGGAACTCCACCGTGCCTTCAATGAGTCCCTCCAAACGCTGAAGCTGTTGGGCGTCCGCAGCTCGCTCTATGTGGACGAGTCTCTTTCCATGCTCTCCGGCAAAACGGCGACCGCTGTATTTGATTTTTACGAATCGGTTATTGAAGCCGACATTTTGAATTTAACAGGCATACAGGTAAGCCTCATAAAGGCAAACGGCTTGCGTTTGTCACTGAATGTGTGCTGCAAAGCCGACCTTTCCGCTTTAGTAAGCGGAGACGGTATTCGCTGTGAAAAAGAGGATGACGAGGAATACCAGCGCCTTGTATTTGAAGTGAAAGAAGGTGACGGGAAATGAGTGCATTTTCTTCCCTTTCTGAATTTTGGCAGACCATGCTGCCGTTTATTATGCTTGTGGAGATCGTCCTTGAAATCGGGCTGTTTATGTATCAGCTTCTTCGCAGCAATAAGCCGGTGCGCAGCCTGCTGAGCCTGGCGGTTATGGCGGTGATGATCCCGCTGCTGTTCTCCGTTTCCCAGGCAGATCCCGACAATATCGGGGACGCATTTCTGCTGGGCGCACCGTGGCTGATATTTGCCGCTGCCATTTTCCTTGCGGCAGTTCACTTTGCCGTTGCTCTGCCGAGGGAATACCGCCGTAAAAAGAACGAGCTCTCGCCGTTCTCCATTAAGGAAGCAACGGATAAGCTGCCTATGGGCATCTGCTTTGCCGATCCGAACGGCAGGATCATCCTATGCAACAACCGTATGCGAAGGCTGTCCTTTGCCCTTTGCGGCCACGAGCTGCAAATCAAAAGCGATATGGAAAATGCCCTGAGCGTGCCGGACAGATCCGTAACCGTCAAGGATGATTGCTACATCCTGCCCGACAAGACCGTCTGGCAGTTTCGCACACAAAATATCACCGTGGACAGCGATGACCGCTGGCAGCAGATAACGGCGCACAATGTAACCGAGCTGTATAACGGCTACCAAAAGCAAGAGGAAATAAATGAAGAACTGGCAGAAGTCAATCGAAAGCTCAGGAAGATGTACGCCCGCATGGAGGACGATGTCAAAGAAAAGGAAAGCCTTGACCTGAAGGTCTATATTCACGATACCATCGGGCGAAGCCTCCTGACCATCCGTGACATCATAGACAGCGGCGAGGATACCGAGCGAAAGCTTGAGGCGCTGCAAAATGCCATCGGTATGCTTGCAAGCAACCGTGTCACCTCTGTCAGCACAATGGACGAGGTAAAAAGGACCGCACGGCAGCTTGGCGTGGCTGTAAAAATCGACGGCTACCTGCCCCGTGATACCGCAGCCGAGGAGCTGACCGTTGCCGCCGCCAAGGAGTGCGTGACCAACTGCATCAAGCACGCAGACGGGAATGAGGTATATATCCGCATTGCTCAGCGCGGCGAACGCTATGATGTTACCATAACCAACAACGGCAAAATACCCACAAAGCCGATAAAGGAAGGCAGCGGCCTTTCAACACTTCGCCGCAGTATTGAAAGCTCCGGCGGCGAAATGCATATTTCGCATAATCCACGATTTGCTCTTCTGATTACGATTCCCGCAAAGGAGATCAGCCTATGATTAACACCATACTTGTAGAGGATGATTTATACATCCAAAAGCACTTTGTCGATCGTCTTGCGGCAGACGGCGAGTTTCATCTTGTCGGCGTTTTCCGTGACGCCTTTGAAGCGGAAAAGCACTGCGACGCCACCGTAAAGCTCGTCCTTATGGATGTGCAGACGCAGCACAAGCACTCCGGTCTTGCCGCCGCAGAGCGTATCAAAAAGGCTTTTCCGCAGATCAAAATCGTTGTGGCTACCTCGCTTGTCGATCCCGAAGTTTTGCAAAGAGCCAAATTAGGCGCAGCCGACAGCCTGTGGTATAAGGACCACGGCACAGAGGAGCTGATGAGCGTGGTAAAGCGCACTCTGGCAGGGGAAAAGGTATTCCCCGATATCGCTCCGGCCATTGAAATGGAGGGAACGATGTCCGATGCCTTCTCGCCCCGGCAGTTAGACATCCTGCGGCTTTATATAAAGGGCTTTACCTATCAAGAAATTGCCGATAAGCTGGGCATCTCCAAAAACGGCGTTCGCTGGAACCTGGACGATATGGTGGAAAAGGGCGGCTTTGAAAGCAGAGAAGCGCTGGTTGCAACGGCCATTGAAAACAAGCTCATGGTAACCACCTTAAAAGACGAATAAGAGAAACTGAACCCCTTGGCTGTATGGTCAAGGGGTTTTTTGCGCCCAAAAGGCAAAAATTTTTTGAAAAAATCGATTTTTCTCTTCTGTTACTGGCACAAGTGCCAGTGACAAGCGCCAAAAAATCCGTACAATAGATACTGTAAGATCAGGGTTGTGCTTTTAGAAGGTGGTGATGAATGATGAAAAAAATCGTTCTGGACATTCAAAGCGATATCCATGCGCACACCATGGAGCGAATGCTGATGCAAAAATTGGATGATTGCCAGGTTGTGATCTCCGAGTCGCCGGACGCAACCGCCGAGTGGTGCAAAACGCATCGACCGGATGTGCTTTTAATGGAGGTCAAGGCGTATTCGCCATGGATGTTCAATGAACGAATGGCAATCCGTGACAAGGTAAAACGGAACATGGAAAACTGCCGGGTCATCCTCTTTGTGGATGACGACACAGACGGCGAGTTGACCGAAAAGGTACGGCAGGCAAAGCGCGAGGGTCTGATAGACGCTTTTCTCTTCGGTTCGGTATCCGAAAACTATTTTGCTTCGGTCATCGACAGTGTTTAAATCAGGCAACACAAAATGATTTTGAGGGAGGAAATGAAGTATGACAAAAACGAACAAACGAAGGCGCGTCGTCAGCATCCTGTTGACGCTTGTGATGCTGGCCTCACTAATACCGAGTATGTTGGTTCCCACCCATGCCTTTTGGGACGACTACGACACCGGCGGAGATTGCCCCAACTGCGACCACTACCACTGGGCTGAGAATTGCTGCGACTGCCAGTTCTGCACCATTGACTGCAACTACGATTGCTGGGTTGAGACCCATTGTAACGACTGTGGTCTGTGCCTAGGCGACACGCCCTACTGGTGCGATGAGTGCTTTAAATGCGCGGAGTGCATGGAGGATACGCACTGCTCCACCTGCGCCAAGTGCTACATCGGCGAGGATGACCAGCTGTGCGGCGAATGCCATAAGGGCCCCTGCTGCTCCATAACCATCTGCGACTCCTGCGGCTTCTGCGACGACTGCGCAAACGATGACAGCGACCCGATGCACTGCTCGCTGTGCAACAGCTGCTTCGGCGCGGTGGACGAGTGCGTGGACGACGATGATACCGGCGTCATCCACTGCATCGATTGCCACACGGCCTGCGAGCAGTGCGAGGAATGCCTGCTGAACCAGGAGTCCTGCGAGGACTGCGGCCTGTGCCTGGAGTGCTGCAGGGATAACTCCGAGGGCGGCGGCTGCCCGGACGGCGAGACCTGCGTGGAAAGCGCCGAGTGGGACGAGCACATCTGCCCGGGCTGCGACGGCTGGGTCACGGATAAGGAGGACGAGGACGAGTTCTGCGAAACCTGCGAGCTGTGCAAGGAGTGCTGCGAGGGTAACTCCGACTGCTCCGAGGGAATGTGCGCAATGGACACGGACTATGCGGATCACTTCTGCGAGGACTGCGGCCTGTGCTTCCACGACAGCGATCCCTGCGAGGACGGCTGCGATCAGCGCTGCAAGGACTGCTGCCGGGATGCCGTGCGCGCTATGGGCTGCGATCATGACGACTGGTGCTTCAGCGACTCTGATTTTGAGGATCATCTGAAGACGGAGCATTCCGGCGCCGGGCATACCCACATCGCTTCCTCGTCCTGGTCAGCCGACGGAACGCAGCACTGGCACCCCTGCCGCTATTGCGACGGCGAAAAGCTGAATGCCGCCAACCATGAATCTGACGCCAAGGGCGTGTGCAAGGTCTGCGGCTACATCAGCGGCAGCTCCATCGTCATCACCCGCCAGCCCAAGGGCGTCAAGTGCAAGACCTCTATTTACGACGATTATAAGGAAGAGCCGGAAAACGGCCTGCTGTTCTATGAAAATAACCCGGTCACCTTCTCCGTCGCGGCAAAGAGCCTGAAGGGCGACGAGCTGACCTATCAGTGGTATCGGAAGGATAATGAGAATCCCACGGCGGCGCCCCGCAAGCTGCAGGAGGATGGGTTCTACAAGGGTGTGACGACCTCCACACTGAAGATGCCGGTTTCCACCCAGGCCTGCCTGGAGGACTACTCCTACTACTGCGTCATCGGCAGAAAGGGCGACCCCACGGACACCCTGAAAACGGCGGAGGCAAAGCTGACTGCCGCCCATGCCTACAGCCACAAGCAGGCCGGCGAGATCGTTTACACGGACGACGGCGAGAAAGTTCCGACGTACGCTGTTTTAGTTGAAAAAGATGGGGTCGTCACAGAAGGCAGAGTGGGCGGTGTACGCAAAAGCGAGGGCCACAAGCTCCCGTGCCTGTTTGAAGCAGGCGAATACGAAGCGCATTATATGACCACCGGCACCAAGGAGCGCATCTTCCCTCATAAGTTTAAGTATGACAGAAGCTATGACGCAGTGGGCGGCGGCAAGGTCGATGTGCTCTACTGCACCGTCTGCGACTATCCCCTTTATGTGAAGAGCCATGTCCATGATTACGGCTGGAACTGGGATTACACCGGCTTCGGCAGCATCTATGAGTATACCTTCAACATCGGCGGCTCGACCAAGACGGTGGAGCAGCTCATCCTTGAGTCCGGCTATGCCCACCCCGAAAAGTGCATGGTTCCCGGCTGCGAGGAGTTCATCATGGTTCCCCACAGCTGGGGCTACTGGAATGTGGTTTTGTGTCCTGATACCACAGGCGGCGAAGGCGGCATGGAGGCTGAATGCAGCATCTGCGAATACAAAGAGACGAAAAAAATTGACGGCGATTGGACAAAGGACACCGCCCTTGTGACGGTGAAAAACGGCCGGGCAACCCGTATGATCGTCAAGCCCGGCGACAAGATCAGACTTTATCCCGAGGAGAAAACCGGTCAGAAGGCCATCGGCTGGAAGGTGGAGTATCTCCGCGAATACAACGTGTCTGACAGCACGGCACCTGTTAATAAAAAATGGAATACCAACGAGGCGAAGACCCTGTTCAAGCTGGTAACCAACGGATCTGCCCTTGAGTGGGGCTGTGAGATCCCGGCGTTCAGCGCCATGGGCGCCCCCGGCGGCGGCAGATTCTTCTTTGAGCCTGTCTATGCAGGCTGTGACCACAGCGGCGGCACCACGGTGCTCAATGCGAAGGCGCAGGTCTGCGACCGCAAGGGCTACACCGGCGACACCGCCTGCGCAGACTGCGGTTATGTCATAAGTGCCGGTTCGGATATCTACCCGCCTGCAAACGCCGGTCATACCGGTACGCTGCAGCCGCTGTACTACTACGGCACGGCCAACTCGGCCACCACGGACGCGAGCCATGGCGGCAAACGCTACAACGTCAGATCGGGCGACTGCAGGCACCGCGCCTATGAGGGCGACTACCGCTGCACGGCTTGCGGCGGCACCGTAAAGGGCGAGACCGGCGACTTCAAGCACAGCGGTCCCTTTGAGCTGCGGGATGAAAGAGCGGCGACCTGTACCGAGAAGGGCTATTCCGGTAACCAATACTGCACAGCGTGCGACAGAATCGCGCAGAAGGGCAGCTCTACCCCGTCCCTCCACGAAATTGCCGGCAACTACAAGCTGGTCAATGAGGTTAAGCCCGGATGCACCTCCGCAGGCTATAGCGGCGACCAGCAGTGCACAGGCGACTGCGGACAGATTTTCCGCTACGGTCATGTCATTGATAAGCTCAGCCACGACTGGGACGGCGGCAAACCTGCAACACAGGGCAAGAGCGAAGGGATTCTCTACACCTGCCAGCGCGCCGACTGCGGCGAGACAAGGTTCGTAAGGAACTCTGCTGCGACCGAGTACACGGTCACGGTCATCAAGGGCACGGCCTCCGTTGCCGCCGGCACCCCCATCACCGACAAGATCGAGCCGAACACCGTTGTGACCGTTACGGCGGACGCACCGGAGACCGGCAAGGTCTTTGACAAGTGGGTCGTGCTGGAGGGCAATGTCACCCTGGCAGACGCCACCAAGGCAACCACCACCTTCACCATGCCCGGCAATGATGTGAAGCTCGAGGCCACCTATAAGGATGCGCCTCCCAGCCATCCCCACAGCTACGGCACGGATTGGAAGTATGACGACACCAATCACTGGCATGAGTGCGAGTGCGGCGACAAGGCCGATGCAGCGGCTCACTCCTATGTCTGGAAGACCGATAAGGAAGCCACAAAGTTTAAGGACGGCTCGAAGCACGAGGAATGCTCCGTCTGCGGCGCGGTACGCAACGCAGGCACGATCATCCCCGCCACGCTCGGTCACTGCTGGATAATCGACTTCATCATCAGCGTCAAGGATTTCGTTATCGGCGCAACGAAAGGCACGGTCGAATTCATCATCAGCGCATTCAAGCAGATAATCGGCAAATAAAACACAATTGACCAAAGGCCGCTCTGTTATTTGAGAAATCACGGAGCGGCCGATGCTGTTTTAACAGAAAAAAGGGAGGCTTCCCGAACGAAATTCAAAAGAATTCTTTTGTCGGCGCTCGTGCTGACCATGGCGCTCGCTATACTTGCGGGCTGCTGCTCAAAGCCGACCGACGATACAAAAGGCAGCACCGCCGTGACCGATAAAGCGGCTTAGACTGACCCGCAGCGCCTCCGTTTACCCTGCGGAAATGACCGAAAGCGGCAAATACAACGTACATACGGATAAGGCGCTTTATGAGGGCAAAGGCAGCGGCTGCTTCCTGCTGCGCTGCAACATCAGCGAGCTGCACCCCGACGATATGGCGGCTCAGAGCGGCGTGCAGGATGACGTATCCATCGCTTACGGTGTTCTTTTAGAGTATGGCGAGGTGCAGGATTACATCAACTCCGGCATGAGCGTGCAGTATACGGGCGAGACAGAAGTCATCGAGGGCAAACCGTGCATGGTGTTCGCCCTCGGCACAGACCGCGACGATCAGTTCGTGCGCGAGCGCTATTACGCCGTTTGTGATAACCTTGTCTATTCCTACGACGCCGAAGGCGACGCATGATTCGTTCTCGGCGCGGGATAACAAAAATATAATATACAAATTCAAAATATGATCTGAAAGGGGCTTATATTATGGGACTCATAAAAGCAGGAATCGGAGCATTGGGCGGCACTTTGGCTGATCAGTGGAAGGAATTCTTCTACTGCGAATCAATGCCTAAAGAGGTGCTCGTCACCA
>ERZ835980.1780-NODE-1780-length-22085-cov-3.842079_pt1 | contig 22085 bp, 20 predicted proteins | sample MGYA00519943_ERZ835980 | MGnify/ENA primary metagenome ERZ835980 (study PRJEB31850, sample SAMEA3708791) | human gut metagenome | biome: human gut; feature: human-associated habitat; material: faeces | place: China | collected 2014 ... | reverse complement strand
GATTGTGGCTTTACATATGATACGGCTGCTTTTGAATATTGGGCACTGGAGAGTTCTGACGGAAAGAAAGCGGGCTGCCCGGGTGACGTTTTCCCTGTTACGGAGGATGTGGTGCTTTACGCCAACTGGACACTGATCATAGTGATACCGGACCCCGAGCCTCCGATAGTATGTATCCACAACTGGGGCGAATGGACTTCCAACGGCAATGGGACGCATACCCGCACCTGCTTGAACAACAGCAGTCACACCGAAACGGGCAACTGTTCCGGCGGTACGGCTACCTGTACGGCGAAGGCTGTCTGCAAAATCTGCAATACAGCCTACGGCGAATTAAACGCAAGCAATCATACGGGCGGCACTGAGGTGCGCGGCAGAGTTGAGGCCACCACCAGTGCAGACGGCTATACGGGTGACACCTACTGTAAGGGGTGCAATACCAAGATTGCGACAGGTGAGAGTATTCCGAAAAAAGACAGCGGCGACAGTCCAAGCGGCGGGAGTTCGAGTGGCGGCAGTTCAAGCAGTAGCGGTGGCGGCGGCGGCACGACCTACTACACGCTGACTTTTGAAACCAACGGCGGCGGCAGCATGCAGGCAATCCGCGCCGCCCGCGGCAAAACGCTTGACCTTTCCGCCTATACCCCGATGCGCGACGGCTATGACTTCGGCGGCTGGTATGCCGATTCGGCATTGACGCAGAGGATTACGGAAATCAAGCTGAGCGGCAGCAAAACGGTTTATGCAGACTGGAAAAAGAGAGAGCCGGATGCAGTGAAGAATCCCTTTGCGGATGTCAATGCAGGCGATTGGTTTTATCGGGATGTTTTGTTTAGCTACGAAAAGGGTCTGATGTCCGGCATGGATGCGGCAGCCTTTGCGCCCTATGCGAACACCACCCGTGCGCAGATTGCGGTAATTTTCTACCGCATGGAGGGCAGCCCGGCCTCCGCCGCCTGGTCGCCCTTTGCCGACGTGACCGCCGACGCCTATTACGCCGCCCCGGTGGCCTGGGCCGCCTGGAACGGCATCGTCAACGGCGTCAGCGCCACCAAGTTTGCGCCCAAGCAGTGGATTACCAGGGAGCAGATGGCCTCCATCCTCTATCGTTACGCCCGGTATAAACAATGGGACGTATCCCAGCGGGGCGATCTGTACCAGTTCAGCGACCGGAGCAAGTGCCACAGCTATGCCCTGGAAGCCCTCTCCTGGGCCAACGCCACGGGCCTCATCCAGGGTAAGGGCAAAGACATTTTGGACCCCAGAGGCCTGGCCTCCCGCGCCCAGGTCGCGGCCATCTTACAGCGCTTCCACCAGACTTACGCCAAGCCCGCCCAGACCCCGGAATCGGGCGAAACAGCCACCTGAAAAAAATTTCAAAAAATTTTAGAAAACCCCTTGACAATTTCCGCTTCTTTGCTATAATAAGTCCTGCACTCGTGAGTTGCGGGTCGCAAAAAACAAAACTTAGCGGGATTGTGTAAGGGTAGCACAGCAGACTCTGACTCTGTATGTGAGGGTTCGAATCCTTCACCCGCTGCCACAAAAGTCCTGAAACCACAAGGTTTCAGGACTTTTTCTTTACTTTCCGGAATTGATTTCTTCCGGACCATTCCCTGCGTATTTTACACTTTTTTCTGAATTGCCTGTTTGACCAAAAACTGAATATACCCGGACTGCTTGAATGGCGAGTTGCTGTGTTTTTTGCGCGCGTGTGAACCGTTTGTCTGACGTTTTTCAACAGTGATCCAGAGCGGGTAAAGAGGCATCACAGATCTGCGTTACCGGCGTTCAGTTTTTCCTATATGGTTATTTGCCCGCGGCTGTGGTATAGTCAAAGTGGAGCAACAACGATCCCAAATACGAGATCATTTTTATGAATTTTATGAAAGAGAGGACTGTGACCATGAATCGTGAATGCATTTTAGAGCAGGCCAAGCAGCATGACAGCTTTTATCTTTATGAGGAGGCCATCATCCGGAAGAATACGGAACAGCTGAAGACGGATTTCCCCGGTGTGACTTTCCTGTATTCCGTGAAATGCAACCCCTATCCGGAGGTTTTGCGCTGCGTACTGAATCAGGGCTTCGGCGTGGACGCAGCCAGTCTGGCTGAGTGCGTTATGGGCCAGAAGGCCGGTCTGGGCAAGGACATGGTGATTTTCTCCGCCCCCGGTAAGACCATGGCGGACATCCGGGGCGGCTTGGGCATCTCCACGCTGGTGGCTGACAGTGCCGCAGAGGTGGAGCGCATTCAGGAGGCTGCTGCGGAGCAGGGCATTGTGGCGGAGATCGGCCTGCGGGTCAACCCTGACTTCACCTATACCGCCGATACCGGTGTTGCTTCCAAGTTCGGCATTGACGAGCAGCTCATCTATGATTCTATGGAGGCTTGGAAGAAGCTGCCGAACATCCGCATCGTTGGCCTCCATGCCCACCTGAAGAGCCAGGAGCTCAGCGCTGAGACTCTGAAGGGCTATTATCGGAATATGTTCCGGCTGTCTGTTTCCATGCGGGAGGCTTTCGGCACCCTGAAGTTTGTGAACCTGGGTTCCGGCATGGGTATTCCCTTCTGCGAGACGGATAAGCCCTTTGATACGACGGCTCTGGGTGCTGAGACCCAGCGGCTCATGGCAGAGTTCCAGGAAAAGCTGCCGGAGACCCGCTTCTACATCGAGACCGGCCGTTACGCCGTTGGTACCGCCGGTACCTACGTCGCCAAGGTGGTGGACAAGAAGGTCACCCATGGCAAGAACTTCGTGCTGCTCAGCGCCACGCTGAACGGCTTTGCCCGTCCCTCCATGGTGGCCATGCTGGAGCACTTCATGGGCAATGGCCCCATCGCCGCATGGGAGCCGATCTACACCGGTGATCACTCCTTCCAGATGATCCCCCTGGTGGAGACTGCGGAGCGGGAGACCGTCACCGTGACGGGCAACCTCTGCACCGGTACGGATCTGGTCCTTTCTGATGCGGACATGCCCAAGATGGAAGTGGGCGACACCGTGGTGTTCCCCAACGCCGGCTCTTACGCCGCCGTTATCAGCCCCATGCAATTTGCCTCTCAGCCCAAGCCTGCCCAGCTGTTCCTGCGGGCTGACGGCACTGTGGTGAACACGGATTTCTAAGTCTGTAAGCTCGAAAGGGCACGGCCCTGTTAAATAGCGTGATATTCAATGACCGGCGGAGCCAGCTATGCTGGCTCCGCCGAGTTTTTTATCAGTCAGTTCTTGAGGACTGCCGCCATGAGCCGCTCTGGAACATTTTCGGAACAAGACTTGCATTTTTCCGGGATTTGTGGTAGTGTAAGCACAGAATTTGAAAGATTTGCCCGGGCAAATCTTTTTTTCATGTGAGGAGAAATCATGGAAAATCACTTTGAGATCTGTATGACGGAGGACCAGCTTCGGGGCATCAGTTCCATCGGTCTGGCCCACATGGGGGATGCGGTGTTTGAACTGCTGGTGCGGGGATGGCTGTGTCAGCACGGCAAAGCCACCGGCAAAGGACTCCATCAGGCCACCATCCAGCTGGTACGGGCGGAGCATCAGGCGGCCTGCGCGGAAAAGATCCTCCCCATGCTGACGGAGGAGGAACTGGCTGTGTTCCGCCGGGGCCGCAACGCGCAGGTCCATTCGATACCCAGCCACGCCAGCCGCGCCCAGTACAGCACCGCCACGGCGCTGGAGGCCCTGTTCGGCTGGCTGTATCTGGGCGGACAGCGTCAGCGGGCCAGCGATCTCTTTGACGTGATGATGGAGGAATAAGAAATGCCTTTGGACGCAATTTCCCTCCGGGCCGTGGTGGAGGAACTGCGGCCCCAGCTTTTGAATCTGCGCATTGATAAGGTGCAGCAGCCCGCCCGGGATCAGGTGATCCTGTTGCTGCGGGGCAACAAGCGGCTTTTGCTGAATGCCGGGGCTAATGCCCCCCGTCTCCAGCTGACGGAGCTGCTGCGGGACAATCCGGCAGAGCCGCCCATGTTCTGTATGCTGCTGCGCAAGCATCTGGTGGGGGCACGGGTGGCAGAGATCACCCAGCCGGGTTTGGAACGGCTGGTGCGAATTGAACTGGACGTGACCGATGATTTCGGTCAGCCGGGCCACCGGACGCTGGTGCTGGAGGCCATGGGCCGCCGCTCCAACCTGATCCTGCTGGACGGCGAGAACCGGGTCATCGACTGTATGCGCCGGGTGGACGCAGAGATGTCCGCAGCCCGGCAGGTTTTGCCGGGGCTTTTTTACGAGCCTCCCGCCTCCACAGGACGGCTGCCCTTTTTAGAGGAAACAGAGGAGGGCCTTGCCGAAAAGCTGGCCCAAGTCAATCCGGAGATCCAGCTGGATCGCTTCCTGCTGGACGCCTATTTCGGAATTTCGCCCCTGATGGCCCGGGAACTCAGCTTCCGGGCCTGCGGGGAAACGGACGGGCGGCTCTGCAATCTGGACGAGGCCGGAAGAAGCCACTTTCAGGACGCTTTCTTTGCATTTACAAACTGTGTAAAGGAAAACCAATTTACGCCGATCGTTCTGAAACGGGAGGGTGTTCCCTTTGAATTTTCCGCCCTGCCGGTGCACCAATACGGCCTTGCGGCGGAAACGGAGACCTTTGAGAGCTTTTCCGCTCTGCTGGACAGCTTTTATGAAGCCAAGGAGCGGCAGGAGCGGGTGCGGCAGCGGGGAGCAGACCTGATCCGCACCGCTACCACCGCCCGGGACCGGGTGCGGCGCAAACTGGCCTTGCAGGAGAAAGACTACGCTGCCACCCAGGAGCGGGACGCTCTGCGGCTGTCCGGGGACCTCATCACCGCCAATCTCTACCGCATGGAGCGGGGGCAGAGCAAGCTGGTCTGCCAGAATTACTACGATGAAGATCTGGCGGAAGTCACCATTCCGCTGGACCCGCTGCTGACGCCCCAGCAGAACGCCGCCAAGTATTATAAGCGCTACACCAAGGCCAAGACGGCGGAGAAGTACCTCCGGGAGCAGATGGCTCTGGCTCGTCGGGACCTTGCTTATTTGGAGAGCGTTTTGCAGGAGATCCAGCAGGCGGAAACGGAGCAGGATTTTCTGGACATCCGGGGGGAAATGAGCGATGCCGGTTTCATCCGCAAGCAGGGGAAGAAGGTGCTCCAGCGGCCCTCCAAGCCACGGGAATTCAAAACCTCCGGCGGCTTCCGGGTGCTGGTGGGGCGGAACAACCGCCAGAACGACAAGCTGACCCTGAAGGACGCCGACTATCGGGATCTGTGGTTCCATGTGCAAAAGCTCCACGGCTCCCATGTGATCCTCTGTACCAACGGCGGGGAGCCGGGGGATCAGGATATTACAGAGGCCGCAAGTCTGGCAGCCTACTACTCCCAGGCCAAGGACAGCGCTAACGTGCCGGTGGACTGCACACAGGTGAAGTATGTCAAAAAACCGGCGGGCGCCCGCCCCGGCATGGTGATCTACACCACCTACCGCACCGTCAACGTCACCCCGGCAGAGGACTTGGTAAAACGTCTGCAAGCCGGAAAATAACAGGAAAAAAGAGCACCGTAAGGTGCTCTTTTTTGTTGAATGGCTCAGGCTGTGTGAGGCGCGTGGCCGGTGTTGTCCTCCGTGTCCCGGAACAGCAGCGTGACGCACCAGAGACCTGCCAGCCCGACCAGCGCGTAGACGATCCGGGAAAGGACGGCGGCCTGTCCGCCGAACAGGAATGCGACGGTGTCAAAGCCGAACAGCCCCACGCCGCCCCAGTTCAGCGCGCCGACGATCACAAGGATCAGCGCAATTTTGTCAACGATCATATTCTACCTCCTGTGTGACAAGTGAACTGTCCGTAGTGTTTTCGTAAAAAACGGATTTTATTCATACCTTGCAAGGCAGATGCGTCTGCATTATAATAAAAAACGAAATTCGAAACAGCGAGGGATACCTATGAATCAACGATTTGAACAGACCGCCTTTTACCCGGCGGATATCTTACTGCCGCAGACGGCTGAAATGAAAAAATGGCCGGTGGTCGCCTGTGACCAATTCACCTCCCAGCCAGACTACTGGCAGGCGGCGGAAGCAGCCGTAGGGGAGGCTCCGTCAGCCCTGCGGCTGGTGCTGCCGGAGGTCTATCTGAACGGCCCGGATGTGGACAAGCGAATTGAGACCATCAACGCTTCTATGGACCGCTACTTGGCGGATGGCCTGTTCCGGACACTCTCGGACAGCCTGATCTATCTGGAGCGCACGCAGTCTGACGGCCGGGTGCGGCATGGATTGATTGGCTGCGTTGATCTGGAGCAATATGACTTCACCCCTGGCTCCGGGGCGCTGATCCGGGCCACGGAGGGGACGGTGTTGGAGCGCATCCCACCCCGGGTACGGGTGCGGGAGCACGCGGCGCTGGAACTGCCCCATGTAATGCTGCTGATCGACGATCCGCAGAGAAGCGTGATCGAACCGCTGACAGGGGAGACCGGCGTCATGGAAGCCCTCTATGACACGGACCTCATGCTGGGCGGCGGCCATGTGAAGGGCTGGCGGCTGACGGATAGTCAGATGAGCCGGGTGGCCAACACCCTGAGTGCCTTGAAAAGTCCGGAGGCCATGGCGGATAAGTACAGCATGGCGGACGCGGCCCCGCTGCTGTTCGCCGTGGGAGACGGCAATCATTCTCTGGCCACCGCCAAAGCCTGCTATGAAAATCTGAAAAAGGTGACGCCGCCGGAGCGGTGGGCGTCTTTGCCCGCCCGGTACGCCTTGGTGGAGGTGGTGAATCTTCACGATGACGCGTTGACCTTTGAACCCATCCACCGGGTACTGTTCCATGTGGACGGCCGGGATCTGTGGGAAGCATTTCAAGCGTTCTATCCCGGCGCGCATACCGGCGGGGGAGAGGGCCATACGGCAGAGGTCTGCGGTCAGGGAATGGACGGCCTGTGGACGGTTCCGCACCCCAAAGCGCAGTTGACGGTGGGAACGCTGCAAGCCTTTCTGGACGCATATTGCAGGGACCATCCGGAGGTGCAGGTGGATTACATCCACGGGGATGACGTGGCCCGAAAGCTGGGCAGTCGGCCGGGGAATCTGGGATTCCTGCTGCCGCTCATGGGGAAGGAGCAGCTGTTCCCCACCGTGATGGCCGACGGCGTGCTGCCCCGCAAGACCTTCTCCATGGGAGAGGCGCGGGATAAGCGCTACTATCTGGAAGCCAGGAGGATTCGATGAAGATACAGGAACAGGCCCCGGCGAAAATCAATCTGGCCCTGAACATTTTAGGCCGCCGGACGGACGGCTATCACGAGCTGCGGATGGTGATGCAGTCCGTTTCCCTTTGCGACACAGTAACGGTGGAGGAGACTGGCATCGGCTTCGCGCTGCTGGCGGACGGCTTCACGGTCCCGGCGGGGAAGTCCTCCTTGGAGCAGCAGGCGGCGGAAGCCTTTTTTGCCGCCGTCGGACGGCCCGTGCCGCCCCTGACCGTGCATCTGGAAAAAACCACCCCGGCCTACGCAGGCTTGGGGGGCGGCAGCGCGGATGTGGCGGCGCTGCTGCGGTGCCTGCGCCGGCAGTACGCACCGAAAATGCCCGTGGAGCAGCTGCGGGCCATCGGACTGACGGTGGGCAGTGATATGCCCTTCTGCGTTTCCGGCGGCACGGCTCTGGCGGAGGGCCGGGGGGAACGGCTGACGGCGCTGCCTGCCCTGCCGGATTGTTGGATCGTACTGTGCAAGCCGGAATTCGGCATCCCCACGCCTGCGCTGTTCACGTTGGCGGATGCCGGGACACCGAAAAACCGCCCGGATATCGACGGCATGATCCGCGCACTGTCTGCGGAGGATCTGGGCGGCGTGGCGGCACGGCTGTGCAACGTGTTCGAGGAATTTCTGCCGGAGGAATACCATGAGGTGTTCCACATCAAAAACCGGCTTTTGGAGCTGGGGGCGCTGAACGCCGCCATGAGCGGCTCCGGGCCGACGGTGTTCGGCATTTTCCGGGAGGAAACGGCGGCGAAGGCGGCGTTGACCGCCTTGAAGCAGCGCTATCCGCAGACCTATTTGGCAAAACCTGTTGGCGAGTTGGTATAAAACATAGAATTTCCGTCCAGAATCCAGATATATGAGAATTGTATCCGGAAAGGACGGAAATTTTTTATGAAACAGCGGTTACATCCCATCGAGCTTACGTTGATGATCGTGGCGGCGCTGGCGCTGACCTCCGGGGCGGTAGCACTTCACACGCAGAGCCAGTTAGCGGAAAAGGTGGTGCGGCTTCACGTACTGGCCAACTCCGATTCCGAGGAGGATCAGGCGCTGAAGCTGAAGGTGCGGGACGCCGTGCTGGAACAGGCCACGGAGACCCTCCGGGGAGCGGACAGTCAGACAGAGGCCTGCCGCCGCTTGACGGATATGCTCCCGGAGTTGGAGGAAACGGCCCGTGCCGTCATCACGGCCAACGGCTATGATTACGGCGTCCGAGCGGAGCTGGCGGAAACGTCCTTTCCCACAAAGGAATATGACGGCTTTGCCCTGCCCGCCGGGGAATATCTGGCTCTGCGGGTCCTGATCGGAGAGGCGGCGGGGCAGAACTGGTGGTGCGTGGTGTTTCCGCCCCTGTGTACGGCGGCGGCCAGCGATGTTCCCACCGTCGCGCTGGATGCGGGACTGACGGATCAGGAGGTGGCCCTCATCACGGAGGCGGACGAGGGCTATATCCTGAAATTCAAATCAGTGGAGCTGTGGCAGACCTTAAAAGCAAAGCTGACCAAATGACAACAGCCCGTGCGGAATTGATCCGCACGGGCTGTTACAGGTTTTACAGAACTTTATTCAGGAAGGTGACGAGCCGGGGGCTTTCCGGGTGGGAGAACAGCTCGTGGGAGGGCTTATCCTCGCCGATGACGCCGCCGTCCAGGAAAATGGTACGGCTGCTGACCTCCCGGGCGAAGCGCATTTCGTGGGTCACCACGATCATGGTCATGCCGCTCTCCGCCAGATCCTTCATTACGTCCAACACCTCACCAATCATCTCCGGGTCCAGAGCGCTGGTGGGCTCGTCGAACAGCATGACCTCTGGGTCCATCATCAGGGAACGCACAATGGCGATCCGCTGCTTCTGCCCGCCGGAAAGCTGGCTGGGATAGGCGTCGGCCCGGTCGGCCAGACCCACCTTTGCCAAAAGCTCTAGGGCTTTCTCCTGCGCGTCGGACTGGGACATCCCCTTAATGCGCACCGGGGCGGCGGTGAGGTTGTGCATCACGTCCATGTTGTTGAACAGGTTGAACTGCTGGAACACCATGCCCATCCGCTGACGGCAGTGATCAATGGCCTTGCCCTTGATGGTGCAGATGTCCGTGCCGTCAAAGAGGATCTGGCCGGAGGTGGGCTGCTCCAGCAGATTCAGGCAGCGGAGGAAGGTGGACTTGCCGCCGCCGCTGGGACCGATGATGGAGACCACCTCATTTTCGTGGAAGGTGGTGCTGATCCCCTTGAGGACTTCCAGCTTGTGGAATTTTTTTTGCAGGTCCACAACCTTCAGAATTTCACGCTTATTTTCCATGGGACAGCTTCCTTTCCGCCAGAGACACCGCCCGGCCGCTGACGAAGGTCAGCACGAAGTAGCACAGCGCCGCCACAGCCAGACATTCCAGATTCTTGTAGGTCACGGCGATCACATCGTTGGTGCGGAACATCAGGTCGGCAATGCCAATCACGGAGACGATGGAGGATTCCTTGATGACGGTGACGAACTCGTTGCCCAGCGCCGGGAGAATATTGCGGATGGCCTGGGGGAGGACCACCAGCCGCATGGCCTCACCGCTGCTGAAGCCAACGCTCCGGGCGGCCTCCATCTGTCCGCCGTCCACAGCCTGAATACCGGAGCGGATGATCTCCGCCACATAGGCGCAGCTGTTCATGCTCATAGCCACGATACCGGCGGCAAACCGTGAGAAGTTGGGGATCCAGGGAATGTTAGGAATGGTAATGCCAATCATGGGCAGACCGTAGAAGATAAACATGAGCTGCACCATCAGCGGCGTTCCGCGGACAAACTCGATGTACGCCACTGCGATCCACTGCAGGGGAGGGATGCGGCACATCCGCAGAGAGGCCATCAGGGTGCCCAGTATCGCGCCGAACAGAACGGAGAAGGCGGCGATGATGAGCGTGTTGACGATGCCTTCGGTGAAAAAGCTGTTGTAGCGTTCTATCAGTTTTGCCATGGTTTCCAAAAAGGCCATGGGAGAATTCCTCCTTGTTTGTGTGCCGGTATCCGGCAAATATCAGGCGGGCACGCGAGGAACCAGAGTTGGTTCCCCGCGCGTCCGTGCTTGGTTCTAATCAGAATCGGTATTTATTTTACAGACCCATGCTGGCTGCCAGCTCCACAGCCTCGTCATAAGCCTTCAGGTAGCTGCCGTCATTGACCACCTGATTGATGACGGTGTTGACTTCTGCCAGCAGATCCTCGCTGCCCTTGGCGGCCACAACGGCCTTGCCGAAGGAGGCTTCCTCAGAGGTGAAGGCGAAGTTTGAGACTTCCAGACCGCCGTTGCTGGTGGCGATCAGAGATTCGCCCACAGCCTGATCCACCACCAGGCCGGCGATGTTGCCGTTCTGAACTTCCAGCGCCAGAGCAGGATACTTTTCCAGCTCGAACAGCTCGCTGTCAGGCAGAGCGGTCTGGATCAGCTGAGACTGGATGGTGCCCTTCTGCGCGCCGACCTTCTGGCCTGCCAGAGATTCCTTGGTGGAATACAGGTCCGCGTTGCCTGCCTTTACAATGAGAAGCTGGGCACTTTTCTCATACAGATCGCTGAAGTCGATCTCCTCGGCTCTCTCAGGGGTCTTGGTGAAGGCGGCGATGCCCAGATCCACCTGACCGGACTTCACGGCGGGGATGATGCCGTCAAAGGACATATCCACCACTTCCAGCTCCACGCCCAGATGATCGGCGATCTGCTGGGCCAGCCACATATCGCAGCCTGCGAAGTTAGCATTCAGATCCTTGAACTCGTAGGGAGCGTACTGGGCTTCCGTACCGACTACCAGCTTGCCGCTGGTCTTGACCTTTTCCAGCAGACTTGCCGCTGCGGCCGGTTCTGCCGGGGTTTCCTCAGCCGGGGTGCTGTCCGCCGGAGCGGAATCTTCAGTTTTGCTGCCGCAGCCGGTCAGCAGAGACAGCATCATCATGGCGCCCAGCGCCAGAGACATGAGCTTTTTCCATGTATTCTTTTTCATATGATCCTCCAAATCCTGAGTGATTATTGAATCAACTCTGTTTATACGTATGATTATACACAATATTCAGTTAAAATCAATAGGCAAACTGTATATAATCAAAAACTCACTGAATGAATATTTATAAATATTCACAACATGCGAATAAATTGCCGTCAGAAGGATAGGCCCTCCATCCGGTCAAAGGCTTCCTTCAGGCGGTCCAGCCCCACCGTACACGCAATGCGGAAATGTCCGGCGCCGGTGCTGCCGAACAGCGTGCCGGGTGTGACCAGAACATGGGCCCGTTCCAGGAGCGCCTGACAGAAGTCCTCGGCGCTGAGGCCGGTTTTCTCAATGCCGGGGAAGAGGTAGAAGGTGCCCTTGGGCCGTACCAGACTGAGGTAGGGGATCTGCTCCATCCGGTCCGCCGCGTAGAAAATGCGGTCCCGGTAGGCCAGAACGTATTTCTCACGAATGGTCTGCCGGATCGCCAGCGCCTGTATGGCGGCCCGCTGGGAGATGGAGGGGGCCGTATAGATCAGGGAGTTGTTGATGTTGCTCATGACGTCCAGAAGCTCCGGCTCCGCGATGGCTACGCCCACCCGCCAGCCAGTCATGAGAAAATTCTTGGAAAAGCTGTTCAGGGTGATGACCCGGTGGGCAAGCCCAGGGATCGTGCGGAGGGGGATGAAGTCCCCCTCATAGAGGTAGGTGGTATAGATCTCATCCGCCGCGATCAGCAGGTCATGCTCCTCCGCCACCCGGCCCAGCAGCTCCAGCGTGGGGCGGTCATAGCCCATGCCGGTGGGGTTGCAGGGATTGTTGAACACAATGAGCTTGGTGCGGGGGGTAATGGCCGCCCGGAGACGGGCTTCGTCAATGGCCCATCCCTCGCTTGCATAGGTGGGGACCTCCACGCACACACCGCCGGCCAGTTCCGCCTGGGTGCGGTAGAGGGAGAAGTAGGGGGAAAAGACGATGACCTCGTCACCGGGGTCCAGAACGGACAGCATCACCAGCGCCATTCCCATGCTGCTGGAAGCGGTGACCAGAACGTGATCCGGGGAGAGGGGCTGCTTGAAATCCGTCTGCCATGCGTCACAGACGGAGCGGATCAGCTCCGGATCACCCTTCGGATCTCCATAGTGGGTGTACCCGGCCTTGGCTTCCCGGAAGGCGGTGTCGATGATGGCGTCATCGGTGATAAAGTCCGTGTCGCCGATGCTGAGATCAATGATATCCGAATACCGGGCCAGCGCGTCGGTGTCCAGACTCAGTCCGGCGTCGGAATTCTGAAATCGCTTGGCGATATATGATTTTACAGGTCTCATAGCGTTTCTCCTTTCACCCGGGGGATCACGGTGGACCCGTTGGGAATGATATAGGTGGATTTTCCGTCCAGTTCCGCAGCTTTCAGTAAGGCGTCCATATCGGAAAAGGCGTGAATGCCCATGGGGGCAACGGTCTGGGGATCAATGGAGGAATACATGAAAATGCGGTACCGCTGGGCCTGCTCACAGTTCAGGAAGAAGATGTAGCCCGCCACGGTGAAGGCCTCCCGCAGACGCTGCTCAATGGTGCCGTCCTGTAAATTCTTGCTCCAGTCGAAGTACTCGGCGGGGCCGCCGCCCTCCGGCGCTTCGATCATCAGAACCAGCGTACCGCCGGGCTTCAACGCGGATTCCACATTGTCAATGGTCTTGGTGCCCTGATAGAGGGAGATGTCCTTGGGAAAGCCGCCGCAGCTGGTGACCACGGCGTCTGCCCGGCAGGGAATATCCACCCGGTAAATGTCATCCACGGCAGTACAGGCCCGCTCCCAGGAGGTCAGATAGTGGCCGGAGAAGATATACGAGAGCTTCATGTCGGCGTTCATCACCAGATTTACCATGAAGAGGTTGTTCACCAGTGACGCCGCCTCGCACATATCCTCGTGCAGCGGGTTGCCCTTCAAAACGCCGTTGCCGATGGCGGGGTTGGAGCGCAGCTGCGCCGCGTCGAGCGAGAAGGCATGGTTGTGGAAGATGGTCTCGCGCCCGCTGATGCCCGGCAGGATGCTCTTGCGTCCGCCGCCGAAGCCCGCCATCACATGATGCGTCACCGCGCCGAGACAGACCACGAGATCGGCCTCGGCCGCCGTGCGGTCGATGGAGACCGGCGTGCCGTGCGGCGTGGTGCCGAGATAGACAAGGTCCTTGGCCTCGCAGTCGTGGTTCTTGACCTTGACGTGGTCGTAGACCGCGTCGGTCACGAGCGTGCGCAGCTCCTGCTCGTCGCCGCCGATGTGCGTGCCGTTGGCAATGACGATGGTGATGTCCTCCTCACGCACGCCGCAGCGCTCCGTGAGGTAATCCACCAGATGCGGGACCACGAGGTCCTGCCGCATCCAGAAGCGCGTCATGTCGCTCACGACCAGCGCGACGGTATCGCCCGCCCTGGCGCGCTCGCACAGCGGCGCGCTGTCGATCGGTGCGTCGAGCGAGGCCCACAGCGCCGCGCGGATATCGGCAAGCGGGGCGACGGCGTTGCCGTGCAACTCGCCGATCACATTTTTCTCGTCCAGCGGCAGCTCCACCGTGCCGCTGCCGTAGGCAAATGAATAGGTTTTCATACGGTTCCATCCCATCCTACTTTGAAATAATATAGGAGTATACGGCAAAGCAGCGGAAGATGCAACAGCCAATATTCATAAGATTTGAAAGATTATTGATTAAAATATGGGGAAAGCAGAAAATTCGAATACCGGCGGGCGGCAGAGCGCACCTTGACAACCGAATACCGGCACCGTATAATGCAAGACAAAGGGGGATAGAAAAATGTTTGATGAAAAGGAAATTGCTTACCTGCAGGAGATGGAAGAAAGAATTACCCGCAGCATGGCCATACTTATTGAGAGTGACGTCACGCCGAAGTTCAACCTTTTGGCGGACGGCATTAAGGACATTCAGGAGAAGCTCGTGCCGCGCTCCCGCATGGACGATTTGGAGGACGAGGTGAAATTCCTCAAGCTCATGTGACACCAAATGGCGGAGGATATTGCAAAGCTGAAAAAGGCGAACTGAATACACGATACAGCAGGACGGTGCCGATGTTCGGCATCGTCATATTTTATCCGGCAGGGCAGCCCATAAGGAACAGAAGCGGAGCGGAAACGTGCCGCATGCACGGAGTGCCCTGTTGCCGTATTTCCGGCTAAGAAGCCAATAAGGGTAAAAATAAGTTTTTTTAAAAAATGAGGGCAAAAAAATCCCTGTAACCATTGAGATTACAGGGATTCCCTCTGTCAGGCGGCTTCAATTCGGATATTTTTCTTCGACCGCTTTGGGCAATATCACTCTCAAGAAAGGGTAACGGTCCAATCCTTCAAGAAATTTTTAGCTAAAAAGAGGATAAATGCATTGGCTTGCAGTAAGATTCTGTCAAATACATCAACATAATTGTCGGTATTCAGTCCAAAAACTCCGGCAGCTTTCTCATGTCCCTTTCCTTTTCGATGTCCGGTTCCTGTTGACCGAAGTTCTTGTAGATTGCGCAAGAACTTAATTTGTTGCTGGTAATCAGGAAAGTTTAACTCGGAAAGCCAGTATTCTAACTTACTAATTCCTCCTTTGAGATCGGTTGGATTTTTGAATTGTTTAACAATTTCTTTTTCGTTTAGTGAGTCAATCATTGTTTTCACCAAGGATAAAACCAAATGGTCAAATTCTTCTTGCCCATCTGTTATCGGGAGATGTAAAGTTTTAAAATTGTACTCATCATTCTGAGAAAGGGGGAGGAATAAATCCCATTGATACTGTTCTCTCCAAGTATTTACAAACTGCTTAAAATTCGATTTGAACTTTAAATCAGAAATTTCCGGTTGCGTAAAGGCACATAAAAAATCTCTTTTCACCGCATTTGTACTGAGTCTTGCATCTGTCGCAATATTATACTGTTTCCAATGTGAGTGTTCCTGAACTGGCAAATCCCTCCCAAGATCTCCCAGATATACCGATACCATGTCTTTGTGTTCATTGTCAATTTCGATTCCCCACAAGGATTGGCAACGAAGGTAACCTGCCTCTACACTAAAAATATTAGGCCGAGATAGATATCTTTGCAACACCTCTTTCTTGAAAAAGACTGGCGTTAAATAATGGGGAGCACCGGGATTTGCTCCAAAATAATTTGATAACTTCGCAGGGTTTGATGTATAACTTCTTGGCTCTCCATACTCATCTATTCCAATAATATATTCAGGATACTCGTTTTCTTCATTGCGAGAATATGGTTCGTATCCGCACTCCTCAACAGGTTTGGGAAGCAAAATTCTTTTCCCCATCAAAATACTGTAAGAATATGTTTCAAGTAGTCTCTGTTCACCTCCCCATAGTCCAAAAAACAATCCGTCTTCATTTACAGTAGTAGAGAACTCTTTGAGTCCGTTTTTCTGTAGTGAGCCGGAAATCTTAACACGAATATCAAAGAATAGTAGAAGCGCCATTTGTTTCGCTGCAGCAAATTTCATCAAGCTTTTAAGTTTTATATATGCGCAGTCATTGTTTATAATTTTAGCAACTTCGGTGCATTCTCCGTTTTCTTCAATTTCATAAAAAATATTTGTATTTATGTCATGATATAAATTGTTCAGCAAGCGAAATTCTTCTGAAATCTCGACATAATTTGGCTTGATTCCATAGAATTCCCTATACTGCACTATATTCAAGCATGAATCAAAATTCAGGGGATTTGCCTCATATGTTATTTTGTCCCCGTATTCTATAAAGCCGGGGCATTGTGTTCCTATATAACTGTTCCAAGAATAATCTCTGTAAGCTTCGTCGATATTCTCTACAGGCATTAAAGCTGCCCAAAACGCAGCAGAAGCCCCATTTATATCTTTGCTTCCCGACACCTGGACCCAAAGTTCTCTTCCCAGTGTTTTCTTGAGAAACTCGATATTTTTCGTTTGATAGAATTGCTCTTTCAAATTGGTCATAGTTGCCCACCCTTGCCAACGGTTTACATTTAATCCTTCACAACGATCAGAACACAGAATTCACCATTTCAGTTTTTTTTCATATTCTCTGGCTGCAATTATGTATTGGAGAGAAATGCGAAAGCCTCTATAATTTCTCAGTATCACTTCTTGCAACTTCATTGGAAATCCTCCTTGTCTTTATTTTACGCCCTCTGTTTTGTTGAATTTTACCATGAAATCTGTTTTTATACAACTGCTGTTTTTACTTTATGTTAAATGTCACCGTGTGGTTTATAATGTCCTTATCTTGCAAAAGGAGATGAGGTCATGCCCAAAAAATATCCAGATGAATTCAAAGTCAAAGCAATTCGGCGCTATGAGAAGGGTGAATCCATTCAATCCCTATGTCAAGAACTGCACATATCTCAGAGTACGCTATATCATTGGCGGCGGGAATACTGTTCCATCCAAACCGCAACGCACACTTACACGCCGAAAGAATTCGATTCCATCACAAGGCGTCTTCAAAAAGCGGAACACAAGCTTGAGATCATTCAGCTATCGGGATATCTTTCCAAAGTCCCATTGCAGGATAGGATAGCGACTTTGGAACATCTCCATACTGAATTTACGAAGGTTTACAGCGTTCATGAGTTGTGCGAGGCATTGGATGTTGCCAGAGGCACATTTTATAATCATATTTTCCGTCGTGCTGACCGCAGTAAATATGAAAGCGAACAAGCACAGCTTGCATTGAAAGTCAAGCAAATCTTTGATGACAGCGAGCAGCGTTACGGTGCGGAAAAGATTCGCACAATCTTGATCTCAAATGGTCTGCATGTCAGCAAAAAACACATATCAGCCATTATGCAAGAGCTTGGCCTGCATAGTGTTCGCACGGATGCAAAGAAGCTTTATAAAGCACAGCAGCGCAAAAAGCAAGACCTCCTTAATCGTGAGTTTCGTGTTGATCATCCAAATCATATTTGGGTAAGTGACATCACATATTTTAAAATCAAAGGATCTTGGCTCTATCTTTGCGTCATTATTGATTTATTTTCCCGCAAAGTCATCGCTCACCGCATCTCTCGTTCTGCAAGTACACGGCTCGTGACAACAACATTTCGTGCTGCCTATGCTGAACGCGGAATGCCGAAAAATTTGACTTTTCATAGTGATCGAGGTGGACAGTATATTTCTGATGCATTTTCCAAACTACTGCAACAGTTTGGTGTCAAACAATCCTTTTCCGCAACTGCCCGTCCTCATGACAACGCTGTGGCGGAAGCTTTCTTTGCGACCTTCAAAAAGGAAGAAGCCTACCGCAGAGAATATACATCTGAACGGCATTTCCGGCAAAGCGTAGACGAGTACATTTGCTTCTACAATGAAGTCCGCCCACATGCGACACTAAAATATAAGACACCGCAGGCGTTTGAGGCTGCATATACCAACGATTATATCGAAAAGACGTGTTCAAATAGCGGGGGTGGATAGCGAAATCTTCTTTTCGATTTTGGCCTTTCAAGAAAAGTACTCAAGAATACGCAAAAACGGAAAGCCATGATAAATCAAGGCTTTCCGAATACGAAGCGGCCCGTGTTTCGATAAAAAAGTTCGAAACACGGGCCGCGTTCATATGGAGGTGACACCCAGATTTGAACTGGGGAATGAGGGTTTTGCAGACCCTTGCCTTACCACTTGGCTATGTCACCGTATGGAAAAAGGAGCAAATGCTTTGCTCCTTTTTCATTTGGAGCGGGCGACGAGGCTCGAACTCGCTACCTCCACCTTGGCAAGGTGGCGCTCTACCAGATGAGCTACGCCCGCAAATGGTGCCTCCGGTCGGAGTCGAACCAACGACACGCGGATTTTCAGTCCGCTGCTCTACCAACTGAGCTACAGAGGCATATCAAGCCGCTGTTGCAGCCTGATAATGGCGACCACGAAGGGACTCGAACCCTCGACCTCCGGCGTGACAGGCCGGCGTTCTAACCAACTGAACTACATGGCCACATTTTGGTGGGAACAACAGGGCTCGAACCTGTGACCCCCTGCTTGTAAGGCAGGTGCTCTCCCAGCTGAGCTATGCTCCCCACTCGAAATCGCTTCGGCGAACGACAAGGGTTATTATACAGAAGAACTCCCTCTGTGTCAACCATATTTTTTGATTTTTTTCGAAAAATTTTGAAAGTGGGGCGGTCCTCACTTCCCGCGCTTCCGGAGCTCGGCGATCATATCGCGCAGCTCGTCGGCGGTGAAGGTCTGCACCCGGTCGCAGAACTGGCAGGAGAGCTCCGCGCCGCCCTGCTCGGCAACGATCTGCTCCAGCTCCTTTGAGCCCAGCGACAGCAGCGCGCGCTCCGTGCGCTCGCGCGAGCAGTAGCAGCGGTACTCGATCGGGTCGACGGAGAGGATCTCCATCTCGAAGTCGGACAGCACCGTCTTGAGCAGCGCGGCGGGGTCGGGATTTTCCTTCAGAAGATTGGTCACGCTGGGGGCTGCGTAGATGCCGCCCTCGACCTTGGTGATGACGTCCTCGCCCGCGCCGGGGAGGAGCTGGATGAGATAGCCGCCCGCGGTGAGCACGCTGCGGTCGCGGTCGATGAGCACGCCGAGGCCGCAGGCCGAGGGCACCTGCTCGGATTCGACATAGTAGGCGGCCACGTCCTCGGCGATCTCGCCGCCGAGCAGGTCGACCGTGCCGACGTAGGGCTCGCGCATGTTGAGGTCCTTGATGACCGTCAGCGTGCCGCTGTGGCCGACGGCGGTGCCGACGTCCAGCTTGCCGTCCGCGCGCAGGGCGAGGTCGACGGCGGGATTCTGCACGTAGCCGCGCACGTTGCCCTCGGCGTCCGAAACGGTCAGGATCGTGCCGAGCGGACCGTCGCCCTTGATCTGCATGGTGACGCTCGCGCCGTTATCCTTGAGCGCGTTGCCCATCATCGAGCAGGCGGCGAGCGCGCGCCCGAGCGCGGCGGTCGCGACGGGGGAGGTGTGGTGGATCTGGCGGGCGCGCTCCGTGAGGCCGCGCGTGTAGACCGCGACGGCGTTGACGAGGCCATCCTTCGAGATGGCGCGGACCAGACAGTCCTTGTATGCTTCCATAAAATGGTTCCTCACTTTCTGATACAGCTGAAATAAATACGGCCGTCGCGCTCGTTCGCGGGGCGCAGCCTGAACTCGCCGTGCGTGCGTATGGCGGTGAATCCGGCCTCTTCGAGCCACGCGGTCAGCTCTTCGACCGTGTAGGCGCGCTGGTGGTGCTCTTCAAAGTCGCGCTCCCACGCGCCATCCGGCTGGAGGCGGAAGAGGTCGACCTCGTAGTCGAGCATTTTGACGTTTTTGCGGTAGCGCGTGCGCCAGAGGCAGAACACGTCCTCGCGCTCGTCGAGCAGCACCTCGCCGTCGAGTTTTTCCATTTTCGAGACGGCGTGGATGTCGAACACCAGCGACCCGCCGGGGGCGATGGTGTCGTGCAGGCGGTTGAATGTGCGCTGCACGTCGCGCGGACGCGTCAAATAGTTGATGCTGTCGAGGCAGCAGATCGCGGCGTCGACCGTTCCCAGCAGCCGGAGCTGCGGCATCGACTGGCACAGCAGCAGCGGCGGCGGATCGAACGCGGCGAGCTTCTGCTGCGCCTGAGAGAGCATCTCGGGGGAATAGTCGACGCCCGTGACCGCATAGCCGCGGCGGGCGAAGAGCGCGGTCATCGTACCCGTGCCGCAGGCGAGGTCGAGCAGCGATTTTACGGGATGTTTGGCGCGCAGGAAGAGCCTTTCGACAAAGTCTGCCCGCCTTTCGTAGTCCACGTCCTCGGTCAACTCGTCGTAGGACGCGGCGAGCGCCTCGTAACTGTCCATGGCGGTCGCCCCCTTTCTCGGATATCCCGTATAGTTTAGCAGAGCGCGCGGGATTAGTAAAGTGCCGCGCCCGCATTTTCTTGCGATGCACCGCACGCAGCGCGGCGGCATAGACTGCCCCAAACGAGAAATGGGGGGCCGCGCATGAAGGAGCAGCCGCGCTTGACGCCGGGGAAGGACCTCACCGAAGAAAAGAGCTGGCAGTGGGAAGGTATCACCGTGCTCACCGCCCGCCTGACGCTGCCGCAGACGGGCGGCAGGAGCCGGCGGGAACAGCGCTTCGACCGCTACTATCAATCGCTTGCCGCCGCTTTTTTTGCCCGCTGCGAGCAAAAGCTGCTGCCGGAGGCCGCAGCCTCCTGCCGCGAGGCGATGGCACGCTCCGCCCCATGGCAGATGACGGCGGTCACGCTTACTTACTCCGTGAGTGCGCAGACGGAGAACGCGGTCATTCTGGCGTTTGAAGCAAAGAGCGGGGAGAGTGTCCTTCGCCGATGGGAAGAGGGCTGGGAGCGCAGCGCCTTCCTGCCGCTGCTCCGGGCGGAGCGGGCGGCCCTGCGGGAGAAATGAAAAGCGCCGAAGCATGGCTTCGGCGCTTTTTTTGGAAAGAGATCGTTCGCTTACAGCATATTCAGCACGAGCGTCAGGATGATGAACGCGGCGCCGACCCACTTGGTCGCGCGCGCAAGACGGGCATCCGTGCTCTTGGCCTTGTTCTTGGCCATGAAGGAATCGGCCACGCCGCCGATCGCGCCGCTCAGACCGGCGGACTTGCCGCTCTGGAACAGGACGATGCCGATGACGATGAGACCGCAGAGAAGCTGAAGAATCGTAACGAATAAAGTCATGGTGAAAACCTCCAAATTGTTGAACGTGACGATCACGCTATATTCACAGGTACTCATAGTACCATAGAAGGTGCGGAAAAGCAAGCCTATTTTTGCAATTTCGCCATCAAACGGCGGCGGGCTCGCGCTTCTCCGCCGCTTCGGTGGGGGTGGGGGCGGTTTTTTCGTTCTTCGCTTCCTCCGCGTGCAGCGCGCGCTGCGCTGCGGTGAGCATCAGCTTGATGCGGTTGAGCTGGTTGACCTCGCTCGCGCCGGGGTCATAGTCCACAGCGACGATGTTCGCGCCGGGATAGGCCGCGCGCAGCGCCTTGATAACGCCCTTGCCGACGACATGGTTGGGAAGGCACGCAAAGGGCTGGATGCACACGATGTTCGGCGTGCCGGAGGTGATGAGCTCCGCCATCTCGCCGGCGAGGAACCAGCCCTCGCCGTACTGGTTGCCGATCGAGAGAAACGGCTTGGCAAGCTCGGCCACATGGTCGATGGCCATGGGGGGCGCAAAGCGCCTGCTGGCCTTCAGTGCCTCGATCGCGGGGCGGCGCATCCGCTGGAGCGCGGGCACGCCGAGCTTTGCGACCATCGAGGCCGTCCGCCCCTTGCCGAAGTGCGTGCGCTTGAAGTCCTGCTCGTAGATCGTCGCGGCGAAAAAGTCGAGCAGGTCCGGCACGACCGCCTCCGCGCCCTCGCGCTCGAGCAGGTCGACCACGTGGTTGTTCGCAAGCGGCATATACTTGACGAGGATCTCGCCGACGATGCCGACGCGCGGCTTTTTGAGCGTCTCGTCGATGGGAAAGGCGTCGAAATCCGCGACGATGCCGCGGCAGAGCCGGGCGTAGCTGTACTTGGGGTGCGCGCTCGTGAGCGACTCGATGCAGATATCACGCCACTTACGGTGCAGCGCGTTTGCGCTGCCCTGTGCAAGCTCGTAGGGCCGCACGCGGTACAAACAGCGCATCAGCACATCGCCGAGCACGATACCGCGCGCCGCTGTGAGCAGCAGCGCGGGCGAAACGCGGAAGCCCTCGTTCGTCTCCATGCCGTTGGCGTTGAGCGAGATGACGGGGATGTGCTCAAGCCCCGCCTTTTTGAGCGCGCGGCGGATGAAAGCGATGTAGTTGCTCGCGCGGCAGCAGCCGCCGGTCTGCGTCATGATGAGGGCCAGATGGTCGGTGTCGTACCGGCCGGAGGTCACGGCCTCCATCAGCTGCCCGACCGCCG
>ERZ835980.1767-NODE-1767-length-22163-cov-2.506061_pt1 | contig 22163 bp, 17 predicted proteins | sample MGYA00519943_ERZ835980 | MGnify/ENA primary metagenome ERZ835980 (study PRJEB31850, sample SAMEA3708791) | human gut metagenome | biome: human gut; feature: human-associated habitat; material: faeces | place: China | collected 2014 ... | reverse complement strand
CCCGCCGTGCCCTTGTCGAGGCCGTAGCCTTGAATGAAATACGGCCCGGCCCAGAGTCCGGTCATGGCGTAGAACGACCCGTACATGCAGAAGAACCACGTGGATACGCTCCAATAGGTGCGGCTGCGGACGATGCGGAGCATGGTTTCACGCAAGGGCGGGGCGGGGTGTTTGCGGGGAGCGATGGAAACCCATGCCGGGGCGTACCCGGCCTCTTCGGGGCGGTTGCGTACCCACAGCCATGTGGCGCCGGCCACAAGCACGGTCGCCGCCGTAGCCGCGAACATACTGCCGCGCCAGCCCACGGCCTGCGAGAGCAGCATGAGCGGATAGGTGGCGAGGAGCATACCGCCCGTGCCGAGGGAAAGGATCAAGCCCGTGCCGAGGGCGTGCCGTGCCGGAGGGAACCAGTACAGAATCACCCGCAAGGCGGGCACGAAGACCATGCCCATGCCGACGCCGATGAGTACGCGGCCGACCGTCGCCGCCGTTACCGAGCCGGAAAGGGCGAACAGGAGCGACCCCGCCGCCCCGATGAGGAGGAACGAGGCGATGGTGTTGCGCGAACCCCATCGGTCCGAAAGGATGCCCGCCGGGATCTGCATGAACCCGTACGGGTAAAAATAGGCGGAGCTCATGACCGACATGAGCCCGCCGCCGACGGCGAATTCGCGCATGATGTCCACGGCGAGGGTGCTCGTGGATGTCCGAAAGAAACTGACGAGCGCATAGCAGATGGTCAAAATGGAAAAAATAAACCATGCATGTCGGGTCATGGCTTTGGATGAATGGGGGGACATAGGGCCTCCGTGAAAGCCGCGCCCGCCGGACGGGAGGGCGTAGCAAAGCCTTCCGGCGGAAATGCTTTCCGTCGTCGGCTTTTTCGGGAATAAGGGGGGACGTGCGTCCGGCGGGACGCCCTCAACAGGGGCTGAAAGCGTCCCGCCGGGGGATTATTCCCCGCACGGGATATCGAGCTTGAGCGCCTTGATCGCGTTGCGGTACAGCAGGTTGGGCAAGACTTCAGGCTTGAAGGGCAGCGCCTTGAACTGCTCCACGCCTTCGCGGAAGCCGATGAACGGATAGGCCGTGCCGAACAGGAAACGCTCGGAGAGGAAGGTATTGGCGGCCATGACGTAATCGCTCACGCCGGGCATATTGTACATGTACATGTCAGGGCAGAGGTACAGGTTGGGGCGCTTGAAGGCCACGAACAGGATTTCCGTAACCCACGGGTAGCCGCCGTGCGTGTTGATCACGGTCATTTCGGGGAAGTCGCCGCACACCCGGTCGATGATGATCGGGTTGCTGTGGCTGAGATCCGGGCCGTTGCCCCCGCCGCCCATGAGCAGCACCGGGATGCCGTGCTCGGCGCAGTATTCGTATATGGGGTAGATGCGGCGGTCATCGGCATACATGGGGCTGGCCAGCACGCCGGGCTCCATGCCCACGGCCTTGAGCGGCCCGTTCACCACGAAACGCTCGATCTCCTCCAGCGCCTTGGCGCGGTTCGTCGGATCGATCCCGGCGACGCCGATGAATTTTCCCGGGTAATCCGCGACGATGGCGGCGATGTCCTCGTTGGGCACGTTACCCATGAAGGCGTTGGCCTGACGGCCCGGCACGACACCCAGCGTCACGCCGCCTTCCTCCATTTCCTTGAGCATCAGCTCCATGTCGCCCTGTTTGGCGGACGGCGGGGGAACCATGCCGAGCTTGCCGCTCCAGCTGGCGATGCGTTCCTAATTGCGGAAGATGTGCATATTCAGAAAACCGCGCGTGGCGGGACGGAGCCTGAAATCAATGATCATGATATTTCTCCCGGCCCTTGCGGGCCTGTTGGGGCGGTGCGTCCGCAGCGGGCGCTTACTTGATGGAACACCCGGCCTGAAAACCGGACTCGATGGCGGTCAGGATTTTGCCGACGGAGGCGCAATCCCCCACGCGGACGCAGGGGCAACCCATCTCTTCAAGCTCGGCGGCAAGGGCGTTTTCGGCCCGGTAGCCCACGGCGATCACGAGCGTGTCAAAGTCGTCAAGCCAGCGTTCCGAGCCGGAAGGGAATTTGGCTTTCACCTTGCCTTCTTCGGTGACTTCAAGCACCTGCGTACTGGTAAGGAAGCGCGTGCCGTACTCCCTGAGGCGCTGCATCAGATAACGGCGGGTACGTGATTCCATATCCTTCGCCAATCCGGGCTGAAGTTCGAGGATGGTCACATCCGAACCCTGCGCGGCGAGGAACTCGGCGGTTTCACAGCCGATAAGCCCGCCGCCGATGACGAGCGCCCGCTTGGTCACGGGGCTGGAGCCCGCGGTCAGGGGCGCGTTCAGATGTACCTTGGCGATGGCGGCCCGGCCGAGGATGATGGCCTTTTCCGTGCCCGCTTCCTTATCCTTGTGGATCCAGGAGCACTGCTCGCGGATGTTGGCGATCTCGACCATATAGGGGTTGAGACCTGCCTTTTCGCAGGTCTTGCGGAACGTCTGCTCGTGCATTCTGGGCGAGCAGGAACAGATGACCACGCCGGTCAGACCGTATTCATGGATCTTGTCCTGAATCATCTGCTGCCCGGTCTGGGAACACATATACTGATAATTTGTGGAGAAAACAACGCCGGGTTCCTTTGAAAGAGCCTGCGAGACGCGTTCCACGTCGACGGTCGCGGCAATGTTGCTGCCGCACCAGCATACGAATACGCCGATTCTCTGCATTGCGTTCCCTCCTTACTTTTTATATTTGCGGAACGCCGCGGCAATCGCCTGCTGCGGCAGTTCCTCGTCGAGAATCTCCGGGATGCGTTCGGGCTTCAGGTGATCCATGCCCTGCTGGCGCTGCACGGCATTGCGCACGGCCTCAATGAGTTTTGCAGGCTCGACGTTTCGGGGACAGCGCTCGACGCAGGCAAAGCAGCTCAGACAGGTGTAGATGCCCTTCGAGGAAAGCAGCTCCTCGATCCGGCCGTTTTCGACCATGGAGACAAACTGATGCGGATGGTATTCCATCTCGTCATACGCCGGACAGCTCGCCGAGCATTTGCCGCAGCGCATACACTTTCTGGGGTTTACGCCGGAAATGCGGGTGACGGTTTCAATCATGTTCTGGTTGTTCATGCGTCCTCCTCCCCGCAGCCAAGCGCTTCGGCCAGAAGCTCCGTGAAATAAACGACAGGCAGCGCGCCGTCCGTGTTGTGCAGCAGATTGTAGCTGCACAGGGGACAGGCCGTGATCAGAAGCTCCGCGCCCTGCGCCTTTGCGTTGTCCATGATCTTCTGTGCCTGCTTTGCGGCGTAGGACCTGTTCTCGACCGCCATATAGCCGCCGCAGCATTCGTTGCGCTGCGCGTAAATCACAGGCTCCGCGCCGATAGCCCGGATGAAGTCCTCGAGCATTTTCGGGTTCTCCGGGTCGTCAAACTGCATCTCGCGGCTGGGCCGCAGGAGCATACAGCCGTAATACGCGCCGATCTTTCTGCCTGTAAGCGGCTTTACGACAGCTGCCTTGACTGCATCCCAGCCGATCTCGTCGCGCAGGACTTCGAGATAGTGCAGAACCTTTGTCTCACCCTCGTAGGGCGTTTCCGGCTTTAAGTAATTGTTGACCTTGACGCGGATGTCCTCATTGTGCTGCATATCGCCGTTCACGCGCTTTAAGACGTGGTGGCAGGCAGAACAGAGGGACACCAGCGGCTGGCCCGCGTCACGCGCGGCCATCAGTGCACGGACGGAAGAAAGGCGCGTGGCGATCTCATCGTTTGATTGCGGATACACCGCGCCGCAGCACTGCCACTCCGGGATCTCGCACAGCGAAAAGCCGAGCTTCTCCGCTGCGCGCCGTCCGGCTCTGTCCAGCTGCGCGCCCTTGGTCTTGAGCGTGCAGCCGGGGAAATAGCTGTAATTCATCTTACCACCCCATCAGATCATGTTCTCCGGGTGGAACACCTCGTCGAAGCGTTCGGCCGTCAAAAAGCCGAGGCTCACGCAGGCTTCCTTGAGGGAGATGTTTTCCTTGTAGGCTTTTTTAGCCGTCTTCGCCGCGTTTTCATAGCCGATGTACGGGTTCAGCGCCGTGACGAGCATGAGGGAGTTGTGCAGATTGTGCTCCATCTTCTCGCGGTTGGCGCGGATGCCGCAGGCGCAGCGGTCGTTGAACGACACGATGGACTCGGCCAGCAGACGTGCCGACTGCAGGAAATTATAGATGCAGACCGGCATGAACACGTTCAGCTCGAAATTGCCCTGCGACGCGGCCATGGACACGGCCACATCGTTGCCCATGACCTGCACGGCGACCATCGTAACGGCTTCGCACTGGGTAGGGTTGACCTTGCCGGGCATGATGGACGAGCCAGGCTCGTTTTCGGGAATGAAGATCTCGCCGAGGCCGTCCCGCGGGCCGGAGGCCAGCCAGCGCACGTCGTTGGCGATCTTCATCATATCGGCGGCCAGCGCCTTGAGTGCGCCGTGCGCGAAGACGATCTCGTCCTTGCTGGTCAGCGCGTGGAATTTGTTCTCTGCCGTTTTGAAGTCCTTGCCCGTCAGCTTCGCAATTTCAGCGGCGACCGCTGTATCGAAGCCCTTCGGCGTGTTGAGGCCCGTGCCGACGGCGGTGCCGCCGAGCGCCAGTTCCTTCAGGGGCTTCACGGCCAGAAGCAGCAGTTCCTTATCCCGTTCCAGACTCGATCTCCAGCCGGAAATTTCCTGCGGGAAGGAGATGGGGGTGGCGTCCTGCAGATGCGTCCGGCCGGATTTGACGACGCCCTCGTTTTCCGCCTCCAGACGGCGGAACGTTGTTACCAGCGTGTCGATGGCGGGGATGACCTTGTCCTCAAGCGCGCAGACCGCCGCGATGTGCATGGCCGTCGGGAACGTGTCGTTGGACGACTGGGACATATTGATATCGTCGTTCGGGTGCAGCAGCTTTTTGCCCGCAATTTCATTGCCGCGGTTGGCAATGACCTCGTTGCTGTTCATGTTGGACTGCGTGCCGGAGCCGGTCTGCCAGACGACGAGCGGGAAATTGTCCAGAAGCTGGCCGGAAATGACCTCGTCCGCCGCCTGCTCGATGGCGGCAAGCTTTTCTTCGGTCATTTTCTCAGGACGCAGGGCGCGGTTGGCGCGCGCAGCAGCCTTTTTGAGAATGCCGAAGGCATGGACGATCTCGGCGGGCATCGTCTCGATGCCGACACCGATGGGGAAGTTGTTGTGGCTGCGCTCGGTCTGTGCGCCCCAGTATTTGTCCGCCGGGACGCGGACCTCACCCATGGAATCGTGTTCGACGCGATATTCCATCGTTTGCTCTCCTTCTTTTCTCAAATCTCGACCTGACGGATGACTTCCTTCAGCTTTTCCGCGCTGGCGCGGAGCTTGTCGATCTCGCCGTCGGTCAGCTGGTTGAGGATCTTGCCGCGCACGCCCTGATTGTCGACCAGCGCGAGCGTGGACAGGCAGACATCGGACACGCCGTATTCGCCGTGCATCATGGTAGAGACGGTCACAGCCGTTCCGGCCGTGCTCTGCACGCACTTGCACAGGTGGCAGACCGACATGGCGACGGCATAGAACGTTGCGCCCTTGTTCTTGATGACCTGCGCGCCGGAGGTCTTGACGAACTGCTCGATCTCCTCGTAATCCTGGTTCCACTTGATGCGGTCACAGTCGGGGGAATGCTCCTTATAGGAATCAATATGGTTGTTCGCGATGTGCACAAGGCTCCAGGGCACGAAGGAGGAATCGCCGTGCTCGCCGTAGACGTGCGCGTGGACATTCTTCGGGCTGATGCAGAAGCGCTTTGCAAGCGTCGACTGCAGGCGGCTGGTGTCGAGGATGGTGCCGGAGCCGATGATGTGGCTCTCGGGAACGCCGGAAATTTTGTGGAACACATACGTCAGCACGTCGACCGGGTTCGATACGATAATATAGATGGCGTCCGGCGCGGCAGCTGTGATCTGCGGGGCAATGTCCTTGATGATGTTGACGTTGGCCTGCGCCAGCTCCAGCCGGCTCTGTCCGGCCTTGCGGGGAAGACCCGAGGTAATAATGACAATGTCGGAGCCGGAGGCCGCGTCATAGTCGCCGGAGCGGACGATCGTCGGGGAACAGAACGGCGCGCCCTGATAAATATCCATCGCCTCGCCGAATGCCTTCTGCTTGTTGACGTCGATCAGGACGATCTCGGATGCGGTGCCCTGGATCATCAGGTCGTTCGCAATCGTGGAGCCGACGCTTCCCGCGCCGATAACAGTGATCTTGCTCATACACAAAAACCCCCAATTTCAGATTTGAATCGAACAAAATATACCGATATAATTTTATCGGTTATTGCGATAAAATTATATCGGTATTATGCTGGAAGCACCAATGCTTTTTTATGCAAAGATATATTCTTTTTGATATGTTGGTTCAATTCCGTTTCTGTGGGAAGTATCAGACAAATGCCTTGTGTTCCCGCACAAACTGCACGAATCCGGCCTCGATCTCGCTCATTGCATATTGCTTATGATATACCAGCGCGTTGAGATACAAACTCTGGTTGTCGCTGCACGGGAGCTGGACAAGATTCCAGCGCTGGATGCAGTGCTCCGGGATGGCGGGGGCCAGCATATAGGAATTCGGAATTATTTCGAGGAGCGTCATCTGCGCCAGACGGTCGACGCAGTAGATTTTCCGCCGCACCGGCTCCTCCGGCTTGCCCTGTACGCGGAACACGTCCCCGTGAACGATCTCCGGCAGCCCGTCAAGCTCCGTGCGCAGAATGGAGCTGCGCCCGGCAAGCGGATGTGACTGGTTCATGGTGACGAGGTAGTGGTATTTGCTCAAAAGCTCGAAGCTCAGGCCGCGGGCGCTGGTCTGCTCGTCAAAATAATCGCGGTATTCCGAGCGGAAGCGGATGACGCCGATCTCGGTCTCGCCGCTGGCGAGCGTCTCGAGCGCGATGCGCGCGTGACACTCGCGGATGACCGCGTCGACCGGCTCTGCCTGCGGCAGTCCGGCCAGATACTGTGCCGTCAGATCCAGCATGGCCGCCGAGCGCGGGATGCACACGCGCAGCCGGTTCGCCACGGCCCGCTTGGGACCGAGGGCCTCAATGGCCTCCGTCTCGCGCAGAATGGACTTTGCGTGCTGCAGGAAGATCGTGCCGCGCGTCGTCGGCCGGACGCCGCGGGTCGAGCGCTCAAAGATGCGGAAGCCCAGCATCTGCTCCACATCGTGCAGGATGCGGCTGAGATTCGGCTGGCCGATAAACAGGTTCTCCGCTGCCTGCGAGATCGACCGGGTGCGTTCGATCTCGATGATATACTGCAAATGCTGTGTGTTCATAGCTGTACCACCTTCTAATTTATATCATTTCTAATATATCACCTTTTTCGCCGTTTTGCAACCGGAGGCGTACCGGCGCTCTGCATAAAATCATATACCCTTTTTTGCCGTCTCTTGGCGCTTTTCATGCCCGGACAGCACCGGCAGCTCGGCAAAGAAGGTGTTGACGCCGCCGTCGCTTTCTGCCCAGACGCTGCCGCCGTGCGTCTGCGCGATGGCCTGCGCGATGGAAAGGCCGAGGCCAAAGCTGCCGTCGCGCGTCCGCGCGGCGTCTGCGCGGGAAAAGCGGTCAAAGATCTGCCGCAGCGCCTGCGGGGAAAGCGCCTCGCCCTCGTTTGAGACGGACAGGCGGCAGCGGTTTTTCCCGCACCGGGAAAGACGGACTGTGACTGTGCCGCCGGAGGCATATTTCCGGGCGTTGTCGAGATAGATCTCCACGAGCTGGCTGAGCTGGCGCGCATCGCCGCTGACGGTGATGTCCGGCTCCAGTTCGGTCTGCAGCGTCAGACCGCGTTCAAACAGCGCGGCCTCGAACAGCAGCGCGCTGCTCTCAGTGATCTGACTGAGATCGCATGGCGTGAATGCACGCGACGCCTGTTCATTCTCGGCCCGTGCCAGCTCCAGAAGCCGCTCGACCAGCGCGCGCATCTGCTTCGCCATGGCGTCGATGCCGGAAAGGAAGGTCTGCTTCTGCGCCGTGTCATAATCCGGGCTTTGCAGCAGCTCCGTGTTTGTCAGAATGACGGTCAGCGGCATTTTCAGCTCGTGCGACGCGTCGGCGACAAACTGCTTCTGCTGCCGCCACGCTTCTTCCACTGGCCGGACCGCACTGCGCGCCAGCAGCACCGCAAGGCCGAAAAAGGCAAGCAGGCCGAGCGCGACGAGCAGCGCGCCGGTCTTCAAAAGCGTGCGCAGCGTCTGCTGCTCACTGGAAATGTCCGCAAAGATCACGCTGCCGGTCACGCGGCAGTAGCGCAGGCTGTATTCCGGGATCTCGCCGATGGCGTCCCGTGAGGCCTGCGCCGCAGCGGCAACCATCCGCAGAAACGTCCGGTCGGTCAGATCGTAATCGCTTGACCCGATGGCGACCAGATTGCCGAACGCGTCGGTCTGCAGCACGAAGTACGGCAGGCGCACCTGCTGCGGTTCGCGCTCCGGCTGGACAGGCGCGAAGGGGTCGGCCGCGATCGCCTGCATCATGCTGATCGACTGGGTGCGCAGATTCTGCTTCGTCAGTGTATAGAAAAGCCCGAGGATCGCGCCGAGCATCACGGCGGCGACCAGCACGATCGCAAGAATGATCTTCAGACGCAGCTTTTTCAGCATACCTCGCCCACCTCCAGATGATAGCCCAGCCGCCGCACGGCCTCAATGCGCACGTTCGAGCCGATGGCCGCAAGCTTTTTGCGCAGGAAGCCGACATAGACCTCCACATGGTTCTCCACCGCGTTGGAGTCAAAGCCCCAGACCTTCGACAAAATGGCCTCCTTGGACACATTCTGCCCCTTTGTCTGCAAAAGATACCGCATGACGTCGAATTCCCGCGCGGACAGCCGCAGCTGCCGCTGCCCGCAGATCAGTGTTCCGGAGGCCAGGTCGAGCGTCGTGTTGCCGAACGAGAGCGCGTTGACCTCCGCGCCCTGCCGCCGGAGCAGCGCACCGACGCAGGCCAGCAGCTCCCGCGCGTCAAAGGGCTTCGTGAGATAATAATCCGCGCCCGCGTTCAGCCCCTCGATGCGGTCCTCAAGCGACGATTTTGCCGTCAGCATCAGGATCGGCGTCCCACAGCGCTTCGCGCGCACCTGCCGCGCGACCTGATAGCCGTCCATGCCCGGCATCATCACGTCGAGAATGAGCAGATCATATACGCCCGTCTCGGCATATTCTGCCCCCGTCTCGCCGTCATGCACCGCCTCGACGGAAAATCCCTTCCCCTCCAGCATGGCCCGGAGAGAGTCCGCAAGCAGGATCTCGTCTTCAATGATCAGAATTTTCATATCATAATACCTCAGGTTCAAATCGCCGGAAAATGGTATGGCGGCATCCAAAGGGAAGCCTTGTGTGCGTCCTATCCCTATCAACTATATTCGTTTTTTTACCGCTTTTCAAGGAAAACCGCAGAAAAATTGTCTCCCGGCCAAACGGCCGGGAGACAGGAAAGATGTATGCTTATGCCTTTTCGCTCTGCGAAGCGGTGAAGCGGTTCAGGATGGCTACGAACTGGCAGCGGGTGGCGGTGCCGGTGGGCAGGAGCTTGCCGTCGGTGCCGTTGATGAGGCCCAGGCCGACAGCCCACTGCATGGCGGAAACGGCGTAGCCGCTGACGCTGGCGTGATCCTCAAAGCTGATGAGGTTCTCGGAGAGCGTCACGGCGTCCATGCCCTGATAGACGGCGTAGTTGAACAGGAACTTCGCAAGCTGCTCACGGGTGACGGCCTTGTTCGGCTCAAAGGTCGTGGCGGACGTGCCGCTGGCGATCTCGTTCTTGGCGGCCCAGGCGACGGCTGCTTCATAATAGCTGCCGGAGGCAACGTCGGTGAACGCGGCCTTCTCAGTCACTTCGGGGCTGCCCGCAAGACGGTAGAGCGTTGCGACGACCATGGCGCGGGTCATGGGCCTGTCCGGAGAGAAGGTATTTCTGCCGGTTCCGGTCATCAGTCCCTCATCCGTGCAGAACAGAACGTCCTGCTGGCAGACCGCCTCGGCCTTGACATCCGCGAAGCCGGAAGCGGCCAGCAGCACGCACAGCAGGAGCAGCAGCGCGCCCCGTGTCAGAAGCCGTTTCATGACGCTCCCTTCAGCGTGGAATTGGCGAGCATGGCCCGCGCGTCCTCCGCAGTTAAGTCGTAATTCCAGAGCAGCCTGAACATTTCCTGTGTCTTTTCTACCATATCATAGGCATAATACTGCGGATACAGAAGATTTCCCAGCCACCATACGCCCAGCAGCATATTAAGACTCGGGGGATTGGAAAGCCAGTTGTAGGGCATGGATGGAATCTCGTAATACCGTCCGGCTTCGATCGCGCGCAGCGGCTGCCACGCCTCGTCGTCTGCCGCAGTCGAGTAAGTGCTGTCTGCTGTAAATAAAATCACGTCCGGGTCAAAGCGGTAAAGCTGTTCGAGATTGATGGGATTGCCGCCGCCCTTATTGCTGACGTCTTCGACCACGGCGGCATTTTCAATGCCCATGAGGTCGAGCACCTGCGCCTGAATGGAGCCTTTCGCGTTTGTATTGAGGCCGGACGAGCCAGAGGTGTACAGGACGGAAATGCGCTCGGAATCCTGAATTTTCGCGGCGTTTTCCTCCGCCAGCGAGACAGTCTCGTCGACGAACGCCGCCAGTTCTTCGCCGCGCGCCTCCTTGCCGCTCAGGATTTTTCCGAGCGTCCGGTATGCCTCGGCCATATGCGGAAGATCTGCCTCGATGAAGATCACGGGCATCCCGATCTGCCTTTGCAGCGCGTCCAGATCGGCGGCCATGTTGTCCTTTTTGTCGCCCAGATCAATCACGACCTGCGCGCCGGAGGTCAGAATGGATTCCAGATTCAGCGTCGACTTGCTGCCGTACATCTGGCCGGTCGTCGGCAGATCGATCAGGCGCGGGTCGAGATATTTGTACTGGCTGGACGACGGCGTTGCGTTGATGGTCGTCATATATTCGGGCGCGATGGTCGCCAGAAACATCGACGCGACCGTACCGCTGGGGGCCACGCGCGTGAGCGTTTCAGGGATGTCGACGGTTCGGCCAAGCGAGTCGGTGAACGGAACGGTCGGCTCTGCCGGGGCCGTCTGCCGCTCAGACGCGCAGCCGGACAGGCTTCCGCATACAAGCGCCAGCGCCAGCAGAAGGGCAAATAATTTCTTATATCGCATGGTTGTCCTCCAAAGAAAATAACGTTCGGGAAAACAAAGCCGAAAGGCTTCCTTTCTGCTTGCATTATACCAGCAGCCGGACGCGATTGCAATAGAGTGTTTCGCTATTTCAAACAAAAAGCGGCGCTTTTTCGCATGGTCGAACGCACAGGACCCCGCCGGGCGGCAGTGCCCGGCGGGGTCTTGTGGCTGTGCGGCGCGGATGCAGAAGGGAGATGTCAGAAAGGATGACGAGGAATTGGAACGAACAAGGTCTGCAAGCGTCCGCACAGTCCGCTGTCCGTTTCAGCACTGCCATCATACCATCGTCCGGACTGCAATGCAAGCTGATATTTCGACAATAATGAATATAGATACGATAATAACGAAAGAATGCGGAGATTGAAGATCATGGAAAGCAGGAACGCTTCGGCTCTTTAAAATAAAAAAGACACTTGCGAACGCTTGTTTGCCATGCTATAATAAAAATCTGGACTGTCTTCCGGGAAATGAACTACAGAGAGAAATGAGAGCCATTCATGAAGGATATCCTGCCTTATCTGAAGCCGTACCGCAGGCGCATTGCGCTGGCGATGCTGCTGGTCGCGGCGGCGACGGTGTGCGATCTGCTGCTGCCGACGATCATGAACGACATTTTGAATAACGGCGTCCGGCAGTCGGACTTTGCGTATATCGTGCGCTGCTGCGCGTGGATGCTGGCCGTTGCGGCGGCTGGCCTTGCCGCGCTTCTGGCCGGGCGGAAGATCAGCTGCGATGTGGTTGCGGGCTTCAACGCCGACCTGCGCACGGACGTGTTTTCCCTCGTCAATAATATGACGTTCGAGGAATTCAACGCCATCGGCGCTGCCGCGCTCCTGTCCCGGTCAACCTACGACATCGGCACCGTCTCCTGGGTCGCATCGATGATCTCCGGCAGCCTCATTACGATCCCGGTGCTGTTTTTCGGCGGCGTCATTCTGGCGCTGCGCAAGGACGTGATGATGAGCCTGATCCTGCTGCTGTTCGTCCCGGCGATCTTTCTGATCGTCCGGCCCATCAGCAAACGGATCGGCCCCCTGCACGAAACGTCCGACAAGTACATCGACATTCAGAACGACGTCATGCGCGAGCGGCTGCACGGCATCCGCGTCATCCGCGCATTCAATAAGGAAGCGAGCCTGCAGCAGAAGATCGCCGACGCCACCCACGTCATGGCCGAGAACATCATCAACGCCAACGTGCAGATGGGACTTCTGAGTCCGGCAGCCGTGCTGCTCGTGAATCTTGCGGGCGTGGCGATCATATGGCTCGGCGGCTGGCGTATGGAGACAGGCAGCCACGCCATCTCCGGCGGCGATATCTTCGCCATCATCCAGTATCTGGCGCTTGTCGCCAACGGCGTTCTGATGGGCGGCTTTGCCATGGTCATGCTGCCGCACGCAAAGGTCGCGGCGGACCGCATCGGCGAAATTTTCCACGCTGCAGGGATGCAGGAGACAGCCAAAGGCGCGGAGCACACGTTCAGGGGCGAAATCGCCCTCGACCATGTGACCTTCCGCTATGAGGGCGCGTCGGAGGCCGCCGTGCAGAATGTCAGTATGCACATTCTGCCGGGGCAGAAGATCGCCGTCATCGGCGGCACGGGCAGCGGCAAAAGTACGCTCGTGCAGCTGCTGCTGTCCTTCCGCCTGCCGACTGAGGGACAGATCCTCTTCGACGGCGTCAGCGCTTCGCAGATCGACCGGGGCGTGATCCGGAAGAACATCAGCTGTGTCCTGCAAAAGACCGCCGTGTATTCCGGCACCATCCGGCATAACATTGAGATGGGCCGTCCCGGTGCGGAGGAAGCGGACATTCTCGAAGCCGCCGATATCGCACAGCTCACGCCCTTCCTCAATTCCCTGCCCGAGCATCTGGAGCATCCGCTCCAACAGTCCGGCAAGAATCTCTCCGGCGGGCAGAAGCAGCGCCTGTGCATCGCGCGCGCCATTTTAAAGGACGCGCCGATCTATGTCTTTGACGACAGCTTCTCCGCGCTCGACTTTTTGACGGAGGCGAATCTGCGGCGGAGCCTCAACGAGAAAATTCAGGGCAAGACCCAGATCGTCATCACCCAGCGCATCACCTCGGCCATGAACGCGGATCACATCTTCGTCATGGACCGCGGGCGGCTGGTCGATCACGGTGTACACGCGGAACTTTTGTCCCGCTGTAAGATCTATCAGGAGATCTACGCCTCGCAGACAGGAGGTGACGCGAAGTGAAGCAGGAACAGAAAACCCACGTTTCCGCCGACGCGCTCATCCAGCTGCTGAAGGGCGCGAAGGCCATCCGCTGGCAGCTTGCGCTCGGCGTCGTCATGAGCCTGGCGCTCGTTGTGTGCGCGCTGATCATCCCAACGCAGATGGGCGCGCTGGTGCAGATCCTGATCGATTATTTTGACGCGCCGGAGACGGGCGCGTCCGTGCTGGCGCAGCTCGCGCCGGGGCTTCTGGCGCTGGCCGGTGTGTATCTCCTGCGCGCCGCCATCAGCTACGGCAAAATGCAGCTGCTCAACCGCGCCGTCAGCCGGTATTTTACCTGCAATCTGCGCATCCAGATCTCCGACAAAATCCAGCGCCTGCCCGTCAGCTTTGTCGATCACACGCCCGTCGGCGATATTCTCTCGCGCATGACGGAGGACGTGTCCCGGATCGGCGGCTCCCTGCATACCGTGCTCGACACCATTACAGGCGGCTTTTTGCAGATCCTGGCCATCGCGGTCGTGATGTTTTTGCAGAACTGGCAGCTTTCGCTGGCCGTGATCGCGTTCATGCCGGTCTCCATCTGGCTGTCGGCGAAGATCGCGGGCCGGTCGGAAACGTATTTCCACCAGATGTTCAAGCAGTCCGGCGAGCTGTATTCCGTCGTGGAGGAGGCCTACACGAACTACGCGACGACAAAGGCCTATAATCTCGAAGAGCACTGCGCTGAGCGCCATGCCAGGATCAACGACGCGCGCCGCGTGTCCGAGGCGAAGGCGACCTATCTGTCCGCCATCGTCCAGCCGGTCATTGCCACGTCCAATTCGCTGGCGTATATCGCCATCAACCTGCTGGGCGGCTGGCTCATCGTGCGGCAGGGCGTTCCGGTGGGCGTGATCGTGACGCTGGTGCTGTTCGCGCGGCAGTTTTCCGAGCCGCTCGAGCAGATCTCCAACGGCCTGAGCACCCTGCAGCAGGCCAAGGCGGCCGCCCGGCGCGTCGTCGATCTGCTGGAACTGCCGGAGGAAGCGCCGATCGAACAGGAGCTTCCCGCAGGCGGAGACGGCAGCGTAGAGTTCCGCCACGTGGACTTCTCCTACGAGCCGGACACCGAGCTCATTCAGGATCTGAACCTGCACGTGGAAAAGGGCCAGCACGTCGCCATCGTCGGCCCGACCGGCGCGGGCAAGACAACAATTGTAAATCTGCTCATGCGCTTCTACGATGTCAATTCCGGCAGCATTTTACTGAGCGAGCACGATATCGCGGACTATTCCCGCGCCTCCACGCGCGACCGCTTCGGCATGGTCCTGCAGGACACGTGGCTCTTCGGCGGCACGATTGCCGAAAACGTGGCCTTCGGCAAGCCGGACGCCACGCGCGAGGAGATCATCCGCGCCTGCGACGAGGCGTACTGTGACCACTTTATCCGCACGCTTCCACAGGGCTACGATACGGTCATCGGCAGCGATACCTCGTCCATCTCCTCCGGCCAGAAGCAGCTGCTGACCATTGCGCGTGCGCTTCTCGCGCAGCGGGAGCTGCTGATCCTCGACGAGGCGACGTCCAACGTCGACACGCGCACGGAGCTTCTCATCCAGAAGGCCATGGACCGCCTTATGCGCGGCAGGACGTGCTTCATCATCGCCCACCGCCTGTCCACGATCGTCGACGCCGACCTCATTCTGGTCCTGCGCGACGGCCGCATCGTCGAGCAGGGCAAGCACCGCGACCTGCTGGAGAAAAAGGGCTTCTATTACGAAATCTATAAAAGTCAGTACGATATTGCGTAAAAACAACGAGGCTGCCGCAGATAAAAAATCTGCGGCAGCCTCGTTCTGTTGAACGGCTGCCTCTCCGGGAGGCACTGACACGGGATTTTATGATGTGAAAATTGACAATCTGACTGCCATTTGGTATGATAAATTTAGAGATATTTTGGAAATGAGGCAATTACATGGAGCCACTGGGAATTCTGAGTCTGGATCGAAAAAAGTATACACAGGCGATGGCGGAAAATCTTCCGGCGCTGCGCGCACGGCTCGGCCTGTCGCAGACGCAGCTGGCGGACTGCATCGGCGTTACGCGGCAGACGATCTCCTCGATTGAAAATCAGTCGCGGGAGCTGAGCTGGACGAATTTCCTGTCTCTGCTGTTCCTGTTCCTGCAAAACGCGCAGACCGCAAAGCTTCTGCCTGTGATGGGGATCTATACGGACGAGCTGGCGCGTATTTTTTCCTTTACTGACCTGAATCAATTCAGGCAATAACGGTTGATGGGAGACGCAGATATGGAGACCATCATACGCATCTATGACCGGGAGCGGCTGCTTGAGGCGAAGCTCCAATCAGGCGAAACGTGCACGATCGGAAAAGCTGCGGGCTGCACCATCCAGCTTGCCGCTGCCTGTCTTGGAAAAAAGACGATCACGGTCAAAACGGACGCGGATAGCTGGTCCGTGGCCGGCGCCGGGTTCCGGCAGGAGAAGCTCCCGTATGAAAAATCGCTCGTTCTGGATCCGGACGCGCATCTCGCGCTTACGGCGTACCCGTGCCGCACAAAGGCCGCCGTTCCGGTGCCGCTGACCGGGACGGAACGGCTCACGATCGGCCGGAACGCGGACTGCGATATCCAGATCGCGGATCAGCAGATCTCCGGAAAGCATACTGCGCTGTTCTATCAGGATGGCCGGTGGCGCTTTCAGGATCTCAAAAGCCGGAACGGCACCTATTTGAATATGCGCCTTGCCGGAAGCGGCGTGCTTGCCGACGGGGATGTGCTCTCGATCGGCTTCTGCCAGCTCCGCGTCAGCGGGGACCGGCTCTTCGTGTGGAGCAGCAAGGCTGTGCGCGTGAAGCCGGCCGCTGCGCCCGAAAAGCGGACGGCGGTGTCGCCGGACGATCCGTATCCGTTCTGCTTTAAGCCGTCGCCGCGCCTGCTGGAGGAAACGCCCTGCAAAACGCTGGAGCTGCAGGCGCCGCCGACGATCGGCGGAAAGCCGAATGTCAGCTGGCTGAATATCCTGCTTGCGCCGCTGCTCAGCGTGATCGTGATGGTCGCGGTGTGCCTTCTGGTCACCAATGTGATGACCATGCTGTATTTCAGCGTCCCCACGACCATCATCGGCGTGGTGGTATCGATCCTCCGCTACCGGGGTGAAAAGAAAAAGTACCGTTCCCAGCAGCAGCTGCGGCTGGATACATACAGCACGTACCTGCAGGAGCAGGTCCGTGAGCTGGAGGCGCTTCGCAGCGAACAGCAGACCGTTCTTGCACATATGTCCCCGTCGACGGATGTGTGCATCCGAAGAGCGGCGGCGGTCGACCGGGAGCTGTGGGGGCGGCTCTCCCGCGACGAGGATTTTCTTTCCCTGCGCGTTGGCAGCGGAACGCTCCCGGCAAGCTTCTCGGTTCAGGCACCGAAGCAGATGCTGCGGCTGGAAAGCGACGTCCTCGCGGAGCAGCCGACGCAGATCGCGGAGCGGTTCGCCATGGTTCCGGACTGCCCGATCTGCGTTCCGCTGGGTGAGCATCTGTCCTGCGGCGTTGTGGGAAAGCGCGCGCGCTGCGTCGCGCTTGGGAAAAACCTGATCGTGCAGGCCGCGGCCCATCACAGCTACTGCGATCTGCGGATCGTCGTGCTCTGCGAGCAGGAGGAGACTGCGCAGTGGGAATTCTGCCGCTGGCTGCCGCATTGCTGGGACGAGGGGCATACGGCGCGCCTGATCGCAAACACGCCCGAAACGATCCGCGCACTGCTTGAACGGCTCGAGCCGGTCTTCTCGGCGCGGGCCGCTGCCGGACAGAACGCCGGGCTCGGCGCAGCGCCGCGTGCAAAGCCGTGGTACCTGTTCGTGTGCGCAGCGCCGGAGACGGTCACGCAGCACGCGTTTATGAAATTTCTGACGGCAAACCGCCGGGAGCTTGGCATCAGCGTGCTGTACCTGTTTGACCGGATCGATCTGCTCCCGGAGGAATGCCACGATATTCTGGACTGCAGGGAAGCAGTGGGCGTGCTGTTTGAGCGCAGGCACGCGTCCCGGAAGCAGCCGTTCCAGCCGGAGCAGGTGCCGCAGGCCCGGTACGAGCAGTTCGCACGCAGCATGGCGCCGCTCCGCATGGAGGCGAAGGGCGCTCCGGCGCTGCCGCGCTCGGTGTCGTTCCTGCAGGGCTATCACGTTTCGCGGCCCTCGGAGCTGGCACTGGATAAAAACTGGGCGAACGCAGAGCCGGAGCGCAGCATGGCGGTCCCGATCGGCGTTCGCGGCGACGGCACGCCGTTCCTGTTCGATATTCATGAAAAGCGGCACGGGCCGCACGGCCTTGTCGCGGGCACGACCGGCTCCGGCAAGTCCGAAATGGTGCAGTCCTGGATCCTGTCGATGGCAGTCCGCTTCCCACCGGATGTGGTCAGCTTCGTGCTGATCGACTTTAAGGGCACCGGCCTGCTGCTCCCGTTCCAGAATCTGCCGCATCTTGCCGGACGCATATCCGATCTGGATACGAGCATCGGCCGGAACCTCATCGCGCTCGAATACGAGCTGACGCGGCGCAAGGAGCTGCTCGACCGCTGGAAGGTCAGCAATATCTCCGATTACAGACGGCTGCTGCGCGAGGGCAAGGCGGATGAGCAGCTGGGATATCTGTTTATCGTGATCGACGAGTTCGCGGAATTCAAGAACCGGTTCCCGGAATTCATGCAGGCGGTCAATCGCGTGTTCGCGGTTGGCCGGACGCTGGGTGTCCATATGATCCTTCTGACGCAGAAGCCCGCCGGTGTTGTAGACGATAAAATGAACGCGAATACGCGCTTCCGCTGGTGTTTGAAGGTGGCAAACGCCGCAGACAGCCGGGAGATGCTGCACCATACCGACGCGGCGCAGATCACAACGCCGGGCCGCGCCTACGTGCAGGTAGGCGAGGACGAGGTCTATGAGCAGATCCAGTCCTATTGGAGCGGCGCACCCTATCAGCCGTTCCGCGAGGCTGCGGGGCAGACGGGCGGACAGACGGCTGTGGTGGACCTGTACGGGAACCGCCATTGCTACGAACCGGAAAAAACAACGGGATACCGCTCCGAACGAAAGGAGATCAATGCGGTCGTGGACTATCTGGACCGCTATTGCCGGGAGCGCGGCGTGGAAAAGGCGCGGCAGCTCTGGACGGCAAAGCTGCCCGAGCAGCTGCGTCTGCGCGACGTCGTCTGCGCGGCGTTCGACGGCGCGCATTGGGAAACGCAGCAGCAGGGCCTGCGGGCCGTCATCGGCCTTCTGGACGATCCTGCGGCGCAGTCGCAGCGCCCGATGTCGCTGAACTTCTCGGAATCCGGAAGCTATGCAGTCTACGGTGCGCCTGCGACCGGGAAAACGACGCTGCTGCAATCGGCGGTCATGTCCCTTTCCCTCTGCTATTCTCCGGAGCAGGTGCACCTCTATCTGATGGACTTCGGCGGCGGGAGCCTCCGGCTGTTCCGGGAGCTGCCGCACGTCGGCGGCATCGTGGACGGAGACGACGCGCAGAAGCAGAGCAAGCTGACGACCATGCTCATCGACACGCTGGATCGCCGGAAGAAGCTGCTTGCCGGACAGGGCCTCGTCAGCATAGACGCTTACCGGGAAGCCACCGGCGAGCAGCTGCCATGGATCGTGCTTCTGCTGGATCACGTTGCGCCTGCGCTGGAGCTGTACCCGGATATCGACGGCTTTTTGCAGACGCTCGTGCGGGACGGCGCGGCCTGCGGGATGTATCTGCTGGTCAGCGCTGGCGCGGTGAACGCGCTGCCGTACCGGATCAGCCAGCACATCAAGGCGGCTGTCTGCCTGCGGATGACGGACCGCGGCGATTACGCGCAGATCGTCGGCAAAACGAACGGTCTGGAGCCGGAAAATCTGGCCGGACGCGGTCTGGTCAGAAGCACTCCGCCGCTGGAATTCCAGACGGCGCTTCCCGCAGCGGGAAAACGGGAGATCGACCGCGTCAATGAGATCCGGCGGCTTGCCGGGCTGATGCGCGGGGCATGGACAGGCGCCTGCCCGCCGCCGATCCCGGTGCTGCCGGAGGTCGTGGACTGGCGGGAATATCCGTCGGAGCAGATCCTCTGTGGTCTTACGGAGCAGTCCGTGCAGCCGTGCTTCGCCGCGCTTGCGCAGGAGCAGTTTCTGCTGATCTCCTGCGCGCAGGACGGAAGCAGTACCGTTCAGGCCATTTTTGCGCAGGCCGCAGAAAAGCTTGCGCCTGCGAAGCACATTGTATTTCACGGCGCGCAGGCGCAGGCTGCGGCGGCGTTTGACGGTGAGATCGCCGCGCTGATGCCGGAGATGCAGAAAAGAAAGGACGCGAGCGCCGGGAGCACAGACTGGCCGTGGATTCTGATCTGCATTGACGATCTGAAGCGCTGCATCGATTCGATCAACGACCAGACGCTGCGGCGGCTGGCCAGCATTCTGGTCCTTGGCAAAGGGCTGCGCGTCGCGGTGATCGTAAGCGGAAACGCGGCGGACATTACAAAGCTGTCCGCTTCGGGCGAGCGCTTCACCATGGAAATGACCGGAAAAACGACCCTTCTGCTTGGCGGAAGCGCGCAGGCGCATATGTTTGCCCGGACCGATCTGGCGTACAGCGCCGCGTCACAGGATGCAGGCGCCGGCATGGGCTATCTGGTTCAGGATGGCCATGCGGTCAAGCTGAAGGCAGTACAAAAATAGAGGAGATAGAGGAGGCAGAGAAAATGGAGCGGAGCAGGCTCTCAATCAGAGCGCTGGTCGTGCTGGCGTCCGAATTGGGCGCGGAGCATCTTTTTGGCGTGCGCGACCCGTTTATGATGATGGATCACGAGGAGATCCGGGCGGCGTATGAAGTCTGCCTGGAGGAGCTGGAGCAGAGCGGCGCGATCACGCGGCAATTTGAAGGCGCGGCGATCGTGCGCGGCGATCTGCGGCGGCTCATTGAAATCTGTGCGGAATGCGACTTGTATCTGACTGTCGATGCGGTCAACTGCGGACAGGCGGAGCCGTCCGTCGTATTGTACCGGCAGGGGAGCTGCTGGGCGCAGCTGACAAAGGATGGCGAGCTGGCAAGCCTGACCGGAGCTGCGGACGGGGAAATAGAAGAGCTGGCGCTTGCAAGGCTGATGGAGTGCTGCAAAGCGCAGGAAGCCCCTGAGGCGCAGACGCACTGGAGCCTTACAAACGAGCTGCTGCAGCACTGTCTGAAGGACACAGACGCAGGCCGGGCAGAGCTGCTGGCAGCCGGAATGCCGGAGGACGCGGCGGCGCTTCTGCTTGCCGGTCTGGAACGGCGGTGCGGCTATTGCTGCGTGAACACGGTCCATTTGCAGACGCGAACGCTGGAAAGCCTTTGTCTTGTGTACGATTCCGATATGCTGCTCCGGCTGGAGCCCGGCGAGGAGGAGACGGAGGACTGGATCGTCCGCAGGAGCACGCCGGAGCAGATCCGGCGCACGCTGCGTGCGCTGGTACGGGAGGGCGCGCCGCAATGAAGGCCTGTCAGAATGTGATCGTGACTCTGACCATCGGAGACGAGCAGCTGGATGTGGAGCTTCCGGCGTTCCTGCCGGTCGCGGAGGTGAATGCGCGTGTTCTGGAAATGCTTCGCACCCTGTATCCGCAGGTTTACGGCAGCTGCACCGCGATCCGCCTGTACGACCAGGGAGCGCCCATTGCGGAGTCCAGAACGCTTGCGTCCTGCGGGATCTGGGACGGCGCAAGCCTGCAGGGCCGCGCTGTGTTGGAGTAATTTGCTGTTTTTAACAAATTGCAGCGCCAGTTTTTGTATATTACAACGTATTTGAATTAACATATTGACAAATTATTTTACATAGTGTAAGATAGAACCATCCTGAAACACACCCTTGGAAAGGAGCTTCAGAAATGAGCCTGATCCGCATAGATTATGAAAATGCGCGTGCGCAGGCAAGACAGCTTGAACAGAGCGAGCAGCAATGCAGTCAGATCGCGCAGAGCATTCAGGCGCTCCGGCAGCAGCTTGCCGGCGTGTGGGCCGGAGAAGCCGCCGATACATACGATCAGGCAGCCGAGCGCCGGCTGCGCGAGATCCGAAAGATCCAGGATGAGCTGTCGCGTCTTGCGCACACGATCCGCAAGGCCGCAGATGAGTTTGAAGCCGCAGAAGCACGAACAAAGGCGTCCATGTCCGCGTCAGGCGGGATGGGCTCCGGCGGAGGCGGCGAATGGTAAGGAGGTTGTGCCGGTGCAGATCAAAATTGAATCCGCAGTCGTCCAGCAGGCGCAGGCACGGCTGAGACAGCAGTCGGGCGCGATGCGCGCGGTCGCCGCGAATGTTTCCAGCGTCCTGAACGGACTGGATATGCAGATCGCGGCGACGCAGCAGATCAGACAGTCGCTGGAGGCGCTTTCCCGCAGATGCACGACAGAGCAGACCCAGCTGGAGGCAATGACGCAGATGCTGCTTGCCGCAAGCGACCGCTTCACGCAGACGGACCAGAAGCTCGGCCACAGAGCAAGAGGGCTTGGCGAAGCCGCCGACGCCATTGGCGCGGGCCTCGCGGCCACAACGCTGCCGGCTGTCGCGCTGCGGGGGATCGACAGGCAGAAATGCGCGGACGAGCTGGGAAAGACGTTTGGCCTTCGGACCTCCGAAACCCTGTGCGACGGCGTCAAGCAGGCGGTGGTCAGCAAAAAGAAGGGGTGGTTCTCCAAGCTCAAGGACGATGTCTCGGACTTTGGCAGCGCGGTCAAAACCTCTGTTTCG
>ERZ835980.1757-NODE-1757-length-22296-cov-3.390315_pt1 | contig 22296 bp, 27 predicted proteins | sample MGYA00519943_ERZ835980 | MGnify/ENA primary metagenome ERZ835980 (study PRJEB31850, sample SAMEA3708791) | human gut metagenome | biome: human gut; feature: human-associated habitat; material: faeces | place: China | collected 2014 ... | reverse complement strand
ATGAGGATGAACAGTGGAGAATTGATTTGACCAAGAAACAACAGAAATTATTGAAAAAAAATCAAAATTTATAGCAGACATTTATCCAGTAAAAAATGCAGAAGAAGCAGAAAACAAAATAAAAGAAATAAAAAAGAAATATTATGATGCAAAACATCACTGTATAGCTTATAGAATTGTAGAAGAAGATAGAATAATTGAAAAATCAAGTGATGATGGAGAACCGTCAGGAACAGCTGGAGCACCTATGCTAAATATATTACAAGGAAGTAATTTATGTAATATAATAGTTATTGTAACAAGATATTTTGGTGGAATTTTACTTGGAACAGGTGGGTTAGTTAGAGCATATTCTGATGCAACGAAAAAAGCTATTCAAAAAAGTGAATTAGTATTTCAAAAAGATGGTTTTGAAATTGAATTAGAAACAGATTATTCTAATTTAGAAAATTTTAAATATTATTGTAAAAGTAATGATATAAATATCATAAATATTGAGTATTCAGAAAATATAAGAATAAAAATTGAAATGGAAAAAGAGAAAAAGGATATTTTTTTGAAAAAGGACCGTATTATAAAGATCTACGATTCTAAAAATAAATTCATAATCTTTTTTATTTTTCTTTAAAATTACCTTAAGTAGATGTTGATAATCCTTATTCAATTGATACTGTTTTGATTTGCGTCCTCCTGTAGACTTTGCTTCTCCAATAAAATCAATCTCTTTGCTTTGTCTTAATTCTTGGATAAGATTCGTCGTTGAAGCTAAAGAAAGTCCAGTTTGTAAAGACAATTCATTTTTGGTCCAAATCTTTCCATCATAGAGACATTCTCTGATTTTCTTTCTGTTTTCTTTTTTTAAGTCATTGACTTTTGACACATCATCACCATCTTTCATCAACTCTTGTTGAAAGTAATTATAACACATTTCTAAAAAAATAGAACGATCTTTCGATCATTCTATTTTCGACCATAATAAATATCTCGATCAACTGCTTTATTCATAGACGCTACAACAGTTGTACATACGGCATCACCGGTAATATTAACAGCTGTTCTTGTCATATCTAAGATACGGTCAATCCCCATAATTAAAGCGATTCCTTCAACTGGTAAACCAACCGAATTAAAGACCATGGTAAGCGTAATTAAACCAACACTTGGCACTCCTGCAGTTCCAATGGAAGCAAGAGTCGCTGTCCCGATGACCGTTGCATAATCCATCATTGATAAATGTATACCAAAAGCTTGTGCCGTAAAGACAACAGCCACACCTTGCATGATGGATGTTCCATCCATATTGATGGTAGCTCCTAATGGAATCGTAAAAGAAGATATCTTTTTAGAAACACCCATTTTTTCAGCAAGTGTGTCAATATTCATTGGAATTGTGGCATTGGATGTTGATGTTGAAAAAGCAAATGCCATAACTGGGAAAAAGTTTTTAATAAAGATAATCGGATTTAAACCTGAGAAAATCTTTAACATCGACATATAAACCCCAAAACATTGAACTCCTAATGCAAGTAGAACACATGCCATATATTTTAATAATGGAATAAAAACATCAAAACCTATTTCTGCGAAAGTTTTAGAAATCAAACAGAACACCCCAATTGGTGCAAGTTTCATAACTACCATTGTCATTTCCATCATAATATCATTAAACTGACTAAAGAAGTTTTTAACGATATCTGCACGATCTGACATATTTGCGAGAATAACTCCTAAAATAAGTGCAAATAAAATAATTTGAAGCATTGTTCCATTGGCGAGTGATTCAAAAATATTCGTTGGAATAATATTTAAAAGTGTTTCTGTCACACTTGTTGCTTGAGTTGATTCAGTCACCTGAGAAGTTACTTTGATGGCTGACATATCTAGACCTATTCCTGGATTAATCAAATTAGCCACACACAAGGCTACTACAACAGCTAAAGCTGTGGTACATAAATAAAACAACATAGTTTTTAAACCTACAGCTCCTAGTTTTTTAGTATCTCCTACTGCCATACTTCCACAAACAATAGAACAGAAAACAAGCGGTACAACAAGCATACGCATTAAACGAATGAAACCTTGACCAATAACATAAAAAGCTCCACTGACAATAAAATCATCCACAACTTTATTACTTGGAATACAATAATTGATGATGATTCCTGTGATTGCCCCTAAAATCAAGGCAATAAAAATCATCGTTGTTAAACCTAACTTCTTTTTATTTTTCATTGAGGAGTCCCCTTTCTTCCATATATTCTTTTAAAGACTCCTTCCAGTCAGGAAAATCATAAACAGGTGTCATTGACATAATAAAATTATCTAAGACAGAAAACGCAGGTCTTTCTCTTGAAAAATCAGACATATGTGTCACAACAGGTTTCATTTCTACTTGTTTTCCTGTAAGTCTTAGTATTTCACTTGCAAATTCAAAGCGGCTACAAACTCCTTTATTCGTTGCATGATAAGTTCCATATTCATTTGTTTGAATTAAATGAAGAATAAAACGAGCAAGTTCTTTAGCACTGGTTGGTGAACCAAATTGATCACCTGCAATACTTAGATTTTCTCCTTGATCCACTTTTTCTAATAATTGATTAATAAAATTATTTCCTAAACCATAAACCCATGTACTACGTATAATAAAATGTTTATACGTAAATTCTTTAACATAACGTTCTCCTGCCAGCTTACTTTTTCCATAAGCTGTTTTAGGATGCGTTTCATCAAATTCGGTATACGGTTTTTGACTTTTTCCATCAAAAACATCATCTGTTGAAATATGAACAAGTTTCGCTTCTACTTTTCGTGCCACAATTGATAAATTTCTTGCTCCTAAAGCATTCGTTTTAAAAGCTTTTGCTAAATCATTTTCACATTCTTGTAAATCCGTAAGCCCCGCACAGTTAATAATAACATCAGGTCGATTCATTTCTCCAAAACGTAAAACCTCATCTGTGTCGGTAATATCTAAATCATCAATATCAGTATCAAGAATTTTATATTCTAGCTTATCGATAACTTCATTAATTGCGCGGCCAATTTGTCCTTTAGCCCCACAAATCCATATTTTTTGCATAATCGTCCCCCTTTTTTTATCTTAAACATTATAACGATTGCCTTTTTTGATGTCAAACCTCAATCTTTTTCTTGTTTTATTGAATAGGACTTGTTATAATAAAAAAGCGTTAAGCCCGAATGGCGAAATTGGTAGACGCAGCAGACTCAAAATCTGCCGGTGTAACAGCTGTACCGGTTCGAGTCCGGTTTCGGGCACCATACTTGCGGGTGTAGTTCAATGGTAGAACTTCAGCCTTCCAAGCTGACTACGTGGGTTCGATTCCCATCACCCGCTCCAAGTGTTTATAAAAGGTCGTAATGACCTTTTTTATTTTAAATAGTAATTTATCGGTGTTCAATAAAAATAATGATCCCTATTTTTTAACAAATTACTTTATAATATCTTTGAAAGGATGAATTTTATGAAGAAAATAATAACTCTCTTTTTGTCTTTAGTAATGCTTTTTTCTTTTTCTGGTTGTAGTCAAAAGCAAACAGAAAAGACAATACAAAATATTACACTTTCTCTTAATGTAGAAGATCAAAATGAAACAAGTAATGTAGATGTTTATGTAGATTCTAAAAAAATTGATACGATTGAAAACAATAGTCAGGGAACCTATCAATTAGAATTAGTACAAGGAACCCATCAACTTAAAGCAAAACAAGATGATAAAGAAGCAACAAAGTCATTTCAGGTAACCAATACAAATTATTATGCATATCAAATCAATATTAATGATGTCATTACTTTTTCTTCGTCCACAGCTTCTTTAGACAATTTCCCTGAATATAGTGGTCAACCCTATGTAGAACTTGATGATAACCAACCTACTTTTTCTAAAGAAGACTATCAAACCGATACCTATATTCAACTTAGTGATTTAGATTATCTTGGACGAACTGGTAGAGCTATTGCTTGTCTTGGTCAAGAAACCATGCCAAGTAGTAAAAGAGAATCCATTGGGATGATCAAACCCTCAGGTTGGAAAACGCAAAGATATGATGATTTGATTTCTACGAAATATCTTTATAATCGTTGTCATCAAATTGCCTTTATGTTATCAGGATTAAATGCTGAAGAAAAAAATTTAATGACGGGAACACGTTATTTCAATGTAACAGGGATGCTTCCTTTTGAAGAAAAAGTCAGTGATTATATCAAAAATACCAGTCACCATGTTCTCTATGAAGCCATTCCAATTTATCATGATGATGAACTTGTTGCTCGTGGTCTTGTTTTACAAGCCGCTTCTATAGAAGATGAAGAAATTCGTTTTAGAGTTTATATTTATAATGTTCAGCCAGGAATTACGATTGATTATCAAACCGGTGATTCAAGAAAAGCTACTGAAGGTGAATGTACTTACGGTATAAGTGAAGAAAAAGATCCATTCGATTATCATCAAAATGATACCAATGAAAAAGAATATGTTTTAAATATAAAAAATAAAAAATATCATGATCCTCATTGTTCAAGTGTTTCTCGAATGAGTGATTCTAATAAAGAAGTTGTTACTTCTACAGCTAAACAATTAAATGAACAAGGTTATAGTCCTTGTGGTATTTGTCAAAAATAAAAAACAGCTTATGCTGTTTTTTTATATATGATCAATAATTTCATCAAGGTCAATACCTAGATTAAAGCCTAAGGAAAAATAATCATCAATAGCGTTTTGATAATCGGTACTTGAATAAGATGACGATACAGAAACAATTGCTTGATAAATTTTTAAAATCAAATCTTCTATCGAAGATGTATTAGGTATTTCTGTATGATTTTTGATAGTATCGATTCTTAGCTCATAACCAATAGACATCAACATTTTTAAACCTTCCATATAATGGCCTAGTAGTTCTTCATGATTGATGGCTTCTTCCTTTTCCCAAAAAAGATAACAACGGGAATCAAGTGATACTTCTCCTAAATCATGTAAGAAAGAGAGCGTTTTTTGTTTGAGTCTTTCTACATTTAGAATTTCATTTTTACCTACTTGTAGTTCCTTGTTAACATATACTTGATACATTTTACTTAATTCATTCATAAAATCACTCCTTCATGTCTTTATTATACCACTTTATATGAACTGCATATGAAAAAAAGGCTTTCGCCTTTTAATCAAATTGTTTTTTAAAATCGTTCCATTTATCTTCTGTATATCCTTTGATATTCTCTAAACCTTGTTCGACATCATCAACTGCCCCATCATAATCACCATCACCGTTTCCATAATAATGCATCATAAGAGTTTTCATACTTTTTCCTAGTTCTAAAACTTGTTTTTGTTCTTCTGTCAATTTTTTATCGGTATTTTCTTCAATGTATTGTAGACGTGATGCTGCTTCATAGATTTTTTTGGCTTCTTCTTGATTATCTTGAGTAACTCCACCTTTGATTTTATCGTAACCTTCTTGAATTGTTTTGGTGAGTTCTTGAATATCATCACCTTTTATATTACTTACATAGGTTGTATCTTTTTTGATATTTTGATCAATATCATTAAAATCATCTTTGATATCATCCCAAGCAATTTCAATGTCTCCTTTAAAGTTATTTGCTGTTTTGTCAACTTGTCGACATCCTGTTAGTGTAAAGGCAAAGATCATCAGAAATAGATATATGATTAGTTTTTTCATTTAATTAACCTCTTTTCGTTATTAGTATGTACGTTATACTTTTATTTAATACGTGTTTTAGGTAAAATAGTAACAAAAGAGGGATGAATAATGACAAATAAAGAAAGATTTATTGAAATTTATAAAACATATATTAAAAGACCTGGAAGTGAAAAGCTTTTAGAGTATTTATTATCGCCCCATTCTGATTTTTTTGAAGCACCTGCCAGTGCAAGATTTCATGGAAATTATGATGGTGGTTTATTGGATCATAGTTTAAATGTTTATGATTGTTTAAAAGATTACTTACAAAGAGAGCGTGTAAAAAGTACTTATGGTATGAATTATAGTGAAGAAACAATTGCGATTGTTTCTTTATTACATGATTTATGTAAAATCAATTGTTATAAAAAAGGAACACGCAATGTCAAAAAAGATGGTCAATGGATTCAAGTACCGAACTATGAATTTGATGATCAAATGCCTTATGGACATGGTGAAAAAAGTGTGTATATGATTAGTGGTTATATGCGTCTTACACGTGAAGAAGCTTTTGCGATTCGTTATCATATGGGCTTTGCTTCAGTAGAAGATGCAAGAAATGTTGGAAAAGCTTTTGAAATGTTTCCTTTAGCTTTTGCCTTATCTACGGCAGATATGGAAGCAACTTATTTTATTGAGGGGAAAAAAGATGAATAATGAATTTTTAACTAGAATGCAGGATTTATTAAAAGATGATTATGAAGCTTTTATAGATTCTTTAAAACAAGAAGAAGTCAAAGGTTTTTATTTAAATCCTTTCAAACAAGATGTTTTAAATCATTTAGATACGAAATATATTCAAAAACATCCTTATATTAAAGATGGTTATTATTTTGATTATAAAAACTATCCACTAGGTAAAAGTCCTTATTTTATGTGTGGGCTTTACTATATTCAAGAACCAAGTGCCATGGCTGTTGCTTCTTGTTTAGATATTCAAAAAGATGATTATGTTTTAGATATGTGTGCAGCCCCTGGGGGAAAGACATGTTATGTGGCAAGTCGTTTATCAAATGAAGGGTTAATGATTGCCAATGATATTTCTAAATTAAGAGCAACGATTCTATCAAGCAATATTGAACGTTTTGGTTTACAAAATACCATTGTCACAAATGTGGATCCTTTAAAAATGAAATTTAAAAGTTTTTTTGACAAAATCATTTTAGATGCTCCTTGTTCAGGGGAAGGAATGTTTCGAAAAGATCAAGAAGCAATCAATACATGGTCGATGCAAAAGATCAATGAATGTGCCTATATTCAAAGAAATTTAATCAATAAAGCTTATAAGATGTTGAAAAAAGAGGGAATCCTCATTTATTCAACATGTACGTATTCTTTAGAAGAAAATGAAAAACAAGTTGAATACATGATTAATGAATTAGGGATGAAACTTATTCCAATTGGAAAACAAGATGGAATGTCTGATGGTTTTGTCGATGGTACAATTCGTATGTATCCTTTTAAAAATAAAGGTGAAGGACAATTTATTGCTTTGCTTCAAAAAACAACTGAAACAGAAAATTCTAAAGAAAAGATTTTAAAACCAAACTTAAATAAAGAACAAATGATGCTTGTAAAAAAATTTTATGATGAAAATTTAAATATACCTGTTCCTTTATATCTTTACCAATCGAATAATCATGTATACGCTATTCAAAATCATTTTCCTGATTTACCTTTAAAAGTTTTAAGAAATGGTCTTTATTTAGGAGAATGTAAAAAAGGAAGATTTGAACCTAGCCTTTCTTTAGCACTTACTTTAAGTAAAGAAGATGTTAAAAGATCTTATGATTATTCATGTGATAGTCAAGAAATCAAAGATTATCTTTCTGGTCTTACTTTAAAAGGTGAAGGTAAAAAAGGTTATGGTGTCATCTTTGTCGATGGTTATCCGCTCTCTTTCTATAAAGAAAGCAACAATCAAGTAAAAAATCTCTATCCTAAAGGATTAAGACGATGAAACGTTATTTAGAAATTGAAAAACTGGTCTATCAAGAAATTGAAAAAAACTGTTTTGGCAATAAAAAAAGAAATGGCTATCGTCATCTCTTTGGAGTGAGTCAACTTTGTCTTTTATACAGTATCCGTTTTCAACTTGACCAAGAACTTTGTGCCATCATGGGATTACTACATGATTATTCTGTTTATAAAAATAATACTTCTTTTAATCATGCTGTTTTATCAAGTGAACTTGCTGAAAAATTATTAAAAGAAACATTATTATTTGATGAAAAGGAAATAGAAATAATTGTTGAAGCAATCAAAAATCATTCAACTAAAAATAAAAGACATGACACATACAGCGAACTTTTAAAAATGTGTGATGTAGTAGATTCTTATCTTCATGAACCAGAAATGATGTTAGATCATGATAGAAAATATTATTTAGAAAAATGGAGAAATTTGTAAAACCGAATCATGAGGATTCGGTTTTATAATTTAGAAACAACTTTTATTTTCTTACCAGAAAATGCAATTCCTAATTTTATAAAAGTATCTGCCTCTTCTTTCATTTCAATATCATATCTCATTTCATCAATTTGATATAAGGCTCTTTCGGCAAGTTTTTGTAGCTTTTCTTCATCAAGACCTTTTTCCCATTTCAACTCCATAATAATACCTGGATATTTCCTTATTCTAGGAAACAAGCAGATATCATAACGTCCATCACCTGATTCTCTATTTGAACGAATTTTATATTGATTGTCCATCAAAGCAATGAGCCCTAAAACAAGTCCATGATAAAAACCTTCTGCACTATAATCATGATAACTTATGGATTTATCTATATATTCTTTTAAAGCTATCTGTAACTTTTTAAAATCCATCACATAGAGACTTTCAGCAATTTTATTAGCTGTTGTTTGCATAATTGTTCCTCTTTGTAAGAAATAAGATAAGATTTCACTTTTATAGACCGTCATAATTTCTCTATTAGGAATAGCAATTTCACATAAATAAGAGCCATCCATTTGTAATTGTTTTGTGACTATTTTTAAATATCCCGCCATCAATAATAAATTATAAACATTGGCTGGCTCTTCTAGTAAAGAACGATAAACAACGTTTTGATCAATCCGTGCTACAACTCTTTGTTTCATCAAAAGATCATGAAGCTTTTCAATAATATCATCAGTCGCCACTTGTAAAACATCTTCTAAGATTTCATTTCTTCCCGTATTGACCCAATAAGCCTGTGGTAAGCATCCTTTATAGATATAATTAATAACTGACCATGGATTATAGATTTCAACATTCCCAAATAAATAACCATCATACCAGCTTTGAAGCTCAACTTCTTCATCTAAAACATTATAATATTCTAACATCTTACGAACTTCTTCACTGGTAAAACCAAAATACTGATCATATTCTTCATCCATAATTGTATTAACTGTTAAGTTATTTAAACCACTAAAAATACTTTCTTGTGCAATACGAAGAATACCCGTTAAAAAACCATAAGATAAATATTTATTATCTTTAAAAGCTCCAGAAAAGAAATTTCTCATGAAATTAATAATTTCATCATAAAAATCTTTAGAATAACCTTCTTGAATAGGTGTATCATATTCATCAATAATAATAATAGGCGCTTGATGATAATGTTCCGTCAACATTCTTGATAAATTTTCTAAAGAGAATGTAAGATCCACTTCTGTTGCTTTATTTTCTAATATTTTTAAAAAATAATCTTTTTCATATTTTTGGATAGCATTACTTTCTAACAATTCGCTATGCCTTCCATATTCTGCTTGTAAAAGTCTTCTCATTTTATCAAGAGTCATCTCCCAAGTATCAAATTTAACATCTTTAAAAGTAAGAAAAATAACAGGATATTTTCCTTGATGATCTTGATAGTATTTTCCACATTTCCAAATCTCTTTATCATAAAAATAATGACTGGTATCTTCTTTAGATATTTCAAAAAAGACTCTTAACATATCCATATTAAGTGTTTTTCCAAAACGTCTGGGTCTTGTAAATAAAGAAACAAGTGGTTTTGAATCTAAAAATTCTTTAATAAGTAATGTCTTATCAACATAATAATAATCTTCTTGGGCTCTTATATAATCAGAAATACCAATAGGGAGTTTTTTCTTTTCAGTCGCATACTTTTTGATATATTTTCCACTGGTAACACGCCCGTCCTCTGGTTTTGTCGCATCATCAGGAATTTGCCAAGTTCTTTCAAACTTGATTGCTCCTGGAATCTTTCCACTTCTACAAAGTGATGTTACTGTTCTTACTGACACATTCCATACTTTAGCCATTTCTTTACATGTTTTCATAAGCAGCCTCCTTATAGTTATTATATACATTAATTATAAATAATATGCGGAAGTTTATCAATTTATTTTGATATTCTTCCGCACATTGTAAGTAAAAAGCACTTTATTATAAAAAGTGCTTACCTAGATAAAATATTGAATAATAAGATCTGCAATCTTATCATTATGTATAATATAACTACTATGATCTTCACCATCTAAAATGACAAATTTACTGTTTTCAATATGATGAGAAATACGTTCAATATGATCCAATTTAATTAAATCATCACTTCCCGCTAAAAGAAGTGTTTTTGCTTTTACTTGATGGAGTTGTTTATTAGAAATATGTGGTTCTTCTAACATTAATTTAATTAATGGATTTTTTGTTTTTTGATACTGATTTTTCATATCTTGATAAACTTCATCAATCACACCATTAGGCTTGACATTGACTCCCGCAAGAATAAGATTTTCAATCAATTCTGGTTCATCACTTGATGCAAGTAAACCAATAATGGCACCATCACTACTACCCATTAAAGTAACCTTTTTTAAATCAAGTTGTTTAATGAAATCTTTAATATCATTTGCCATATCTTGATAATGATATTCTTTGACTTTTTCACTTTGTCCATGACCTCTTGAATCGATGGTATAAACTGTATAATACTTTTTTAATTTTTCAACCGTTTCATCAAAAATAAAGTGATTTTCTTCATTTCCGTGTAAAAGAATGAGAGGGTTCCCCTCTCCATGTTTTTCATAATATAAACGAATGTTATTTACATTGATAAACATTATTTTAAAACTCCATCCATACAAGCTTGAATACGACTTTGAACAAGTGCAGCAATTTCATTGGTTTTTAAATCTTTGTATTCTTCATATTCAATCGGTTTTAAATAATGAATTTGTGCTGTTACTGGTTTGATTGTATTGTTGTCAAAGACTTGATAACAATCGATCATGGCTACAGGAACAATTGGACAATGTGTTTTTAAGGCAATTTTAAAGGTTCCACCTTTAAATTCTCCCATTGTATTTCCTTTTTTAGAACGTGTTCCTTCAGAGAAGATGACATAGTTTGTTCCTTCACTGATTTCTTTAGAAACTTCTTTCACCATTTTTGCTCCATCACGAATACTTGTACGATCCAATGAATAGTAATCTAAAGTTTTAACAACATCTTTAATTAAGATAGTTGAAGCTAATTCTTTTTTTAAAACAAATTTTGTAGTATTTTTATCTGTTTTAAAAAGTGCAACAATATCAAATAAACCTTGATGGTTAGGAGCAATAAGATAACCATTTTCTTTTGGTAGGTTTTCTAAACCATAACATTTTAAATCAACACGTGCTTTTTTAACGATTTCATCAGCAACATTATGTATAAATTGATAACCTTCATCAATTGTTGGATATTTTTCTTTATTTTGATATTGTTTTAATTTATAGAACCACCAATAAGGAAGTTTAAAGATACATCTTAAGACAACTAAAATAATTCTTTTCATATCATCATCCCTTTTTATAGATTTGTAAGACAAATGTTTCCATTTGTGTTTCTTTTTCTAATTGAAAATTATATTCTTCAAAACTTGGAAAATACGTTTCTCCTGTATGTTTTCCTGGTATTCTTGAAATAATCAATTCATCAACATAAGGTAAAGCTTGTTTATAAATAGAAGCTCCTCCAGAAATATAAAGATCTTCCTTTCTATCCTTATATTCTTGTATCACTTCAATTAAATTATTTCTAACTTCAACACGATCATCATCTAAACCACTTTTTGTTACAACAATTGTTTTTCTATTTGGAAGTGGTCTTCCAATTGCAAGATAAGTTGTTTTTCCCATTAAAATTGTTTGATGAAGTGTTGTTTTTTTAAAATGTTGTAAATCTTCTTTATTATGCCAAGGCATCCCATTTTTTGAATCTTTTTTTCCTATTAATAAATCATCATCTGTCGCTACAATTATTGAAATCATTAAACGCTCACCTTTCCTACAAGTTTTCCATGAGATTGATAGTTTTCAATCTTAATATCATCAATCGTAAAATCAAAGATTGATTTAACTTCAGGATTTAAAACAAGTTGACATTTAGGATAAGGTATTCTTGAGATTTGTTCCTTAACAACCTCAAAATGATCTTTATAAATATGGGCATCTCCAATCGTATGTACAAATTCTTTAGGTTTATATCCACACACTTGTGCAAGCATTGAAGTAAATAAAGCATAAGATGCAATATTAAATGGAACACCTAAAAATGTATCCGCACTTCTTTGATAAAGTTGACAACTTAAGTATTTTTTATCACTACTTACATAGAATTGTAAGAAGGCATGACATGGTGGAAGTGCCATTTCATCAACTTCTGCAGGATTCCATGCACAAATAATATGTCTTCTTGAAAATGGATTATTTTTTAATGAATCTACAAGTTTAGCAACTTGATCGACTCCTTCATTATTAAAATTACGCCATTGTCTACCATAAACTGGTCCTAATTCTCCATATTTAACAACAAAAGGATCATCAGCAGGTAATTCTTTGATTTTTGCAACAAATTCTTCTAATGTTTCTCCATGAAAATCTTCACTTTTCTTAAATGCTTCATAAGGCCATTCATTCCAAATTTTAACATTACGATCTACAAGATATTTAATATTTGTACCTCCTTTAATAAACCATAAAAGTTCTTCTGCAATGGGCCTTAAAAACATTTTCTTTGTCGTAAGTAAAGGAAAACCATCGGTAAGATCATAACGTGTTTGATATCCAAAAACACTTCTTGTTCCTGTTCCTGTACGATCATCACGATCTTGTCCGTTTTCTAATATATATTGACACATATCTAAATATTGTTTCATTCTATCTTTCACCTCTTGTCTCATTATATAGAAAAAAAAATAAAAAGTCATCAACCATGATGACTTTAAATAAATTATTTAAATTTTGGCTTATCCGTAAGATCTGTAACAATCTTTGTTGAAAGCGTTGTGGCAGCATCAGGTAGATCACCAACAAAATCATTAGCAACTGGAGTTTCAATTTTTGGAATCTCTGCTGTTCCTAAAATACTACCACCTGCTGAGTTTACATGTTGAGGAGATGTATTTGTGTTTACATGCGCTGGCGCTGACGAATGGGTATTCGCATGAGCCGGTGCTGATGAATGTGTATTTGCATGACTTGAGTGACTGGCATGACTTGAATGTGTATTCGAATGACTAGCATGACTTGAATGATTGTTATGAGTTCCTCCATCTCGAGCTGATGTATGTGATACATGCGAACGGTGATAAGAGGTTGATGAATGCGAAGAATGTGACGTATGTGAACGATGTGTTGCATAAACATCAATTCCCATGATCATCCCCATCAACATAATTGTTGAACCAATGACAACAAGTTTACTTCTTGGAATATTTCCTTCTTCATCATCTATTAAATCATCAATTGATTTCTTTATTTTTGGAAATAACTCATTACTCATCTTTATAACCCTCCACTTTTACACAATTTCCATTTTCCCAATATGTTTTATATTTTTCTGTACTACTTTTTTTATAAACGCATTCTCCTTGAGGTGCATTATTAGAAAAAGTACCTTCTAATGTTGAACCTTCGTTATTTTTATAATAGTAAGTTCCTTGACCGCTCATCATATCTTGATCCCATTGTCCAACATATTTTGCACCACTTGCCCAAGTATAAGTACCACTCCCTTGTTTTTTTCCCTCCAAAACACCTCCGTAATACTCATCGATGTTAGCATATGTAAACGTCCCACTTCCTGTAAGTTTGTTACCTTCATAACTTCCTTTATAATTACCATGATCTTTATAAGTAATTTCTATAGAAGGTGAAAGTGTGCTGTCGCTGATTTTATATTTATATGTCGTATCATTAATCGTAATGGTATATTTTCCATTATAGAACTGGTTATCTTTAAATTCTCCTTCTAATTTTCCACCATCAGAATATGTATAAACACCTTTACCATTAATTTTGTCTTTTTTCCATTGACCTACATATTGACTATTGCCATTCCAAGTAAAAGTTCCTAAACCACTTCTTTGCCCTTTTTTGAAGTCACCCTCATAAGTTCCTAAATCTTTATAAACATACTTTCCTTTTCCTTGGATAACTTTTTTAGACCATTTACCTTCATAACTATCTCCTGTATCAAAAGTAAATGTTCCATCATGAACATCTTGTTTTAAAGTTGCAATTTTTCCAGAATATGTCCCATTGACGGGTTCTATTTTTTTTACTTCTACTGTCTTTGTATCATTTGTTGTATCTTCAGGAGTTGGCGTAATCGCTACACATCCCATCACACAAAGAACAATAATACCTAAGAGCTTTTTCTTATTTTTAAAGTGTCTCATGAAATCCACCCCCAAAATATTTCTTGATTTTGTTTATCTTGTAATAATTCAAAAATAACATCCAACATCCCTTTATAAATTTGACAACGATAGTTATGAATAGAATGAGGAACAATATCCTTTTCAAGAGCATAGTTAATAACTGGACATGTTCCACAATAAGGTAAATAAGCACATTCACTACATTGAGGAAGTCCTTCTAAAATACTGTATTTACAAGCTGTTTTTGTTATTTTAGATTCCGCCATAGTATCATAGGTATCTTCAAAGACATTGCCTACCTTAAAAGATTCATCACCCATTTCTTTAAGCATTCTTCCTTCATCACAGGTATAAATATTTCCATCATAATAATAAGCGAGTTGTCCTACTGCTGCCCCACATGGTGAACGTAATTCCATATAGTTAATACCTATTCCTTCAAGGATTTTAGAAAGAAAGATGGCTGCATGTCCTTCTTTAAAAAAGGTTCCTTGCTTATTTATTTTTAAGATTTCATTTAAACATTTTTTATAAAAATCAATAAATTCATCTACTTGATAGCCTATTTCATCCCATTTTTCTAAAGCATAACCTAAAGGGGTTAGAGGTCGAATAAAGATATTATCCAAACCTTTTTTTCTGTATTCATTGATAATTTCTATAGGGTAATTCAAACTTTTTTTAGTTGTTGTTTGAATTGCTCCATAGTTTATATGATTTTCTTTTAATTTATTAATGGTTTTTGTTAGAAGTTGATATGTATTTGGATAATTAGATAATGGTCTATTATAATTATGTAAATACTCATGACCATCTAAAGATGTTGAAATAGAGATTTGGTTTTCTTTAAAGAATTCAACCATTTCATCCGTTAATAAAGATAAATTAGAAACTAAACTAAATTGAATTTTTTTATCTTTATTGATTGATTTTGTATATTCAACTATATATTTTATAATAGGAAAATTGCTTAATGGTTCACCACCTTGAAATTCAAAATTTAATTCCTTTTGTGGCGACTGTAAAGCAAAATCAACCGCTTTTCTAGCAATCTCTTTAGTCATCATTTTACAACTATTTAATTGATTACTTTGTGCCTGACAATAAATACACTTTGAATTACAATAATTTGAAACTACAAAAATATGAAGACTTGTTGCTGCATAAAGATAACTTTTACTGCTTCTTAAATGGGGTGAAACTGCATTTACATAATATTCAATAGAATCATCAAAAAGAAACATTTTATCTTTTAAACGACAGTAAAGCTCTGATTCAGGAGCAAGTTTTTTATTGATAAACTTAGAAAATTCATCTTTACTTAAATATTCATAACGACCTAAATCATTTGTTATAAGTACTTTATTATTTAGTTTTTTAAAATTAAATGGTCCAATCATAAAATAGGTTCGATAACTCCTTTCATTAAATTATAGGTTCCACTAAACATACCTCCACAAGCATCCTTCTTTGTACATTGATTACATTGTGGTAAATATCTTACTTTATAATCCGTAATACTCTTTTCACATAAAGACCAGTAAGGTTGGTCAACACAACATAGTGGATAATTATAAATACCTACATCTATTTCATTTTTTACTAATAAATCAATAGCACTTTTCGTTTTTAAAAACGATTCTTTATAATCAATCCAAACATCATTTAGATTTCTTCTAGCATTACCTAACATTTCTAATCCAATAAATTTAACAGTATAAACCCTTTTACATTCTTTTATAATTAACTGTGCGATTTGTTGTAAATCATCTATATTTAATTGACTTACGACAATTCTTATTTCTACACGAATATGAGTTGACATTAAATGATGTAAAGCCATCATCGTTTGTTTAAAACTTCCTTTTGCTCGTGTAATGGTATCATGTCTTTTTTCATTTGAACCATGAATAGGAATTCCTATAAGTAAATTATCAGGAATCGTTTGTCTAAATAATTCAAAATATTCTTTATTTGATAACGCTCTTGCATTGGTTAGAAGTAAATATTCTACACTATTTAAATGATCTTTAAGAAATTGAAAGAGTGTAAAAATATCTTTTCTAAGAAGAAATGGTTCTCCTCCCGTAATGGTTATATGAGCACTATCATTTGGGATTTGTGAACTAATCTTCAACAAAGTACTTATATTTTCAATAGGATCATTTTTTCTTACAATACTACTGACAGGACACATGATACAGTTAGAATTACAACGATTGGTAATAAATAAAGCATTATCTAAGGAAGATGCATCATAATAAATATAGATATTGCCTGGTGTCATTTCGAAAATACTATAATCAGCAACTTTCGAAAGTTGTTTTTTTTCTTCATTCGTTAAGATTATTTCTTTGTTCATTGGATATAAAGTTAAATTGTTATCTTTTAAATAAGCAACTGTATAGTTTTTATCTAACATTTCTTTTAATATATCTTCATTTTTTGTAAATGAAGCAATGTGATATTGGAGATCACATTCTTTTATTTTTATTATCATATAAACATTCCTCCTAGAATTATCATGAATGTTGAAAGTGATATAAATAAAGCAAAAGGTATTTTTTTCATAATTGTTATTTTATAGATATAGTCTCTTTTATTTTTTAAATCGTTTATTTTTTCGATATCTTCTTCATTAAGTCTTGAACATAATGTTTCATCTGAAATTTTCTTATATTTACTTAATGTGTCATTAAAAAATATATAAGAGGATGATGTAGATAGAATCATACCTGGTTTTAATTGTTCTATGGTTATTTCTTCATAATTGTATTCATTATTAAAATGTTTCATTAATGAGGTTAAAATGACTGCTAGCCATATAAACAATTGTCTTTTATTAAAGAGTGTCTCAATTTGAATAATTCCAAGAAAAACCTCAATAAAAGCAATAACCCCTATAACATATTTACTTTCTAAAACACTCGTTTTAATAAGAAAATAAACCATACCAAAAATGATTATTGTATAAAGCCACATATTTATTTGTAGATTCAAATAATTTATGAAGACATTCATACAATAACTTAAAAAGATAATGACAATATAATATTTAAGATAACGTATAAAATCATTTTTTACTTTTACCTTTAAGTTATTACTTTTTTTATGTTGTTTTATCTTTTGATAAAAAGAATCTCCTATTACATAAAAATAACCAATTAAAAAAGCTAAAATAGGAATCCAAATAATATAACTTATCCCATAAAAAGAAGATTCAACAAGAATATCAGGAATTAATAAGATTATCGCTAAATATAACTTACAATCTCCACCTGCCCATATTTTCATAAAAAACAAAAATAAAGAAATAAAACATGCGATAAAAATAGTTATCAATAAATCTATTGAAAAAGAAAAGAATAATTTATAAATAAAACCTATTATAATAACGGGACCAACTAATTTATTTGGAATAATTCCATACTTTAAATCTGTATAAGTTCCAATTATTAGAATAATTAAAATAAAAAAATAAAAGAAGTAATTTATCATTTATATGTAAGTCCTATAAGATAATTTTCAAATTCATTTATTGTAAGATCTAAAGCATAATATGTTTCTTTAAAATCACAATAATAATAATTTTCATCTTCTTTTAATTCTATAACAGCTAAGTTTTTATAATCATTGATTGCTTGTTTTATCTTTTCTAAACAATAAATTTCTTTTATTAAAAATAATCTATTCTTCATATTTATCAAACCAATCAACAAGAATATCATCAATATTATCTTCATCTTGATCAATATCTTCTTGTTCTTCTTGAATTAAGGTAGAAGCCATTGCTCTTGCATAAATCATTTCTCTAATATTTTTTGTTTCTTTATAAATAATATTTCTTGTTTGTTGAACAAGCATTTCATTAATGAATTCTTCTTCATGAAGTGTTTTATCTTCTTTAGCTTGAATATTTACATAATAATAATTTTCATAAGCATCTAAATGAATATAGAAATCATCAATAAATCGATAAGCTGTTTTTATCAAATCTTCTTTTGAATATAATTCTTTATTAAATTTATATAATGCTTTCAAAACCCTCTCTCCTTTACAATTAGTCATATTTTTACATATTTAAACAAATATCTCATATTATTATAAAGGATATTTAAGAAAACTTCTTTAATAATTACTGAGCGTGTCATTTTTACGACTAAGCGGGCACTTTGTATTGATTTTTCTTAATTTTATTAAAAAAGAAGAAAATTAGAAAATTTTGGCGTATATACTTATGAAGGGTGTTATACTATTGATAATAACTTTATAATAAGAAAAGGAGATGATAGAGATGTTGATGGAAATCTATTTAAGTGAAGAAAAAGCAAAGAAGAATAATATAGATATAAATGCTTGTTATCAAAAAATAAACCGTTATTTTCTTGATCGTGGGGTAAAGATAAAAGCCCCTGGTGTTTATCAAGGAATTAAAAATGATTTTGGTACTTTTGTTACTGCACAAATGCAATTGCCAGATACAAATTGGTTTTTAAAAATTGTTGATCAATGGTATATAAGCTATTTTGGTGATACGCCAGATAGTCCAGAATATAGAGAAGATGCTTTAAAAAGCTATTATGAAGTAGAAGCAATGGTATGAGTAAAAAAGCACTTAATTTTGATTTAAATGATTCATTATTAAGAAAAAATTACCCTTCAAACAATTATAAGAAAGCCTGGTATGATATAAGATACTTTTTAGAAAATAGTGGATTTAAACATAGACAGTATTCTGGATATATTTCAAAAAGTGATCTATCTATGTCAAAAACAATACAAATTATTAAGAAAATGTCTAAGAAATACAATTGGCTTTCTTTATCTGTTCAAGAATTCGATGTTACTCTTATCGGAGATGAATTTAGTTTAAAAAAATATATTCAACAAAAAAATAATTTTAGCTTGTAAAAAACAGAACGTCAATGATTATCATGACGTTCTGTTTTCAGCTATTATCTTTTTATTATAATCATTAATAGCTTGATAGATATTATTTCAATAAATCTGACAAACAATATTCTCCTTTAGGAATCTTTGCCATCCTTTGATATTCAGCAATTGCCTTCAATAAAGTATGAGGATTTTTAAAATAGTCTTTTACAAAATCATATGATTTTACATCATGCATATGCAAATCTTCTTTACAAAAATCACTTGTTTTTTCCCAGAGCGTTTATATTGATTATACATACCTTCAGTATAAATAATTAACATTTCAATTTCAGGAGCAGTAATAGTATTGATTACATCTACTTTATGTTCATATGCCTTACTAAGTCGAAAGTTTTCTTTTCTTGAATCTAAAATTCTAATAATAGAATTTTATTATCGAATCCTTTACGTAAATACCTTTATTCAAATTTTTTAGCACTTCTAATACGTATTACTTTCTCATCCAACATTTCTTCTCTTTTAAAAACTAAAAGATCATTATCAACCAAAATATCTATGATAGCTGTTTCAGCAGCTCCTTCACATATACATGCTTTATATTTTGCCAAGTTCATTTTTAGTACCTCACTTATCAATTGAAGACGCTAAACTCTTCTTTAAGCAAATATATGCTTCATATGCTGGTGTTGTCCCTTCTAAAATACCACTTTGATAGGCATCACTTTTTTTAATATCATTTCGTTTTAAAAGCTGACTTAAATTTTCAACAGTAATACCTTGTCGATTTCTTACGATATTAATACCATCATTACGATCATATTCATCTAACAATTCTGGATAATGTGTAGTAAAAATCAATGTTCCACCTTTTTTATTCAAATGACTATCCATAAAGAATCTAATTAATGTCATAACTATTTCTTTATTAAAATGATTTTCAATTTCATCTACTAATAAGTATCCACCAGTAGCTAAAACTTCTTTTACCATTGAAAAAGTAATTATTCCTTTGATTGTTCCTGAAGATAAATAATGTTCAAGATCTACTGCATTATTTAAAATAATTTCATCTTCATCTTTAAACTTCAAATGAATAAACGTTTTATTGTCTGTTTCTTCAAAATATAATCCTTCAATCGTTGGATCAAGAAAAGCTATTACTTCTAATGGAATATTTTCTGTAAATGGTAAAACATTTACATTTGTATAAGAAAGTAAACTAAATATTTCTATTGAATCATTATATTTTTTGTTATGAGCGATGATAAAGCTTACATCATCCGATAAATACATCTCATTATTACTTCGCAAGGCTATAGGTTCTATACCTGTAAAATCTGTTAAATATTTTTTTGATTTAACACTAGAAATTGATTTTTTCCACAATCTTTCAGATTGAATAAAATATTCAATCTCATTTGTTTTTGTTTTTATTGAACTTATTATAGTTTCTAAACAACATATTTTTTCTTGATTATCAAAGAAATAAATACATAATGTTGCCTCTTTTGTTTTTCCAAGAATCTCTTTAGATTCTATATGATTAATAGGTTCATTATTTACAATGTTCATAGCTAAACTAATAACTTTTAACACAGATATTTTCCCAGAAGCATTAATTCCAATAAAAGCATTGGCACAATGAAGATAATAAGGATCAATCATTTTATACAAACATTCCTTATCATCTTCACTTACACGCTGTTGTGTATAAAAACAAATATCTAAATTTTCCTTAAATAGTGGAAATCCTTTTGCTATAATACGAAGTATTTTCATCACCCAATTCTCCTGGTATATTGTAATTGACCCATCTAAGTAGTCATCTACAATATACATTCCTTTCTATCAATCTTATTTATCCGTGATTGATTACGGTCTCGCTATTTTGTAATATTGAAATATGTGAATGTGGATTTGTATTTTTCTCCTTGTGGCTCGACTACTTTTGAAAGGATCTTACCACACCTTATTCCTAAACAGTGATTAGTTAGATGAGTCTTTGAATTCCTATTTTGAACCAGGTTTTGTGGTTTAAGTGTTGTGGACACCATTTCACATAATTGACTTTGAAAGGATTTTTTACATATGAAATTAATTGGCATCGACATTGGAAAAAACAAACATTTCTTTTGTGTCATGGATCAACAAACTGGTGAGATCATCTCTCAGCCTGTTTCTTTTTCTAATGACAAAGAAGGTTTTGATTTTCTAGTACAAAAAATCAAATCTTATCCAAAAGATTCTATTCTTATTGGTATGGAAGATACGGGACATTATCACTTTGCTTTGTTGAAATACCTTCTAGACTTACAATATACTGTTGCTTTAATTAATCCTAAAACAACTGATTTCAATCGTAAGATGCAAGGTGGTATTACTAAAAATGATAAGCTCGATACAATCAATATCTGTGATGTTCTTGATACTCCTGAGCGTAAAAAACAATATCGTATCACTAAAGTCAACAGCTTTGATCTTTATGAACAAAAACAGCTGACAAGACATCATCATAATTTGAAAGAAGAGGAAAATGTCTATAAGAATCGTCTTCAAAAATGTATCGATATCGTGTTTCCTGAATTCAATAAACTGTTCAATTCTAAATATGGCATTGTTTATATGAATATTCTTAAAATGTTTGGGAGTGCTGAAAATATCGCCAATACAGATATCAGAACCATCCGTAAATGTTTTGAAATCGAAGGCAGAGGCAATCGTATTTCTTTAACCCCTGAAAGACTTAAAGAATGTGCCAGATCTTCTATTGGTATTTCTTCATCAGCGGAAGTTATTCAAATAAAACATTTAACCGCTCAAATAGAACTGATTGAAGAACAGCTAACTGAAATAGATAAAAAAATAGAAGAGTTCTCCATCCAAAATAACTCTCCTATCCTATCCATACCAGGAATATCTCACTTCTCTGGTACTTCTATTCTAGCGGAATTAGGAGATATAAGCAACTATTCTAAGCCTTCTCAAATCATTAAATTTGCAGGAGTTGCTCCTTTACACTATGAATC
>ERZ835980.1754-NODE-1754-length-22314-cov-14.317624_pt1 | contig 22314 bp, 15 predicted proteins | sample MGYA00519943_ERZ835980 | MGnify/ENA primary metagenome ERZ835980 (study PRJEB31850, sample SAMEA3708791) | human gut metagenome | biome: human gut; feature: human-associated habitat; material: faeces | place: China | collected 2014 ... | reverse complement strand
GAAGAGATGAGACGTATTTTAAATGAATTGAAAATAAAATGCTAATCTGATTTTACGAAAAAATAACGCCTAAAAAAGCAAGAAATAGCAGAATGATGCTTTTATTTTGAGTTTCAAGTGGTTGTGGCAGTCGTTGGCTTTAAGTGGCATATACGAGGAAAAGCGAAAAACGCAGATTGGAGAAATAGAAACGCTTTCAAATCATTACCTCGCAGAAACGCCCTAATAAGCATTTTTAACGGTGGCGGTTCATATTTCCCCATTCTGCGTAAGTTTTGGTTTTGCCATGCAACTCTCATAGTTTAATTTTGCACCGAACAAAAAAGTAAGGATTATGAGATGCACTTTCAAGACAGTCTTCTATGTAAATGGAAGCAAGGAGAGAAACGGAATTGTCCCTATCATGGGGCGAGTGACAATCAACGGAACTATCGCACAGTTCAGTTGCAAGCAGAGCGTTACCAAGGCTATTTGGGATGCCAAGGGCAACAGAGCCACAGGCAAGAGTAAGGAAGCCAAGGAGGTGAACTTTGCGCTTGACAACATCAAGGCTCAAATTACCAAGCATTACCAGAGACTTTCCGACCGTGAGGCGTTCGTTACCGCTGAAATGGTGAGAAACGCCTACCAAGGCATAGGCACGGAATACGAGACATTGCTCAGAGCCTTTGACAAGGAGAACGCAGCTTTTGCCAAGCGTGTGGGCAAGGATAGAGCCAAGAACACCTACCGCAAGTATCTGACGGTAAGAAAGTATGTTGCCGATTTCATCAAGTATCAGTACAAGCGCAGCGATATGTCCATGAACGAGCTTACAGAGGAGTTCATCCGTGACTATTGCCTGTATCTGAAGAATGTCATTGGACTTGCGCAGTCCTCCATTTGGATTTACTCCATACCACTGAAGCATATCGTAACGGCAGCTCACTACAACGGCAAGATACCGAGAAATCCATTTGCCATGTACCACGTTGACCCAGACCACAAGGAACGTGAGTTCTTGACATTGGACGAGCTTACCGCCATGAAAGAGATAAAGTTGGAAGACCCGAACATGGCATTTGCGAGAGACCTTTTTATCTTTGGTTGTTGGACAGGTATCTCTTTCATCGACATCAAGAACTTGACGGAAGATAACATCAGCATGATAAACGGTGCTCCTTGGATTGTGTCCAAGCGTCAGAAGACAGGCGTTCCGTTCCAAATCAAGTTGATGGATATTCCCATGCAGATTATTGGGAGATACAAGGCTTTCAGAAAAGGAAGTCACTTGTTCAATATCGGCAACCTTGACAGCATCAACAAGCGCATAAAGAAAGTTGCTGCAATGTGTGGCATCAAGAAGCGTGTCTCGTTTCATGTCTCACGTCATAGTTGGGCTGTTTTAGCCTTGGAGTACGGAATGCCGATAGAGAGCGTGAGCAAGATTCTTGGTCACACGAATATCACCACGACACAGATATATGCCAAGGTGACAAGCACCAAGCTTGACCATGACATATCTGTCTTTGAAAGTCGAATCAAGGGGCATTTGCCTGCAATGGGAGGGATGGCATGAAAAGGACTGTAATCACCGTGGACGGAAATGGAAGGCTTTCCATTCCGTCCAACCTGGAGGACTTGTGGATGAGTGAAAATGAGTTGGTAGATATGCTTTATGTCACAACCCCGAAGCTCAAAGCCGTGATAAGAGCCATATATAAAGAAGGTATGTTGTTGGTGTCGGAAGTCCAAAAGAGGCAAAAACTTTCCAAAGATGTTTGGCAAACGCTATATGGATTCCCTATGGTTGTTGCCATTTGCTTCCGTCTCACCTCTAATGGGGCTATGCAACTTCGTAATGCCATCTTCAAGAGGCTGTACGGAGCAAAAGAGAAAGCAGCCATTGTCCTACAACTCTACGGAGGGACAAATGCCATTAGCTGAGATTGGTTGTATCTTTGACGCTTCTATTATTCACTGTCGTATTGACTTGCCTACGTACTGATTCACTGTCGTATCAAGCATTTCTGTGAAGAACGAAGAACTGCTGATGTCAAACGTTTTACAGTTTTATCGTATGAAATATAAAACGTATGACATGCAGGAATACATTTTTGTTCATCCCGAGGAAAGGTTTGCAAGGAAGCCTCTCTTCGGGATTTTTCGTTTTATCTTATCCCGAAAGGCTACATCAAGCACATTGATTTCCAATCTTTTAACATTGTCGGTGCAAACTTCTCCATTCTGCGCAAGTTTGTGTTTTGCGTTTTGATTTTCCGCCCTTACCTTTGCAACTTTAATTTATCAACTCACAAAGGTTAGATTATGAGCAAGACAAACGACAACAATCAGCTTGTAGGCGTGGCAAATGCAAAGCCACAGGCTGCACCTCCGACAAACGAGGTGTTCATCCGTGTTGGCACAACCTTGTACAAGGTGGTTGACCAACCTACCATCAATGGAGGAAAGGTAAGAAAGCGCATCCCATGGAACATGGAGACCTTGCGTCAGGACTACGGCAAGGAGTTCATCAAGTACGTTCACAAGTATGACGGCTTCTGTACTGTTCCCGAACATGTGAACCACCGCACGGTGATAGACGGTTTCCTCAACCTATACGAGCCGATAGGACATAAGCCGATGCAAGGGGGCTTCCCAAATATCAAGAAGTTGGTTAGTCACATCTTCGGTGAGCAATATGAGCTTGGCATGGACTACCTGCAACTTCTTTATCTCAGACCAGTGCAGAAGCTGCCTATTCTATTGCTTGTATCAGAGGAAAGAAACACAGGCAAGACCACGTTCTTGAACTTTCTGAAGGCATTGTTCCAGGACAACGTGACATTCAACACCAACGAGGACTTCCGCAGTCAGTTCAACTCCGATTGGGCTGGCAAACTGCTCATAGTCGTGGACGAGGTATTGCTCAGCCGCAGGGAGGATTCCGAGCGGTTGAAGAACCTCAGCACCACACTCTCGTACAAGGTGGAAGCCAAGGGCAAGGACAGGAACGAGATTTCCTTCTTTGCCAAGTTCGTGCTGTGCTCCAACAACGAATCACTCCCTGTCATCATTGACGAGGGCGAGACCCGATATTGGGTGAGGAAGATTTTATCGTTGCAATCTGACGATACCGACTTCTTGGAGAAACTGAAGGCGGAGATACCCGCTTTTCTGTTCCATCTGCAAGGCAGAACGCTGTCCACAGAGCGGAAGAGCCGTATGTGGTTCGCCCCCGAACAGATAGCGACCGATGCTCTGAGGAGAATCATACGCTGCAACCGCAACCGACTTGAGGTGGAAATGTCGGAGCTGTTCCTTGAGGTCATGGAGAACACCCAAACCGACAGTTTGCAATTCTGCCTCAATGATGCAATCGCCTTGTTGCAATGCAACCACGTGAAAGCGGAGAAGCACCTTGTGCGAAAGATAGTGCAGGACTGTTGGAAGCTGCAACCTTCAGAGAACGCCCTCACCTACACCTCATACGAGTACAACTACAACAGCAGCGGTCACTACTCGCCAACAAAACGTGTGGGCAGGTTCTACACTGTAACGAGGGACAAGCTAAATAGCATATAATTTTGTTGAATTGTTGAATATGACGAAAGAAGTGTTGGATATCAAGTATTTAAGGCTCAACATTTTCTCAACAAATCTCTCAACAAAAGAAAGAGACTGTTGAAAAGAGAAAACATGACCGCTAATGCCTGTCTTTCTCTTTTGCCCAGTGATTTTGTTGAAAAGAACCATTTGTTGAGAGTTTGTTGAGAAGATAAGCCTTTGGTTATCATACCAATACATACTATTTTCAACAATTCATCAGAAATACATACACCACTTAATCCACAGTAAGACATGAATATTCAAGAAGCAAAGCAAATCAAGATTGCAGATTATCTGCTAAGTTTGGGACACCACCCTGTCAAACAGCAGGGTGCAAACCTTTGGTACAAGTCACCGCTGAGAAACGAGAGCGAGCCATCTTTCAAGGTGAACACCACGATGAACAGTTGGTTCGATTTCGGAATGGGCAAGGGCGGCAACATCATCACCCTTGCGTCATACCTTTACGCATCAGACAACTTGCCATATCTCTTGGACAAGATGGAGAAGCAAGCACCCCATGTACGCCCGACCGACTTTTCTTTCCCTCAGCAAGCTTCCGAGCCGAGTTTTGAGAGATTAGAGGTTAGGGAACTTAACCATCCTGCACTCCTACGCTATCTGAGCGAGCGGAATATTGACCTGTGCATCGCCCGAAAGGAATGTGTGGAACTCCACTTCTCGCATAATGGCAAGAACTACTTCGCCATCGGCTTCAAGAACAAGTCGGGCGGTTACGAGGTTCGTAACCGATTCTTCAAGGGTTGCATGTCCCCCAAGGACATCACACATATCCGACAGCAAGGCGAGCCAAGATACGCTTGCTATGTGTTCGAGGGCATGATGGACTATCTTTCCTTTCTCTCGTTACGCATGGAGAAGTTTCCGTCTTGTCCGTCATTGGAAGCGCAGGACTACGTGATACTCAACTCAACAAGCAACGTTGACAAGGCTATTGACGCACTACACGGCTACGAGCGCATCAGTTGTCTGCTCGACAACGATGATGCAGGGCGGAAGGCAACGCTTGCCATCGAGAACGCCCTCGGCTACCGTGTGAGGGATGCATCTCACTTGTACTGTGAGTACAAAGACTTGAACGACTATCTGTGCGGAGTTAAATCCAAACAGTCTGTACACCAAGTACAGCCTGTTAAGCAAACCGTTCCACCTCGAAAGAGAGGCGCAGCCTTGGGCATATAGACGGTTCCTGCTCCAATGGCTATTCTGAACGGAAAAGCCATAGCTCAATAGGGCGTTTTCTTGACGCAGTGGCACGCCACCGCTAAAAACACCCATTTGAGCAAAGGGGCATCCCCTTTTGAAACCCCGTGAGCCATGCGCAGGGCGCAATGCGGCAAGCGGATTTGTACAACTCAAAAACAAGTTTATTATGGGACATTTCAGTTTGGATTTCAAGAAGGCAAAGGGCAGCTCTGACGCAAGGGAGTCAGACCACATAGAGCGCAAGGTGATACCCGACAACGCTGACCCTACGAGAACTCACCTCAACCGTGAGCTTGTCAAGATGCCGAGCGGTGTGTATGGTCGTGACGAAGCCATCGCCCACCGCATCAAGACGGCAGGCATCAAGCGCAAGATAACCAATGACCAGGTGAAGGTGATTAGAACCGTGCTGTCTGGAACGCACGAGGACATGATGAACATCGCAGCCAATGGTCAGCTTGACGATTGGTGCAACGACAGCTTGAAATGGTTGCAGGACACATTCGGCAAGGAGAATGTCGTTTCGGTGGTTCTCCACATGGACGAGCACACGCCGCACCTCCACGCCTCCATTGTTCCGATAGTGACAGGCGAGCGGAGAAAGGCGAAGAACAAGACAGCGGAAGAAGGCAAACGGACATACCGCAAGAAAGCCAATGCCGTGAGGTTGTGTGCCGATGATGTGCTCAACCGTGACAAGATGGTTGGCTATCACGACAGTTATGCGGAAGCCATGGGCAAGTATGGCTTGAAGCGAGGTGTCCGTGGATCGGATGCGAGGCATACCACCACGGCACAGTATTACCGCAACATCAAGCGAGAGACGGAGAGACTTCAAAACTGCATGAAACTGTTGCAATCTGATGTGGAGGAAGCGGAGCGACTGCTCAAACAGACCAAGAGCGAAATCAACACGGAGAAACTACAGGCAGCCAAGACGGAAGCCAAGACAGCCCTTGTGTCGAAGATTGGTTCTCTTTTGGGCAGTGGAAAATTGAAAGAGGTGGAGCAACACAACCGAAAGTTGTGTGAGCTTGTGACAGACCGAGAGCAATACATTGACGAACTCCATGAGAAAATACAGCGAATGGAGGACAGCCACAGCCAACAACTCGGCGAGATGCAACAGATACACAAAGCAGAGGTCGTAGATTTGAAGAGCAAGCACGCAACAGAAGTTTCTTTGCTCAATGACATCGTCCGCAAAGCCAAGCATTGGTTCCCGATGTTGGAGGCACATTTGCAAATGGAAGACCTGTGCAGGAAGATTGGCTTCACCGTTGAGCAAATCGGAGTGCTTCTTACAGGAAAGGCAGTCAACTTTAGCGGTTCACTCTATTCCGAGGAGCACAGAAGAAAGTTCAATGTAGTGAATGCAGAAATTAAGGTATTCTCTGATTCTACCAAGCCGAACCAACTATTTTTGTATATAAATAGACAAACTATGGTTGAATGGTTTAAGGAACAGTGGAATAATATAAGGTTAAAAACACAGCGTCGTTTCAAACTTTAATATACTTTTTGCAAGAACAAAGAAGGCAGCTTACTTTTTTTGGGTAAACCGCCTCTTTGTTGTTGCTTTTACAATTGATATGTTAGAGATAGCATAACATTTCCAGAATGTTGTTTGTATCTAACATAGGATGTGTAAGTTGGTGTAACATTTTGTTTTAACCAATTGATTCCGTTAAGGTGAAAGATATTCGTGCCAGAAAGTTTGCATGTGAATTTCTTGATTTTATAGGAAATGGAAAAATCAATATCTCGCAATATCTTACTTCCGCTTGTATTCTCTATCTTGTTCCACTTGCCGGTAACAAAACTGGCGAACTTGTTCTTCGCAAATATGAGCTTTGCAGTTCCACCAAATTCCTTGTCACTAGAATCAATGTTTAAGTCGGTGACTTTGTTTGTCAACTTGTTGTACAAGCCATCAACCTCAACATTGAAAGGAATCTTAAAGCGTGAGACGAAACCTAAGTCTGTCTTTAAGTTCCCTATCAACATTTTACACGGAATGGAATTGTATGCAATTTCGTTTCGATTCCATAAAAATGTTGTGGTCAGTTTGGCATCAATAGGCAAGTTGCCCAATCCTTTGTTGGCATATAAAGTTGCATTTACGGTTTCCTTTTTTCCTCCATCCATATAATTTTGGCTGTGTAATAAACCGTCATTCTGATAGTTCAGCATTTCGGTGTTATCAGCCTTCTCATAAGTCAAATACATAAATATAATTGTTCTGCTATACAAACTATACAACTTATAAGCAATATTCATGTTCAGGGCGTTGTTGCCCAACCTTGAATATGAGGAAGCATCTGTGACCTCATCGTAGCTATTGATGACAGAAAGTCTCGAAAGTGCTTCAATATCGGTTGGCACATATTTGTAACTCAGTCCAAATGCAACAGAGTGTTGCTGACTGAAACGTAATTCTGTTGCAAAGGATGGCTCCCACTTGATTACAGACTTTGTCGCTAGTCCATTAATGTTTGTATTATTCCCATAATCAGAAAATCTAACGCCTGCATCAAACCTAAAGAGACCTTTGTTCTTCATGAGCCCCCCATAAATCCCGAAATTGTGACTGTTCAAATGTTCGCTATCTACATTTTGGTCTATCCATGAATCGTAGTTCTGAGTGGACAACTCCCATTTCAAGTTGATTTTATGGAAAATAGGAAATACATATCCTACAGCACCTGCCACATTCAGCTTCTTCAAACCTCTATCTATATAGTAAGAACCATCAGCCTGTGTATATTCGATAGGCAATTCGTAAGAGGAAAGAATGTCCAAGTTTCTGTCTGACTTAGAAAAAGCGAAATCTACACTTCCATAAAGCAAGCCTTTGCCTATCAACGAATTTAAGCTGACCTGCTGTAAAGCATTAAATCCTTTGTTTTTGTCATTGTCTGCATTTCTATCGGAATTATTGTTGTAATAATCCATGATAGACATACTGTTTCTCATATCGCTATATGCCAACTTCGTTTGGAAACGCAAGCTTGTGTATTGATTGACATCCCATTTTTGGCTGAGGTTAAATGAACTGAAGCTGCCTCTTTTCTTGCCATTCTCTTCTGTTGACTTACGTATGTTTTCCTGCGCCATCTTTATATGTTGTTCCGTTGACAATGCAGACTTTGCATCCATTTCATTGTGGATTACACCTATTGTGGCCTTGTAGTGTGAAGACGGTTTCAATGTTAAATTGACATTGCCAATACCTGAAGTCCTTTTGTATTCGTCATTACTTGGCATCAAGACATTTCTTTCTGCACTGGAAAGGCTCAATTGCGCAAATCCATTGGTTGTTTTTACTCCTGTAAGACCGCCATTGGCATTGAGATAGTCCATTATAGAGAATACAGCCTCATTGGTGTTGTTCGCATTTGCTATGATGGATGCAGATACTTTATTGCCCATCTTTAAAGCTGAGTTCTTGCTGTCAAACTTGTTCTTCATACCGCCACCTTCTGTAAAGTTGCCTGCCCATTTGTTATGGAAGTCCTTATTTATAAGGTTTAATGCTGTCGTCTCTTTTGAATTAAAAGAGTTGCCGATATTTCCATCATTATAGTTACTAAGCAACTCCACACCAGAAGCAAAGTCGGCGGACAAAGTTTTTAGTGCATGTCCTCCTGTAGAAAGCACATCTTCGCCATTGACCAAGAACTTATCTATTTTTTTTCCTTGGTAGGAAACATTTCCCGATTCATCGACTGTCATTCCAGGCAACTTTTTAATGACATCGCTCATGTTCTGTTCACTTCCGTTTTTAAACACATCTGGACTAAATTCAATTGTGTCATTCTTTATTTTCGCCCCTAAGTTTCTACCTTTTATTGTTACCTCAGACAATGTGTAGCTGTCGTCTTTCATCATTAAGTGTAATGGGGGCGCCGGCACTTCTTTATAATGTACTCTCAGTGTAGTATATCCGACACATCTTGCTGTCAACCAAAATGAGGACAAAGCCTTGTTGGATTGGATAGTGAACGAACCATCGTCTTTTGATATTGCATACGAAACGATGGAATGTGCCGCACTATCTTGTGAACATGTAACAGTACAAAAGGGTATGGCTGTATTTTGTGCATCAACAACCATACCCGATATATTCTGTGCTATAGAAAATCTACATATGCAGATTAGCATACATAACAGTAAACTTCTTAAACGTCCCATACATCCTTATGTTTTACACTACAAAACTATGACATTGTCATTGCCGCTTTCCTTCAACTCTTCAATCTTTTTCTTCTGTAACTTTTCAAAAGCAGGTTTTTGCATTACTTTTCCTCTTGGTAACTCTATCTTGACTTGCCCTTTTATAGGCAAAATACTTTCTGCCTCATAAATTTCGCTTGATGTCGTCAAGCGGAGTATTGCCCCTGGCAGCCCTATATATCCACAAGGTCCTACGGGGGATGGTATTTCTTGACAGAACCATGCTACTACAGAACGATTTTTCTTATATACGGCCTTTGTACATTTCTTTCCTAAAACTTCTATAGTCTCATCAAAATACAAATCCCATTCATTTTTTAATGAATCAGAAAAAACGACAAACGCCTTATCTACAATGCTTTTTATACTTATTTCCTTATTATCTGTTGTATTTGTATAGTATGAGCCACTTCCTTCAAGTTTGATAACATTGTTATCTATGCCTGTGGTTGAAAATGCACATTCGTTGCCATTAGTAAATAAAGTATAAGTTTTATGCTGATTGGACAATTGATTTATAATCATTTGTCTTTTACTTAAATCACTCATACTATAGACCTCCTTCGGAATTTGCATCACCATATTATAATGTATGGATAATCCTATCTTTTGTGCAGAGACTAATAGACAAGAGACTAAGCACGAAAGCGTGAATAATATAACCCTTTTCATATTTGTACAGAATAGAAAGAAAATATTAAAGAGTAGGCACTCCAATTAAAAAGAGTGCCTACTCATGTAATATGCAGTCGTTGTTGATTAGCAATAGACTACGACATTAGAGAACAATAATGACTGTTCCATCTTTGGTAATAATAACGACAGGACCATTTGATGGAGTTGCTTGGAACGTTGTTGTTGCCTTAATGTTGTTTACTACTGGTGAAGATACTTCAGCCGCACTTGCTTGACTTGGCATGCATATAGCACCTAATGCCAAAGCCATAGAAAACAAAAACTTTTTCATGTTTTCTCCTTTTTAAATGTTATACATGTTGCGGAGGTATAAACCTCTTTGTTTTCGATTGCAAAAGTACAAAAAAAAATGATTGATAGAACTTTTTGATGGTTATTTTAAACTGAATTAAACTTATTGACGGTAAAATTAAATTTGATTAAACATTATGCTGCTATTTTGTAAGAAAACTGGTACTTTTTGTAACATGTCTTTCGGTTTGATGTTTTTTTGGGAATTAAAAATCTTAGATTCATTATTTTTTTGTATTTTTGCAGCCGAAAAGAGTTGTTAGGCAGCAAACGTATGCAGATAGCAGAATTTAGGACTGTTGCCAAATCATTACCTCTATTGAGGTGAAAGACTCATAAATAGCTCATTTTAAGCTATTCGGCAGTTTTTAGCGTAATTTTATATAAAAAAATAAGCCTGATAATAGATATCAGGCTTATTTTTTATCTATCTTTACTAACATTTAAGCATAGCTTTTTTATTTTATAATCGGTATTATGTTTAATTATATATTTAGAAATCTTCTATTCCATCCTACAACTTCATTATAGATTATTGAATAAAAAAAGACCACCCCAATTTCTTGAGGCAGCCCCTATCGTAAAAAGAATAAAACTTCAAATTACATAGTCAATTCCTTTTCCAAAGCATCATATTCAGCCTTATTCAATTTCCAATATATGTTCAACAAATATTGTCCCCATAATTGTCTATTGTCTGGCTTAAGTTCTTTAGCTTTTTCGTAGTTAGGTCTTGCTTTTTCGTAATATTCCTTGATCTTAGCTTCATTTGCAGCGTACTTCGGATCGTCCATAGAAATCTTACTGTTTTCTTCTACAATAACTTGTGCTGGGAAGAAATAGCAATCACCAATCTTAGAATATGCTTCAGCTACGAAATCAGAGTTCTTTGCAATGATAGAGTTAAATGTAGCAATAGCTGCATCATAATCTTTCTTTTCGTACTGCAAAACACCCTTTACATACAAGAAGTACGGAGTTTCATTCTTTGCCAAAACCTGATCGATTTCAGTTAATCCATCATCAATTCTACCTTTCTGGATATAATAGTCCATCAAGTTACCAATGAAATATTCCTGAGATGGGAATCTTTCTGTACCTTCCTTGATAGTAGCTAACCATTGAGTTGAATCAGGATTTTCACCTTTACCATAAGCTTCAGCCAAGCACATCAAAGCTCTATAGCCTTCTTCTTTGTGAGATTTACCTACAGTTGCATATTTAACAACTGCATCCTTATCATTCAAAGAGTTTGCAGCCAACGCAGCATAACATGCGATTAGCGGAGTCAATGTATCATTCTTTACTGCATCTTCTTCTTCAAACATCGGATTTTCTGCTGCATCAACATACAAGCCAAAGAATTTCAAAGCATTAGCATAATTTCCTGAATTGTAAGCATCAGAACCACCATTAGTCAAGTTGGGACGAACTGTAGCCAATGTCTTTGATAATTTCTTTCTTAATTTAGGCTTCTTCAATTCTCCACTCTTTACTTTTGCCTGTTCTACTTCATCACATTTTGTATAATATTCGAACATTTTAACCAAACTGTTATACAATTTTGATGTATCAGCCTGACCACCCGGCAAATAAAGCTTCATGTTTTCTTCATCGTAGATTGCCTTCTGGAAATCACCAGCCAATTTCCATGTTTCAGGATCATTGGCAGTTGAAGGATCAACCAAAGCTGGTTCAATTATCTGCGCTGCCTTTACAGGATCACTTTTTGCAGATTTAGCTTCCTTTACAACACTTTCCTGTGCTGACACAGCACATGCTGTAAGGAATAAAGCTGTAGTAAACAATACTTTTTTCATAACTGTTTTTGATTTAGTAATACAAATATATTCAATTTATTTTATTCTTGCTTTTCGTCGGCAGAACCTTCTTCATTAAAAGGTATACCATCTACAGAAACAGAGTCTTCATTATCTACATTCTCCTCTTCCGATTCAGATGTTACCTTACAAACAGAACCAATCTGATCATTACGCTTTTCAAGGTCTATCAGACGAACTCCCTGAGTTGCACGTCCCATAATGCGAACACTTGCTACATGCAAACGGATAGTTATTCCCGATTTATTGATAATCATCAAATCGTTTTCATCTGTTACAGACTTGATTGCAACCAGTTTTCCTGTCTTTTCAGTAATGCTTAAAGTCTTAACACCTTTACCACCGCGATTAGTTTTACGATAGTCTTCAATATCAGAACGTTTTCCGTATCCATTCTCAGAAATAACCATAATAGTTTCTTCCTGCGGATTTTTAATACAGATCATGCCAATTACTTCATCTGTACCGTCTTCATCGAGTGTAATACCACGAACTCCGGTTGCTGTACGTCCCATCTCGCGAACTGCACTTTCATGGAAACGAATAGCACGTCCGTTACGATTAGCAATGACAATCTCATTGTTTCCATTGGTCATACGTACTTCAATTACACGGTCATCTTCGCGAATTGTTATAGCATTTACACCATTCTGACGCGGACGAGAATATTGTTCAAGCAATGTTTTCTTGATTACTCCATTCTTTGTGCAGAACAATACATAATGACTATTGATAAATTCTGTATCATTCAGATTCTTAACACGCAGATATGCAGTAACAACATCATCAGAATCAATATTCAGCAGATTTTGTATAGCACGACCCTTCGATGTCTTGTTTCCTTCAGGTATTTCATATACTTTCAGCCAGTAGCACTTACCTTTCTGAGTAAAGAACATCATGGTATTATGCATTGTAGCCGGATAAATATGTTCGATAAAGTCTTCGTCACGAGTTTCACTACCCTTCGACCCTACTCCACCACGATGCTGTGCACGGAATTCAGACAACGGAGTACGTTTGATATATCCCAAATGAGAAATAGTTATCACCATTTCATCATCAGCATAGAAATCTTCCGGATTGAATTCTTCCGAAGCATATACAATTTCAGAACGTCGCTGATCACCATATTTTTCCTTCACTTCGATAAGTTCATCCTTGATAACCTTCTTACAAAGTTCTTCATTAGTCAGAATTTCTTCAAAGTAGGCAATCTGTTTCATCAGTTCTTCATATTCAGCATGCAACTGATCTTGCAGAAGTCCTGTAAGCTGACGAAGGCGCATTTCTACAATAGCACGCGACTGAACTTCTGTCAACTGGAAACGATCCATCAAATTTGTGATAGCTTCATTCGGAGTCTTGGCAGCACGTATGATGCGAATTACTTCATCGATATTATCAGAAGCAATTATCAGTCCTTCCAATATATGAGCACGTTCCTTAGCCTTGCGCAAATCGAACTGAGTACGACGGATCACTACTTCATGACGATGCTCAACAAACAATCGAATCAAGTCTTTCAGATTCAGCAACTTCGGACGACCATGTACCAAGGCAATGTTATTTACGCCGAAAGATGTTTGCAAAGCTGTCATTTTGAACAGCTTGTTCAATACAACGCTGGCATTCGCATCACGTTTTACATCAATTACAATGCGCATACCTTCACGGTCGGACTCATCGTTCACATACGAGATACCTTCTATTTTCTTGTCATTTACCAGAGCTGCTATATTCTCTATCAGCTCCTTCTTATTTACATTATAAGGAATCTCGTTAACGATAATCTTATCGTGTGTAGGATGTGATTCGATTTCCGTCTTGGCACGCATTACCACACGTCCACGTCCGGTTTCATAAGCATCACGCACACCGCTTATACCATAAATATATCCACCAGTCGGGAAATCAGGAGCTTTGATATAATGCATGAGTCCATCTACATCAATATCGTTATTGTCAATGTAAGCAACACATGCATCGATTACTTCCGACAAGTTATGAGTCGGCATATTGGTAGCCATACCTACTGCAATACCCGATGCTCCGTTTACGAGAAGATTAGGTATACGTGTAGGCATTACGGTCGGTTCCTGTAATGTATCGTCAAAGTTATTCGTGAAGTCAACAGTCTCTTTATACAAGTCCTGCATCATGTCTTCACCTATTTTCTTCAAACGAGCCTCTGTATAACGCATTGCAGCCGGACTATCCCCGTCTACAGATCCGAAGTTTCCTTGTCCGTCGACCAATGGATAACGCATAGCCCAATCCTGCGCCATACGCACCAATGCACCATACACAGATAAATCTCCGTGCGGATGATATTTACCTAAAACTTCACCTACGATTCTTGCTGCTTTCTTATATGGCTTGTCTGAAGTATTTCCCAGCTCCATCATACCGTATAAGATACGACGATGTACGGGTTTAAAGCCATCTCTTACATCTGGAAGGGCGCGAGCAACGATTACCGACATAGAGTAGTCGATGTACGACTTCTTCATTTCCTCCTCGATGTTGATTTTTATTATTCTGTCTTGTTCTTGCATTGAAACAAAATTAGTTATTATTTAGATCTCTCTGGCTTATTAAAAACCACGCTAAAGTACGACATTTTATTGAAACAGCAAAAAAAAATATAAAGTTTTAGCCATTCCCTACCTCGACCTCGGTTAAAACTATAAACAAACTTAAAGGCTTAACACCAAAGAATTTTATCAGGATAAAAAATCATTGGGAAATATTACCTGCAACGAGTTTGCTTTTTACCAGATCGATATTTCATTGACATAAAAGACAATCTTTCCACATTATACGAAGCAAAAGCGCAACATATCTGGCATGATTTTTGTTAAATAGAAAAAAGAGCTTATTATAGTATTATATTTATAATGTATCTTTGCAAAAAGAAATGTTTTGAGGGAGAAAACCAAATTTATGAATAATCCATTTTCACAAAGAATATCCGACGTAATACAGTTTAGTAAAGAAGAAGCAAATCGCCTGCGCAATAATTATATAGGTCCAGAGCATCTGTTGTTGGGACTTATTCGCGAAGGTGAAGGAAAAGCTGTCCAAATATTGAAAGACTTATACGTAGACCTGGAAATGGTCAAAAAAACGTTGGAAAACGATTTAAGATCATCGGCTGTAACTCCTGAAAATTATTCAGAAGATATTACATTCGATGAGAAAGCATCGAAAATATTAAAAATGAGCATATTGGAGTCGCGCATACTGAAAAGTCCGGCTACCGATACAGAACACATGTTATTAGCAATTATGAGAGAAAATCAAAATAAAGCCTCACAGATATTGGAAGAGAATGAGGTTACTTATCAGAAAGTAATGGACAAACTTGTCCCCAAGGCTGAACCGCAAAGCGGACTGGATTTCGGAGAGGATGAAGAAGAGGAAGAGGAAGGCATACGCCGACAGCCAACAGGCAACGGAGAAAGCTCATTCTTCTCACAAGAAGCAAAGCAAACCACTCGTACACAGCAGCAAAAGCCTAACAATGACACTCCTGTACTCGATTCATTCGGTACAGACATGACAAAAGCTGCCTCAGAGGGCAAGCTCGACCCGATTGTCGGCCGTGAAAAAGAGATAGAACGTCTGGCTCAGATATTAAGCCGCCGCAAAAAGAATAATCCGATTTTAATTGGAGAACCAGGAGTCGGAAAATCTGCAATCGTTGAAGGTCTGGCACTACGCATCATCGAGAAAAAAGTATCACGTATCTTGTTTGATAAGCGCGTGATTGCACTCGATATGACGGCTGTAGTGGCTGGAACCAAATACCGCGGACAATTTGAAGAGCGCATCCGTGCAATTCTCAACGAATTGAAGAAGAATCCGAATATCATTCTGTTTATCGATGAAATTCATAACATAGTGGGTGCCGGTTCGGCAGCGGGCTCTATGGATGCCGCCAATATGTTGAAACCAGCATTGGCACGTGGTGAAATTCAATGTATCGGTGCAACCACTCTCGACGAATACCGTCAGAATATTGAAAAAGACGGTGCTTTGGAGAGACGTTTCCAGAAAGTTATTGTAGAACCGACTACACCGGAGGAAACACTTCAGATTTTGCAAAATATCAAAGAGAAATACGAAGAGCATCATAATGTGACTTATACAGACGAAGCTCTCGAAGCATGTGTCAAATTGACAGACAGATACATTACCGACCGTAATTTCCCTGACAAGGCCATTGACGCTATGGACGAAGCCGGTTCACGTGTACACCTGAAAAACATCACAGTTCCTAAAGAAATAGAACAACAGGAACAGATGATAGATGAAGCACGCACACATAAAAACGAAGCCGTACGTCTGCAAGACTTTGAACTGGCTGCCAGTTTCCGCGATCGGGAGAAGTCATTGATGAGCGAACTCGAAGATATGAAACAGCGTTGGGAGGAAAGTTTGAAGGAAAATCGGGAAACAGTTGACAAAGAGCAGATAGCAGATGTTGTTTCCATGATTTCCGGAATACCTGTACAGCGTATGGCCCAAGCTGAAGGTATCCGACTGAAGGGCATGAAAGAACAATTGCTTGCTAAAGTTATTGCTCAAGACAAAGCCGTAGACACCTTGGTAAAAGCTATCCAGCGCAGTCGTGTAGGCTTGAAAGACCCCAACAAGCCTATCGGAACATTCCTTTTCCTGGGGCCTACCGGAGTTGGAAAGACTCATTTGGCGAAAGAACTGGCCAAGCAGATGTTTGGTTCGGCAGACGCTCTTATCCGTATTGATATGAGTGAATATATGGAAAAATTCACCGTTTCACGACTCGTAGGTGCTCCTCCGGGATACGTGGGTTACGAAGAAGGCGGACAGTTGACAGAAAAAGTACGTCGCAAGCCCTACTCTATCGTTTTGCTGGATGAAATAGAAAAAGCACACTCCGATGTATTCAATTTGCTGCTTCAGGTAATGGATGAAGGACGTTTGACTGACAGTTATGGCAGAACTGTTGACTTCAAAAACACAGTGATTATCATGACGTCAAATATCGGAACACGCCAGCTGAAAGAATTCGGCAAGGGAATTGGTTTTGCCGCACAAACCCGTACAGACGATAAGGAGTATTCACGAAGCGTCATAACGAAAGCGTTGAACAAATCGTTTGCTCCGGAATTTATAAACCGACTCGATGAGATTATTACATTCGACCAGCTTGATATCAATGCACTGGAGAAAATCATTGATATTGAACTGAAAGGACTTTACGAACGTATGGAATCTTTAGGTTATAAGCTAGTTATCGATGATGCAGTCAAGCGTTTTGTTGCGTCCAAAGGATATGATGTACAATTCGGCGCACGTCCTTTGAAGCGCTCCATCCAGAATAATCTGGAAGACGAACTGGCAGAACTTATCCTGAATGAAGATCCTCAAGCAGGAGATACTATTCATGTTGGTTTAAACGCAGAAGGAAATGAAATAAAGATGGAAATCGTAAAATAAAGCAATACGATAAACATTAAAGAAACAGACAAAATGTCAGGCGAAATTCGTCTGGCATTTTTTTTGTCAGTATGCCATCGTAATTTGTTACAAACGAATCAAAATAGTAAAAAATTAAAATATAAAAACTATGCAAAAAGGTAATATTGGGGTAACAACAGAGAACATCTTCCCCATCATTAAGAAATTTTTATATAGCGATCATGAAATATTTCTTCGTGAATTAGTTTCAAATGCAGTCGATGCTACACAAAAACTGAAAACTCTGGCATCTACAGGAGATTTCAAAGGCGAATTAGGCGACCTTACTATCCATGTAAAAATAGATAAGGATACAATTACCATCTCCGATAGAGGTTTAGGACTTACTGCCGAAGAAATAGATAAATATATCAACCAGATTGCCTTCTCTGGAGCTAATGACTTCCTGGAAAAATATAAGAACGATGCAAATGCAATCATCGGACATTTCGGATTAGGTTTCTATTCTGCCTTCATGGTAGCAAAAAAAGTAGAAATAGTAACCCGTTCTTATAAAGAAGATGCCAAAGTTATCAAATGGAGTTGCGACGGAAGTCCTGAGTTTACTCTGGAAGATGCAGAAAGAGATGACAGAGGAACAGATATCATTCTGTACATCGACGACGACTGCAAAGAATTTTTGGAAGAGTCACGTATACAGGGATTGCTTAACAAATACTGTCGTTTCCTGCCGGTTCCGGTTGCTTTCGGAAAGAAGAAAGAATGGAAGGATGGCAAACAGGTAGATACAGAAGAAGACAATATCATCAACAGCTCTTGCCCTATCTGGACTAAAAAGCCAAGCGAACTGAAAGATGAAGATTACAAGAAGTTCTACCGCGACTTGTATCCGATGTCGGACGAACCTTTATTCTGGATTCATCTGAATGTAGACTATCCGTTCAACCTGACAGGTGTACTTTACTTCCCTAAGATAAAGAGTAATATCGATTTGCAGAAAAACAAAATACAGTTATACTGCAATCAGGTATATGTTACAGATTCTGTAGAAGGTATCGTACCCGACTTCCTGACATTGCTTCATGGTGTAATCGACTCACCTGATATACCACTGAACGTTTCACGTTCTTACTTGCAGAGTGATTCGAATGTAAAAAAGATTTCTACATACATCACCAAGAAAGTGGCAGACCGTCTGCAATCTATCTTCAAGAACGACCGTAAAGAGTTTGAAAACAAATGGGATGACCTGAAGATTTTCATCAATTACGGTATGCTTACTCAGGAAGACTTCTACGAGAAAGCAAATAAGTTCGCCTTGTTCAAAGATACAGACAGCAAATATTATACTTTCGAAGAATATCAGACTCTGATTAAAGACAATCAGACAGATAAGAACGGAAGTCTGATTTATCTGTATGCCAACAACCTCGACGAACAATATACATACATTGATGCTGCAAAGAACAAAGGCTACAATGTATTGCTGATGGACGGACAATTGGATGTTCCGATGATAAACATGCTGGAACAAAAGTTCGAAAAGAGCCATTTCACACGTGTCGACAGTGATGTAATCGACCGTCTGATTGTCAAAGAAGAACAGAAAGGTGAAGAATTGGCAGATACCAAACGTGAAATTTTGGCAACTGTATTCAACGGCCAGTTACCTAAGGTACAGAAGACAGAGTTCCATGTAGAAACACAAGCTATGGGAGAAACATCCGCTCCTATCATTATAACTCAGGCTGAATATATGCGTCGTATGAAAGAAATGGCCAACATACAGCCGGGAATGAGTTTCTATGGAGAAATGCCTGATATGTTTAATCTGGTTCTTAACAGTGACCACCGACTGATCAAACAGGTATTGGATGATGCAGAAGCTTCCTGCTCAGAAAAGCTGGTTCCTGTAGAATCTGAAATCGCTATGCTGAAGCTTCGCGAAAGCGAATTCCACAAAGCTCACGAAGGCAAGAAGGATGAAGAAATTCCTACAACAGAAAAAGATGAACTGCATGACATCGAGAAGAAGCTTGATGAACAGAAAAAACAAAAAGACAGTATCATTAATGAGTATGCTGCAAGCAATAAGGTCGTACATCAGTTGATCGACTTGGCCTTATTACAGAACAACATGCTGAAAGGGGAAGCTCTGACAAACTTCGTAAAACGTAGTATTGACCTGATCTAAAAGCATTCTCTCTCAAAATATCTAACGCCGGATAAGGGCTTCAGCCTTTTATCCGGCGTTTTTTTGTCTATAGATACAATTTTCAATATCAATCTTCTATAAATTCTTCATCTTCTTTTGTCAAAAATATCATGAATTTTTTAAAAAATTTGTACGAAAATAAGGAAGCTTTGTACAAATTTTCAAAAAACATCAGGTTCTTTTCCGGCAATGTTCTGATTCATCAAAATTATCTATAGCCAAATCTTCCTTAAAAGGACGCAATTTTTCCCTTTTTCTTGAATAGATAAGGAGTTTTTTTCTATCTTTGGTTTTATATCAAAAATAATTCTATTGATGAAAAAAGCATTATATATGTTCTTCCTGCTTTTTGTTCTGACATTCCAGATACAGGCACAAAAAGTTGGTCTTGTATTAAGTGGAGGCGGAGCAAAAGGACTGACCCACATAGGTATCATCAGGGCATTAGAGGAAAATCACATTCCTATCGACTATATAGCCGGAACATCTATGGGAGCTATTGTGGGTTCGCTATATGCCATGGGGTATTCGCCCGATGATATGGAAAGATTACTGAAATCGGACAGTTTCAAACGATGGTATACGGGAAATATAGAGGAAAAATATATTTACTACTTCAAGAAAAACCCTCCTACTCCTGAATTCTTGAATATCAGGGTTTCTTTAAAAAATCCCCTGCACAAGGTAAAAACGCAGTTTCTTCCTTCCAGTGTAGTAGATCCGTTGCAAATGAACCTGGCCTTTCTCGAGCTCTTCGGTCAGGCCACTGCTGCATGCAACAATGACTTCAACCAGCTTTTTGTGCCTTTCAGATGTGTTGCTTCGGACGTATACAACAAAAGGCCGATGATATTTGAAAAAGGAGATCTGGGAGATGCTGTCCGGGCTTCCATGAGTTTCCCTGCCATGTTCAAACCCATAGAAATAGATTCGACACTGGTTTACGATGGAGGAATCTACAATAATTTCCCCGTAAATGTAATGGTAAACGATTTTCATCCGGATGTCATTATCGGAAGTGTAGTAAGTTCCAACCCGGGAAAGCCTCAGGAGGGAGATATCATGGGACAGCTGGAAAACATGATTATGCAAAAGACTGATTACTCTCTACCCGACTCATTGGGCATTTTGATGACTTTCAAGTACGACAATGTGAATCTGATGGATTTCGACCGCTTTGACGAACTCCACGACATCGGTTACAACCGTACCATACAGCTCATGGATTCTATTAAGGCACGTATCTCACGACGAATCAATTATCGTCAACTGGAGCTGAAACGTATTGCTTACAAGAAAAATATGCCAGAGCTGCGCTTTCGCGAAATCTCGATTACAGGCGGAAACGAGCAGCAAAAGAAATATATTCGCAAAGAGTTCCATTCATCGGATCACGAAATATTCTCTTTGGAAGACTTACGGAAAGGTTACTTCCGTCTGATGTCGGACAATATGATATCAGAAATCATTCCGCATGCAGTATACAATAAAGTTGATACAACGTTTACCCTACACTTAAAAGTAAAGATTGAAGATGACTTATCGCTCCGTGTAGGAGGAAACGTAGGCTCAAACGGCGCTAACCAAATTTATGTAGGAGCTACCTACCACAACTTGAACAACTTCTCAAAAGAAGTTTCGCTAGACGGACAGTTAGGACAAATTTATAACAATTTGCAAATAGCAGGACGCATTGATTTCCCTACCCATATTCCAACATCCTTCCGCCTGGTAGGATCAATCTCTTCATTCGATTATTTTAAGCAAGAAAAACTTTTCTCAAAAGGTAATTCTCCTGTTTTCAATAAAAAGAAAGAGAATTTTGTCAAGCTGCTGGTTTCAATGCCTTTCCTTACACGCCAGAAAGCAGAATTCGGCATCGGAATCGGAAAAATACAAGACCTGTATTTCCAGAACAATGTCATTGACTTCAACAATGACAAAAATGATATCAGCAACTACACTATTTTCGGAGGGTCTGTGGCAATGGATGGAAATACACTAAACAGCAGACAATATGCCACAGCAGGACGCAGAGAGAGACTTGTGGCACATATATACACCGGAACGGAATCATATGAAGCAGGATCAACTCCAGACCCGTATAACGGTACATATAATTATGTCCAGTCCTGGCTGCAATTATCCTATGAAATGGAACGATATTATTCGCTTTCCTCCAAATTCGTATTGGGGAACTATATTCGCGCCTACTATTCTTCACGTAATTTCAGCCATAATTATACCGCAACCATGATGCAGGCAGGTGAATTCTCACCTACACCACATAGCAAGATTACGTATAATGAAGCTTTCCGTGCCAATCAGTTCATCGGAGCCGGCATTATGCCTATCTTCCAGATAACACCAGTCTTCCATGCCAGAGCAGAATTTTATGGCTTTGCTCCTATTTTTCCGATAATGCGTGACGAAGAATCGAAAGCATATTACGGTGAATTATTCAGCAAAATAGAATATATGGGAGAAATTTCACTTGTTGCCAAACTTCCATTCGGAGCGATAAGCGTTTACCTAAATCACTATAGCTCACCGTCAAACAACTGGAATCTTGGCATTACATTGGGCTGGCAGATATTTAATTCACGATTTATCGAATAAAAAACTTAAAAAAAGAGCGAAAATATTTGGAAGTTTAGCAGAAACTCTATACTTTTGCACCCGTTAAGAAAAAAGACATGGCCGCGTAGCTCAACTGAATAGAGTAGCTGACTACGGATCAGCCGGTTACAG
>ERZ835980.1750-NODE-1750-length-22385-cov-3.841782_pt1 | contig 22385 bp, 17 predicted proteins | sample MGYA00519943_ERZ835980 | MGnify/ENA primary metagenome ERZ835980 (study PRJEB31850, sample SAMEA3708791) | human gut metagenome | biome: human gut; feature: human-associated habitat; material: faeces | place: China | collected 2014 ... | reverse complement strand
CGACCCTGCGCAAAAAGCTGGAACGCGGAAAAGACGGGCAGCAATACATACAAACACACATCGGAATCGGCTATCGGATGCTCCGCATCGAGTAAGTAATTCCTGAACTGAACATTCATGACTGAATGGAGTAGATTTCTTGTGGTCATTCCATTCTGCCCCAAATAAGCTGACCATCGTTGAAATAGCGAGGACTTGAAAGTCCTCGCTATTAGCATACATCGTCTTATATATTATATCTGTTTTTCCATCTTCGTTTTTGCTGCTTTCCCTACTTTCTAGCACACTCCCCATCAAGCCCCAAAAGGATTTTTAATCCATGATCCAGCTGCGGCAGAATGTACTCCAGACACTCCCGCACCGCCTTCGGACTGCCCGGCAGGTTGACGATCAGCGTGCGTTTACGGATCCCACTTGCCGCTCGGCTTAACATCGTCCGCTTTGTAAATTGTAAGCTGTATGCCCGCATCGCCTCCGGGATACCCGGAACCATCCGTTCCGCGACCGCCAGCGTCGCCTCCGGCATCACGTCGCGCGAAGAAAATCCCGTTCCGCCCGTTGTTAAGAGCAGATCGGCCTTTCCCTCATCGCAGATCTCCTTCATCGCCTCTTCCAACATCGCCTGGTCGTCCGGCAGCACTTTCTGCCAGACCACCTCATAACCAGCCTCTCTCACCATTTCTGCGATTACCGGACCACTCACGTCCTCCCGTTTTCCCGCGTACCCGGAGTCACTGGATGTAACAATTGCTGCTCTCATTGGTTTCCCACCTCTCTTTGATCTCTTTCCTACGCTTCTTCCAGAATCTCCAGATTATCTCCCTCTTTGATCACGCCGCCGTGCAGCACCTTCGTAAATACGCCCTCGCGCGGCATGATGCAATCGCCCATCGCCTGGAAGATCGCACACCCATGGTGGCATTCTTTTCCGATCTGTGTCAATTCCAGCACGACATCGTTGCATTTAAATTTTGTCCCGATCGGGAGTGTCTTGAAATCGATTCCTTCCACGACCAGATTTTCACCGAACGCGCCGTCCTCGACCTTTGCGCCGCGCGCGCGGAATTCCTGAATCCGGTCATACGAAAGAAGGCTGACCTGACGGTGCCATTTGCCCGCATGGGCGTCACCCTCGATTCCATAGTCCTCGATAAGACAGACCTGATGGACATTTTTCTTCTGAACACCTTTGATTTCACTGGTACACGTTGCGATTACTTTTCCCATGATTGTTTCTCCTTTTCTTTATCCATAAATTTTCCGATTTCATATTTCATATACGATATTTCACTTGTAACATTCCGCCGGCTCACACTTTCACCGCAGAAACCATAATCATAATCCTCACAAACACCCTGCTTATCCGCCTATCTGGGACATTCCCCGGTGTTCCCGATCCGTAAATTCCGTCTTTTTCTCAAAATTATGTCCCTTCGGCTTTTCCGCAAGCGCCTGTCCGATCGCCCGGCGCAGGTCTTCATCGGTACCGCCGCCGCGCAGAATGGTCTTTAATTCCACCCCATTGTCATACTGGAGACAGGTCTTTAAGAATCCTTCTGAGGTCAGCCGGATCCGATTGCATTCGGAACAGAATTTATGGCTGACCGCGCTGATAAAACCGATCCGCCCCTGAAAGCCAGGGACTGCGAAATAATGGCACGGGCCATTTCCTGCCACGTCCCCGCACGGGGTAAAGGTTCCAAATGCCTCTTCCAGCGCATGCTTCAACGCATCTTCTTTCACAAAGGCAAACTGCGTTCCCATGCCGATCGGCATCATTTCGATGAAACGCACGTGCACGTTATGGTTTTTCGCCAGTTCCGCCACCTCTAAAAGCTTTTGCTCCTCGATCCCAAGCACCGGCACACAATTTATCTTGATCTGCATCCTGCCTTTCTGGATCGCCGTCCGAAGACCGCGTCTGACCGCTTCGAGCTCATCCCGGCGTGTGAGCTGCCGGTACACCGACGCATCCAGCGTATCCAGGCTGATCGTGACTGAATCAACCCCCGCGTCCGCCAGCGCATCGTACATTTCTTCTAATAAAACACCGTTCGTCGTGATCGTCAGGCTCTTGATTCCCGGAATCTGTTTTAACGCTGCTGCTAACTCCGGCAGTCTCCGGCGCACCAGCGGTTCGCCTCCGGTCAGCTTGATTTTCTGAATGCCGTTCTCTGCCAGAATCTGGCAGACCCTCTCGATCTCACCAAACCGCAGGATCTCTTCATGGGAAATGCTGCCGATGCCTTCCTCCGGCATACAGTACACACAGCGCAGGTTGCATCGGTCGGTCACGGAGATCCGGACGTAATCGATCGTTCTGCCGTATCCGTCTATCATCGCACAAATTCCCCGCTCTTTCCTCCCGATTTTGCATCGAGATGTATCTCTCCGATCTCCATCCGCTTGTCGATCGCCTTGCACATATCATAAATGGTCAGAAGAGCCACGCTGACGCCGGTCAGCGCCTCCATCTCGACGCCGGTCTTTCCTTCCAGCTTAGCAGTACAAAGTGCCTTGATCGTCAGCTCTTTTTCATCCACCTCAAAATCCACGCTGCATTTCGTGATGAGAAGTGTGTGGCACATCGGGATCAGGTGTGCGGTCTGCTTCACCGCCATGATTCCCGCCACACGCGCCACCCCCAGCACATCGCCCTTGGCAACCGTTCCCTCCAGAACCGCCTTCATGACCGCTTCATTGACGTGAATCTTGCCGGATGCCGTCGCCGTCCGGCTGGTAATCTTCTTTTCCGTTACATCTACCATGATCGCATTTCCCTTTTCATCAAAATGCGTTAATTTTTCTTCCATCTGTATCCTCCTTTTCCTCTTCTTCCGGCTCCAGAAAGATTTTCTCAAACGCTGCTTCTGCTGCCGCCTGCACTGCTGCTTCCATCCGGCGGAATTTTTCTAAAAACGCCTTTCCCTCCGGCGTCAGCACAGAAAATCCACCCTTGCTTCCTCCCGTCTGGCGCTCTAAAAACTGAATTCCCAGCTGCGCCTCTGCGATCTTGAGCATTTTCCAGCCCTTGCTGTAGGAAATATCCCGGATCTGACAGGCACCGAGCATTGAACCACTCTCAGCAACTGCCTCCAGAAAATCCGCCGTCAGCGCGCTGAAGCATTCTTCCTCGCGGCTCAGCGAAATCGACGCCCGAAATGCCAGCTCCCCGCGCTTCTGCCTGTCTTTTTCGTAGGCAAGCAGCGATTCGTAGTCCATTTTCGTGTTGGTGTCCAGTAAAACACCCGGATCTTCAACCTCGATCTCCCGGACACCTTCGCCCCACGCATCCATTGCGCCGCGGAGTCCTTTTCCGCCCCGGTACGTTAAGATGTGTCCAAACACTTCCTTGGACAGCATGACCGGGTGTCCTTTTTTTCCCTGACAGACCGGTACTGCCATGCTTCCGGGCGCCTGCGCCATCTTCTCGATTGTGTCCGCCGTGATCATCGGCACGTCGGCAGGGAACAACAGCACCCGATCGGCTTTTTTCTGGATATGGCGCAGTCCCATGCAGATTGAGCCGTACATCTGCGATGTCTCATACCGCTTGTTTCGGATACAGACCGCACCACGGTGTGAAATATGACGTTCCAGCACATCTGCCTGATACCCGGTCACGACGACGATCGGCGAGATCCCCGCCTGCCGGATCGTGTCGATCTCCCTCTGTATCATCGTGGTCTGCCCCATCCGGAGCATCGGCTTTAATTCTTCCATGTGCGCCGACCGCCCTGCCGCCAGGATGATCGCGCCTGTTTTCCCATCTGCCATACATATCCCCTTTTCTATCATTCTAACCTTCTTTTAAAAGCATGATATCTCCCGGTGCAATTCCCAGCCGGACGCGGTCTCCGCGCTGATACTGGTTTAGTGAATCACTCTGCTTATAGTCTACCTTCCACCAGATCACCTCGCGTTCCAGTGCATTTTCTTTGTCACCCGCTGCCCCTGCATTTTCCACCGGACGCAGCAAAACATCCCACTCAAATGGCTGGCAGAGTGTGTCCCCCCACTCGCACGTAAATTCATTCGCACTGCCGCGCGCTGGGTAAAACTGGTGCGCCCGGATGCCGATATAGGCATGCTCCGCGGCAACCGCTTCTTCGGTCTGAAACGTGAGTCCCCAGTCGAGCGCCTCCACCTCATATTCGCCGATCCGCCGGATCCGGCTGAAGTTTTTACAGCCTGTCAGGCGTGCCGCAGTGACATTTTCCGGTTTCTGGAAAATCGCCCGCGTCTCTCCCTTCATCGCCACCTGTCCGCGGTTTAAGATGATGCTCTTCTCGCAGAACCGATAGACCTCGTCCCGGCTGTGGCTGACCATCAGCACATCGCCCGTGTACCCGCGGAGTACCTCGCGCACCTGGAACTGCAGTTGTTCCTTCAGATAATAATCAAGTGCCGAAAATGGTTCATCCAGCATGATCACATCCGGCTCATAGACGAGAATGCGCGCCAGCGCCACACGCTGCTGCTGTCCGCCGGAAAGCTGGGACGGATACCTTTTTTCAAGCCCTTCTAATTTAAAGAGACGGATCATGCGGGCAGCCGCCTCCTGTTTTTCCTCCTTGCTGCCCGAAAGCCCCGCTGCAATGTTGGTTTCTACGGTCATATTCGGAAACAATGCATAATTTTGGAATAAATAACCGACTTTCCGCTTCTGCGGCGGCAGGTTGATGCGCTTTTCCGAATCAAAGAGCACCCTGCCGTTTAACACGATCCGCCCTTCGTCCGGCGTCTCAATTCCGGCGATACACTTGAGCGTCATGCTCTTGCCGCTTCCGGAGGCGCCGAGAATGCCCATGACGCCGCCATCAGTGTTAAGCGATACGTCCAGCGAAAAGCCGGAAAATCTCTTTTTGATTGCCGCCTGCAGGCTCATCGCGCGCCTCCCTTCTGTGCATCCGCTTCCCTGTCCGCAAACAGTTCCACCGAAACCTTTGCATCCTGACCGCCCGCTTCCACACTGTTATCTTTCTTTTTATGATTGCTGCTTCCGCGCATATCCCGCCGCGACAGCACATTCATCAGCACGACGACCAGGAAGGAAATCACCACGATGATCCACACATACTGGTATGCCATCGACATTTTTCCAGCCGCCACCTGTGAATAGATGGCAAGCGGCAGTGTCTGCGTCTTTCCGGCGATATTGCCCGCCAGCATCGCGGTCGCACCGAACTCGCCCAGTCCTCTCGCAAAGGCAAGGATCGCGCCGCTGAGGACGCCCGGCATCGCCGACGGCAGAATCACCCTCCAGAAAATGCGGCTTTCGGAAAATCCCAGCGTCCGAGCCGCATAGATAAGCGTCACATCGACCTGTTCAAACGCGCCGCGCGCTGCCCGGTACATAAGCGGAAATGAGATCGCCACCGCCGCGATCACCGTTGCCGCCCATGAAAATACAATCTTGACGCCAAACAATTCCAGAAACAGCTGTCCGAGCGGTCGTTTTACACCAAAAATCATCAGCAGGAAGAAGCCTGCTACCGTCGGCGGCAGGACCATCGGAAGCGTCAGGATGCCGTCCAGCACCATTTTCACTTTCTCAGAGCGTGCCGATACCACCAGCCGCGCCATCCAGACTCCCAGAAAAAACGTAATAATGATCGACAGCGTTGCTGTTTTCATCGATATCCATATCGGAGACCAGTCCATCTTTCTTCCCCCTTTCCTATGAAATGTACTCTCGGAGTCTTCTCGACTGAGATAAAAACTGCCGCAGAACACCTGGTTTTCAACGGACCCTGCATTCTGCGGCGGATTTTATTCCATACATGGTTCACTGTCTGTCCTTCGCTGTCCTGCTTTCTATTCACACAGTCGGCTGCATATCCCAGACAGTCATCGCTCCCGGCTTATTTATTTGCTGTGAAGCCATACTCCGCAAAGAAGGAGAGCGCATCATCGGTTCCCAGATAATCTACAAACTTCTGTGCTGCATCTTTCTTTGTGCTTGCGCTTACAACACCAACCGGATAGATAACCTTCGATACGCTTCCTTCCGGTGCATATCCGATAACCTTTACCTGGTCAAACTGATCGCTGGTGGTTGCATCGGTCAGGTATACGATACCTGCATCTGCGCTTCCGGCTGCTACCCAGCTTAAAACCTCGGTTACGTTGGTACCAAAGCTTGTCTTAGCCTCTACATCATCCCACATACCCAGGTTCTCAAAGGCTTCCTTGGCGTACTGTCCAACCGGAACACTCTCCGGATCGCCGAGTGCAATCTTCTCTGCCTTTGTGATATCCTCAAAACCGGTAATTCCCAGTGTGGAATCCTTCGGAACGATCAGGGCGATCTTATTTTCCAGAAGCTCTACGACAGAATCTGCATCAACCAGTCCCTCGTCCTCCAGCGCGTTCATCTGCTTCATCGCTGCGGAGAAGAATACGTCTGCATCCGCGCCCTCTTCGATCTGGGTCTGCAGCTTTCCTGAACTGTCAAAGGTAAAGCTCAGCTTGATGTCCGGATTCTCTTTCTCAAATGCCGGCTGAATCTTGTCTTCCATAACGTACTGAAGGCTAGCTGCTGCCGCTACCAGAATCTCCTGCTGGTCGCCGGCTGCCTCTGCTTCTGCTTCGGTCTCTTCTGTCTCAGCTGCCTCTGCCTCCGTTTCCGGTGCTACTGTCTCAGCCGGTTTGCTGGATGAACATGCGGTCAGGGATGCTGCTGCCATTACAAGTGCCCACGTTTTTCTCATATCTTGGTTTCTCCCTCATTTCACGCACATGTTTCCGGCATCCTCCTCGTTTCGATTCCTCACGCCATAGCAATGTGGTTTTTACCCTTCCGTTATTTTTGGAAAATTATAATGATATTTGCTAATCAAATAGTAGCACGTGGCACTTTTTTTGTCAATCTTTACAATAATTCTTATTTAATGCACGTCGTCGTTATGTGCATTAAAAAATAACGCTGCTTTTTTCTGCATTTTCCCTTTATTCTTATGAATTTTCCAGTTTTTCTTTCCAAGCCCTTCCGTCTATTTTCGTGAAATTGTTATGATGATTTTTCATGTATTTTATTTTTATCTTTTTATTTTTCATTTATTTGAAATTTTTTATCCAAATACGCCGGTGCTTCGGTTTCCTTACCGGTCACACGGTTCCCGATCCGTGGCAAAGTCTTCCACCAGCACATCCATAATGCCGCCGCAGACCATTCCTTCATCTTCCGCTGCCTCGCCGGTCAGATCTACATGAACTACTTTGTACCTGCCGCTTCCGATCAGAGAACGTGCCTCGCCCAGCACGGCCGCCTCGCTGCAGCCGCCGCCGATGCTGCCGAGAATCCGTCCGTCCCGGTAGACAATCATCTTCGCGCCTGCCCCGCGCGGGGAGGATCCCTTTGATTCAATCACCGTGACCACTGCTTTCGACTCATCCGGCTCCTCTGCCAGGCGTTTCAGCACATCAAAATCCAGATCGGAACGGTTTTTCACACGTTTGTCTTCCCGATCCATGCGCTTTACCTGTATGATCTCCGCCAGAATCGAGATCGCGATCTCCTCCGGTGTCACACCGCCGATCTTTAAACCGATCGGGCTCTTTAAACGGCTCATTCGCTCTGGATCGTAACCTTCTTCCAGAAGCTCCTGTTTCACGATACCGACGCGGCGTCTCGAACCGATCATGCCGAGATATGCCGGCTCTTTTCCTTTTCCTACCATCCGCAGGCAGTCCGCATCGTGGCGGTGTCCGCGCGTAACGATACAGATATAGTCGCTCTCCTGAATCTTGAGTTCTTTGATCGCATGCCCAAAGTCATCACAGATCACCTTCTCTGCCATCGGGAATCGTCCCGGATTCGCGAAGGAAAGGCGGTCGTCCACCACAGTTACCAGGAATCCGACGCGCGCGCCAAATTCTGCCACCGGAAGAGCCACATGGCCGCCTCCGAGAATAATCAGGCGCTCTTTCGGGAAAAATGGTTCCGCCACATTCCAACTGCTTCCGGCGCGCCCACAGACCGGCTGCCCCTGTGTCAGGGCTTCTTTTCCAATCTCCGACGCCTCTGCGCCTTCTTTCAGTTCACAGCGCATATCTGCGAGATTTCCTTCTTCTCCCACAAAGCTTCTCTCGAGCGCCAGACACGGCGTCCCTTCCAGTTTTTTCAGAATCTCCCCATACAGATTCATATCACGCACTTCCTCTCTTTTATACTGCATGAGCCATCTATTTCTCATTTCGCAGTTGCGCCATCGCGGTTGCTGCCTCATCGCCTCTCTCTGGCTAAATTATTTACCAAAACCGCAGTTCGGGAAAATACAGGTTGGACAATTTAAGCACAGACCACCTGCGCCCATTTTCGCCAGATCCGCTTTTGTCACCGGCACATCTGCCATCACACGCGGCAGCACCAGATCAAAGATGGTCCTCTTCGCATACATCACGCAGCCCGGAAGTCCCATGATCGGCTTTCCGTCCTTCGTATATGCCAGCAAGAACATCGCTCCCGGAAGTACCGGCGCGCCGTAGGAGACAACCTCCGCCCCGGTCTGCTTGATCGCGCTCGGTGTCGTATCATCCGGATCGACGCTCATGCCACCGGTACAGACAACAAAATCGGCGCCCTGATCCAGCCATTCCTGGATTGCCTCCGTGATTTTATCCGGATTGTCCCCTATAATCTTCTGTCCCAGAACTTCCACACCAAATTCCTGAAGCTTTTCCCGGATGACCGGGCCAAATTTATCCTCAATCCGTCCATAGAACACTTCATTTCCGGTCGTCACAATGCCCGCTTTCTTATTTTTATACGGAAGCAGCTTTAACAGCGGCTCTGAACCCGCTGCCTTCTTCGCCTCTTCCATTTTTTCTTTTTCAATTACCAGCGGGATCACACGGGTTCCGGCTAACTTATCACCTTTTTTTACCGGGAAATTCGTCCGGCGGGTCGCGATCATCATCTCCGGCAGGCTGTTGACCTTTAAGAGGCGTTCTTCATCAACCTGAAACAGACCGTCCGTCTCCGCAATCAGCTCAATCTTGCCTTCCTTCGGATCGGTTGCACGCATATACTCATTCTGGCAGATGCCGCGCAGAATGTCCGCTGCCTCGTCCTCATGATATTTTGTATCGTCCTTTTCCCAGACGTAAATATGATCTTTTCCGATGGAAAGCAGCACCGGGATGTCCTCCTCGCGCACGATATGTCCCTTACGGAATACGGCGTCCTTCGTCACGTCCGGAATAATCTGCGTCATGTCATGGCAGAGTACCTGTCCGACTGCCTCGGTTGTTTTCATTAATTTCATATGATTTTCCTCTTTTCCTTTTTACAGTAATGCCTCCGCACGCTTTGCCAGCTGATACCGCCGTTCCACGCCCTCCAGCGCCTCCGGGTTATCCTTAAATTTCTCCCGTTTTGCCGCAAACCGTTCTTCGATCGTTACACGCCGTTCTCCCTGTACCTGCTTGTCCGCCAGATACACGATCAGGCTTTCATTCAGATATCCCAGCTTTTCTTCCGGCAGATCCATATGATCCGCAACGATATCCGCGATCCCGGTATGTCCCAGAAGCCGCAGCCATCCCGCCCCTGTCTCCGGATGTTCGGGGTATGCTTTAGCGATGTCGTGAAGAAGCGCCGCCGCGTAGATTTTATATTTATCGATTGGCGGGCTTTTGTATGTCATCTCCACACACCTTTCCGCCCTATACTTTAGAACTCTATCTGCCAATTCCACGGCCAGCTCCGCAACCACCCGGCTATGGCGCACCGCCGCCTCCGGCGTGTGGAACCATGCAAGCAGACGCTCGCACTCCTCTTTGTCCGGGACAGGTCGTTTTCTCTCCCAGTCACGCAATTTCTGAAACTCTTCCTGGGTATCCGCATCAAACGCGCAGCCCGGATCCGGCACATCCAGGGGAATCCGGCGGATTCCCGGCTGTTCACAGGCGCCTTTAAGTCCCATCGTCCCGTCATGCTGCAGCAGTTTTGTGATCACATCTGCACGGATCAGAAGCGGATGTCCCGGTGTTTTCTCATATTCCGGGAGATAGACATCCCCATCGCACTCCGCGAACCGGTATTTTTCATATTCCAGCGTAAATGGTGTAAACAGCGGCACATCCACCGGAAAAAAGAAAATGCCATCCAGCGTCTCTTTTCCTGCCGTTTTCCGCTTTTCCTCATAATAGGAAAGCCCCAGGCAGACGGAATCAAACATTTTCGTCTCCGCATACGCCGGATTGTGGATGAAATGGATTCCCGTTCCCGCAGCCGCCGCGCGTATATCTTCCGCCCGGCGTCCGGTAATGATCGTGATTTCATGTACACCGCACGCCCGCAGCGTCTGTATCTCACGTTCCAGGACCGTCTGGGCGCCAAGCTTCATGAGCGGTTTGAAATCCCCCATCCGCGAGGATCGCCCCGCCGCCGAGATCAGAGCATCAAATACAAGATCCTTTCTTTCATACACCTGTCCGTAGCCAAAGGGAATCTGCAGAAGTTCTGCCTTTTTCCGCTTCTCCCAGCCGCAGATCAATGTCCGGAACCAGCCCGCGTGCCCGATCACCAGAATATCACCCCGGCTCTTCATCCGGAGTTCATTCCAGGTTGTCCTGGCGCGCCCTGCACAATCTGCAAAACTCTCTCCCTGCGGCGGTCGGAAATCGTACATATCTGCCCCTCGTGCCACATACTCCGCTGGAAACTGTTCCCGGATTTCATCGAAGGAATGACCATCCCATTCCCCCATGTCAATCTCCGCCAGACCATCTACGACCTCAATCGGAATACTTCTGTCAATCACTTCCTGCAGGATCGCGGCTGACTCCCGGCAGCGCTTTAACGGGCTGGTATAAATCTTTTCAATTCTGCGTCCCGCAAATGTCTCCCCCAGCGCCCGAATCTGTGTCCGCCCTTCCTCTGAAAGCGGCAGATCCGTCCGCCCGATGCAATATTTCCGTTCATCTGGAAATTCCGGCTTCCCATGCCGGATCAAATAAATCGTCCGCATTCTATCCTTTCCTAGTGCTCGTGTTCCTCTTCTTCCCCACACTCGCAGCTGAAATCATGGCTGTGTCCAAATGGTCCCGGTCCGCCGATGTAATCGCGGATCAGCTCCAGTTTATAACGGTTCATATAGCTATATGCCTTCTGAACCGTATGCCCGCTTCCCAGATAACGGGTCACGCCCGCCTTTACCAGTATCTCAAACGGTTCTTTCTCGATCGGTCCGCAGATGACTGCCTCACAGTCATGTTCTACCACCTTCTTCGCAAATACCAGATTGTCCGGATCCTGTTTTCCATAGACATGGAAAATCTGGTTCTTGTCCGCGTCAATAATCATCAAAAACGGACTCTCCTTAAAAGTCGCCGGCACCAGTCCGTCGATCTCCTCTGTCTCTGATGCAATCGCTATGTTCATTTTTTTCTCCTTGTTCTTGTCAAATTTTACTGATTTTTTTCAAAATTTCTCGATTATTTTTAATTTTATGATACTGCAATTAAAACTTATCGTCAAGTTTTTCATGATATTGAATTTTACCACTCATTTTTCATTTTTCCTCGATGATCAGCCGCCTTTTTCCCGAACCGATATAGGGGGAAATTTCTTTTTCTATCACTGAGACGGTCAGGCAGTTCCCAAAGTATTCCGTTAATGCTGCTTTGACATTTTTCACTCTGCTTCCTACCGCATCTGCATAACCCGCTTTCTTCATAACAGCCACCGTCAGATGCTTCTGCGCCGCATTGTAAGATGCCTGAAAATCTTCCACCTCATCCAGGGCAAATAAAAGCTCATCTAATATGTGCATGGAAAGTACTTTTCCGCCGGACAGCCGGACGCTGTCATCCAGCCGTCCCTCAACCTTATCAAGTCTGGGCTTTAAACATCCGCAGGCACACGGTTCTGCAATCATCCGCCCCAGATCGCCGGTCCGATAGCGCACAAGCGGCATTCCCCGCCGCCGAAGCGTTGTCAGAACCAGCTCGCCGTATTGCCCTTCCGGAACCGGCTGTCCCGTATCCGGATCCAGAATCTCAATCAAAAGGTCCCGGTCCCGCAGATGGTAACCCACACGCGCCCCACACTGTACGCCGCCGCCGTAACCAGTTTCCGTCATCCCCCAGTGTGTAAAGACCCGGCAGTTCCATGTTTTTTCCAAAAAACGCTGCACGCTGACCGGCACATAATCAGCACTTAAAAGCACTGTTTTCGGGCCAAGTCCCGGCGCATGGGCTGCCAGCGCATACATCTGGCTTGGGACACCGATCAGGCAGTCTGCCCCCTCGCCGTCCCGCGCTGCCGCTTCCATATCGTGAATCAGTCCATGAACCTTCGTCTCCACCTGAATGCGCCCCAATCCTTCTTTTAAAAGTCCTCCAATCGAAAAAAATCCCGGTCCTTCCATATAAACCGTGACCCGATCGCCTGGCTTTACCATGTACTGCATCCCTGTTTCAAAGAAATCCGCCGTCTGCATCAGATCGTCTTCGGTAAAAAACAGGCGCTTCGGTGCCCCTGTACTGCCGGAGGTTTTCAGCGTGATGATCCGAGCGATCTCCTTGGCTGGAACACATAAAAATGTTTCCGGCTCCGCTTTCAGTTCCTCCGGGGTTGTGAGGGGAAGTGTCCGGAAATCCGCCCATGAAAACGAATCCGGTGCGAGCCGTACATCGGAACCTGCCATTTCCCCAAGCTGTCCCCAGACGGATGTAAATTTCTTCTGATAAAATGGACTTTTCTCCTTTACATACGAAAGTGTCCGCCATAACCCGGACGGCTGCGCCGCCGCAATAAAATAACCGCAGGCCGCTTCTTTTAAAATCTTCCGGTCCGCCCCCAGCGCTGCGCAGACGGATTCCAGATTCCCATCGAAGATCTGCTGCCCGATCCACTCCGCCAATGTTCCCGACACGTCCTGCATCTTTGCAAGCACAAATCCCGCCTCCGCCAGCCGGTCACGGATTGTTTTAGCAGACTCCAGCCGTCCCAGCATCCCGTCTAAGAAAAGCTCTTTCTTCCGGGCATACATATCGCTCATCAAAAGCCATCCTTCCGGTTTTAACACCCGGTACGCCTCCCGGAGCGCCGCCGCCGGTTCCGCAGCCTTGGAACAACTGCATTCCATCAGAATGATATCCGCCGTCTGAGCTGGATATGGCAGTTTCTCCGCACATCCAGTCTCTATCCAGCCAGGTTCATGCACATCCGGATTCTTATCCAGGCCGGAAATCTGCCAGCCCGGGCAATGCTCAGAAAGCCAGCGCATCGTGCCGCCAGCTCCGCAGCCGATGTCGATGACGCGAAACGGCACTGCAGGATCTATAGACTCCATATCTGCCGCTCCCGCCTCTGGTATCTCAATTCCCGCAAACTGGAACATCTGCCTCGTCAGCGCAAATCCACCGGGGCGGCAGAGACTGCACTCATTTGTATCCATTTTTTGCACCTCTCCTTTCTGCGCTTCTATTATCTGCCTCTTTCCATCGGAGACAAGTAGTACGCACAGAACGGAATCTTCTTCCCGTCTTTATACACATGCAGGCTGCACTGGCGCAGGCGCTCGATATCGAGATTGCCGGCATCCTGAAACGCCATGGATGTGATCGTGAAGCCGTGGCTTTTGGCACGCTTTAAGAAGTCCTCCATATTTGTTATGTCAACCGACTCTTCTCCACAGCAGCAAGCCTCACTCTCTGGCTCTTTTTCCCCGCAGCAGCAGGTCTCTTCCAAATCGCGCCGTTCCCAGCGGCGTCCGACAAATTCACGGTTCTTCTCCGCCGGATCCGGACCACAGCAGCAGCCTTCGCCCTCCGGTTCTGTCTCGGTTTTTCCACTATAATTTGTCAGCGGCATCAATTTATCCCCAGGCATCACGATGAAATCCCCGTGGAACCCACACATCGGGTGATCGCAGCAGGATGGCGCGATCTGTTCCTCTTTGATAAGCCCGCCGCTCTGGCTGACAACCGCCTCCAGAAGCTCATCCAGCGTATAGCGGTCATCATCCGCCGGAAGCTCCGGGATACGTCCAAAATAACTGACCGGCTGGAAATGCACGCCGCGCACATACGGCGACCGCTGAATGGCAAACCGGAGGATGTCCCCGATCTGCTCCGTATTGACCCCCGGAACAATGACCGGAACAAGCGTCACGCCGATTCCATACCGACCGCACTGCTCGATCGCCCGTTTTTTCACTTCCAGCATCAGGCGGCGGCGCAGTTTTTCATATACGGCATCGTCCACGCCGTCAAACTGCATAAATACAAACGAAAGTCCCGCATCTGCCAGACGCTTTACAAACGCCTCGTCCTCCGCCAGGCGCAGACCGTTGCTGTTTAACTGCACATATTTACAGCCAACCTGCTTCGCATACGCCACGATCTCCGGCAGATCGTCCCGCACTGTCGGTTCCCCGCCGGAAAGCTGCAAAAGTGTCTTTCCCGGCTCCGTCAGATCGTCGATCCAGCGTTTTACCGTGTCTAAGGACGGATCCTTGGCCCCGTCCGGCTCCGCAAAACAGAAGGTACAGTTCATATTGCACCGCGCTGTGATCTCCAGCAAGGTACAGCAGGTGGCGCGTCTGTGCTCCGCACACAGACCGCAGCCCGCCGGGCAATTTAGATTTTCATTTTCTCCCACCGCCGGACGTTCCCCGCGCCAGTCGGCAAACTTACGCTTATTTCTCCAGATTACACTGGAAAATGTCCCGTGATCTGGGCAGGTTTTTACCAGATATATCTGCCCGTCCCGCTCTTCCCGCTTTGCCGGAATGCGTTTTAAACAGACCGGACAGACACTGTATGTATGGCGCATTTCTTCTGGCAGGAGGGCTCTGTCCTGTAAGTTCATTACCATCGTCCTTCATCCCCTTATCTCAATTCATTACAATTCTCCCATGATGAAGCCAGCCGCAGATGGGCTGTGTTCTCATGTTCACACATGGCAAATCCCCGCAGCCAGCCTGTCTCACCTATCCTTTTCAGATCCAAAAGCATCTCTCATGGATCATACTTATATCTACTATCTACTTATCTTCCAGCTCTCTCTCCACATCCGCCATACGCCCTTTTACCAGCGCTTCCGGCAGATATACCTCGCCGCACTTCGGGCAGCACAGGATCTCGGTGTGGAAATTGTGCCCCAGATAGTCAAAAAATGTGGATTTCGGCACCATCTCCACCTGACACCGGCGGCAGATGACTTTTTTCTCCAACGCCTCTTTGATCCGCTGATCTCTTCCGCCTCCATCAATCGTCGGCATACTCATCACTCTCCTTCCAGATTCATGCGGTGGCTGTAGCCATTCCAGAGCTTATAACCGCCGTCCGGCAGCACCTCGTACTCTGCCCAGTAGGTCATATGCTGGATCTTCAGATGCCCGATCCGATGTCCCGTCTCCGGGTCGATAATACCGCGGTCTTCCCGCTCACAGTGTTCAATGACCTGCTCCATATCTTCGATCAAAATCTGACCCGCTGACAATTTGCGTTCCAGCTCCTTCTCAACTTCTAATTTCATATGTGTTTCCTCTTCGATCGTCTCATTCCAGTACGTCTTAAGCAGTTCCCGTTTCGCCGCCAGGCGGTTGTGCCAGCGCTCCGTCACCGTCGCCGCCGGGCGCCCCGCGCCATTTAACCCAAACAACAGATCGAGGATATGAACCGCCTCCTTGCCCTGTCCGGCAAAGGACTCCCGGCAGTTGACGCAGTAGGTCACATACGGCAGTTCCTCCTCTTTTGCACGGGAAGTTGTCATATAGCTTGTGTGGCTCGGAGAAGCAATCCCGATATGTCCGCCGTATCCGCAGCAGCGCGCCTTTTTCCCGTCATACGGCAGATTTTCCCACGTAATCCCCGCCGCATCCGCCAGATGGCGTACACTCTCCTGCAATTCCGGGTAATAGCGGCTGGCGCAGGGATCAAACAAGGCATACGACTGCGCTTGCTGGGTACTTCCTGCTTCCATTTCAGCCTTTTCAGCATTGTCCGGTTCCAAAGCAGCATCTTTCTCCACGCCCCACTCTTCCATCACTTCCGCCAGAAAGACAACCGGAAGCTCCGGCAGGTATTCTTCAAACATCTTCCGGCAGTTAGGGCATGCTAAAACCACTGTCGGTTCGCCAAGCTCTCTCCACTGCCGCCGCATTTCCTCCAGATGTGCCGCGTGGATGTCCACTTCGCCTGCCCACTCGGCAGGCGCACCGCAGCAGGTCATCCAGATCGCCGCATCCGGCTTTTTGGAACGCAGCCACTCATACGTCCGCGTCACATAGCGCGGATCCGAACCGGCGAGCTGGCATCCCGGAAAGAATGCATAGGAACTCTTCTTAACATTCTCCGGTTTCCGCGTAAGCCCCGCTTTTCCGGAGGCATACGCCATGTCGCGCAGCCAGAAATCGTGGAATGGCCACGGCATCGCGCCTTTTTTTTGCATTGCCCGCATACTGTCAAGCAGAAACTGGCTGAAATCGATATGCTGCGGACAGACTTCCTTGCAAAGCCCGCAGTGGTCGCAGGTGCTGATCAGTCTGGTCGCCCACGTACCATCGCGCGATAACGTACCGGGATGGATTGTTATGTAAACTTCTTCATACAAACGGCGCGGTGTTTTCTCATGCAGGCGCATCAGATCACAGGCACGCATACAAGCATCACACGAACACTTCTGGCAGCGCGTGATCTCCTGTATCGCCTCTTCCTCCGTATACGATTCCCCGTTTGCCGGAACCACCCGATCGGCACGCTCGATCCCATTCGTTTGAAGATTTAAAAGTGTCCCTTCCTTTCGAAATGGCTCATTCATACCGCCCGTTTTCAGATACCGTTCGATCGCAAGCGAAACCGCCAGCCCATCTGCCAGCGCCTTCATGCTGTCGCCGCCTGTCAGGGAACCTCCAATGAAAACGCCCGGTGTCCGGGTTGCAAATGCGCCGTCCGGGTCCATTTCCAGACCAAAGTCCGCGCCATCTGCCCCAGTTGCCACATACACGGCATCATAGTCCGCCCGGAGTGCCTCCAGATCCGTTACCGTTTCACCGAGATGGCGTGAAAATTCCTCAAACTGGAACTGTGCCTCGATCTCCGCATCAAATTCCGCCGGATCCATCTGGTTTCTCGCCTGACCGCCCAGAACCATTTCCCGCTCATAAACCGTTACCTCGTACTTTTTATTGCAGAGACGCAGTGCACAGCCAAGCCCCGAAAGACCGCCTCCGACGATCGCGATCTTTTTTCCTTTCGACGGCAGGTTATACGCATTCGGTGCTTTCCGCTTCGCGTACTCGACAGTCGCCCGCTCTAAAAGCCCGATCGCGATCCCCCCGTCCAGCTTCGCACGCAGACATGCCTTCTCGCACGGATGGCTGCACAGCTTCGACACAATATCCGGAAATCCCACCGTATTCTGATAGGTCCGGTACGCCGCGTTGAAACGTCCCTTTTTCCACTTTTCTTCCAGCCCCTTGATATCCAGCCGGAACGGACAGGCTGCCTGGCAGAACGGCGGCTCGTTCTGATGGCATTTCTCCGCCAGCGTCTTCTCAAAATCTTCCAAATAGCTCACAGGGCGGACCTCCCTTCTTTTCTCCTGCATTTATCGTTACTGTTCACGCATACGTGCCCAGTAACGGAATTTGCCGTGGCTTCGCATTTAAATACGGCAAATTCCTGCTGCCACCACGTTTTCTTACGGCACTTTCGGTTCCAAAAGTGCCTACCCGTGAACAGTAACCATTTATCCTCTCCCAGAATCATTTATCCCGTCCTCAATCGATAAGTAAAAATTCCAGAAACCCATTTTAATATTTTTTATTATACACCATAACGAAAGAATGTGTCTTGGCACATTCGGGCGTCTCGCGCGGCCGCTTGCGGCAACCTGCATCTTCACATGAGTACGCATCATTGCTCCAAGGAATTTCCTATTACAAAAAAGCCGCTGCAAAACCTACCTCTCTAAACATAGATTCTGCAGGTTCGCAGCAGCTTTTATTTAATTCTTATTTACAATCACGCGATACGCCTTGCCGCAGCTGCCCGCTTTATGTGCAGCCACGCATTCCTCTTCCTAATCGGATTAGAACGGACGCTCAGCTGTCGGATCATCCAGGGATACGTAGAAGCTCTGGGTTCCTACCTGTACTGGATTCTCTTTGATATTCTCCAGTTCCTCATACATATCGGAACCAAGGAAGTATTTCTTCGGCTCGTATGGTTTCTCGCCCTTTGCAATTGCATCCAGACCAGCTTTTACCTTCTCCGGAAGTGCCGGGATCTCATGGATACGTACGCCGCAGGCATTGTAGATACCATTCAGAACTGCACAGTGGCCAGATGCCTGGAATGCCTCAGAAGCACCTGAAGAACCGAACGGACCATCAGAGATAGCGCCATCAATATGAATCAGGTTGATATCATCCGGAACATCCTTGATGTAGGAAGTACCAGCGCCAAACATGTTCGCATGTTTCTTAACGTCTGCGTAGTCCTCTTTCAGGGCGAAGCCGATACCATGCATGATACCGCTGTATGCCTGACCGTTAACAGCATCGATATTACCGATACGTCCAACGAAGTCAACACAGGCGAATTTCAGAACGGTAGTCTTACCGGTCTTGGTATCAACCTCAACCTCTGCCAGGTTCAGGCAGTATGTGAATGCCGGAGTCGGGTCGCCGATACCGGTATTCGGATCCAGACGGCACAGACCCGGAGTTGTGTTGGTCTCATAACGGCCAAGATACTTGGTCTCGATGCCTTCTGCCTTCATCTCATCATAGGTACGAAGTGTACCATCTTCTTTTCTCATAGCTGCCAGAAGCTTGTTCGCTGCGATGATGGTTGCATTACCATCCATGTACAGGGAACGGCTGGCACCAGCCATACCGGTATCCGGACAGGTCTTGGTATCATTCTGAATCAGCTGGATATCTTCCGGTGTCAGATGCATCTCTTTCAGAGCTTCCAGTGTTACTACCAGAGAACCGGTTGTAGCACCCTGACCCATTGCATGCCATGTGTCGTATTTGCGGATCTTGTTGCCCGGCATAAGCTCAAGAGCAACCTCAGCACTATCGCCGCCGCCCTCAGTAACGTTGAAGCCGCCCCATGCGATACCAACGCCTCTTCTCTTCTCCGGTGTGTCAGCTGCTTTCGCATCAGCCACTGCTTTCTCATAGATTGGACGCATAGTATCCATGATCTTCTCCATCGGATACTGCGGATATACATAGCTGTTGATATTCTTATCGCCTTCACGGCAGATATTCTTATAACGGAACTCGAACGGATCCATGCCCAGCTCTTCTGCCATCATATCCATCAGCGGCTCACTGAGTGTATATGCCTGCGGAGAACCATAGCTTCTGTAAGCAGTACCAAATGCATGGTTTACGTTGGCTACACGAACCAGACCTGCTACGTTCGGTACATTGTACGGGAAGAAGGTGAAACGTGCCGGTTTGGTCATAACGTCGTCACCGCCCCAGGAGTAAGCGCCGTGATCCATACCGATATCAAACTCAGCAGCCAGGATCTTGCCTTCGTTATCACATGCCAGACGGCCATTGGAGTATGCCGGGCAGCGTTTGCCGCTGAAGTGCTGATGCTCTTCATAGGACATGGACAGGGATACCGGCTCGCCGGTAACTACGGTACAAGCTGCACACAGTGCGATATCGCCTGCGTTGGTAGACCATCCAAAGCTTGCGCCGGTCGGGTTCATGATGATACGGTATTTATCCTTCGGTACACCAAGGCAGTTACCCAGACGTCCGATAGAGGAGTATACACACTGGGATTTACACTGAATGGTCAGCAGACCATCATCGCCCCAGTAAGACTGAAGTACACAACCTTCGATGGAAAGATGCGGCTCACGGGAGGAGGAGAAGCTTCCTTCTACTACGTGCGGTGCTTTGTCGATTAAGTCTCTTACTTCTTCTGCATCTTCCAGACCTGCTCCCTTTAATACCGGCTGCTCGCAGAAGATGTTCGGGGTATCCTCATGGATACGGATAGCATCCGGCATAACTGCATCCAGATATGTCAGATACTCTGGCAGCTGTTCGTATTCCATCGTAACCTTAGCGGCTGCTGCACGAGCCTGACGATGTGTATGAGCTACTACCATAGCGATAACATCACCGTAACGATAGATCTTCTCATCCTGAAGAACTTTACGGGATGGTGTCATAACAGTACTTCTCTCATGGAACTGACCCTCAGCCATGATGTTAGTTCCGCCTGCTGCGATGAGGTCTTTTGCTGTGATAACCTTAACAACGCCCGGCATCTTCTCAGCTTCCTCAGTATGGATAGCCAGAATCTTTGCATGATGGGTAACCTTCGGCTGAACGATAGCTGCATATAAAACGCCCTGCGGCATCTTAAGAGCCTGATCATCGCCGTAGTCGGTCAGACCACAAACCTTACCAAGTGCATCCTGACGAACAACCGGTTTTCCGTAGTAGTTGCCATCTTCCGGATTGTGGAACTTGATATCCTCGATGCTGCACTCGCCACGCATAACCTTAGCTGCAGCCATAACTGCATCTACAATCTGTTTGTATCCGGTACAACGGCATACGTTTCTTGTCTTCTGGAACCAGTCACGAACCTCTTCACGGGTCGGATCCGGGTTCTGCTCTAACAGAGCATATGCGGAAACGATGAAGCCTGGTACACAGAAACCACACTGTACAGCACCGCAGTTCATCCATGCAACCTGTAACGGATGCAGATGCTGCGGAGTACCGATACCCTCGATGGTGGTAATCTTGGAATACTCTTCTACCTGGCTGATTTTCTTGGTACAGGAACGGATTACCTGTCCGTTCAGAATGATGGAACATGAACCGCAGACACCGGTTCCACATCCAACCTTAACACCGGTCAGACCGATCCGGCGCAGAACATCTGACAGTTTATCGTTTTCCGGATCGCACATAAACATACGATCAACACCGTTGATGTTCAACATCATTTTTCTTAATTTCATGCTGTTTCGTCCTCCTTCTTTAAAATAAATAGAGCCCTGATGCTTCCGACTATCCTTCCGCATCATACCCAATACTTACGATTCCTTAGTCATCCGCGTTTTCCAGCATCTCTGCCAGATCCGTCAGATCCACGCCATAGTCCTCCAGAAGTTCTCTGGCCTTGCGGTAGGTATTCTCTACCACCTGGGGACACCGAAGTGCCTTGTTGGCCATGTTATCTCCTAAAATCGAATGACAATCACTTCCTCCATAGATTTCACCATAGTTTTCCTGAAACCAGTCTGCCAGTTCCGGTATCATCTCGCTGTATGCCGCTTCCGGCTCAAAGAGCGCCATCATCATCGCCGCACCGGTCAAAGCTCCGCAGGTCAGCCCGCTTCTGACTCCCAGACAGAGTGCTGCAGATGCCTTCAGAAGGCTCGGGTTCTCCTCGCCCTTAAGGGTAAGTCCCAGCGAAACAAATGCCTGACTGCAGCAGCTTCCCGATAAAAGCAGCTGGTTCAGTTTTTTAATATCCGGCTCCATCCGCACCTCCTGTTCTTAGAAACACAAAAAGAAAAGCGGCACCGCCTCTGAAAAGACAGTACCGCTTAACGTATCCGAGTTTGTATATACATCTGCACCTATAGATATGGATACACCTATATCTATACCTATCTGTCAGCACATATATACCCTATCTATACAAGAAGCCTGACAGCTTCTCGTATCCATCGATGTAAAGCGAATCTCTCTTTCTTTTCAAATGCGGAAGGCACTTCCATTTCCAGATGTACCCATTGGCCTGACTGCATACGGTTTCCCGCTTAGCAATTTCGGCTCGAAAAACAGATTGTTTCTATTTTGGTTTTGATACCTCTATGGTACTCTGCTTTTCATCGAAAGTCAATCTCATTTTTCATAATTTTGAAATTTTTTACATCGACAGGACACTTGTTCGCCCCTTATTTTACCTCAATACGGGATTTTCAACATGCTATTTTACCCTTGTAATATCTGTTTACTTACAGAATTTCAGCATAACTTCCGTTCAAATGTTGTATTATTTGAAGATTTGTATTCTTCCTTTCTACTATTTGATCGAGTATTTTTTAAAAAAATAACGGTTCACACGCTTTCATAATTTTTCATTTTCATTTGTTTAAACGTGAATTTTGTTCACTTTGATTTCACTTATATGAAATTTATATCTTTTTGATTCATAATCAAACATGAATATCTGTTATTTATCCGCTATAAATCCTCACATTTTTAAGTATCCTTTTTTCATTTTCTTTTTCTGTTTTAAATTTTATTCTGCAAACCATTATTTTTTATTTCAGATAACGCAAGCATATTTAAGAACAGAATTCTTGCACATACAAATTCCGCATCGAAGATGTGATTTGCATAAATTTTTTCTTATTTATAATC
>ERZ835980.1749-NODE-1749-length-22387-cov-3.487104_pt1 | contig 22387 bp, 17 predicted proteins | sample MGYA00519943_ERZ835980 | MGnify/ENA primary metagenome ERZ835980 (study PRJEB31850, sample SAMEA3708791) | human gut metagenome | biome: human gut; feature: human-associated habitat; material: faeces | place: China | collected 2014 ... | reverse complement strand
TCGTGGGAAGTCCCAGTTCGGACTCGCCGACCACGTCGGGCAGCAGCCCGGCGGCCCGGTCGTAACACTCGGCGATGTACTTCACGCACTCGTCGTAAGGAGTCCGCGGAGTGAGGATCTCCGATTCGGGCGCGTCGATGGGGATGAACTTCTTGACCAGTACGATCGGTCCGTAGTATTCGAGCAGGCACTGGTGGTAATATCCCACGAGGAACCACGCCTCGCCCGCGTAGCGGTCGGCGTTTTCCTGCGAGACTGCGGGAACTTTGTAGATGTTGTCCAGCAGGTAGAAACAGTAGCGTATGCCGCGGTAGATGTCGTAGTTCGTGCCGCCGCTGGTGCAGTTCGGGGCCCAGCGGCCGAAATAGGTCAGGTTGGCGTTCTCCTCGCCGTAGAGCAGGCTCTTGCTCGAAAAATAGTAGGTCGTGCCGCGCGCTCCGGTGATGAAGTCGTCGCCGGCGAACTGGTCGGGCGACCAGTCGTACCCGATCAGGTTGGGCATGTAGGTCTGCATGTAGTAGCGGTAGTTCTCGGCCTGCTCCTCCGTTTTCCAGATGTCCTCTTCGGTGGCTTTGCCTTCGGGCACCACGTCGAGGTAGGAGCAGGAGCATAGCAGTAGCAGTGAAAGTGCGAAGATTATCTTTTTCATGGTCTTTTGCTGTGTTTGGGTTAGAAATTGAACTGGAATCCGAGGTTGTACGTCCGCTGGAGCGGGTATCCCAGGCCGTTGCCCGAACCCTTTTCGGGGTCCCAGTACTTGAACGGGGCGAAGGTCAGCAGGTTGGTCCCCGAGACGTAGACGCGCATTTTCTTGTAGGTGTAGCCGATCTCGGCGGTCTTCAGGCGCAGCATCTTGCCGTTGCGCACGTAGAGCGTGCTGGCCTTGGTGTTGTTGTTGTTCCACAGCGGCGACAGGCGCGGGTAGAGAGCCTTGGGATTGGGGTCGTCCTCGCTCCAGTGTTCGTCGGCGATCCACTGCATCAGTCCCGAACCGGGCGTCGCGGCTGTCGCGAAGGGGTGGTAGTTGTACATGAGGATCGACACCTTGCCCTGTCCCTGGAAGAAGGCCGAGCAGTCGAATCCCTTGTATTTGAGCGAAAAGCCGAATCCGTAGATGATCTCCGGGACGGTCGGGTTGCCCGTCCAGCACATGTCGTTGTCGTCGATGATCTTGTCATCGTTCAGGTCGCGGTATTTCACGTCGCCCGGGCGGATGGGGTAGGTCGTGGCGTAGATGTCCTGCGAGGGCGAGGAGGCGATCTCTTCCTCGTCCCTGAAAAGCCCTTCGGCGATCAGGCATTGGATCGAGTTGATCGGATGTCCGGCCTTGTACTGGTAGGCCCATTTGTATTTGGGTTCGTCCATTTCGACGATCTCGTTGTGGGCGTAGGTGAACGTGCCGCGCAGCGAGAGGATCAGGTCCTTCGAGAAGGCCTTGTTGTAGTCGACCGAGATGTCGACGCCGCTGTTGTCGACCTTGCCGATGTTGGCCCACGGCGTGATGCCCGACATGCCGAAGGTCGAGGGCAGCGACGTGCGCTGCATGAAGATGCCCGAGCGTTTCTCCTTGAACCAGTCGAAGATGATGTTCAGGCTGTCGAACAGGCCGATCTCCACGCCGATGTCGAGTTTGCGGCTCTCCTCCCACGTGGCGTTGGGGTTGCCGTAGACGGAGAGGATGGGACCGTACTTACGCTCGAAGTTGTTGCCGATATAGACGTCGTAGCCCTGTCCCATGTCGACGGTCGTGAGGTAGGGGAAGCGGTCCGCATAATCCTTCGAGATCACGTCGTTGCCGACCAGCCCGTACGAAGCGCGGAGTTTGAACAGGTTGACCTGTTCCTTGATCCCCTTCCAGAACGGCTCGTTCGAAATCACCCAGCCCACGGCCACCGACGGGAAGAATCCGAAACGTTTGCCCGCGGCGAAGTTCTCCGAGCCGTTGTAGCCGAAGTTGGCTTCGAACAGGTAGCGTTTGTCGAAGCCGTAGGTGACGCGCCCGGCGAGTCCCTGCTGGCGGTAGGGCAGCGCGGCGTACTCCTGCTCGTCCGAGATGTTCATGTTGCGCTCCTTCTGCATGTAGACGATCGTCGCTCCGACATCGTGTTTGCCGAACGTGCGGGCGTAGTCGATCTTGGCCTGGAACGCCAGCTCGCGGTAACCGTCCTTGCCGCGCGTCGTGCCCAGGTAGGTGGTTCCGGTGTTGGTCGAGTTGCTGGTGTAGCTGTAATTGCCCGCCTCGTCGATATTGTAGTCGGTCAGCTGGTACATGAACGGCGTGAACGAACGGTAGACGGCCGAGTAGACGCGGTTGTAGAAGGTCGCCATGCCCGTTGCGCTCAAGCCCTTGGTGATGAAGTCGAGGTTCTGGTTGACGGTCAGCGCCGAAGTGAAGTGGCCGCGGAACTGGTCGCCGTAGCCGCGGCACAGCTGGGCGTAGGGGTTGGTGAAGAAGCCGCTGTTCCAGGCGTTGTTGGTTCCGAAGCGCACGAACGTGTCCGATTCCTCGCCGGGCAGCGTCGCGGGGAATTCGCAGGGCATGCCGGTCATGGCGTAGGCGAAGAGGTCCGAGACGCTCTGGATCGGGGCGTGGCGGTAGTGCAGCTGGGTGTTCATCTTCAGCGACACGCGGGTGGTCTTGGTGGCGTCGGCCGAGACATTGGCCTGGAACAGGTATTTCTGGGCGTTGATGTTGGTGTCGAATTTCGAGGCTTCGGGCTTGCGCATGATGCCGTTCTCGTTGTAGACCGAGGCGTTGAGGAAGTAGTCGATCTTCTTGGCTCCGCCCGTCATGTTGAAGTTGAAGTTCTGGTTGAAGGTGCAGTCCTTGAACAGCATGTCGTACCAGTCGACGTTGGGGTAGACGTAGGGGTCGAGTCCCAGTTTGGTTCCCATGATCTTCTCGTTGCTGTAATAGGGCTTTTCGCCGCGCGTGGTGCGGGCCTCGTTGAAGGTCTCCATGTAGGTGATGCCGTCGGCGACCTTCGGAACGCGGGTCGGGGCCGAGGCGCCGAACTCGGCGCGCAGGTTGATGGTCATTTTCTCCGAGTCGCGGCCGTTTTTCGTGGTGATGATCATCACGCCGTTGGCTCCGCGCGAACCGTAGAGGGCCGTGGCCGTGGCGTCCTTGAGCACCGAGAACGACTCGATGGTCTCGGGCGGGATGTTGTTGAGCATCTGGTTGGTGATTTCCACGCCGTCGAGGATCAGCAGCGGCGACTGTCCCGATCCGAAGGTCGAGATTCCGCGGATCCAGAAATTGGCGCCGTCGGCGCCCGGCTCGCCCGATTTCTGCACGGCGATCACGCCGGCGATCTTGCCGCTGAACGAGGTCGAGAGGTTGCTCGACGAGGTTTGCAGGTCGCTCGGCTTGACCGACTGCACGGCGCCCACGAGCGACTCTTTCTTCTGCACGCCGAAGCCGACCACCACCACGTCTTCGAGTTTGTTCGAAGCGTCGGCCAGCGTGATGAGTTTGAAGAGGTGGATGTCCCGGACGGAAATTTTCTTGGTGTCGTAGCCCAGGAACGAAACGGTGACCGTCTTGGCCGAAGCGGGCACGGTCAGTTTGTAGTTGCCGCCGGCGTCGGTGGTCGTGCCGACGTTCGTGCCCTCAACATAGATGTTGGCTCCGACGATGGGCTGGTTGTCGGCCGAGGAGATGACCGTTCCGGCGACGGTCATCTCCCCGTTCGGGGCCGTCGGGGCGGAGACCGGCGAGCGGCGGGAGATGGTGACCAGTTTCCCCCCCCCTTTGACGGTATAGCGCAGCGATTTGTCGAGCACCGTGTCGAGCACGGTCTGAAGCGTCGCGTCCTTGAACGTTGCCGTGACCGGCCTGCTGACGTCGACGTCCTCGTTTTCGAAGAGGATCGAGTAGCCGGTTTGCCGCTCCACCTCTTCCAGCACCGTTTTCAGCGGAACGCTCCGGAAGGCTTTGGTGACGGTTTGCGCGTTGAGGGCGACTGTCAGCAGCAGGCACGGGATCAACGCTGCAATCTTCTTGAATAGGAGATTTACATGCATAAGTTTTAAGATTTAGGTTTGTTTGGAAAGAAGTTTTTTCAGGGTTCGGTTTTTCGGGGGCGGCTGTCGACGCGGTAACCGCAGGTGTCGCGCCTGACGCTGATCGGCAGGATGTCGCACAACCCGCCCATGATTGATTCGATGTCCTGCGCCTCGGTGAGCGATATGCGGAAGGTCTTGTCGTCGAACGCGTCGGTGCAGAGTTCGATCTTCACGTCGTATTCGCGGGCGAGCCGCCGGAGCAGGGCCGGGAGGGAGATCGCGTCGTAGCGGATGATGCCGTCGATCCAGCTGCGGAACTGGTCGGTGTCGACCTGCCTGCGCGACGCCTCCATCGTCCGGCAGTCGTAGGTGATCAGGTCGCCCGGAACCATCGTTTCCGTGCTGCGGGACGATTCGAATTGCAGCGAGCCTTCCATCAGCGCGGCCAATACGTCGGGGTCTTCGTCGTAGGCCGAGATGTTGAACCGGGTGCCCAGCACGGTGAACGTGCAGCCCCGGGCCTGCACCCGGAAGGGGAGGTCGGCGTTGCGGGCCACCTCGAAGTAGGCTTCGCCCGAAAGGCCGATGTCGCGCGACGAGCGGTTGAAATCCGACCGGTAGTTCAGGGTCGATCCGGCGTTGAGCCACACCTGGCTGCCGTCGGGCAGCGATATGCGGCTGTTGGTTCCCTGGGGAGCCTGTACGGAGAACATTTGCACGGGGGCTTCGGTGTGTATGAGGTGCCGGGTGGTGAAGGCCGAGATCAGGATGAGCACGGCTGCTGCCGCCGAGAACCGCAGCCAGCGCCGGCGGGCGCGGATTCGGTTCTCGCGCCGTTCTATTTTTCCGTTGAGCCGGGCGAGCGAACGGAGGACGTCGGCCGACGGCACGTGCCGTTGCTTCCATTCGCGTTCCCATTCGCGCATCAGGGCGGCGTTTTCCGGCGAGGCGGCGAGGAATCCGAAGAGTTCGCACTCTTCTTCGGGGGCGATGGGTCCTTCGAAATAGCGGACGGCGAGTTCTTTCAGGCTTTCGTTCATGGGGTCGGTTGTTGTACGCATACATACATACAACAATCGGGGCGGATTTTACCCCCCCCCGGTTCCGGAAAAAATCGCATATTTTTTGAAATTCGCCTCTGGAAGGCTTCAGGACGGCTGGTTCATCAGCCAGGCGAGGATCAGTATTTGCAGGTAAATGGATTGTTCGCGTTCGAGGGCTTCGGCGAAGATGCGCAGGGCGCGCTGGATGTGCCGCTCGACCGTATGCAGGGAGATGTGGAGCCGTTCGGCTATTTCCCGGTTCTTCAACCCCTGGAACCGGCTGAGCAAAAACACTTCGCGGCAGCGTGCGGGCAGCGAGTCCATGATGCGCTGTATCTGCTGTTCCAACTCCTGGTACAGGTAGGGATGCCCGTTTTCGGCGAAGGAGAAATCGTAGTTGTAAAGACGCTCCTCCCCGATTTTCGCCCGGGCCAGGCAGCTGATCGTGTATTTGTCGACGATGCTTTTGTGCTTCAGGTAATTGAGGCATCGGTTGCGGGTCATGGCGAACAGCAGCATGCGGGCCTCTTCGGGGTCGAGGGGGGCTTGCCGGTCCCACAGCGCCATGAAGCAGTCGTGAACCAGGTCCTGCGCCTCGATGGGGTTGTTGACGAAACGCAGCGCATAGGCCGTCAGCCGGGGTTGGCAGTCGATGTAGAGCCGTTCGAAATCATACCGTTTGGATTCGCTGTGCATTTGTCGGGTCCGTCCTGATGCTTTTTTTGTTTTGGGCGGTTTCCGCCGCTTTTCGGGGGTGAAACCGAGGCAAATATAATCAAAAAAGTAAAAAAATGCCGCAGACGCTCTGAAAACATCTGCGGCATGGGGCGTGTTTCGACGCCGGTGCGGGCTACTTGTAAAGCCCGGCGACGGTGAAGTCGAGTATCTTGCCGAAGCCGTCGAACACCAGCGCGTTCGGCTGGTCGAGCTGTCCGCTGCCGAAGTTGATCTGCGGCACGACGTGTATCTTGTCGTTCCCGTCGTCCTTCGAGGTGACCACCGTCACCGCGCGGCTGCTCCATGCCAGCGAGGCGTTGCTCGGAAGGGTCGACGAGCCGTCGTAGTTCTCCATGGCGTAGTAGCCTTGCAGGTAGAGACGGGCCAGGGTGATGTGCTCGCCCGCAGGGGCCGTGAAGACGGGCGCCGGGTCGAAATTGACGCTGCCCGTCGTGAAGATCACCTTGTAGATGGCGCTGCGGGTGGCGATGTAGAGGATCGGGTCGAATCGCGAGAAGACGAAGCTCACGGCTTCGGCGATGAGGGCGTTGGCCTCCGCGGGGATGTCGTAGATCAGCTTGGCGGCGGGTGCGCCGGCCGAAGCGGAGTAGTTGCCGAAGGTGTAGAGCGCATGGTTGCCGTCGGCTTTCCGCATCAGCAGGGTGTGGGTGGCGTTGTCGATGCTGATGCCGCCCGCGATGCACCGCAGGCCGGGGGCGTTCCCCGGGTCGAAGGGCGACGAACCCACGCTGCCGCAGGCGTAGAACGTCTGGTTGTAGCCGTAGCAGAACTTGCCCTGTTCCCGGTCGTAGAAGATCGTGCTGGGTTTGCGGGTGCTGCCCGGAGCGGAGTGGGCCGAAACGACGCCGTTGTCGACGGTCATGGTTTCGGTTCCGCTGACGGGCGTCGAGATCCGGCCGCGGCTGAGCAGCGTTTCGTAAATGTCGCCATCGTTGAGGATCATCGTGCACTGGTAGGTGTTGAGCAGGCTCCGGATGTCGAGCTTTCCGGGCAGGTAGACGAACGCATCCTCCTTATGGCCCAGGATTTCGTAATAATCGGTCTCCACGCGCATCAGGTCGTCGTCGGTCGACACCCAGAGGATGTTTTTCTTGTCGGTTTTGTCGTAGGTGTAGAGCATGTGGGTGACCGCCGAGGGGAACGGACTGCCGTTGCGCCGGCTGATCAGCTCCTTTTCGACGGTTCCCTGCTCCGCGCCCGAGTAGGTCTCGGTCAGCTGCGGGTGCATGATCAGTCCCAGGTCCGAGGTGGTTCCGTCCCGGGTGTAGGCCACCACAAGCCCTTCGTTGAATTGGGCCGTCACGATGAGCGTCCACTTGTACTGGTACTTCAGGTCGTGGGCGGTGTCGGTGACCGTCAGCAGGAACAGGTAGCCTTTCGAGGAGATCGGCAGGTCGATCACTTCGTGGAACTCGCGCGTCGTGGCGAGCGAAATCGCCTCCGAGTCGTTGTCGGTCTGACTCACCGTCCATTCGTAGGTAAGCTCCTCGGGATTCTCCCGGCCGTCTTTGGTGATGCGGATGCCCGTGATGTCGAGCCGTGCGTTGTGCACCACCGTCAGCTGCGAGGCGATGGCTTCCGGCACTTCGATCTCCACGGGCGGGATATGGGTGGTCTGCAACGTGCTTTTGTCGTCGTAGCACGACGCGGCGAGCAGGCCCCAGCCTGCCAGCAACAGATATAGGGTGTGTTTTCTCATGGTCGTTCGTCGTTTACTTGGTGCGGATCGTTACCTCCCGGCCCTTCATGGAGCCTGATTCGTGGATGCGTTTTTGCCCGGGGTTGGCGGCCTTCCATTCGTCGTACCAGGCCTGTGCCCTGGCGCGCCAGGCGTCGATGTAGTAGCTGTAATCGGGTCCCCAGTCGGGGAACACCTCCCAGCCGAAGATGTCCAGCAGCAGCTGGTGGCCGGCCTGGCTGTAAGCCTCCGTCGACGAGCTGCCCGAAGAGGCCTCCGATTCGATGAAGGCGTTGTAGGTGGACCACTGCTTGGTCGTCGCGGGCCGCGGCAGCATGTTGTGCCACGAGACGTTGGCTTTCAGGTAGAGGTCCGGTCCCACCCGGAGGTCGGGCGAATCGGTCAGGCAGAGCGTCAGTTCGCGCTGCTGCGTGTCGAGTTCGGCCGATTTGGCGACCTCGATGCGGATGGCGCCGTAGGTCTTCCCGGCCGGAACCTCCGCGCCGAGGATTTCGTACTGTCCGGGCTGTGCCGTAGTTCCCTCTTCGAGAACGCGGACGCCGATTTTCCGGTCGGAGCCGGAGGCCCCGCCGATGAGTTTCACCGGGACCTCGATCACCGCCTCGGCGACCCCTTCGGGCTGCTGCTTGAAGGTCATCGAGGCGTAGAACGTGCTGTCGGAATTCGAGTATCCGGGATATTCGGCCGTTTCGTTGGGCGCAGCCCCCGGGAAGCAGACCCTTCCCTGCGACATGTCGTAGCGTGTCGGGTCGTCCTTTTCGCAGCCGGCCGCCGTCGCCGCGGCCAGCAGTATGCAGATCAGTTTTTTCATGCTTCTCAACAATTAATCGTTCGACTTACTGTACGCGTCCCGACTGTATTTCGAAATCGGGGTAGGGCAGCATGTAGACGGCGTCGTCGATGACCTTGCTGCCGCTCATCACATCGCTCTGGCGGGGCAGTTTCTCGTAGCCCAGCCGCTTGTAGAAATAGAAGACCACGCCTTCGCAGATGAACTCCTTGCGGTACTCCTTTTCGAGCTGGGCCATCAGGCCCGCCTCGTCGAGGTCGGCATCCAGTTCTTCGTAGACCGCGCGGGCCTTGCGCACCTCCTGCAACAGGCTGCGGGCTTCGCCGAGGTCCTTGTCCGGACCGGAGATGCGGCACTCGGCGGCGATGTAGTACATCTCCGGCAGGCGGATCAGCGGCATCAGGTCCTTGTGGCGGTAGTCGGCGCCCGTCGAGGTCTGCTGATAGAGCTTCGAAGGGGTCTTGGTCCCCTCGGGCCAGTAGTTGGTGTTGTGGTAGAGCTGTTTGTAGCGGCAGTCGGAGATGCCGGCGCCCTTGATTTCGAAAAGATCGTCGGCGACCGAGTTCTTGATGCACAGCGTGCGGTACTGGCGGTCCTGTTCCGAATATTCGCGGTTGAGGTTGCTTGCGATCTTCTTGGCCATGTCCGTGACGCCGAGCGCGAAGATATGTTCGCTCGGGAAGCACATCTCGGTCGTGGGGGCCTTGGCGGAGTCGGTGAACGTGCGCAGCGTCAGCCCGCCGGCGATTCCGACCGATGCCGGGTCGTCGATCACTTCGAGGGCGGCCAGCAACGCGGTGTGTTTGTTTTCGTCGCTGCCTTCCCACATGCAGACGCGCGCCAGCAGGGCCTTGACGGCGAAGTAGTTCAGGTGCATGTAGCGGTAATCGTAGAATTTGTCGACGTTGGCTTCGGTATAGATGCTTTCGGGATACCTGGCCCGGATGGGGTCGATCTCCAGCAGGCGGGCGGCCTCCGTGAGGTCGGCGATCATGCGGCGGAGCGTCTCGGCGTAGGTCAGCTGCGGCGCCGCGTCCTTGTCGACGCTCGTCAGGTAGGGGACCGTGTGACGGCTCTCCAGGTCGGTGCGTCCGGCCAGGTCGCTGCACCCGAACAGGCGTATCAGGTCGAAGTGGATGTAGGCCCTCACGGCGAGCAGTTCGCCCTTGATGATGCGGTAGTTGACCGAGTCGAGTTCGTCCTTCCGGCGGTCGATGTGGTCGAGGGCGTCGTTGACGTTGGCGATCACCGAGTAGGATTTCTCCCAGACCTTTTCGATCACTTCGGTGGATTTCGTGGTTTTGTAGTTGTAGCGGTCGAGGTCGTAGTCGTCCGCGGCGGTGTTCTTGCGGGCGTCGTACTGGCGGCCCAGTATTTCGACCATGTGCCACGTCAGGTTTTCGCCGTAGAGGTCGGTTTCGCCCATGGCGAGGTAGCAGCCGATGAGCGTCTGCTGGAAGCCTTCGGCCGAGGAGTAGTGGGCCTCGGCGCGGATTTCCGACGGGGGCGTCACGTCGAGCCAGCTCTCGCACGAGACGGCTGCGAGGGCTGCGGCGGACAGAAGGAGGTATTTGATGCTGTTTTTCATGGCTTCGGTGGTTTGTGTTAGAAGGTTCCGGTCAGCTGGAACGACATGCTCCGTGCGAAGGGATAGGTCGTGCCGCGCTCGATGCGGATCGACGAGAGCGTGGCGATGTTGTTCATGTAAAAGGCCAGCTTGAGCCGCTTGAGGCGGATTTTGCTGATCAGCCGCGGGTTGAATTCGTAATAGAGGCTCAGCGACGAGAACGTCAGCTCGTTGTTGTCCTGCACGAAGCGCGTCGTGGCCCGGGTCTTTTCGTCGTGCTGCTTGCCGTTTTCGTCGGTGTAGGAGCCGAGTTTCTTGAACATGGCGTTCTGGCCCGGGGTCTGCCAGCGGCCGTAGAGCACGCGGCGGTCGACGTTGTAGTGGATGTCGACGTTTTCGACCTTGTTGACCAGCGTGGTGTTGTACCGCTGCCCGCCGCCGAGGAAGGTGCAGGTGGCGCTTAACCCGAAGCCCTTGTATTCGGCCGCGAAGCCGAAGTTGCCGCGGTACTTGGGGTCGCTGATGCCGGCCACGACCTGATCCTGCGCGTCGTACTCGTAGGTCAGCGTGCCGTCCTTCCTGACGTAGATTTCCTGACCCGTCGTGGGGTCGATGCCCAGCGACGGCACGGCCCAGATGGCGTTCATCGGCATTCCGTCCTGATAGATCAGCACGGGCGTCGAGTTGCTCTTGTCCTGCGCCTGGGCCATCATCTTTTCGTTGTAGGCCTTGAGGCTTTCGGAGAGGTTGATGATGATGTTCTTGTTATAGGCGATCGAGCCGAAGAGGTTGAAAAAGCCCTGTTTGCCCTGCCAGAGCGTATAGCTCAATTTGGCCTCGATGCCGCGGTTGCGGACCTTGCCCAGGTTGTCCTTCACGGTGTCGAAACCCGTGGAGGTGGGGATTGCCACGTCGGTGAGCATGTTCTCGGTCACCGAGTTGTAGTAGTCGAAGGCGATCGTTGCGCGGTGGACCGTAATGTCGGCGCCCACGTTGTAGTCCATGCGCTGTTCCCATTTGAGGGCGGGGTTGGGCATCTTCGAGAGGTAGGCGCCCGTCTGTCCGTGGTAGGTGGCCCCGGTGTAGTAGAGATAGGTGGCCAGCACTTCGTTGGTGTCGTAGTTCTGGTTGCCCGTCAGTCCGGCCGAGGCGCGGATCTTGAATTGTTTCAAAACGTCCTGATCGCGCAGGAAGGGTTCGTTGTGGAGGTTCCACGCCACGCCGGCGCTCCATGCCGACGACCAGCGGTTGTCGGCGCCGTAGAGCGACGAGGCGCTTTCGCGGAACGTGAGGTCGACGTTGTAGCGGTCGTCGTAGCTGTACGACGCGGTTCCCAGGAAACTGATTTCGCGCGTGATCGACGAGATGCCGACGGGCTTTTTGTCCTGGGCGTACTGCCGGGCGAAGGTGATGTCGGCCGTCTGGCTGTTGGGGAATCCCTCGGCGTAGTGCTGGTAGGCGCTGTACGTGTTTTCGGCGATCCGGCCGCCGGCGTTGACGTAGAGGTAGTGCCTGCCCCAGTTTTTGGCGTAGTTGGCGTAGATTTCGCCCGAAATGTCGCTGCTCTTGCCGTTGTCGAGCTGGTAGGAGCCTTTGCGCAGCTGCATGCTCGTGCTTTCGTAGGCCGAGGTGGCGAATTTCGAATGCTTGGCCGGATAGAATTCGTCGGCGTCGCTGCGCTTTACGGCGATGCCGAGGCGGGCGGTGAGTTTCAGCGCCTCGGTGGCCTGCCATTCGGCGTAGAAGTTGTCCGTCACGCTGGTGTAGGTCTCGCGGTCGAGCGTTCCGAGCGTGGCGTCGTACATCGGGTTGGCCACTTCGTCGTAGGCCCAGCGGGCGATCTGGCCCGTCTGGGGATCGACGGCGCTCCAGTAGGGATTCATCCGGGCGTAGTCCCCGAAATCGCCCCACGGCGAGTTGTCGCTCCTGGTGTTGCTGACGCTCAATATGTTGCGGAACAGGAAGTTTTTCTTGCGGTACGAAACGTTCACGTCGCCCGAGAGCACCGTGCGCTCCGAACCCTTCATCACGCCCGCCACGTTGTTGTACGAGAAGTCGATCATCGCCCGCAGCTTGCGGCTGTCGCCCAGTTCGACCGAGAGGGTGTGTTTGTGGCCGACGCCCGTGCGCAGGGGTTTTGCGAGCCAGTAGGTGTCCAGTCCGCCGAGCACCTGCGCTTTGAGTGCGTTGTAGCGTTTGGTGAGATCCACCTGCGTCTGGGGATTCGCCGAGGTGTAGACGCCCTCGATGCGCTCGGCCTCGAGCTTCTCCCAGGCGTTGCAGAGGTTGTAGCTCGTCAGGTCGGGCATCGACACCTCGATGCTTCCGGTGTAGGTCACCAGCTCCTGATTGCCGGCCAGGCGTTTGGTCTCGATGACGATGACGCCGTTGGCGGCCTTCGAGCCGTAGAGCGCCTTGGCCGCGGCGTCCTTGAGGATGGTGATGCTCTCGATACGGGTCATGTCCATGTCCATCACCTTCTCGGCCGTGGTTTCGAACCCGTCGAGGATGAACAGCGGCTGGTTGGGGCGGTTCTGGTAGTTGCCCTTGATATTGACGCCCGTGGATTCCGAGGGGAAGGTGGTGATACCGCGCAGCTGCATGTCCGGCAGCGTGTTGGGGTCGGAGCCCATCAGCGTGTTGTCCATGATGTAGAGCGATGGCTCGATGTTTTTCAGGCTCTCGAAGACGTTGCGGTTACTCACGCGGGCCAGCTGGCCCGACGTGATGGTCGTGGCCGAACCCGTGTAGCTCTCCTTCTTGCGGGTGAAGATGCCGGTCACCACGACGTTTTCGATCTCCTGTTCGTCCTGCACCAGCCTGACCAGTCTGGTCTGTGCCGAGGGAAGCGTTTGCGAGACGTAGCCGATGTAGGAGAAGATCAGGTTGTCGCGGCCCTCGGGCATGCGGATCGAGAATCCGCCGTCGGACCCCGACACGACTCCCGTGGCGGTCCCCTGGATCAGGATGTTCACGCCCACGAGCGGCGCGCCGGCCGTGTCCGTCACACGTCCGCTGACGACCTTGTCCGGGGCTTTCTGCGGGGCGGAGGCGTTCCCCCCCCCGCTTCGGCCACGGATCACGATCGTGTCGTCGTCGATCGAGTATTCGAGCCGCGTGCCGCGCAGCGCTTCGTCGAGCACTTCGCGCACCGGGGCGTCGGCCTTGCTGAAGGAGATGCCGCCGATTCCCCGCACGGCGTCGCTATTATAGAGGATGTAATATCCCGTCTGCTGTTTGATCCGTTGGAGAACTTCGGCCAGCGACGCGTTGCGGAACGATACGGAGATGCGTTCCCTGCGCTGCTGGTAGGCTTCGCTCGCCGTCGCCTGCCGCGGCGCGCCCCAGACGGAAATCGCCAGCAGCCACATGCACACGGCAAGCCATGGCCTTCGGTGCGATACTGATAGGTAAAGTTTCCTCATAATAGCTGTGTTTTAAGTGACACGAATGCCGCCCCGTCGGGCGGCTTCCCAACTAACCGGCATCAATCGTCGTCACGGTCGATGCAGAGCACGATCTTCCCCTCCTCGACATCGGCGCGTATCTGATCGGTGCGCGCCAGCAGACGGGCCATTTCGGCAAAGGTTTCGTAGCGTTTCACGACGCCCGTGTAGCGCACCTTGTCGGCGTCGACGCCCCGCGGGACGATCTCCACGCCGTACCAGCGCGAGAGTTTGCGGCATATCGAGGCGATCGTTTCGTCGTTGAAGGTGAACAGTCCCCGGGTCCAGGCGGCGTAATCTTCGGCGGCGACCTGCCGCACGTCGAAGATAGCCCCTTCGCGCCCCACGCGGGCCTGCTGGCCCGGCTGGAGCATTGCGCGGCGGTGTCCGCTCCGCACCTCGACGCTGCCCCTCACGAGCGTGGTCTCGATCGCGCCCTCGTCGGCGTAGGACGAGATGTTGAACGCCGTGCCGTAGACGCTTACGGAAACCGTGTCGGCGTGGACCACGAACCGCCGCGAGGCGTCGTGCGCCACGTCGAAGTAGGCTTCGCCCGTCACGGTCACCTCGCGCGGCCCGTCGCCGAAGCGGACCGGGAAGACGAGGCTCGACTCGGAGTTGAGCCATACCTGCGTGCCGTCCGAGAGGCGGAGCGAGAACTCCTTGCCGCGCGGCACGGTGACGGTGTTCGTCATCGGAATCTCCTGCTCGGCCTCCACCTTGTGGTAGGCCAGCTCCTCGCCGGCGATCTCGAGGCGCGTGCCGTCCTGTTCGACGAGCATCCGCCGCCCGCCCGCTTCGAGCGCGACGTTCTCGCCCGACGAAAGGGTCAGCACGGCGCCCCGCACCCCGGGCGTCAGCTGCTCGATGTAAGCCTGCCGTGCGAGCCGTTCGGCCCGGCGGCCGAGCGTCCACCAGCCGCCGCCGGCCAGCAGCGCCGCCACGGCGGCGGCCGCCGCGTATTTCCGGGCCGTGGCAGCCAGCATGCGCATCCGGCGCTTGCGGGCCGCCTTGCGGATGTTGCCCCATACGCGCTGTTCGTCGTAGCCGTATATCCGGCCCAGCAGCGGAAGGTTCTCCGCCGACTCCTCCAGCAGTTCCGCCAACTCCCGGTTCTGCGGCGAGCGGTCGAGCCACTCCCGGAGGATCGCCAGTTCCTCTTCGGTGGCGGTTCCCTCGAGGCGGGCTTTGAGTATTTCTTTGATCTGGTTTTCGAAACTCATGTCGTTTTCCGTGTTTTCAGGTTGGTCGGTGCGGCCGGAAACAACGTTTCCTATGGAATAGACCGAAAAAACGAACGCCGGACATACAATGCCGGCGTTTTTTTGTGAAAAATTTGCAGATGGGTTACGGATTGTAACACAAAAGCGGAATCGGGATTTCGTCCTTTCGGTGCGGCGGGGCGAAATCGGGTCGGATTAAAATCGGATTCGGGGGGGGCGGACTCCGGCTGTCCGGGACCTAAAAAAGCGTGAGGAAGAACATCGACATTTTGCGCAGGGCTTTGAACGAGCGCGACATGTGGGTCTTCACGGTGTGGAGCGAGAGCGAAAGCAGGCGGGCCGTCTCGACGTAGCTTTTGTGCTCGATGCAGATCATCTTGAAGATGCGGCGTCCCTGTTCGGGCAGCGCCTCGATCCGGCGGTAGATGGCCGCAATCTGCTCGATCATAGCCTGTTCGTCGCCGGGGGCGTTCTCTTCGGCGGCCAGGCGCACCGTCTCCTTCGAGTTGATGTCGTAGAAGCGGTTCTTCATCCGGGCGTGCAGGTGGTCGAGCGCCGCGTTGCGCACGCAGCGGTAGAGATAGCTCTCCTTCTGGCGGATCTGGCTGAAATCGACGTCGAGCAGCGCGATGAAGACCTCCTGCACGATGTCCTCGGCTTCGTGTGCCGAACCGACGATGCGTTCGGCATAGAGCGTCGCCAGCCGGAAATGTTGGCGGAACAGGGCTTCGTATTCGGATGTGATTACGGTTTTCATGCAGTCTTTGACGCTGATGCTGACGGTGTTCGATTGCAAAAATAAGCGCTTCGGGCGAAAAAAGCAAACAATTCGTTACATTCTTTCGCCAGAAGCGGCTTTTCCGGGTGTCGGAACGCTTCCGGGAGGGGTCAGGAGTGCCTGCGCGCTAACTCTTTTTCGAGGTCGGCGATCGAGCATCCGGTGGCTTCGAGCAGCACGAGCAGGTGGTAGACGAGGTCCGAAGCCTCGTAGATCATCGCCTCGCGGTTCTGGGCCACGGCCTCGATGACGGTCTCCACAGCCTCCTCGCCGACCTTCTGCGCGATCTTGTTCACGCCGCGGTTGAAGAGCTTCGAGGTGTAGGAGCCTTCGGGCATCTCGGCGTGACGTCCCCGGATGACGCTTTGCAGGTAGCGGATGAAACCTTCGGTTTCGGGCACGGCCTCTCCGAAGCAGGTTTTCGACCCCGTGTGGCAGGTCGGGCCGTGGGGGATGACGCGGATGAGCAGCGTGTCGCAGTCGCAGTCGGCGGCCACCGACACGATGTCGAGCCAGTTGCCGCTGGTCTCGCCCTTGGTCCAGAGACGCTGGCGCGAGCGGCTGTAAAACGTGACGCGGCCTTCGGCGAGGCTTTTTTCATAGGCTTCGCGGTTCATGTAGCCCAGCATGAGGACCTGGAGGGTGCGGTCGTCCTGAATGACGGCGGGGACGAGTCCGCCGGGGAGTTTTGCGGCGTCGAACGCCGAAAACGGTTTTCCTTCGATTTTCATAGTGGTTTTATAATCTGACGTTTATGTTGCGTTTCTTCAACTCCCGCTTCAATACGGGGATCGGAATCTCGTTGTAATGGAAGATGCTGGCGGCCAGCGCCGCGTCGGCACGGCCGAGGGTCAGCACGTCGGCGATGTGGTCCGCCGTGCCCGCGCCGCCCGAGGCGATGATCGGGACGGGCAGTTCCGCCAGCCGCGCGAAGGTGTCGCACGGGTAGCCGTTCTTCGTGCCGTCGTGGTCCATCGAGGTGAAGAGGATTTCGCCCGCGCCGCGGTCGGCGGCCTCGGCGGCCCAGGCGAAGAGTTCGCGCTGGGTGGGGCGTCGGCCTCCGTGGGTCGTGACGACCCAGCGGCCGTCGACGGTCCGGGCGTCGATGGCCGCGACGACGAACTGCGAGCCGTATCTGGCGGCGATGGCGTCGATCAGCGCGGGGTTGGCCACGGCGGCGCTGTTGAGGGTGATCTTGTCGGCTCCGGCGTCGAGCAGCCTGGAGGCGTCGTCGACCGACGAAATGCCGCCTCCGACGGTGAACGGGATGTCGATGCGCGCGGCGATGCGCGTGACCAGCTCCGTGAAGGTGCGGCGTCCCTCCTCCGAGGCGCTGATGTCGAGGTAGACCAGTTCGTCGGCCCCTTCGGCGGCGTATTTCGCACCCAGCTCCACGGGGTCGCCGACCTGGCGCAGTCCCACGAAGTTGATGCCCTTGACGGTCTGTCCGTCGCGGATGTCGAGGCAGGGGATTATGCGTTTGGCAAGCATCGCGCGAGGTCTTTGAGGGTGATGCGCCCTTCGTAGAGGGCTTTGCCGACGATGACGCTCCGCAGGCCCTGCCGGTCTAACTCTTCGATGTCCGACATCGAAGAGATGCCGCCGCTGACGGTGATCTCCACCGTCGGGAAGCGGCCTTGCAGGTCGGCGTAGAAGGCTGCCGAGGGGCCGCAGAGCATGCCGTCGCGGGAGATGTCGGTGCAGATAACCTGCGTAAGCCCCTGCGGAATGAATCGCCCGATCAGCTCGGGGGCCGAGAGCGTCGAACTTTCCAGCCAGCCCTCGATGGCCACCGCGCCGTTGCGGACGTCGGCCCCGAGGATCAGCCGCCCGGGGTCGAACTCCGCGAGCCATGCGGCGAAAAGGTCGGGCCGGCGGACGGCGACGCTGCCGCAGATGGCGCGGCGCGCTCCGGCGTCGAAGACGCTGTGCAGGGCCTCGCGGCTCTTGATGCCCCCGCCGTACTGCACTTCGAGCGAGGTTCGCGCGGCGATGCGTTCCAGCACGGCGAGGTTGCGCGGCTCCGAGGCCTTCGCGCCGTCGAGGTCGACCATGTGCAGGCGGCGGATGCCCGCCTCCTCGAAGCGGAACGCCGCTTCGAGCGGGTCGCGGTAGTAGGTCTTCCGGCTGGCGTAGTCGCCCTGCGTGAGGCGCACGCACTGGCCGCCGATGATGTCCGTTGCGGGTATGATTTCGATCATGGTGTCAGAGGTTTAGAAAATTGAGTAAAATCCGCGCGCCCGCCGCACCGCTCTTTTCGGGGTGGAACTGCGTGCCGAAGAAGTTGCCGCTCCCGAGCGCCGCGCTGAACGGGCGGCCGTAGTCGGTCGTGGCGATGGTTGCGGCGCAGGGTTCGGCGGCGAAGGAGTGGACGTAATATACATAGGTCTCCCCGGCCGTTTCGTCGAACAGCGGCGAGCGGAGCGAGGTGATCGTGTCCCAGCCCACGTGGGGGACTTTGAGCCGCGCGCCGTCGGCCGCCGTGGCCGGAAGCCGCAGGACCTGCGTCGGGAAGATGCCCATGCAGCGGGCGTCGCCCTCCTCGCTCGAAAGGCACATCAGCTGCATGCCGATGCAGATGCCCAGGACGGGCTGCGTGAGCGAGGGGATCACCGTGTCGAGTCCCCGCTCGCGGAGCTGCGACATGGCCGACGAGGCCTCGCCGACTCCCGGGAGGATTACTTTGTCGGCCCCGCGCAGCAGGACGGGATCGGCCGTGAGCGTGAATTCGGCCCCTGCGCGGCGGAGGGCGTCGGCAACCGACCGCAGGTTGCCCGTGGCGTAATCGACGACGGCTATCATAGGACTCCTTTGCTGCTGGGGACGGTGTAATCGAAAGGGATGTGCGCCACGGCCATGCGCAGGGCGCGGGCGAAGGCCTTGAAGACGGCTTCGGCCTTGTGGTGGTCGTTGTCGCCGCGGGCCGAGATTTGGAGGTTGCACCGCGCGGCGCATGCGAACGAGTGGAAGAAGTGGCGGAACATTTCGGTCGGAACGTCGCCGACCCGCTCGCGGCGGAACGAGGCGTCCCACTCGAAGTCGATGCGGCCCCCGAAGTCGAGCAGCGTCAGTGCCCGGCAGTCGTCCATCGGCAGGGCGAAGCCGTAGCGGGCGATCCCGGCCTTCGCGCCCAGCGCGCGGTCGACGGCCTCGCCCAGCGTGATGGCCACGTCCTCCATCGTGTGGTGTTCGTCGATGTCCAGATCGCCCCGCGCGTCGACGGCCAGCGCGACGCCGCCGTGGTGGGCGATCTGCGCGAGCATGTGGTCCAGAAAGCGCAGGCCCGTGGAGATTTGGCCGTTGAAATCCCCGCGGCCGTCGAGGTCGAGGCGGACGGTGATCTGCGTCTCGCGGGTCTCGCGCCGGATTTCGGCCCGGCGTTCGCCGCGGCGGATGAATTCGGCGATTTCGCTCCACGAGTCGGTGATCAGCGCACAGGCGTCGGCGGCGCCGGCTTCCTCCAGCGTCCGCAGCCCTTCGGCGGGGGGAGCGAGCAGGATGCCCCGCGCCCCGAGGTTGCGGGCCAGCAGGATGTCGGTCGCGCGGTCGCCGATGACGTAGCTCGCCGCGAGGTCGTATTCGCCGCCCGTGTAGCGGCCGAACATCCCTGTCCGGGGTTTGCGCGTGGGGGCGGCGTCGGCCTCGAACGTGCGGTCGATCAGCTGGTCGTCGAACGCGACGCCCTCGCCGCCGAGCGTCGCGAGCATTTTGTTATGCGCCGGCCAAAAGGTATCCTCGGGGAAGGACGGGGTGCCGAGCCCGTCCTGGTTGGTGGCCAGCACGAGGTCGAACCCGAGGCCCGTGAGCGCCTTCAGGGCGGAGATGGCTCCGGGTACGAACGCGAGTTTTTCGAGGCTGTCGATCTGTTCGTCGGCGGGTTCGGCGATGATCGTGCCGTCGCGGTCGATGAAGAGGGCTTTTTTCATAATCGGAAGTTTTTGACGGTTTCTATCATCCGGGCGTTCTCCGCGGGGGTTCCGACGGTGATGCGCAGGCATCCTTCGCAGCCCGGGATGCGCGAGCGGTTGCGGACGATGACCCCGGCCGAGATCAGCGCGTCGTACATGCGGTCGGGATCGGGGGTGCGGACCAGGATGAAATTGGCATCCGAAGGGTAGACCCGCTCGATGGCGGGGCAGGCCGCGAGCTGCGGCGCGAGCCGGTCGCGCTCGGCGCGGATTTCGGCCACCTGCGGGGCGATGTCTTCGGTGAGCCGTTCGGCGACGGCCTGCTGCGCGAGGCTGTTGATGTTGTAGGGATATTTCACGCGTGCGAAAAGTCCGGCTTCCGACGCGAATGCCAGTCCGAGGCGAAGCCCCGCCATGCCCCACGCCTTCGAGAGGGTTTGCAGGACGATGAGGTTCCCGAATTCGCCGAGGCGTGCGAGGAATCCCGGCCCGGCGGCGAAGTCGATGTAGGCTTCGTCGAGGACGACCATGCCGTCGAATTCGCGGAGCAGCCGTTCGATGCCGGCCGCCGGGAAGGCGTTGCCCGTGGGGTTGTTCGGGGAGCAGAGCCACAGCAGACGGGTGCGCTCGTCGGCGGCCGCCAGCAGGGCGTCGGCCGGAAGCGAGAAGTCCGCGCCGAGCGCGACCTCGCGCATCTCGACGTCGTTGATGTCGGCGGCGACGCGGTACATGCCGTAGGTCGGGGCGATCGAAACGGCGTTGTCGACGCCCGGACGGCAGAAGATGCGGTAGCAGAGGTCGATGGCCTCGTCGCTGCCGTTGCCGATGAAGACCTGCTCTTCGCGCACGCCTTTCAGCGCGGCGATCTTCTGTTTGAGGAGCTTCTGATGCGGGTCGGGGTAGCGGTTGACACCGTTGTCGTAGGGGTTTTCGTTGGCGTCGAGCCACGTCGTGATCTCTCCGCCGGAAAACTCGTCGCGGGCCGTGGAGTAGGGTTTCAACGCCCGGATGTTGGGGCGCACCAGTTCTTCGAGCGGTTTCACAGCACACCTCCTTTCATGCGGACGCGCACGGCGGCGGCGTGCGCCCCGAGACCCTCGGCCTCGGCCATGGCGATGACGGTCGGGGAGAGGGTCGCAAGCCCCTTGCGCGAGAGTTCCTGATAGGTGATCTTGCGCAGGAACGAGTCGGTGTTCACGCCGCTGTAAGCCCGCGCCCAGCCGCCCGTGGGCAGCGTGTGGTTGGTTCCCGAGGCGTAATCCCCGGCGCTTTCGGGCGACCAGGGGCCGATGAAGACGCTTCCGGCGGCGGTGATCTGCGCCGCGACGTCCCAGGCGTCGCGCATCGAGATGATCAGGTGCTCGGGGGCGTAGGCGTTGGCGAAGCCGATCATCTTTTCGCGGCTGTCGAGGACCACGATGCGGCTCTGGCGCAGTGCCTCGCGGATGGTCTCGCCGCGGCGCAGTTGGAGCAGCTGTTCGCCGACGGCCCGCTGGGTGTCGCGGGCGAACTCCACCGACGGGCAGACCAGCACCGCCTGGCTGTCGCCTCCGTGTTCGGCCTGCGACAGCAGGTCGGCGGCGGCGAAGGCGGGCGACGCTTCGTCGTCGGCCAGCACCAGCACCTCCGAGGGCCCGGCGGGCAGGTCGACGGCCACGTCGTTGGCGCCGACCAGTTGCTTGGCCTTGGTGACATAGCGGTTGCCGGGACCGAAAATCTTGTCGACGCGCGGGATGCTCTCCGTGCCGTAGGCCATGGCCGCCACGGCCTGCGCCCCGCCGACGGAGAAGATGCGGTCGACGCCGCACAGATCGGCGGCATAGAGGATTTCGGGGGCTATCGTGCCGTCGGGGCGCGCGGGGGTGCAGAGGATGACCTCCCCGCAGCCGGCGACGCGGGCCGGGACGGCCAGCATCAGCACCGTGGAGAAGAGCGGCGCCTTGCCGCCCGGAATGTAAAGGCCCACGCGGCGGATCGGCACGGCGCGCTGCACGCACCGGACGCCCGGCATCGTCTCGATGTCGACCTCGGGCGGCAGCTGGGCGCGGTGGAAGGTCTCGATGTTCGCTTTCGCGGCGGCGAGGGCCTCTTTCAGCGCGGCGGGGATGAGCGCGGCGGCTGCGGCGCGCACGTCGGCCGGAATTTCGAACGTCCGGGGATCGCGCCCCTCGACGCGGCGGGTGACTTCGCGCAGCGAGCGGTCGCCGCCGGATTTTACGTCGGCGAGGATTTCGGTCACCTGTCGCGTGATCTCCTCCTCTTCCCGGGTGAAGCGCTCGGTGAGGGCGGCCCACTCGGCGCGTTCGGGATTGTTGTGGATTTTCAGAATTTCCATGACGGTTCCGGATTTTTAGCGGATCATGTTTTCGAGTGCCAGGATCAGGATGCCTTCGGCCCCGATCTCCTTGAGCCGTTCGATGCGCTCCCACAACTGGTCCTGGGAGATGACGGCGTGGATCGAGCACCACCCCTCCTGCGCCAGCGGCAGCACCGTCGGGCTGCGCATGCCGGGGAGTATCCGGATGGCGTCGCCGAGCCGCTCCTTGGGGAGGTTCATCAGCACGTATTTCATGCCGCGGCTGTCGAGGATCGAGTTGAGGCGGAAGGTCAGCTGCTCCGTTTCGCGGCGCTTGTCGCTGTCAAGCCCCGGGCAGGCGATGAGCACCGCCTCGGAAAAGAGGACCTTCTCGACCTCGACCAGCCCGTTGGAGATGAGCGTGCCGCCCGAGGAGACGATGTCGAAGATGCCGTCGGCCATGCCAACCGCCGGGGCGATCTCCACGGAGCCTTCGATGGTGTGGATCTCGGCCTCGATGCCGCGCTCGGCGAAATAGAGGCGGAAGCGCTCCTCATAGATGTGCTCCTTTTCAATTTCGCCGCGCTCGAACATCTCCCACATCCGGTTGTTGTAGACCTCATAATGGGGCATATCCGCCTCGGTGAACGGCACGCCGAGCTCCGCGAACGCTGTCACCAGCGCCTCAAACGAGCTTTTGCGGAAATCAAACAGCGTATCATCGATGTCCAGAAACACGGCCCGAAATTTCATCTTGCGCCTCCCAGTCCTTTTCTGGTATGATAACACAGTATGCCGTAAGTTTCAACCAAAAGGAGCACACCATGAAAACCATTCCGCAAATTCTCTCCGCCGAGCTGAATCAGCCGGAGGCCTATATCCAGAACGTCA
>ERZ835980.1746-NODE-1746-length-22413-cov-8.356874_pt1 | contig 22413 bp, 17 predicted proteins | sample MGYA00519943_ERZ835980 | MGnify/ENA primary metagenome ERZ835980 (study PRJEB31850, sample SAMEA3708791) | human gut metagenome | biome: human gut; feature: human-associated habitat; material: faeces | place: China | collected 2014 ... | reverse complement strand
GGACATTTCTTCTTTTCAGAGGAAATGTCCTGATTTCTTGGACGGGCTGACAGCCCGCCCAAACGGTATTTAGTTTTTGTCGTTACTATAACACCCCCTACGATATAACTACTTCGCGGCTCGATTTTTCGGTTTGGAAAAGGATGAAAAACCTTGCCAGATAACCGAAAACCCTTGATATACGGGGCTTTTCCGGTTTGTCGTAATTATACCGTAAGGGCACACATTCGCCACGTTGGCCTTACAAAACGGCGTGGACGTGAAAGCGGTCAGCAGTATGCTCGGCCACTATGACGCCGGATTCACACTCCGCACCTACACCCACGCCACCCGCCAGAAGCAGGACGAAGCCGCCCAGACCATGGGCAGCTTCATGGCGCAAGTCATGTGAGCAGAAAAAACGCAAAAATACCGGAGAGAAGGCAAAAGCCTCCTCTCCGGTACTCTTTGGGTCTATCGGGACATTTCCGCGTGTGGGTCACGGTGTGGGTCAGGCGGTTGACCCACATTTTGACCCGCACTTCTTTCAACATTTTTACAACAAAAAAGCACTGAAAACCGAAGTTTTCGATGCTTTTTGGAGCTGCTGGGCGGATTCGAACTGCCGACCTCATCCTTACCAAAAAGCCGTGGCTGCTTTTATGGCGTACCCATTCATACCGAGGAAGGACCTCAATCCCATGTGCTGCAAGGGATTGGAGATTCTTCTTGTGTTAGTGCGTTTTAGTAGATATTGGGGTGTTTTGCGTGGATTTAGGGTGTCTGTTGGAAGAGTTGTTGGAAATCAGCCTGCGTCACACCGCGTCAACGCAGAACCGTAAGGAACACCGGGGATATAAGTTGATATTTTCCGGCTCACATATTATTTGCGTTGCTTTTTAGGTTTGATATGGTATAATTTTTATAACACTTTACGTTACGGTCAGGAGCCACAGGAATCGCATATGGATATCAACGATCTGAAATTGTTTGCCCGTGCCGCTGAGTTGGGCAATATCACCCATGCCTCGGCGGAGCTGGGCTATACGCAGTCTGCCGCCAGCCATGCTCTGCGGCGGTTGGAGCAAAATCTGGGAACGCAGCTTTTGCAGCGGCTGCACATGGGCGTCTGCCTGACGGAAAACGGCAAAGAGCTGCTGCCCTATGTGTCCACCATGCTGGCCGCGCAGGAGCAGCTGCTGCAAAAGGCGGCAGATCTCAGCGGCAGTGTGTCCGGCGTGGTATCGGTGGGCTGCATCAGCAGCGTCGCCATCCGCTGGCTCCCGGCGCTGATCGAGCGCATGGCCGCGTGTTATCCCTCCGTGCAGATTCGGTTTCAGGACGGCGACTACGAGGCCGTGGAGGAATGGATCCTGAAAAAGAAGGTGGAGGTGGGCTTCCTCTCCGCTTCCACCCGCCTACCTTTCCGACTGACACCATTGGTGGAGGACGATATGCTGCTGGTGCTGCCCTGCGGCCATCCGCTGTGCGAATCAGCAGAGGTGCCGCTGGCGTGTTTGCGGGAGGAACTGGTCATCGTCCCCGCCGAGGGCATCGACTACGATGTGGGAAATATTCTCCGCCGTGCCGGATGTACCGTAACAGACAGCGCCAGTGTTAACAGCGACTACTCGGCCCTGACGCTGGTGGGACAGGAGCGGGGAGTGACCATCCTGCCCCGGATGCTGCTGGGGGACTATGACGAACAGCGTATCCAACTGCGCTGTCTGGAGGGCCATCCCACCCGCACCATCTGTCTGGCGACGCTGCCACAGCGGCGGCTGTCTCCGGCGGCGGAGCTGTTCTGCCGGTATACCACTGATATGTTCCATGCCCATATATAGAAAATGCAGGCAAATGCCCGCGTTTTCTTTTTAATATCGTCATGAATCAAATTCATGGCGGCTGGGAAAAATGTCCATTTTACAAGTTTCCGCGCACCTGATAGGATGTCCTTTGGACGGAAAAGAGCGTCCTACCGGGAGGCAGAAACACATGGGCAAACTGCAGCACACATTCCTGCGCTACGCGCAGATCACATTGGGGTGCGCCCTGTACGCACTGGGCTTTTGCTGGTTTTACGCACCCAACCAGCTCTGTATGGGCGGCTTTACCGGCCTTGCGCAGGTTATCAGTCTATTCCTACCCCAGATACCGATCGGCGTTCAGGTGCTACTGATGAATCTGCCGCTGTTTTTCCTGATTTGGAAAAGCGTAGGCCGCGATTGGGTCACCGCTTCACTGTACGCTATGGTGGTCAGCTCGCTGTTTATCGACCTGCTGGACAAAGCGGTGACGTTCCAGCCCATTGAGCCGGTGCTGGCCTCTGTGTACGGCGCGGTGCTGGTGGGTGCAGGCTGTGGCCTGATGCTGCGGCAGAACGCCACCGTAGGCGGCACCAATCTGGCGGCGCGGCTGCTGCGCCTGCGGTTGGAGCGGGTCTCCATTGGCACGCTGTGCAGCCTGCTGGACGGCCTGATCGTGGTGCTGTATGTCATCGCCTTCCGCAACCTGAGCCATTGCCTGTACGCGGTGGCGTCTTTGTATCTCATCTCCCTCATCATGGATCGGGTGGTGTACGGCGGCAAGCAGTCCAAGGTAGCCTGCATCATCTCCGACCGGCATGAGGAGCTGACCGCCGCGCTGCTGGAGATGCACCGGGGCATCACGCTGCTGGACGGTGAGGGCGGTTTTACCCATCAGGCCCATAAGGTGATCCTGTGCGCCTTTGCCAAGAATCAGATCATCGACCTGAAAAAGCGGGTACAGCAGGTAGACCCTGACGCATTTATCATCGTGTACGACGCCAACGAGGTACTGGGCAAGGGCTTCGGCGCCTATCAGCCCGGCAGCGTATAACAGTATCTTTTTTCTGCAAACGACATAAAAGCGGTACGCTCCAAGGCGTACCGCTTTTATGTCGTTATGTTCGTTTTTGGCAGCGCCGCATTCAGCACTCCCCCGCAGCCAACAGCTCCAGCACTCGGCACAGGCATCGCCATACTGTGTCTACGGACGCTGCATCCAACCGCTCCCGGGGCGTGTGAACATCGGTGATGGTGGGTCCCATCGCCACGGCATCCAGACCCGGCATGGCTGCGGCAAACAGACCGCACTCCGCTCCCGCATGGCTGATCTTCACCACCGCGGCGCTGCCTGTTGTTTCCTGCCAGGCGCGGCAGCAGCACTCTCGCAGAGGTGACTCTGGAACGAATTCCCAGCCCGGGCAGCCGGGGCGGACGGTGACATGTCCGCCCAGTACCTGCACCAATGCGCTGATGCGGCGATTCATCATCTCCTGCTGAGTGTCCAAGGCACTGCGGATGCAGAATTCTCCTGTCACTTGATTCTGAGATGTTCGCAAAATACCCAGATTACATGAGGTCTGCGGGAGTCCGGGTACGTCCATGCTCATTTCCATCACACCCTGCGGTGCGCATTGCAGCAGACACAGTAGCCGTCTGGTACAGACCGCGTCCATGGCAGGCTCCTGCACTTGCGCAGGCGTGATATGGACATACAGCTCCGGCTCCGTGACGCGGTATTCCTGCCGTAATTCTTTTTCCATCCGGTCGATCACCGCAGTGACATCTGTGCCCGGTACCGTCTGTATCCGGGCGGCGGCTGTGTCAGCGATGGCATTGTCTGCCTGTCCGCCCTCCGCCCAAATCACCCGGACACCTCCGACGGTATCCAGGTTGTCCAGCACTCGTCCCAGAAGCGTCAGGGCACATGCGCGGCCCTTGTGGATATCCACGCCTGAGTGTCCGCCGCGCAGACCGCCAATTTCCAGCTGCCACGCATCGCCGTCAAAGGTCTCCCGCATCACGGGGAGTGAAAACGTCATTCCGTTTCCGCCAGCGCAGCCGGCAAATATCTCTCCTGCCCGCTCCGCATCCAGATTGATCATTCTCCGTCCACTCAAAAGCGATTTGTCCAGAGCCTTTGCACCCTGCATGCCTGCTTCTTCGTCGACAGTCAGCACAGCCTCCAGCTGAGGATGCACCATACGGTCATCGTCCAGCACCGCCAGAATCATGGCCACGGCGATACCGTCATCTGCACCCAGCGTAGTCTCGCGGGCCCAAACAAAAGCACCGTCTGTTTGCAGCTGCGGCCCGCAGCAGGTCAGGTCTACCTCCGCCTGCGGTGTGGCGGCACATACCATGTCCATGTGCCCCTGAAGGATCAACGGGGCGCAGGCGGCCATTGCCCCCTGTCCGGGCTTTGTAATGACCACATTTCCTACAGCATCCCGTCTGCAAGGAAGCCCTCTCTGCTGTGCAAAGTCCATGCACCACTGGCTGATGGCCTCCATGCGGCCGGATCCTCTGGGGATAGCGCTGACCTTTTCAAACCAGTGAAAGACTGTCTGGGGGACTAATTGTTCCAGCATGATTTTCTCCTTTCTACGGTCACACTTACAGAGCCAGCTCCCTTTTCAGATTTTCCGGATTCAGCGGCAGCAGCTCCGGCAGTACAAACAGGCCGTCCCTCTGCACCAATACACCGTCGAAATAAATGTCTCCGCCTCCGTACTCCGGCTGCATCCGTCGCACCATATCCCAGTGTATCCGGCTCTTGTTGCTGGGGCCATAGCTGTTGCCGGGTGTAAAATGAAAGCTCCCGGCGGCTTTTTCATCAAACAGGATATCGCTTGTGATCCGATGGATAAAGGGATTGGTACCCATAGCGAACTCGCCAATATGCCGTGCGCCGGCATCCGTGTCAAGTATCTGCATCAAGCGTTCGCGATCTCCAATCTCGCAGGAGGCATCCACGATACGTCCATGGGAAAAGATCAGCGTCACCCCAGTAAACAACTGGCCCTCCCAACGAGTAGGGACGTTGTAGCGGATATGTCCTTCCACGCTGTCCGGTACCGGCGCGGTAAAGACTTCACCGGCGGGGATATTTCGGGTTCCATGGCAAATGCTGACGCCCATATCCCGAACGGAGAACTGCAACTCCAGCTGCGGCCCTGTTATGCGCACCTGATCCGTTTGCGTCATCAATTCCGCCAGCGGCATCATGCGCCGGTGGAACTGCCGGTAATCTATCAGACAGCTGTCATAATAAAATTGATACAGGTCGCGGGTAGACATGCCCGCCGCCTGTGCCATAGCGGGACTGGGCAGTGCCATAGCCAGCCACCGGGTATGGGGGAGTCTCGTTTCAAAGTGTACGGGGCGGGTATACAGGCTGCGGTACAGCTGCGCCTGCTCCACCGGTACCTCTGTCATGTCACAGGGATTTTCACTGCGGCGCAGAGAAATGAACACATCCATCTGCTCCATGCGCTGACGGTCCCAATCTGCCTGATGGCGGATGGTATCCTCATCGGCGCAGCTGATCCATGCCGCTTCCAAGGCGTCCCGCATCTGGTGGTAAAAGGGGCGGCCACCGACCCGGTGTACAGCCCGAATCAGCTCTGCCCCCATTCCTTCGTCCGGATCCGTCAGTTCAATAAGCACACGCTCTCCGGGTTGCACAGCGCAGACCTGCGTGACAATCAATGCCGCAAAGCTCCGGTTGATATCCTCCATAACATTACCTCCCTGTCTCGTTTTTGTGATGCTCCGCCGTCAGCTCCCGCAGCCAGAGATCACCGCGGTAGCGGCGCTTGTAGGCAACATGTCGTGCAAAGTGATCCAACCCCTGAGTCAGAACGATTGCCATGGTTCCCAGACCCAAACGCAGTCCCAGAAGCCACATACCTCCTACCCGGATGGCCCATGCGGACACAGAGGAAAAGATCATGGCATACCGGGCATCGCCCACCGCCTTGAAGCCGTTGGGCAGAATAAAGCATCCCGGCAAAAACAGGATAAACGGTGCATATAGCATCACCATGTGCTCCACCAGCGGTATCACCTGTGCATCCCGACAGAACAGGAGTGTCAGAGGCGTTGCCAGAAGCAGCGCGGCGGCAGCTGTCCACACGGCAATACTGCGGCCTATCCGATACAGATACCCTACACAAGGCCGCACAGCCGTAACACCGCCCCGGCCGGCGGTGCGGCCCGTCAGCGGTGCCGTCAGAAAATTCACTGCCATAAATGGGATGAACAGCAGGTTGGTGATGGAGTTAAATACCTGATTGGCAGAGATCACCACCGCCCCCATACCCGCCAGAAACACCTGCAGCACCAGTCTGGTGCCGTTAAACAGCAGATTTTCCAGCGCGGTGGGTGTGCTGATGTGAGAAACGCGCCCTATATCCGCCAGCGTTGTCCGGTCTAAACGGAAGCTTGGGCGGGCGTAGAAGTTCCGCCGCAGGACAAGTCCCAGTGCAGCCGCAGCGCCGCTGCCGACGCTCAGCAGATACGACAGGCCTGCCCCGCTCACGCCCATTTGCAGGTGCATTGTGAACAGCAAATTTCCTAAAATGCCTACGACATTGGAGAAAATACTCACCATCATGGGCCGCCGCGTGTCGCCGCAGCTGCGCATAAAGCCGCTGCACTGGAAGTATACAAACCACAGCGGCGGTGACAGTGCCGTGAAGCCATAATAGAGCAGGGAGTTGGTGACAACCTCCGGCTCGGCACTGCCGAAAAGCAGTTCTACCAACGGTGCGCGCAGGAAAAACATCAGCAGGGCAATAACGCCGCTGATGGTCAGACCCAGCAGCAGGGCGGCTCCGGCCATCCGGTGACAACGCCTGTCCTGTTTAGCACCGGCGGCCTGCGCCACCAGTGCGGTTCCGCCCATAGCAAAGGCCTGAAACACGATCATCAGGATGTAGTTGATGGTACCCACCTGACTGACACCGGCAATGGCGGCGTTTCCGATAAGCCCCATCACAATGACATTGACATTGTCCAGCAGGGTGGAAGCGAACTGCTCCACCAGCATACCCGGCATCATGCCCCGCAGTTCACTCCGCAGCTGTGGATCTGCATCCTCCGCCGGATGCAGCAGAGCCTGAAAAAATCTGTTCATACCAGATACCGTCCAAACCAGTCCAGCATGACGTCCACATCGTGGAGCAGCTGAGATACGCGGCGTCCGCCGTGGCCGCAGCCGCGGTTTACCATGAGACGGGTATCCACTCCGCGCTCCAGCAGGGCAACAAACATCTGCTGCGCCTGCTCCAGCGGGCAGCACTGGTCTTTTTCATGCTGGATAAACAGCGTAGGCGTCGTCACCTTGTCAGCATATCGCAGCGGAGACTGACGCCACAGCGCCTCCATATCCGTCCACGGCGTGGCTCCCAGTACCCGGTCACCGTACCAGCGCTCCACGGAAGTTCCGTGCATGCTGATCCAGTTGATGGGCGACATTCGCGCCGCCGCAGCCCGGAATCGATCTGTATGGCCGATGGCCCAGCTGGTCATGAAACCGCCGTAGCTCTGTCCGGTGATGGCCAGTCGTTCCGGATCAAGATCCGGGTACGCCGCCAGCACAGCGTCAGTAAAGGCCATCACATTGCGAAAGTCCTCCTCCCCCAGACGGCCTGTCACATTCATAAAGTCCAGCCCGTAAGAGGTCGAGCCCCGCGGATTGCAGAAAAACACAAAATATCCCTCGTTGGCCCACCGCTGGTGCTCCATCATGAAGGCATCGTTGTAAAAGCCGTGAGGTCCACCGTGAGTATTCAGAATACCGGGATACTTTTTCCCCGGTGTATAGCCCACCGGTTTCATGACCCAGCCATACACTCTGTCGCTGCCGTCCACAGCGCACAGCGGCTCCGGCGTGCTGAAGGCGTAGGTGTCGTACAGGCTGTCGTTCTGGTGGGACAGCTGCGTCACCTGTCCATCCCGCCAGCGGTAGATCTCCGGCAGACGGTTGCGGCGCCAGCCGGTAAAAATCACATCTTTTCCCACCGGGATGGGGCAGGTCGGATTGACCCCCGGCGTGGGGATGTCCTCATAGCGCAGACCACCGTCCCAGCGGGACATCACGGATGCCGCTTGGAACGTCCGCTGGAACAGTGTAATGCCTTCCCTCTGCCGAACGGCACCCAGTTCCCACTGCGGGGCGGCATCCACCCGGACATCTCCACCCTGCAGGGATACAGATTTGATCCGGATGGAGGCAATGGCGGGGCCGTCCTCAATGGCCCACGCGCCGTAATATATCCGTCCCTCCCGCTGGGCGATGGAAAATACATAGCAACTGTCCTGACACAGGATGCGCGTCTCTCCGCTGGCCCACTCATACCGGCAAATACAGGCCTTGCCCGCCGCGTCACGCGTATAATCATAACCCACGAAGCATAGGCCGTCCTCATCTGCCAGCACATCGTCGCTGCAATAGGGCATGAACGTCTGCATGGTGGGTGTGGTGAGCTGCCGCAGCTCTCCCGCTATACGATCCCACAGGAACAGCGCCCGGCGGTGCCGGTTTTCGTAGGACGCACCGTCACCCCAATAGGGATACTCGTCGAAAAACATCCACTTTTCCTGATCCCGCTCACTCTCCGGATTCAGGTCCGTATCTGCTCGGATAAGAAAGCGGTCCTCTCCCAGCAGGGATGCCCGCGCCCCGGCGATCGGAACGCGCATATACTCCAGCGCTTCGCCGCCGTCCACGGCGATCCGGTAAAATACCGTTTCATTCGCCGGAACTTCTCCGCCTCGGACGGCAGAGAACACCACGTGGCGGCTGTCCAGCCAGAAGGCTCCGCTCTCCCGGCCGCCGCCCGTCAGTTGGGTCTCACGCCCGGTTTCCAGATCCAGCAGCCACAGGAAGTTTTCATAGGCATCCCGGTCAACGTTCATGTGCTGTACGGTATACAGCGCATACCGTCCATCCGGTGATATTTGCAGGCCCTGAATCGTCCGCAGAGCCTGATAATCCTTGTTGCAGAATTTTTGCATAAGCACACCTCTCGATAAACACAGATGGGCAAAAAGGGGCCACAGGCCCCTCTTGCAGCAGTTTTATGGGATCAGCGGACGGCGCCGGCGATAGGTGATCCGCGCCGCGCCATTCTGCACGATGGCGGCAATATCCGCCGTATACCCGGCTTTTCTCAGCAGGTCAACGCCCGCCCGGACATGGAGCAGATGAGCCTGTGCACAGAGCCGCAGCCAGTCTCCGTGGGCCGTTTCGTCCGCAGCCTCCGCTGTGAACATCACGCTGAAGGTCCACGGCCGGCTGACGGTGGGATACGGATGGTGGGGGTTATAGGGAGACGGCACCCAATAATCCAGCATAGCCCCTTGCCACTGGCAAGGGTAGCTTTCATCGATCCCGCACCATGAATACTTGCTGAAGCGCTGATCGTATTCCCGGCTCAGTTGTCCGAATGCGTCCCAACTCTCATACGCAGCATCCACCCGCCGTTTCCAATCCTGTGACAAGACTCGGTTGGAAGCGAAGCGCGGGTCATCGATATGGAAATAAAAGGCGCACAACGGTGCGCGAGGCAGCCACAACCCCCGATAGCCGGTGAGCTGTCCCATCTGCTGGGGCAGCTCATGGTGCGGTACGCCATGAAGGTCGATAAACGCATCCGGCAGCAATTCTTCGGTAAGCCGCGTAAATACATTGGCCTCCGTATGGATGGTGCCGGGTCTGAAATAATTGGGCATGAGATCCGCACCAAGCGAATTAGTATAGCAGGTCTGATGCTGCCATGTGGAGTGCTCCCGCTGCATCACATCATGCAGCGCCGCACCATCTACATTTTCCATGGGAATCAACACCAGATTCAGCTGGCGGGACAGATCCTGATAGGCGGGGTCCGCAGCCAGTTCCCGTATAAAGGCAAAGATGGCGTTGGTAGCGGACACCTCATTGGCATGGTGCCGTCCGTTAATCAGAACGCTGGGGGCCATTTGCAGCCGCTTCACCCGGGACACATAGCCACGACGGGTCTCCTCCGGCGCGGCGGCATAGATGGTGCGGCCCTGATAGCTGATACCAACGGGCCATACGTCCAGCCCCGGCACTCTGCTCAGCTGCAGCATCAGCCGGAGGTAGTCGTCGTACCCAATGACCTGATCCGGCATCAGATCGATCTGGCGGATAGACAAGTCTTTTTTAACTGGCACCCGCCGCGGCAGTCGGCAGGTGTAATTTTGCCCACCGCAGGTCAGAGTCAGGGAAGCATAGCCCTCCAGCATCTGGCTCAGTGCGGTGAACCCTTCCTGCGTCAGGCGGCTGAGCGCCGGCACCAGAGATTCCTGTTCGGTTTGAATCTTCAATTCCAGAGTAAGCCCGGTGCCATCCGCCTGCGCGGCAACCCTGCGGCACAGGCATATCCCGTGCAGCGCCGGAAATGAGGGCGCACATCCGGCAGGCAGCCGCATCGTGGCCCGAATCGTGGGAGCCCCCGGCCGGATATGGATGTGCGGCAGCACCAGCCCCGGCGCATCCAGTGCCTGACCGTGCATGCGCCGTCCCAGATGCAGAAAATAAGCATGCCCCACCTGATGCAGGCCATCCTCCAGTACTTCACCGATGGAGATATGGTCGTTGCGCCACGGCAGCTCCCGCTCCGGGCCTCCCAGTCCCACCTCGATCTCGAGCTGAGAGAAAAATGGCTGCTTCTCCGGCGCAAAGTCCATCTGCGCCGCCCTATCGTGCATCCACGGGATCAGCCGGGACTGAAATACATCCCACACGCTTTCATAATCTGTGACGATACGCTGATCCAACACCATCTCGCCATTGACCGTGACCTCCACAAAGCCCGTGGTGGGCAGCGCGGGCCCCAAGTCCGGCAGCTGCTCCAGATACCGTCTGGCGCAGGTGCGCACGGTCCAGCTGTCGGACAGCAGGCAGTTTCCCCGGTCATCAAAGGCCAACGCTTCATAGGTGGACGCAGCATCATGCGGATAGGCTTCAAACAGCACATCGTCCCGATTCAGGCCCAACAGCTCCGCCAGAAGCTCGTCCACCGGATATAGATCCTGCAGCCAACGGGGCGGCTTGCCCACATCCCGATCCAGCTCCGTCCAGTCGAAATCTCCACCCTCATATGTTACGGAGGTTCGCTGATGGGGATTGAACCGGACAACGACCCGTCTCACATCGCCTAGCGCCGCAGCACGCGGGCCAAAGTCCTCCTCTATCCAGCTGAGTCCCTGCTTGAAAGCGCACACGGCGGCGGCATGCTCCGCAACTGCACCGCAGTGCGCCAGCCTCTGCCGGAACTCCTCCAGAAAAGACTCTCGCTCTGGCCGATCCTGACCCACAGCGCACCGCAGGCTCACGCGGTCTCCGGGCCGCAGTGACGTATATACAGGCTCCAGCGCCTGATGCAGAGCCGCCATTTCGCTGGGCAGTTCGTAGCTGCGGACTTCCTCTGAGGCGCTGTCATTATAGTGGCAGAAGCGCGTATGCGGCCAGCGGCGGCGGAAGTTATTCAAATCCGCTCCGGCGCTGAGCAGGGCCTCCGTGCCGCCGAAGCACTCGACCCACGCAGCCTGACCGTCCGGATTTTTCAAGGACATAGCCTGGCTCACCCACGCCGTTACATCCCGCAGACGCAAGTGATTCCCAGTGTTTGGAAATGTATTGCACAGCCGGTCGGTGAATTGCCGCAGAGCAAAGCCTTCACCCTCCATGACCATCACCGGACGCGATTCGGCTTCATCCAGAACCAGCACAGGGACAGCGCCCCGGCGAAACACCAGCAGCGGTGACTGCCCATCATCATCGATTGCCAGCAGCGGATATACAGCGGAGGTCGTTTCCATCCCTACGCGGGCCGCCATACCGCAGGCAGCGTACAGCATATCCGGATCGTCGTCATCCTTCAGCAGCAGTCGCAGCGCCACTGTGTCCGGCAAGCCGTCGCCATCTGTGTCCCGCAGAAATCGGCCCACCTCAAACAACTGCTCCAAACCGCCTTCCGCGGCGTTTTCCTCAACGCAGAGGGGCTTTGCTTCCACAAACGACAGCGGTGGTAAGACCTCGCGGCCGCTATGCGGCGCAAACCGGCGGTAAAGCGCCGCCCACTGTTCTGCCGTGCAGTCCTCCGGCTTCACCGGTACCACGTTGGGTTCCGGCGGTGGGGTGCAGCCTACCCAAAAATAAGTCACGTTCTCGTCCCGCGGATCACCGGGAGCCTGCACAAAGGGAAATTCCATGGATACGGAGCAAAAACCAATCAGCTGCGACAGCTCCACTGCGAAGCGGCGTTGCTGCTGTGTCAGCTCCGGCTCCAGAATTAAGTTCAGTGTGGTGGTCATGTGCCCTCCCTCATCGACAGCAGGCAGGCCACACGATGGCCGGGTTCCACCTCCTGCTCCGGAATATCACGCTGCGTACACGCCTCCGTACAGTAGGGACACCGAGAGGCAAAGCGGCAGCCCGGCTTGGGCTTGATGGGGTTGCTGATCTCGCCCCGAAGCAGCTGGATTGGCTTATCCCGGGCTTCCAGGGTAGCCTCCGGCAGCGCCGCCAGCAGTGCCTTGGTATAGGGATGACAGGGGTTTTCAAAAATCTGGTCGCTGGAGCCGATCTCCACGCACTTGCCCAGATATGTCACCATGATATTGGTGCTGATGTGCTTCACCACACTGAGGTCGTGGGTCACAAACATATACGTCAGCCCCATTTCATCCTGCAGATCCATCAGCAGGTTCAGGATCTGGGCCTGGATCGACACATCCAGCGCCGACACCGGCTCGTCGCACACGATAAACTCCGGGTCTACCGCCAGCGCTCTGGCCACGCCGATGCGCTGGCGCCGTCCGCCGTCCAGTTCGTGGGGATAGGCATTGGCCACCCGTTTGGCCAGACCCACGGTATCCATCAGCTCCGCCACCCGGTGGTAGCGGTCCTGACGGTTGGCATACAGGTGGTTTACCTGCATGGGATCGGCGATCAGATCCGCCACGCACATGCGCGGATTCAGGCTGGAATACGGGTCTTGAAAAATCATGCTCATTTTCGTGAAGCGATCCCTGCTGCGGCGTCCCATGGATGCCATATCCTGTCCGCGAAACAGCACCTTTCCACCGGTAGGCTGGTGCAGACCGATGACTGTGCGTCCCAAAGTGCTCTTGCCGCATCCGGATTCGCCCACCACACCCAGCGTCTGCCCCTGAAATATCTGCAAATTGATACCGTCCACCGCATGGAGCATGCCGCGCTTGGTTTTGTAATACTTTTTCAGTTCAATGGTTTCAATGACTGGAATCTGCTGTTTCAACCTTCATCCCCTCCCAACAAATGACACTTGATGCGATGACCGTTCTGCTCACGGACGGGCGGTTCCTGCTGCCGGCAGATATCTGTGCAGTGCGGACAGCGGGGAGAAAACTTGCACCCCTCCGGGAGATTGGTGGGGTCCGGCATCAGCCCGTCGATGGGTGTCAGCCGCTTGGCCTTGCTGCGGATATTGGGGATAGCACCGAACAGCCCCACGGTATAGGGGTGATGCTGCCCGGGAGAATAGATCTGCTCCACCGAGCCATATTCAATGATCTCGCCTGCGTACATAATGGCCACATCGTCGCAGGTACGAACCACCACGCCCAGATCATGTGAGATCATGATCATGGAGGTGCCCAGCTTCTGCCGCAGTTCCTCGATAAGAGCCAGCACCTGCGCCTGGATCGTCACGTCCAGCGCGGTGGTGGGCTCGTCGGCGATGAGGATATCCGGCGAACAGGCCAGTGCAATAGCGATGACAACACGCTGCTTCATACCGCCGGAAAATTGCAGCGGGTAGTCTCCCTTCCGCTGGGCGGGAATACCTACCAGCTCAAGTACCTCCTCCACGCGGCGTTCCATCTCCGCTTTGGAGCGATGCTGAGTATCGTGGATTTTTACCGCCTCAAGGATCTGGTCGCCCACAGTCATAATAGGATTCAGGGCTGTCATGGGATCCTGAAAGATCATGGAGATGATCTCGCCTCGCATGAGCTTCATGTGACTCTCCGGTACAGTCATGATATTGTCGCCTTTGAGATAGATCTCCCCGTTGGGCACATAGCTGACTCGGTCCGGCAGCAAACGCATCAGTGCCAGCGCGGTACTGGTCTTGCCGGCGCCTGTCTCACCTACTAATCCCAGACTCCGACCGCGGGACAGGGTAAAGCTCACATGATTCACGGCCTTTACCACGCTGCCGCCGGAGTGATACTCTACCGACAGATCCCGCACATCCACCGCCGGCGTATCCACCGTATTCTGTATGATCGTTTCCTTCATATCGCGTTACCTCAGTCTTTCAGTCGGGGGTCAAGGGCGTCCCGCAGACCATCGCCCACCAGATTGATGCTCATGGCCGTGATCACAATGGCCATACCGGGGATGATGGCGTAGGTAGGAGAGAGCCGCATAAACTGCCGGGAGGCGGAGATGATGGCGCCCCACTCGGGGGTAGGCTGCTGTACACCGAAGCCCATAAAGGAATAGCTGGCTGCGCCCAGGATCGTGCCGGAAACGGAACCGGCCAGCATGATGATGATCGGCCCGAGAGCATTGGGCAGCACATGCCGCAGAATAATCTTAAAGCTACTGGTGCCATAAGACTTGGCGCACTGCACATATTCCATATCCGTCAGGTTCAGAATGGTGGAGCGAACAAACCGCGCATAACCCGGAACACCGCTGATGAGCAGCGCATAGATCAGGTTCTGCACGCCCACGCCCAGTGCCATCACCAGCACCATGATCAGTAGCATGCCGGGAATGGAGGCAATAACGTCAAACAGGCGCATGACCACATTGTCCAGCCAGCCGCCGAAATAGCCGCAGGCCGCGCCGATGAATGCGCCGATAGCCAGTGACAGAACGGTGGCGGAGATGCCGATGACCAGAGAATACCGACTGCCGTGGACAATACGGGCAAACAGGTCACGTCCCAGATTATCTGTGCCGAAGGGGTGCTGGGCCGATGGCGCTTCCAGCGGCGCACCGGTGAACTCATAGCACATCCGGTTGTCCACGATGACATCCGCAAATACTGCCACCAGTACGATGAATATAAACAGTACTAATCCCACCATGGCGGGCTTATTGCGCTTGAACAGAGACCAGATCTCGTGGCCGCGGCTGCGTTTGCTGGTCAGCAGAGGGGAATCGTTTTTCATGCTCTGTACCTCCTCATTTCGTCAGCTTGGCCTTGGCGCGAGGATCCACCAACGCGGTGATCACGTCCAGCAGCACCACCAGTAAGCAGAAGATCGCCGCCAGAAATACGGTGGCGGCCATGACCATGGGTACGTCCTTGGAGTTGACGGCGTTGATGATCACCGTCCCCAGTCCGGGCATACCGAAGACGGACTCCACAATAACGGTGCCGCCCAACAGCATGCCGAAGCTGATGCCCACCTGATTCAGTACCGGCAGCATGGCGTTGAGGAAGGCGTGCTTCCAAATCACCGTGCCCTCGGCACATCCCTTGGCGCGTGCGGTACGCACGAAGTCCTGCCGAATGGATTCCAGCATGGTGGTGCGGGTCAGCCGCTGCAGGGACGATGCGGACAAAATACCCGCACAGCCCACCGGCAGGATGTAGCACTGCCAGGAATCCGCGCCGTTGGAGGGCAGCCATCCCAGATACAGGGAGAATACCAGCAGCGCTACCATATACACCCAGAATCCCGGGAATGCCGCCAGTGCGATGCTGACGACCCGGACAATGTTGTCCAGCGCCGAATATTGCTTTACCGCCGAGAACACGCCCAGCGCAATACCGATAATGGAATAGGTGATGGTTTGCAAAACAGCCAGCCGCAGTGTGTAGGGGAAGTTGTGCATGATCTTCTCGAACACCGGTGTTCCGTCCTGATAGGAATTGCCGAAATCCAGATGGATCAGATCGTTGAGATAACTGCCAAGCCGCTGCACAAAGGGCAGGTGATAGCCCAGCTGCTCATTAAGCAGGTCCACCTGCTCCTGCGTGGCCATAGGCCCCAGCATCCGGCGGCCCGGATCTCCGGGAATGGCATTGATGATGGAGAACACGATGATCGCCACGCCCAGTACCATCGGGATCACCAGCAGCAGACGTTTGATAATGTATTTTGTCATGAGTTACTCCTTTAAGCCAGGCGGCACAGACAGTATCCTATCTGTGCCGCCGTATATCCGGAATGATGCCTCTGTTATTTTACGCGGATCATATCCACGCCGTTGTAGATTGGAGGAACCTCCAGACCGGCTCGGTACACGGTGTACATTGCGGACACGCCCAGGTTCAAATTGGTATGCTGCGCCACGATGATGTTCAGGGCCTGCGTCAGCAGGGCCTGTGTTTCCGCTGCGTCGGAGGTATACCGCATTTGCTCGAGAATCGCGTCAACTTCCGCGTTGCTGAACTTATTGAAATTATAAGGCTGGTTGGTGCCGTAATAGTTCAGCAGATTCTCGAACGCGCTCTGGCCGCCGGCACCGGTGGTGATACCCAAACCAAACTGACCGCTCATAAGCATCTGCACCATGGTGTTAGCCTCATAAGAAGTGACCTTAGCCTGAATGCCCACGGCCTCCAGATACTGCTGTACCATCTCGGCGCTGCCATTACTGGTGCCGCCGATAATCTCGCCCACATCCACGGGGGTAGACAGGCCGCTCTCTGCTACCAGCTGGCGCGCACGGTCGGGATCATAGCTGTACTGCTGTACCTCGGCCGGGATATCCATCTCCGGCGTGGCAAAGACAATCGTACTGTCCTTGCTGGATACATAGCCGCTGCAGGTCGCATTACGGATAGCATCGTAGTCGATGGCATAGGAGATTGCCTCCCGAAGCTTGTCGTTGTTCAGCGGCTCGGTATTGGCGTTGATGAGCAGCTGGAAGGGAACGACGGAAATAGACTGCTTCATCACCAGATTCTTGTCACCCTCTACCAGCCGCAGGCTGCTTCCCGTCAGACTGCTCACGTCGATCTCGCCTTTCTGCAGGGCAATGACAAGCGTGCTGGGGTCGGTAATGGTGCGGACATTGATGGTCTTGATGGCGGGCTTTTCATCGCCCCACCAGTTGTCCTTCAGGGTCAGGGTCATGGTGCCGGCCGTCTCATCCAGACTGGTAAGGGTATAGGGGCCGCTGCCCACGGGATTTTTGATGTAGCTATCCTTGTCTGCATCGTACAGATCGACATTGTAAATGGCGATCATGTACCAGCAGTTAGGCACGCTGGGCCATTTATAGGACAGGCGGAAGGCCACGGTATTCTCGTCACGGACTTCGATGGAATCGATCATGGCCACGTAGCTCATGGTATAGGGATTGGTCATCTGCCGCTCAAAGCAGGTCTTGACGTGATCTGCCGTGACCTTGCTGCCGTCAGAATACACGGCATTCTCCTTCAGGCGGAACACCCACACCAGGCCATCCTCTTCGGTTTCCCAACTCTTGGCCAGATTGGGGCGGCAGACCACAGACAGGTCATCAGTAGAGATCACATCCACCAGGGTGCTGTACACATTGGTGAACAGGGTGCTCTGGCTGGCCAGATACCAGTTCATGGGGTCATAATCGGGGATAGCGGCCGTGTTGGCCAGTGTAATAGACTCCCGGGGACCGTCTGGCACAGGGGCGGGATCATTGCTTGCGCAGCCGGCCATCGCAAAAACGACCAGCGCCAGCAAAAGAGCGAAACACTTTTTCATAGGCTCATTCCTCCATTATTTGCCGCAGTCTCGTTTGTGTATCAGCTACCATGGTAGCTGATATTTAATAATTTACCTGTCAAACCTGCTATTGTCAACAGAAAGCATCCGTATTTTGCAAATTTCGTCATTTTAAATCAGGAATCGGCAGTTGTTTTGTTTGGTTAAACAAAACAACTGCCGATTGTGGAAGCGATTTCTTACATTGGCGCAAGAATATCGTCAGCTATGTTGGAAGATCCTGCAAGATTTTCCGAGTCTTTGATGTTGGGATAAATATCAAGGTTCAGATGCCGCACGGCATTCTTTAGATCACGGGAAACGAGCGCATCCACGATCTTGCGGTGCAGTTCTTGTGACGGCTGTTCCGCAGGGGCAATATCGTTTTCCGGCAGCCTGTCTCCCAGATAAGCGCTGCCGCGATAAATGGGTGTGCTTTCTCCGCGGATCATCAGCCCCAAAAGTCGCTCGATATATGACACGATGGTTTCGTTTCCAGACAGCTTGGCCAGTTCATAATGAAACGTCATGTTTGAAAAATAGGCCAGTTCCGGATCGTCGTATGTCCTGTCCAGCAGGTTATACAGTCGACAAAAATCCTCCACATAGGCCATGTGGACGGTTTGACGCAGAGCCGCGATCTCCAGTACATACCGACAATAGCGCATCTCGTTCATTTCGCGATCCGTCGGCAGCCGGACAATATATCCTTTACTGGGATACTTGTTGAGAAAGCCCTCGGATACCAGCCGACCGGCGGCTTCCCGGGCGGGTGTGCGGCTGCAGTGATACCAATCCGCCAGCATCTGCTCGCTGAACAGTTCGCTGCTGGGCAGCTTACGCAGCATCAGGTCACGCTTGATCTCCCGATAAACTCGTTCGGTTAAATCCTTTCCCTTCATCAAGTGCTCTCCTTCGATGGTACTTATAGAAATAATTATATCGAATAAATGAGTAAAGTACAAGAGTCGGCGGGAAAATTCACCTGATTTTATTCAAATAAAGTGATACAGACCGCGTCATTCTTCGGTGGCGTTACCGCCAAACATTGGCCTCAGCCAATCACCCCGACGGAACCGCCGCTGGTAAACAACCGCCCGCAGCAGACTGTCCAGTCCCTGTGTCAAGGCGATGGCGTAAGCTCCCCATCCAAGCTGCACACCCAGCACCCATGTGCCCAGCACGCGGATGCCCCATGCCGTAATGGAGGAAAGCACCATGGCAAAATTGGCATCCCCCACGGCCTTGAAGCCGTTTGGAAGAATAAAGCTGCCGTTCTGGAACAGAGCAAACGCGGCATACAGCGCCAGCATCCCCGCGGCAATGCGGATCACTTCCGGATCGCGGGTGAAGATATATGCGCCCGGTATGGCCAACAGTAAATGGGCCAGCGCCACCGGAACAGACCATACGAAGGTCTTACGGGATACAAACCGCAGCGCTTTTGCGGTCTTTCCCTTATCGCCTTCGCCGGCGCAGCGGCTGACCACGGGCACCGTGAGGTAGTATAGCGCCATCACCGGCACATTAAAGATGCCGTTCACGGAATTGAATACGGAATTGGCAGAGATCATGGCCTTGCCCATACCCGCCAGGAAAATCTGCAGGATAATGCGACTTCCGTTGAACATCAGATTCTCCGCAGAAGACGGAAAGGCTACGCCGCCGATACTCCTCAGACACTGGCGCAGTACTGTCCCCGAGCATGCCTCGGGCCGAAACGCAAAGCCGCGCCGCAGTACCATGATCAGCGACAATACCGCCGCGATGGCGACCGACAGGAGATAGGCCAGTGCCGGGCCTTTCACGCCCATATTACCCAAGGCAAACAACAGATTCAGCACCATGCTGGATACGTTCAGGGCGATACTGACAAACATCGGACGTTGGGTATCTCCCGCTCCCCGCATAAAGCCGCAGCATTGGAAGTATATAAACCACAGCGGCGGCGTCAGGGCCGTATAGCGGAAGTAAAGGACGGAATTTTCCAGCACGTCGGCTTCCGCTCCACCGAACAGAAGGTGGACGATGCTGCCGTGCAGCAGCCACACGACCGCTGTCAGCAGCAGACTCACCAGCCCGCCCATCAGCAGCGCCGCATAGGCCGCGTGTGAAGCATCTTTTTTTCGAGAAGCGCCGGCGTTCTGGGCCACCAACACCGTTCCGCCGATGGCAAACGCTTGAAACAGGTTCATCAATACGCTGTTGACCGTATTGATCTGCCCCACTCCCGCAATAGCAGCCGTGGAGATGAAGCCCGTAACGAAAACGTTGACATTTTCCAGCAGAATGGCGGCCACCTGCTCCACCAGCATTCCCGGCAGCATTTTCCGCAGATCCTGCGCGGCTGACTGATTTTCGGCAAGACCTTCAAATTGATTCAGCCGTGCTCGTAATGATGTAGCCATAAGCCCACCCTCAGTCGTCCTGCCGGGGACGGTGCATAATACCTCCGGCAACGACCAACTCCGGCTTGCGGTACATGACGGCAATATCCTGATCCGGTTGTCCATCCACCAGAATGACATCTGCCGCCAATCCGGCAGCGATACTGCCTGTGACATTCTCCAGCCCGCAGATTCGGGCGCTGTACCGGGTTGCCTGCAATAGCATATCGACGTTGTCCATCCGGCAGTATGTCTTGCGCATCCGGAATTCCAATCCCGGCAGCTTTAATTGCTCCTCCACAGGCGTGTCCGTGCCGAAACCCAGTACCAATCCTGCCTGATAGGCGGCGGTAATATTGCGGGCATTGGCATCCAGCAGTGGCTTGAGCATCTGCGCCTTTTGTGTCTGCGTGAATCCCGGTGTCGGCACCTCGCTGGACAGCACCGCCAGCGTCGGCACCAGATGGGTGGACGCGCTGTCTTTCAGTCTCCGAATATCCTCCGGCCTGATATATGACCCGTGCTCAATCGTATCCGCTCCGGCGTCCAGACACATGGAGATGGCCGTGGCATCATGGGCATGAACCGCCACGCGCCGCTTATAGCGGTGGGCGATCCTCACAACGGCTTCCAGTTCCTCTGGCAGCAGCTCCGGGGGCTCGCCTTGCGCATATAGCTTCACAAAATCCGCTCCGGCCCCCATTTCCTCCCGTGCAGCCCGGACGAAATCCTCCACACCGGATACATACCGCAGGAAACAGTGCGGATCAGCAGGTTCTGTCCATGCGGTGGGACGCAGAATGCTTCCTCCGGTAACGATCCGAGGCCCATTGAACAGCCCCTGCCGGATGGCATCCCGCACATATACCGACAGTCCCTTTGGCGCGCCCATGTCCCGAATGGTGGTGATACCCAACTCAAGAAAGCGCTGCGCACTGAGGCATGCGTTCACCATCAGCTTAAAGTCATTGAGACGAAGCAAGCCATTGTAGTAATCCCAGTTCAGATGCGCATGAATATCAAATAACCCCGGCAACAACGTTTTGCCGCAGCAGTCAATGACCGTATCGCCGTCTTCCGGGAGAGCTTGGGACGAAACGCTCTGGATATTGTTCCCCGCCAGTACCACATCTCCATAGCCTCCATCATACCCGCCTGACAGTTCCGGGATCAGCCGGCAATGCTTCATGATCGTGCGCATACCCATACCGCCTTTCGTTACCATGGTAAAAAATATGTTAGTGAAAATATCATAACATGGCCCCAGAAGCCTGTCAAGACTTCCCGTCAGGAAGGCCTGCCTTACTTGGAATCTTTAGAAGTTGTTGGCCACGGAGACTGATTCCAGTCTTGCTTGGATGATACAGGTCACAGAAAGCATACCGGCATCTGAGATACTGATTTCAATTCAGGTTGCCCTGAAGCGCTCTACGATAAACTGTATCCATGGGAGCACTTTACCTTCCGCGATGCAGTGGCCGATATCGATGCCTATAATTCTGCCATGAACACAGATGCCGCTGCCGTCATAGCCCGTTGAGGATATCGCAATGTGTCAAACGCTATGAAGGCGGCAGGAGCGCTTATGCTGTCTCTGCGTATTATTCCCGGCATATATAGCCATTGTCCCTCCCTCAGTTCATCCTTCCAACTACAGAACCGGCCGTTGTCTCTAAGATGCTGCGGTATTTTTCTAACTGAACTCACGCAGTCCGTGTCTCTTTTCTTTTTGCGTAAATTGCGGTTTTTACTGGAGTTGAAACGCCCAAGTTGTCTGTATTTTAAGGAATTTCTCTTTCCGATACTCACTGGAAGTCAAGTCCGTGTTTGGTTAAATTTGATTGGCCTCTGCGGAGATAATACGCACGCAATACGCATTATTTTCGTGACGCGCCTATAATACACATTTAATACTGAGATAATGCGTATTAGCTTTTTTCAACGACCGGGAAAGTACAATATATAAATACTTACGCATTGACAACTACAATATATTGTGGTATATAAGAATCATAATTGTTCTTTGTGCACCATTTGCAGGTCTGTGATTTGCATCGCACACGTTGTTAAGCTTGTACATGAGGAGCATTATGCTCCTGTTTAAGATTGGGGCATTGCACCCTTGTATTTCAATGACTATGCTGCGAGAAGGTTTCTCGCGGCATTTTCCACCTGTACGCCGCTTTGCCGCTGTGCGATGATGTGCCCGTACTTAAGGCATCAAGCATTTAGGTCGGAGCAGAGCAGGCACGGGTGGAAGGCTATCAACAGCTTTTCGCTCTGACTAAGAACCCGAAGTATGTCAAAATGCGCCTCCCGAAAACGGGCGGCCATCAAAATTGAACAATACTGCAAACGCAGGAAGGATCGTATGAAGCCGAAATGGCAGGAAGATTCTTCCTGCGTTTTTGCTTACTATTTTGTCGCGGCACTTGCCACCGCCGCGATACCGCAGGAAAAGCAGGCAAGCCGCGAAAAGTACGCAATACCAAGGCTTTCCGCCTGCGGCAGTCTAT
>ERZ835980.1738-NODE-1738-length-22511-cov-7.289366_pt1 | contig 22511 bp, 19 predicted proteins | sample MGYA00519943_ERZ835980 | MGnify/ENA primary metagenome ERZ835980 (study PRJEB31850, sample SAMEA3708791) | human gut metagenome | biome: human gut; feature: human-associated habitat; material: faeces | place: China | collected 2014 ... | reverse complement strand
CGGCCTGCCCACCTGTCTGGCGGATATCCACGCAAGGCCCGAGGATCTGCCTGCCGTCACGGAGAAGGCCCTGGCCGGCATCGATGTACGGGTGTGGCCCTATCCCGTCACCCAGCAGATGCTCATTGACGCGGTGATGGAGCTGGAGCAGGCCCAGCCTTAAAGCGGGCAAAATTCCTCAGCACACCAACTGAATGGCGCCCCATTTATCGGCCCACGCGGTATGCGGCCTGATAAACGGGGCGTTTTTCTGCGTTAAAAGTACCGCTCCGGACTATTGCGCGAAAGGGCTTTGCCCTGTATAATGAGGGGGATCATTTTTGTAAGACGAGAGGAAAGAAACGGTAATGGATATCATTTGTGCCCTTGCGCAAGAACTGAACGTAAATGAAAAATATGTGGAAAATGTGGTGCGGCTGTTGGATGAGGGGAATACCATTCCTTTCATTGCCCGCTACCGCAAGGAGCTCCACGGCGCCATGGACGACACCGCCCTGCGCACCCTGGCCGACCGGCTGCAATACCTGCGCAATCTGGACAAGCGGCGGGAGGAGGTCAAGTCCGCCATCGAGGGCCAGGGCAAGCTGACGGAGGAGCTCTCCGCCGCCATCGACGCCGCCGCCACCCTGGCGGAGGTGGAGGATCTCTACCGCCCCTATAAGCAGAAGCGCCGCACCCGGGCCACCATCGCCCGGGAGAAGGGGCTGGAGCCGCTGGCGCTGCTGCTGTTGGCGCAGGAGAAGGATGGCCCCGCGCCGGAGGACGCCGCCGGGGCATACATCGACCCGGAAAAGGGCGCGGAGACCTTGGCGGACGCCTTGCAGGGCGCCAACGACATCATTGCGGAGCTGCTGTCCGACGACGCGGACATCCGGAAATCGCTGCGGGGCCTGCTGATGCGGCAGGGACACCTGCGCAGCGTGGCCGCCAAGGAGGAGGACAGCGTGTACCGGCTGTACTACGACTTCGATCAGCCGCTGCCCAAGCTGGCGGGCCACCAGATCCTCGCCGTCAACCGGGGCGAAAAGGAGGGCTTCCTCTCCGTGGCGGTGCTGCTGGATCGGGAGGCGGCGCTGCACGCGCTGCGCACGGCGGTGGTGAAGCCCCGCACACCGGCGGCGGAGTTCGTCGCCGCCGCCTGCGAGGACGCCTACGACCGGCTGATCTTCCCCTCGCTGGAGCGGGAGGCCCGCTCCGCCCTGACGGACACCGCCAACGAGGGGGCCATCGGCCAGTTCGCCCTGAATCTGAAGCCCCTGCTGATGCAGCCGCCGGTAAAGGGCCACGTCACCATGGGGCTGGACCCCGGCTACGCCCACGGCTGCAAGGTGGCGGTGATCGACGGCACCGGCAAGGTTCTGGACACCACCGTGGTCTATCCCACCTACGGCGAGCGGCAGAAGAAGGAGGCCATCGCCCGGCTCACCGCCATGGCCCGCCGCTGCCATGTGGAGCACATCGCCATCGGCAACGGCACCGCCAGCCGGGAGACGGAGCAGATGACGGTGGAGATGCTCCACGGCCTGCCCGGCGTCAGCTACATGATCGTCAACGAGGCCGGGGCCTCCGTATACTCCGCCAGCAAGCTGGCGGCGGAGGAGTTCCCCGACTACGACGTGAACCTGCGCAGCGCCGTGTCCATCGCCCGGCGGATGCAGGACCCGCTGGCGGAGCTGGTGAAGATCGACCCCAAGGCCATCGGCGTGGGCCAATACCAGCACGACATGCCCCAGAAGCGGCTGGACGAGACGCTGTCCGGCGTGGTGGAGGACTGCGTCAACGCCGTGGGTGTGGACGTGAACACCGCCTCCGCCAGCCTTTTGAGCCGGGTGTCCGGCCTCACCGCCGCCACCGCCAAAAACATCGTGAAATACCGGGAGGACAACGGCATCTTCCCCGACCGGAAGCGGCTTCTGAAGGTGCCGAAGCTGGGGCCAAAGGCCTTTGAGCAGTGCGCCGGCTTCCTGCGGGTGCCGGAGAGCCGGAACGTGCTGGACAACACCGGCGTCCACCCGGAGAGCTACGCCGCGGCGGAGCAGCTGCTGGCCCTGTGCGGCTGCACGCCGGCGGACGTGAAAAACGGCGGCATCCCCCTGCTGGCCCAGAAGGTAAAGCTGCTGGGTGAGGAGAAGGTGGCCAGGCAGCTGGGCATCGGCCTGCCCACCCTGCGGGACGTGGTGAAGGAGCTGCTGAAGCCCGGTCGGGACGTGCGGGACGACCTGCCCGCTCCCATCCTGCGCACCGACGTGCTGGACATGAAGGATCTGAAGCCGGGCATGGTGCTCACCGGCACTGTCCGCAACGTCATCGACTTCGGCGTGTTCGTGGATATCGGCGTCCATCAGGACGGGCTGGTTCACATCTCCCAGGTGTGCAGCAAGTTCATCAAGCACCCCTCGGAGATCGTGGCCGTAGGCGACATTGTCAAGGTGGTGGTGCTGGACGTGGATGAGAAGAAAAAGCGCATCAGCCTGTCCATGAAGCAGGTGCCCCGGGAGGCGTAAACAAAAAAACCGTCTCTCCATCCGGTATGCCGGATGGAGAGACGGTTTTTATGCACCCTTGTACTTCTTCCGCGTGGCCAGTCCGCCCCGGATATGGCGCTGGGCCTTGTTCTCCTCCAGCACCGCCTTCACCTGCGTGTAGAGCGCGCGGTCGTACAGCGGCAGGCGCTCGGACAGATCCTTATGTACCGTGGACTTGCTGACGCCGAACTTTTTCGCGGCGGCGCGGACGGTGGTCCGGTTTTCTATGAGGTAAAGGGCCAGCTCCTGGGCCCGCTGTTCCAGATTCTCTCGGATAGAGCACCACTCCCATACACGTTTGCTGCTGGCCTATTTCTATGCAGGCTATGCAGACATTATGCTTATCCGGAGACGCACAAAGCCGCACATCCCTTGAGATGTGCGGCTTTGTGCTTTATTTAAGGAGAGAAACTGGTTGGCTGAGGATCATCAGGCCGCGCCTACGCTGTCGTTGAAGCGGACGAAGCGGCCGTTCCGGTAGTAGCAGCCCGGCGGGAAGGGCAGCACCCGGCGGCACAGCCCCATCAGGCTCTCGGCCTCGCTGGCGAACACCGTGTTCCCGGCGTCATCCTGCCCGTAGTACAGAGGGCGCTGACCGGCGCAGTCCCGGGCGGCGATGAACTCGCCGCTGGCGCGGTCAAAGAGGATGACGGCAAATTCGCCGTTGAGCATCCCGAACATGTTCACGCCGTACTCCCGGTACAGGGGCAGCAGCAGCTCGCAGTCGCAGCGGCTGCGGAAGGTGTAGCCCCGGGCCTGCAGACCCGCGCGCAGACCGCCGTAGCTGACGAAGTCCCCGCTGCACACGGCGTAGCTGCCGTCCAGCGTCAGCGGCTGCAGCTCCACGGCGGGGTGCTCCCCCGACGCATGGCGGCGGTAGCCCAGCAGGCCGCAGCCCACATCCACGATGCGGCTTTCCCCATGACCGCGGGGTGCTGCCTGCATCAAACCCTTGGTAAAGTCTGTAATATCACTGCATGTTCCGCAAAAACCCATGATCGTCCGCATGATAGATGCCTCCTTCGTCAGATTTTTTTCAGGGTGCTGCGCACAAAAAAAGGCAAAGCCGCCTGAGAGTACCTCTCCAAGACGCCTTTGTCTTTGATGCTCGCATTATATGCCTTTGTGATTCTTTTGTCAATCGCCGTTTTCCACACAATTTCAGGGATCGTGCCCTCTTGCTTTGGACAATTTAATCATTTAAAGTGCGGAACATCTTCCGATACATATTATATCGTTCTGCGGTGCGGTACGCCGCCGTTATTCCTCCGGAGGACAGCCGTTTTCCGGCGCTTGTCAATTTGCACGATGTGGTGCGCCTCCGTAGAGACGTGTGTAATTATATTCCACAAATGTGCATAATTATGCATATTTATTCAAATTTCCCCTTGACTTTGCGGATAGGCAGTGATAAAGTATGCACCATCAACGAAAGAGACACGCTCCCGAAACACAAAAAGCTCCCGCGGGAGCGACAACACAGAAAGGATGGAAGAACCATGAAGAAACTGCTTGCAATGCTGCTGGCGCTGGTGATGACGATGGGCCTGATGGCCTGCGGCGCTCAGCCTGATACCTCCAACACGGACGGCGATGCCGCCGACGGGGACACCGCCGTGACAGAGCCGGCCAACGCACTGGAAAAGATCAAGGCCGACGGCGTGCTGACCGTGGCCCTCAGCCCCGACTTCTCCCCCATGGAGTTCGTGGACTCCTCCAAGACCGGTCAGGACCAGTATGTGGGCTTTGACATCACCCTGGCCAAGTACATCGCCGAGAACCTGGGCGTGGAGCTGGTCATCGAGCCCATGGGCTTTGACGCCAGCCAGACCGCCGTGTACACCGGCTCCGTACCCATGAGCATCTCCGGCTACTCCTGGACGGAGGAGAGAGCGCAGAACTACGAGCTCAGCGACTACTACTACGCCGGCGAGAACGAGACGAGACAGGCCCTGCTGATCAAGAAGGAGAACGCCGACAAGTACACCTCCCCCGAGGATCTGGCCGGTCAGGACGTGGGCGCTCAGAACGCCTCCCTGCAGATGCAGCTGGTCACCGAGCAGCTGACGGACGCCGACCCCATCGCTATCGGCGATATCACCGTGGGCGTTATGGAGCTGAAGAGCGGCAACATCGAGGCGCTGGCCGTGGCCTACGGCAACGCGGAGATGATCATCGGCGCCAACCCCGATCTGGCCATCTGCACCTGGGAGTTTGACGTAAAGGCCGAGTACTCCGCCAACGTCATCATGATGCAGAAGGGCGAGACGGAGCTGCTGGACGCGGTGAACGCCATTCTGGCGCAGGCCAAGGACGCCAACCTGTACGACGGCTGGTACAAGGACGCCGTGGAGCTGGGCAAGAGCGAGAACGCGCAGGAGCTGACACTGGGCTGAGTCCCGTGCCGATATGACCGGCGGCGGATGCACCCCCCTGTATCCGCCGCCGGTCCCTGAGACTGAGGGAGAACGATCATGAAATTCATCGACTTTGAAAAGATGGCCGCGCTGTTCCTGAAATACTGGGACAAGTTCCTCATCGACGGCGTAGAGTACACACTGGCGCTGGCGGCCATCACCGTGGTCTTCGGCGCGGTGTTTGCCTCCGTGCTGGCGCTGATGAAGATGTCGAAGATACCGCCGCTGCGGTGGCTGTCCACCATCTACATCGAGATCATCCGCGGCACACCCATGCTGCTGCAGCTGTACTTCTTCTATTTCGGGCTGCCCATGCTGATCCCCGCCCTGACGAAGCAGAAATTCCTCTGCATCGCCATTGCCCTGATCTGCAACAGCGCCGCCTATGTGTCGGAGGTCATCCGTTCCGGCATCCAGGCGGTGGATCCCGGTCAGAAGGAGGCCGCCCTGAGCCTCGGCTTCAGCGAGAGCAGGGCCATGTGGTTCGTGGTGGTGCCCCAGGCGGTGAAAAACATCCTGCCGGCGCTGGGCAACGAGTTCATCATGATCGTCAAGGACACGTCCCTTGGCTCCACGTTCTTCATCGGCGACCTGATGACCCAGTATCTGGTGGTAAAGGGCCCCACCTACCTGCCCATCGAGCCGCTGGTGATCGTGGGTATCATCTACTTCCTGATGACGTTCATCCTCAGCAAGGTATTCGGACACTTTGAGCGGAAGATGCAGCGGGCCGACCGGCACAGCGGCTACGAACGCAGGCGCAAGCAGCAGCGGGAGGTGCATATCTGATGGCACAGGCACTCATTCAGGTGCATGACCTGAAAAAATACTACAACGGCGGCGACGTCAAGGCGCTGGACGGCGTGACCGTGGACATCTGCAAGGGCGATGTCATGGCCGTCATCGGCCCCTCCGGCGGCGGCAAGAGCACGTTCCTGCGGAGCCTGAACCTGCTGGAAACGCCCACGTCCGGCTCCATCATCTTCGACGGCGTGGACATCACCGGCAAAAAGGTGGACCTGCCCCTGCACCGGCAGAAGATGGGCATGGTGTTCCAGCATTTCAACCTGTTTCCCAACAAGACGGTGCTGGACAACCTGACCATGGCGCCCATCAAGATCAAAAAGCAGTCCAAGGGTGAGGTGGAGGAGAAGGCCATGGCCCTGCTGCAGCGGGTGGGTCTTGCCGACCGCGCCCTCGACTGGCCGGCCCAGCTGTCCGGTGGGCAGAAGCAGCGCGTGGCCATCGTCCGGGCGCTGGCTATGGAGCCGGAGGTCATGCTGTTCGACGAGCCTACCTCCGCGCTGGACCCGGAGATGGTGGGCGAGGTGCTGGAGGTCATGAAGGAGCTGGCACAGTCCGGCATGACCATGGTGGTGGTGACCCACGAGATGGCCTTCGCCCGGGAGGTGGGCAGCCGCGTGCTGTTCATGGACGCCGGGAAGATCGCCGAGCAGGACACGCCGTCAGATATTTTTGACCATCCCCAGAGTCCCCGGCTTCAGGATTTCCTGAAGAAGGTGCTGTGAAAAGGAGCAGACGATGAACGAAGCAAAAAAGGCGGCGCTGGCCGCCATTGATGATAAGAAGGAACTGGTGGCGGAGGTGGCGGACGCCATCTGGGACTACGCCGAGCTGTCCATGCAGGAGGTGAAGTCCGCCACCCTGTTCGTCAAGGTGCTGAAGGACGAGGGCTTTCAGGTGGAGGAGGGCATCTGCGGCATCCCCACTGCCTTTTCCGCCTCCTACGGCAGCGGCAAGCCGGTCATCGGCCTGCTGGCGGAGTACGACGCCCTGTCGGGCCTTTCGCAGGCGGCGGGCAGCACCGAGTATCACGAGCTGGTGAAGGGCGGCAGCGGTCACGGCTGCGGCCATAACCTGCTGGGCGCCGGGGCCATGGCCGCCGCCATCGGTCTGAAGCAGTATCTGGCCCAGGCCGGCAAGAGCGGCACCGTCATCCTGTACGGCTGCCCCGGCGAGGAGGGCGTGGCCTCCAAGGCCTACATGGCCCGGGAGGGCCTGTGGTACGGGCTGGACGCGGCGCTGACCTGGCACCCCGGCGACAGCAGCGAGGTCGCCACCGGCTCCACCAACTCCTGCATCCAGATGGTCTATACGTTCCACGGTCTGGCGTCCCAGGCGTCCACCGCACCGGAGCGGGGGCGCAGCGCGCTGGACGCCGTGGAGCTGATGAACGTGGGCGTCCAGTTCCTGCGGGAGCACATGCCCCGTGACGCCCGGGTACACTACTCCATTCTGGACGCCGGCGGCGCCAGCCCCAACGTGGTGCAGCACCAGGCCAGCGTCCTGTACATGATCCGCTCCAACTTCGTCAAGGACTGCATGGCCCTGCATCAGCGGGTGGACAAGATCGCCCAGGGCGCTGCGCTGATGACGGACACCACCATCGAGCGCCGCTTTGTGGACGGCCTGTCCGACACCGTGTGCAACCATGCGCTGGAGAAGGTGCTGTACGACAACTTTGCCCAGCTGGGGGTGCCGTCCTGCACGGCGGAGGAGCATGCCTTCATGGAGGCGCTGTCCGGCACCTATCAGGGCCGGGACGTCCCCGGCGGCGTAGGCGCGGAGAACGATCCCGCCTTTGCCGAGAAGGTGAAGGCCATGCAGACCGGCCATTTCAACGACTTCCTGATGCCGCTGTACCAGGGCCCCGCCTTCAACGCCGGCTCCACCGACGTGGGCGACGTCAGCTATCAGTGCCCCACGGCCCAGATCCATGTGGCGGTGTGGCCCAACCATGTGCCCTGCCACAGCTGGCAGGTGGTATCCTGCAACAAGACGCCCATGGCCCACAAGGCCACTGTCCACGCCGGCAAGGTGCTGTGCGCCGCCGCCATCGACCTAATGGAGCAGCCGGAGCTGCTGGCTCAGGCCAAGGCGGAGTTCCTCAAGCGCACCGCCGGGGGCTATACCTGCCCCATCCCCGCCGACGCCGTGCCGGCGCCGCTGGACTGAATCTCACAACGAAAAGAGCCGTCCCCGGCTGTGCCGGGGACGGCTCTTTTTCACTTTGCTTCGGGCAGCGCGCCCTGATACTGCCGCTTCAGGAACGACAGGAACAGCCTTGCCGGGGAGTTGGTCGCCGGCATAGCCTTCACCGCCACGCCCAGCCGCCGGGACAGCGGCTGATCCAGCGGGATGACCTTTACCTGATTCTCGTACCCCGCCAGCGAGAAGGCGGACAGCACCGACACGCCCAGGCCCCCCGCCACCATGGACAGTATGGCCCCGTCGTCGGAGGCCGTCACCTCCAGCCGGGGGGTATCCGCGGGCAGGTACTGCTCCACATACTGCTCGGGGCTGGACAGGAACGGCTCCTGCAGCAGCCGGGCCAGAGAGATGGTGTCCTCCCGCCACGGGAAGTCCGGCGGTGTCACCGCCACCAGCGGCGCGTCCGTCAGCGGCGTCCACTGGAAGCCCCGGGCGCAGACCTCGTCTACGATGGCCAGCTGGATGCGGTCCTCCTCCAGCGCGGCGGCCAGCTCGTTGCCCTGCACCAGCACGTCCACCTTGATCTCTGGGTGCTGCTTGCGGAACCTCCGCAGCAGTTCCGGCAGCCGGGCCCGGGCGATGCTGGCAAAGCAGCCGATGCGCAGGGTGCGGCCGTAGGTCTGGCCCTGCTCCTCCGCCTCCCTCCGCAGGGTGTCGCAGGCGTCGATGACACTCTGGATATAGGGCAGCAGATGCTCCCCCTCCTCCGACAGGCGGACGCCCTTGCTGCTGCGCAGCAGCAGCGTACAGCCCAGCTCCGCCTCCAGCTTGCTGACCAGATGGGTCATGGCCGACTGGGTGTATCCCAGCTGCGCGGCGGCCTTTCCAAAGCTGCCGCACTGTACGGCCGTCAGCAGCGCCCGCAGCTTGCTATCATCCATAGGAACCTCGCTTTCGACATTTTGCACAATTGTTTTAGAAGTATTTTTCAATATATCACAACGCGAAGTCGTTTTCAACAGGGTTTTTGTCAATTCTCTGCCGGTTTTATCCAGTTTCTTGTAAATATTTTTCGCGCCATCAGTTTTTTTCATGCCCCCATCAATAACGCTCAATTCCATAGTCATGAAAAAAATGTTACCCTATATTTACGTTTTGCATGACCAGTGTTCAGCAAAACTTGGAACAAAGGAGAGAAAAGGAACTATGCAGAAGAAAAACAACACCATCCGGGATATCATTGTCGTGGGCTTTGCGCTGTTTTCCATGTTCTTCGGCGCGGGCAACGTGATCTTCCCGCCCTATCTGGGCATGGAGGCCGGCCCTCAGTGGCTGGCGGGCTTCTCCGCCTACTTCATCGCCGACATCGGTCTGGCGCTGCTGGGTATGTTCGCCCTGCTGCGCGTGGGCAGCAGCGAGGCTGTGACCCTCCGCGTGGGCAAGGTGCCCTCCGAGATCCTGATGTGCGCCATCATCCTGTGCATCGGCCCCATGGTGGCCATCCCCCGCACCTCCGCCACCACCTTCGAGATGGCCATTGCCCCCAACCTGTCCGGCGTGTCCCCTGTGCTGTTTTCCGTGCTGTTCTTCGCGGTGATCCTGGCCCTGTGCATCAAGGAGTCCGCCGTGGTGGATATCGTGGGCAAGATCCTGACGCCGCTGCTGCTGCTGGGTCTGTTCGCCATCATCGTCAAGGGCATCGTCACCCCGCTGGGTGAGATCGCCGCCCTGCCCCAGATCGCCAACGTGGCCGTTACCGGCATCAAAGCCGGCTACCAGACCATGGACGCCCTGGCCGCGCTGCCCTTCGGCATCATCGTGCTGCAGAGCGTCACCGCCAAGGGCTACGACAGCGGCAAAAAGCAGTTCCGCGTTGTCAGCGGCGCCGCTGTGCTGGCCGGCGTTCTGCTGCTGGCCGTGTACATGGGCCTTGCCTATCTGGGCGCCACCGTGTCCGCCCAGTACACCGGCGCCATCGGCCGTGCCCAGCTGATCATGGCCATTGTGGAGGCCCTGATGGGCAAGGTGGGCATGATCCTGTTCGGCGTTGTCGTGGGTCTGGCCTGCGTCACCACCGCCATCGCCCTGACCAGCTCCGCCGCCGCCTACTTTGCCGAGCTGTGCCGCGGCAAGGTACCCTACAAGGCGTTCGTCATCGCCATCTGCGTGTTCAGCGCCGTGGTGTCCAATCTGGGCCTCGGCCGCATCGTGGCCGTGGCCGCCCCCGTGCTGGATGTGATCTATCCCCCCACGCTGGTGCTGATCTTCATCTCCCTGCTGATGCCCCGGATCCCGGACCGCGTCAGCCGCGGCGCCGTCATCGGCGCGCTGATCACCAGTGTGCTGTGCACCCTTACCGCCCACGGTGTCCGCATCCCCTTCGTGGCCAGCCTGCCCCTGTACGATCTGGGCCTGAGCTGGCTGCTCCCCGCCGCTGTTTTCGGTCTGGCAGCCTCCCTTCTGCCCGGCCATTCCCGTACTCATGAAGAGCGTGTCTTCCAGCGCCCCAATGAGGAACACTGATCGGCGAAAGCCGTCTCTCCCCTTAAAGCAGAGGGCCGTCCGGCGGACGGCCCTCTGCTTTTGCGCGTTTTCCGAAACCTTAACGTACCCTTAGCGTCCGGCGGGCGTATAATACGGCATCAAAAAGAGAAACGGGGCGAAGTGATGGATATTTGGAAGGAGCTGCGTGACGAGGGCATCGACCCGGCGCTGCTGGAGGAGATACAGCACTTCCGGGCGGCGCATCCCGTGCCGCCGGAGGCGGAGGCGCGCATTCCCGCGCCCCAGTGCCTCTACTACGGCAGGGAGGTCTGGGAGAGCGCGGCGGCGGCGCTTCTGTGCGGCCAGCACCTGCTGTTGGCAGGGCCGAAGGCCACCGGCAAGAACGTACTGGCGGAGAATCTGGCCGCCGTGTTCGGCCGCCCCGTGTGGGACGTGTCCATGTACGTCAACGTGGACGCTGCCGCCCTCATCGGCGCGGACACCCTGCAAAAAGGCGAGGTGGTGTTCCGGGAGGGGCCTATCTGCCGCTGCGCCCGGCTGGGCGGCTTCGGCGTGCTGGATGAGGTGAACATGGCCAAAAACGAGGCGTTGGCTGTGCTCCACGCCACGCTGGATCACCGGCGGGTCATCGACGTGCCGGGCTATGAGCGCATTACGCTGGACAACGCTACCCGCTTCATCGGCACCATGAACTACGGCTACGCCGGTACCCGCGAGCTGAATGAGGCACTGGTATCCCGCTTTGCGGTGCTGGATATGCCGGTGATCTCCGATACCGACCTGCAAAAGCTGCTGCGCCGCACGTTCCCTGCCCTGTCGGCCAAGTGGGCGGAGCAATTCGCCCTGCTGTTCCGCGACCTGCGGCAGAAGTGCGACAGCGGCGAGATCTCCACCAAGACGCTGGATCTCCGGGGTCTGCTGGCGGCGCTGCGCCTGATGGAAACGGGCATCCCCTCCGGACAGGCCCTGAAGCTGGGCATCATCAACAAGGCCTTTGAGCCCTTTGAGCGGCAGCTGGCCGCCGACACGGTCTGGGCGCGGATCCCCCAGGATCTCAGCGGCAGCCAGCTGTTCGGAGCGTGACATGGAGCGGCAGGAATTACAGAACCGCCGGGCGGTCAACCAGATCTGGAACGGCGCAGGCCGCTATGATGTGCAGCCGGAGCAGGCCGCCTTCGACGAGGGCGGCGACCCAGAGCTGTATCTGAACACGGTAATGGGTCTTGCCCGCCGGGACTACGACTTTGCCCGCTTCCAGCCCATGCTCCATGCCTTTCAGCAACAGCCGCAGGGCGGGCTGTACGGCGACATCTTCTGGCTGGGGCTGGAGCACGCCGTCTACGAAAAGGAGGCGCCCCGCCGTCCGGCGCTGGAGGCGCTGCGGCGGCAGCACGCCCACCGTCTGCTGGCAGTGAGCGGTGAGGCCGGCGATCCCCGGCAGATCCCGGCGCTGCGCCGGATCTGGGCATCCCGGGTGCTGGGGCAGCCCCATACGGAGGACGACTGGCAGACGGCTCTGCTGGATGAGCTGGCCTTCGCCCCCGAGTTGGATGAGCAGCAGCTGATCCACCGGACGGAGGAACTGCTGTACCGGTACTTCCGCCGGGCGCGGCGCAGCGTCACCGACCGCCAGTGGGCGGCGTGGGCGGGGCGCTCCCTGACGAAGGGCGGCGGTGTACGGTTCATCAAGCCCAACGCCCTGCGGGCGCTGTCCCACACGGACAGCGGCGGCGGTGCAGGACAAGCTCCAAAGCTCCTGTCGTTTTTGCAGGGACGCACGCCGGAGCCGATTTTACGCCGCTATGTAGAGGACTGCTTCGGCGTATCCATGCTGACGCCGTCGGAGCTGGCGGAGGCGGAGCGCCTGCTGTGTACCGGCGTCCACAAAAACTGCCGCCTGCACTTTACCAAGGGCGCGCCGCCGGATCGCCCTCCCGCCCCCAACGCCGCGTGGGACGCGGAACACTTCCGGCAGCAGCGGGCCAAAAACCGCGCCTACTATCAGGCACACCTCGCCGAAAACCAAATGACCCTTCACCAGCTGACACAAAAGCTGCAAAATGTCCTGCTGCTGCGGCAGGATGACGGCGGCACGGGGGCGCGGGCGGGCCGGCTCCAGCCGTCGCTGGCGTGGCGGGCCGCCGCGCTGGACGATGAGCAGGTGTTCCTGCGCCGCCGGCCCGACGAGCCGGACGAGCTGTCGGTGGACATCCTGCTGGACGGCTCCGCCTCCCAGAATCTCCAGCAGGAGAAGCTGGCTACCCAGGCGTACCTTATCGCGGAGAGCCTGACGCGGTGCCATATCCCGGTGCGGGTCAGCTTTTTCTGCTCTGTCAGCGGCTGCACGGTGCTGCGGATCCTCCGGGACTTCGGGCATCCGGAGGAGAACGACGCCTGCTTCGACTACACCGCCGCCGGATGGAACCGGGACGGTCTGGCGCTGCGGGCCATGGGCTGGCTCATGTGCCGCAGCACCGAGCCGAACCGGCTGCTGCTCCTGCTGTCCGATGCCAGCCCCAACGACGACCAGCGCATCCCCATCGGCGCGCTGCCGCTGGGCGGCCACAGCTACAGCGGCAGGCGGGGCGTGGAGGATGCCGCCGGGGAGACAGCCGTTCTCCGGCGGCAGGGCATCCGCCCCGTGTGCATCTTCACCGGCTCCGATCAGGAGCTGGACAACGCCCGCCGCATCTACGGTGCGGCGCTGGAGCGCATCCCCACCGCCGGCTGGCTGGCGGACGCGGTCAGCCGCCTGCTGTGCGCCCAGCTGACGAGAACGTAACAGACGCGAAAGAGAGCCGCTCAAGGGCGGCTCTCTCTTATTTTTTCACCCCAGCTGGGCGGCGGCTTTTTCCGCGAAGCTGTTATCCACCAGACGGCTGAAATCCACCCAGTCCGCCTTCTGCAGCTCGCCGGCCTCGGTCATCACCGCCTCCAGCCGCTCCAGCGCGGACTGCTCCATCATGGGCACGGCGTTCCACGCGTCGATCTGCCGGTGGCGGGCGGTGACGGCCTCCAGCACGTCAAGGCTGGTGTCGGGGAACTGATCGCAGATGGCCTCCGCCACCTCCCGGTCGGTGTGCTCCGTGATCCAGCGCTGCGCCCGGGCGATGGCGTTGGTAAATCCCTGCACCACCCCGGGATGAGCCTCCATATAGCTCTGACTGGCAAAATAGGCGGTGTAGGGGATCTCGCCGGACTCCTCGCCGATGGAGCAGAGGACATAGCCGTGTCCGGCCCGCTCCACCTCGGTGGCGGTGGGCTCAAACAGCGTCACATAGTCCCCCTGACCACCGGTGAAGGCACCGGCCATCATGTTGAACTGCACGGAGGTGTCCACCACCGCGTCCACCTGCGGAACGATGCCGTTCTGCTTCATCACATACTCCAGCGTCATCTCCGGCACGCCGCCCTTGCGGCCGCCGATGACCGTACTGCCCCGCAGATCATCCCAGGAGAAGGCACCGCCGGTGCGGCCCACCAGGAACGAGCCGTCACGCTTGGTCAGCTGCGCGAAGATCATGGGATGATCGTCCTTGCCCTGGTTGTAAATGTAGATGCAGCTCTCCGGCCCGGCCAACCCGATGTCGGCGCTGCCGGACACCACGGCGGTCATGACCTTATCCGCGCCGCCGCCGTTGGTCAGCTCCACATCCAGCCCCTCGTCGGCGAAGAACCCCTGGCTCATGGCCACATACTGCGGCGCATAGAATACGGAGTGGGTCACCTCGTTGAGCCGGACGGTGACGGACGCGGTCTGTCCGCCGCTGCCGCAGCCGGTGAGCAGCACCGGCAGCAGCAGGGCGGCGACGCAGAAAAATGTCAGCAGTTTTTTCATGATCGTACCCCCCAATAGTCGTTCAATATTTTTTCCCCGCGCAGCACCAGCAGGTACATCAGCACCGCCGCAGCCGCAAGGATCATCACGCTGGTCATCACCAGATCCATGTTGAACACCTGCGAGCCGTAGACGATGAGATAGCCCAGACCGGCCCGCGAGACCAGAAACTCACCCATGATGACGCCCACCCACGACAGGCCCACGTTGACCTTCAGCGTGGAAAACAGGGTGGGGCAGTTGGCGGGAAACACCAGCATCCACAGGATCTGACGCCGCGTGGCTCCCAGCGTGCGCATCAGGCGCACCTTCTCCGGGTCGGTGGCCCGGAAGCCCGTGTACATATTCAGGATCGTCACGATCAGCGAAATGGCCAGCGTCATGGTGACGATGGCCCCCGTACCCGCGCCCATCCAGACGATAAAGATAGGCCCCAGCGCCGTTTTCGGCAGGGCGTTCAGCACCACCAGATACGGGTCGAGGATGTGGGCCGCCGTGTCCGACCACCACATGAGCACCGCCACCGCCGTGCCCAGCAGCGTACCGACGGTGAAGCCGGCCACCGTTTCCAGGCAGGACACGCCGATGTGGTGCAGCAGCTGGCCGGAGCGGCACAGCGACCAGAACGTGGCCGCCATGCGGCTGGGGCAGCTGACCAGAAAGCCGTCGGAAAGACCCAGCCGGCAGCTCAGCTCCCAGAAGCCGAACAGGCCGACCAGCAGCGCGATCTGCCAGACGCGGATGCGGCGCTTCTGCCGCCGGACGCCGGACAGATACGCCAGCCGACGCGGGGACAGCGGGGTATCAGCCATGCACATCCAGCTCCTTCCATATCAGATCGAAATATCGGTGGAATTCCGGCGTGTTTCGCCGCTCCAGCGGCGGAAGCCCCCGCAGCGTCCCCATGTCCAGCACCGTTTTCACCACGGCGGGCCGGGCAGACAGCACCACCACCCGATCGGACATGCTCACCGCCTCCGCGATGTCGTGGGTCACCAGCAGGGCGGTCTTTCCCTCCTGCCGGATGATGCGCCAGATGTCCGCCGACACCGCAAGGCGGGTCTGGTAATCCAGTGCGGAGAACGGCTCATCCAGCAGCAGGATCTCCGGATCGGTGGCCAACGTGCGGATCAGGGCGCAGCGCTGGCGCATGCCGCCGGACAGCTGGCAGGGCCGCTTTCTGGCAAAGCCCGCCAGCTCGTAGCGCTCCAGCAGCTCCGCCACATGGTCATAGGCGGCGCTCCCTCTCTCCCGCTGCACCGCCAGACCCAGCGTCACGTTGTCCCAGATGCTCTTCCACTCAAACAGCTGATCCCGCTGGGGCATGAACCCGATGCGGCGGGTCGGCCCTGTTACGGGTACGCCCGCTACCTCGACGGTGCCGCCGGACAGCGTCTCCAGCCCGGCGATAGCCCCCAGCAGCGTGGATTTGCCGCAGCCGGACGGCCCCACCAGACTGACGAACTCCCCCTGCGCCACGTCAAAAGATACGTCGCGTACCGCCTCCACCTCCCCGTCGGGGGCCTGATAGCAGGCGGCAGCATGACGGAGATGTATGCTCATAAAACCTGTGACCTCCTGTCACAAAAAATGCGGAGAATCCCTCTCCGTTCTCATTCTATGCCAGTGCGGGCCGGGGGTGAAAAAATTTGCCGGGCACGGAAATTCCCTGTTGACAAACGGAGTCGGAAGTGGTATAACGTAACCAACCTACCGGATAGGTAGTAATTTAGAGGAACAGGAGGGTGTGTCATGAGGACACGGCCAGCAGACCATACGGACTTCCGATGTTGCCGCGGCGGCTGTTCCGCCTCCGGGCGCACCATGCGATAAAGCAATAAAGACAACAACCCAACGTGATCATAAAGAAAAGGAGAATCGTTATGTCCAACATTTATACATCCGCTGACCAGCTCATCGGCAAGACGCCGCTGCTGGAGCTGACCCATATTGAGAAGAAATTCGGCCTGAAGGCAAAGATCCTGGCCAAGCTGGAGTATTTCAATCCCGCCGGCAGCGTGAAGGACCGCGTGGCCCGTGCCATGATCGACGATGCCGAGGCCAAGGGGATCCTGAAGCCCGGCAGCGTCATCATCGAGCCTACCTCCGGCAACACCGGCATCGGCCTGGCCTCCGTGGCGGCAGCCCGGGGCTACCGCATCATCATCGTCATGCCGGAAACCATGAGCGTGGAGCGCCGCCAGATCATGAAGGCCTACGGCGCGGAGCTGGTGCTCACCGAGGGCGCCAAGGGCATGAAGGGCGCCATCACCAAGGCCGACGAGCTGGCCAAGGAGATCCCCGACAGCTTTGTGCCCGGTCAGTTCGTGAATCCCGCCAACCCCAAGGCCCACTTTGAGACCACCGGCCCGGAGATCTGGGAGGATACCGACGGTCAGGTGGACTGGTTCGTGGCCGGCGTGGGCACCGGCGGCACCGTCACCGGTGTGGGCCAGTACCTGAAGAGCAAGAACCCCGCCGTGAAGGTGGCGGCGGTGGAGCCCAAGTCCTCCGCCGTGCTGTCCACCGGCGTGGCCGGCTCCCACAAGATTCAGGGCATCGGCGCCGGCTTCGTCCCCGACGTGCTGGACACCAAGGTGTATGACGAGATCATCCCCGTGGATAACGACGATGCCTTCAAGCTGGGCAAGGAGATGGGCCGCAGCGAGGGCGTGCTGGTGGGCATCTCCTCCGGCGCGGCGCTGTGGGCGGCCATCGAGCTGGCCAAGCGCCCGGAGAACGAGGGCAAGAGCATCGTGGTGCTGCTGCCGGATACCGGCGACCGCTACCTGTCCACGCCGCTGTTCGCGGACTGAGCAGACAAGAGAAAAAGCGGAGTGCTGACGCACTCCGCCTTTTTATGCGGCAAATGGCCCGCGGCTTCGCCGCGGGCCTTCTGTCAGATCACATAGTCGCCGCCCTGCGGCGCGTCCATCAGGTCCGCCAGCGTGATGCCGGAAAAATAGTCCCGGGTCAGGTCGTAGTACCCCTGCCACACCGGCAGGGTGCGGCATTCCGCCGCTCGCTGGCAGGGTGCGGCGTTCCGCTGGAGGCAGGCCACCGGCGCCAGATCGCCCTCCGCCAGCGTCAGGATCTCCCACAGCGTGTAGTCCTCCGGCGCGCGGGTCAGGCGGTAGCCGCCGCCGGCGCCGTGAACGCTGTCGATCAGTCCCGCCGACTTCAGGGCGGGCATCAGGCGCTCGATATACTTCAAGGAGATATCCTGCCGCGCGGCTACCTCCTTCATGGGGATATAGCCGCCGTTATGGTGCTCCGCCAGATCCAGCAGGATGCGGACGGAATAGCGGCCTTTGGTGGAGATCATGGAAAAGCCCCCTTTGTCAACCGATGGTATGATTATACCACCAACACGGTAGGAAATGCAAGAGCAGTTGACAGCGGCGGCGCGGCGGACTATGATGCAGGTAGAAAACAGCAGGAGGAACTGTCATGGAGCAGTATTTTTCCGCACCCGGCCGGGTAGAGCTGGGCGGCAACCACACCGACCACCAGCACGGCTGTGTGCTGGCCGCCGCCGTGGAGCTGGACCTGCGGGCGGCGGTGACGCCCAACGGCACCGGCACCATCCGGGTATTTTCCGACGGCTTTGCGCCCGCAGAGGTGGATATCGGCGGCTGGGACGTCCGCCCGGAGGAACGGAACACCACGGCGGCACTGGTGCGCGGCGTGGCGGCGCAGTTTGCCGCCCGGGGTGCGGCACTGTCCGGCGCGGACATCCGCGTGACCGGTCAGGTGCCGGTGGGGTCGGGGCTGTCCAGCTCCGCCGCCTTCGAGGTGCTGCTGGGCCGGGTGTTCAACGGCCTGTTCTGCGGCGGCGCCGTATCGGCGGAGGACATCGCCCGCATGGGTCAGGCGGCGGAGCGGGACTACTTCGGCAAGCCCTGCGGTCTGATGGACCAGATGGCCTCCAGCGTGGAGGGGCTGGTGTACATGGACTTCGCCGACCCGGCCCGGCCGGTGGTGGAGCGCATCGGCTGTGACCTCCGCCGCAGCGGATACCGCCTGTGCGTCGTGGACAGCGGGGCGGATCACGCCGATCTGACGGCGGACTACGCCGCCATACCGGAGGAGCTGCGGCAGGTGTGCCGCGTATTCGGAAGGGACGTCCTCCGGGAGGTGGACGAGGCCGCGTTCTATCGCCGTCTGCCGGAGGTGCGGGCGGCGGCGGGTGACCGGGCGGTGCTGCGGGCCATCCATGTCTTTGACGAGAACCGCCGGGCGAAGGCGGAGGCTGAGGCCCTGCGCCGCGGGGATCTCGGCGCGTTTCTGGCGCTGGTCAACGAGTCCGGCGCATCATCGTGGCAGTACCTCCAGAACGTGGCGGCGGCAGACCCGCGCCATCAGGCGCTGGCGCTGACGCTGGCCCTGTGCCGCCGGGCGCTGGCGGGACAGGGCGCCGTCCGGGTACACGGCGGCGGCTTCGCCGGCACGGCGCTGGCTTTCGTGCCGGAGACGCTGTGCCCGCAGTTCCAGCGTCAGGTGGAGCAGACGCTGGGGGTAGACAGATGCCGTTTTTTGTCCGTCAGGAATCCCCTTGCCGGGAACGGTGAATACTGCTAAAATAAGGTACATCCAAATGGAGCCAAACGCTTTCCCGCGTTGGAAAGGAGTTATATGCTATGAGAAAGACCAAGATCGTCTGTACACTGGGGCCGGCCACCGACCGGGAGGGTGTGCTGCGGGACATGATGCTTGCGGGCATGAACGTGGCCCGCTTCAACTTCTCCCACGGCACCCATCCGGAGCACAAGGCGCGGCTGGACGCCGTAAAGGCTCTGCGGGAGGAGCTGGATCTGCCGGTGGCGGCCATGCTGGACACCAAAGGCCCGGAGGTGCGGCTGCGCAGCTTCAGAAACGGTGCCGTGGAACTGACGGCGGGGCAGGAGTTCACCCTGACCACGGAGGACGTGGAGGGCGACGAGACCCGCTGCGCCATCACCTACGCCGCGCTGCCCCAGGACGTCAGCGCCGGGGACACCATCCTGCTGGACGACGGACTGGTGCGGCTGACGGTGCTGGAGACCACCGGCAAGACCATCCGCTGCCGGGTAGAGAACAGCGGCGCCATGAAGGATCACAAGGGCGTCAACGTACCCGGCGTGTCCCTGTCCATGCCCTACATGAGCCAGCAGGATAAGGACGACATCCTGTTCGGCGTGGAGCAGGGCTTCGACTTCATCGCCGCCAGCTTCGTCCGCTGCGCCGCCGACATCCGGGGCATCCGCCGGGTGCTGGACGCCGCCCACTCCCGGATGCGCATCATCGCCAAGATCGAGAACCAGGAGGGCGTCAGCAACCTGCGGGAGATCCTGGCGGAGGCGGATGGCGTCATGGTGGCCCGCGGCGACATGGGCGTGGAGATCGACTTTACGGAGATCCCCGCCATCCAGAAGGACATGATCGCCCAGTGCGTGGCCTGCGGCAAGCCGGTGATCACCGCCACCCAGATGCTGGACTCCATGATCGAGAATCCCCGGCCCACCCGTGCCGAGATCACCGACGTGGCCAACGCCATCTACGACGGCACCAGCGCCATCATGCTCTCCGGCGAGACGGCGGCGGGCAAGTACCCTGTGGAGGCCGTCAGGACCATGGACGCCATTGCCCGCAGGACGGAGAGCAGCATCGACTGCTCCCGGGCGGCGGTGCCTCCGGCCCGCACCCACCTGTCCGTGACGGCGGCCACGGCCCACGCCGCCTGCACCACGGCGGCGGACATCGGCGCCGACGCCATCCTGACGGTCAGCCAGGGGGGCATCACCGCCCAGATGGTCAGCCGGTTCCGGCCGGAGGCCACGGTGGTGGCGCTGCTGCTGGATCCCCAGATCCGCCGCCAGATGGCGCTTTACTGGGGGCTGGTGCCCATTATGATGGAACGGGCGGACAACACCGACGAGATGGTGCGCTCTGCCATCGACACGGCGGAAAGGGCCGGCCTCGTGAAGCACGGCGATCTGGTGGTGGTCACCGCCGGTGTGCCTGTGGGCGTGTCCGGCACCACCAATATGATCCGCATCGAGCAGGTGGGCGGCGCGCTGGTCAACGCCTCCGGCATCGGCGACCAGACGGCCTCCGGCCCGCTGTGCGTCTGCCGCACGCCGGAGGAGGTGCCGGAGAAGTTCCACCCCGGCGACGTGCTGGTGGTGCCCTATACCAATAACGAGCTGCTGCCCTACATGAAGGAGGCGGCGGCGGTCATCAGCGAGGAGATCAGCGCCGAGGGCCATACGGCCACCGTGGGTCTGCTGCTGCACAAGCCGGTGATCATCGGCGCGGTGCATGCCACCCGGCGGCTCCACGACGGCGTGCAGGTGTCCGTGGACTGCGCCCGGGGCATCGTGCAGGTCATGCCGCAGTAAAGAGGAGGAGACGCATATGGTCATCGGATTCATCGGGCTGGGCAATATGGCCTCCGCCATGGTGCGGGGCATCGCGGCGGCGCAGCTGGAGGGCGTGACCCTCTGCGGCCACAACCCCCATCCGGAAAAGGCGATGGCGCTGACGGAGAGCTGCGGCCTGCGGCTGTGCGCCTCCAATGCGGAGGTGCTGTCCGCCAGCGACGTGGTGGTGCTGGCGGTAAAGCCCCAGATCCTGGAGGGCGTGCTGGCGGAGATCGCGCCGCAGGCGGCAGGCAGGCTGTTCCTGTCCGTAGCGGCCGGCAAGGAACTGGCGTGGCTGGAGGCCCGGCTGGGGCATGAGGCCATCATCCGCGCCATGCCCAACATCAATGCCGTGGTAGGCGCGTCCGTCACCGGCTGGTGCGCCAACGACGCAGCCGACACGGCCCAGCGGGAGCTGGCCGCCCGGCTGCTGGGCACTTTCGGCACGGCGGTGGAGGTGCCGGAGAAGTTCATGGGCATTGTGGGCGCCATCGGCGGCGCCGCCCCGGCGTACACCTATCTCTACATCAACGCGCTGGCGGAGGCGGCGGTGCAGGCCGGTATGCCCAAGGGTATGGCGGTGGAGATCGCCGCCGCCATGGCGGAGGGCAGCGGCCGCATGGTGCGTCTGTCCGGGCGGCACCCCTGGGCGCTGATCGACCAGGTCACGTCCCCCGGCGGTACCACGGTAGAGGGTCTGCTGGCGCTCCAGCAGGGCGGCTTCGAGCCGGCGGTCCACGCGGCGGTGCAGGCCGTGCTGGAAAAGGACAAACGGATGTAGCAAAACGGCGGCGCTGCGGCTATCTGCGGCGCCGTCATTTTTTCGGCGGAACGGACATACTACCAAAAAACAAAGGAGGCATGCGCCATGTGTACGGCAGCGGCATATCTGACAAAGGACTTCTACTTCGGGCGGAATCTGGACTACGAGCGCTCCTTCGGGGAGAGCGTGGTCATCACGCCCCGCCGGTGGCCCCTGCCCCGGCGGCACGGCGCCGCGCTGGAGACGCACTACGCCATGATTGGCATGGCCTGCATGGCGGACGGCTTTCCCCTGTACTATGACGCGGTGAACGAAAAGGGCCTGTGCATCGCGGGGCTGAACTTCGTGGACAGCGCGGTGTACCACCCGGTACGGGAGGGCGCGGAGAACGTGGCCCAGTTCGAGCTGATCCCCTGGCTGCTGGGGCGCTGCGCCACGCTGGCGGAGGCCCGGGCGCTGCTGGCGCGCACCAGCATCACCGACACGCCGTTCTGCGACGGCCTGCCGGCGGCGCGGCTCCACTGGATGGTCGCCGACCGCACCGGCTGCATCGCGGTGGAGCCGGTGGCCGACGGTCTCCGGGTCTACGACGATCCGGCATGGGTGCTGACCAACGAGCCGCCATTCCCCATGCAGCTGTTCGCCCTGAACAACTACGCCCAGCTGTCGCCGGAGCCGCCGGTGAACCGATTCGCGCCGGAGCTGCCGCTGGCGGCGTACAGCCGGGGCATGGGCGCCATGGGACTGCCGGGGGATCTGTCCTCCCAGTCCCGGTTCGTGCGGACGGCCTTTGTCCGGGCCAACTCCCTCTCCGGCGGCGGCGAGGTGGAGAGCCTGAGCCAGCTGTTCCACATTCTGGGCGCGGCGGCGCAGCAACGGGGCTGCTGCCGCCTGTCTGACGGCGCCTGCGAGCGGACGCTGTACACCGGCTGCTGCAATGCCGACCGTGGCGTGTACTACTACACCACCTACGACAACAGCCAGATCACTGCCGTGGACATGCACCGCGCCGATCTGGACGGCGGCGCACCGGTGAGCTATCCGCTGCTGACGGACATGCGGATATACCGGCAGAACTGACAGAAGGAGGAGGCGCGGGCCTGTCGGCCC